>WNGB01006817.1_pt1 | contig 27582 bp, 24 predicted proteins | sample 5400681 | NCBI WGS metagenome assembly WNGB01 (sample SAMN13153367, study PRJNA577476) | soil metagenome | isolation source: 115 cm soil or saprolite under grassland replicate 2 | place: USA:California | collected 2016-06-15
ATGACAACTTTCAACTTGTCTTTTGGCAACTCCGCATAAGTTAAACCAACACCCCATGTCTTTGAGACTTCCGGCCCGCCTCCTCCACCCCCGCCTCCACTACCAAGAGCAGTATATCCTTCAATCTCAACGGACACGCCGCTCAATTTGCCGTCCGGCGAAGTAAAGGAAAAGTTATAGCCATCAGCATTCGCGCCATGCATGGGTGGCGTGACGCTGATTGAAGCAAGAGTAAACCTATAGTCCGCCAGTTGAATCTCACGGTTCAACTCAAAAATATCACCCGCTTGAGGATCTAGCCCGGCATCAAATTCAAACTCGTACTTGGCCTGGGATGGATCGGTGAGAATATATTGGATGGGATAAGTGATGTGAAGAGGTGGTACAAAGCCCTTCGTAACTTTTATTGCCCAGGGTTGTATATCCGGCCAATCATTAGCTGGTAAATCAATATCCTGCGGGTAATCCCAAAAGATTTCCTGACCATTGCCATCTTTTAAAATTAAACCGCCTGGCTGCGGAGACCAAGCTCCGCTATCAGAAGTTGTGGGCTGGCGGAATTCTCCAATCAGGATATAACTGTCACCTGCATCGATGACTTTAGTGATAGATAAAGGACTTTGAACAACTTCTTCCGTCTGGGATACTGACGTATTATCTGGTTGCCACTGCAACCGCCAGTTACCGCGTAGCTCAACTACCGGCGCACTGAGAATCACAGTCAATTTCCCCGAGGGAATCTCGCCATCATAGATGAGCCGCGTTTCTTGTGAAGTGTAACCAGTCCCATTCCCTTCGCCACCGCCGGTGGCACTTGAATGTGGTGTTCCTTTAATATCAACATTAACACCTCGGAGGCTGTCTTTACTCTCGAAGTGGAAGATGTAACCATCTTGTGCGCGGGTGATGTAGGTCACACGTAAGGGGTAACCGGCGATTTCCAGATCACGATCCAAACGCCATTCCTGCGCGGTCTTTGGATCTGGCCCGGTATCAAATTCAAATTCTGTTTGCGCGCTAGTATATTCCACAGCCAAATATTCAAATATGATCGTCAAGGGCCAGTTGAATTGTTTACCTTCAATCTGGTATGCCCACGGGAAAACACCCATTTCATCAGAGGAAATATCGAGATCATTCGGTGTGGTAAATGGGATTTCCTGCCCATTGGCGTCCGTGATCTTTGGCCATTGCGAAATGCCCATGGCTTGTGCATCCTGCGGCAAATCAATCGAATGGAATTTGCCGACAAGAACATAACCAGTATCGGTTTCGATTACTTTTTCAAGAACCACTGAATTATTACTCGATATTCCCGGCGATGGCGTTACTTCAATTACTGGAACCATCGTCATATCCGCTGGCGCAGGAATGAAGCGCAATGGCAATTCCCAATTTTCCGGAAGCGCGCCAAGCATCGTATCCTGAATACAAGGCACGGACAGTGTTGCCTCATTCACGTTCATCGGCATAGGCTCGTACGTAAAACGATTTTCGTATCCAGTTCCCCAGCCACTTCCCTCCCCACCTGTCATTCGAAGTGAAGAACCATCCGGCAATTTCAACTCGGCAGACATGTGGCAACCAACCATATCCTCGCGGTGTGAAAGTTTATCGAATGGAATATTTTCCACGCTAAACACAAGGACTGTTTTCTCGGAACTTAGAACTGCCTCCTTGACAGTGATTGTAACGCCCTCTCGAGTCTGTGAGACTGGCTCAGCCAACACGCGCAACGGACTCGTGCTATCGACCAAGCCAACTCCGGGGATATAACCGAGCAGCCGCTTCATGGCTGTCACGACAGTTGGTGAGGTGGCGAGGAGGATGATCAACACTACGGCCAACGCTAACCCAAAACCCCAGGCCAGTTTCACTTTAGATCTTCCAAACATTGTCTTTTGCTCCTGTTCCTTGAGTTTGGAATGCAATCCACGCTCCAGCCGCGAGACAAATTCCGGGCTTGGCTCAGGAGAAGCGTAGTAATCTTTTAGTTCTTTTTCCAGATCATCTGGCATGTGGGGAGTTGGTTTCTTACTCATGGTCAGTCTCCCAATTGGCCTTCAACCAATCCAGGGTTCGATAAAGACTCATCTTCACTGCCCCTTCGCTACATTTTAGCATGGAAGCGATTTCCGAGAAATCAAGCCCTGCTGCAAATCGCAAACGCAAAAGTTCCTGCCGCTCCTCGTCAAGCTTGCCAAGCAGTTGAGCAAGGTGAGCATGCAACTCATTTTGTTCTAAAGTTGATTGCAGATCGGGCGAGTCATCGGTCAACTCATTGAGTGAAGCTGTAGCATGTTGGCGGTATTGGTCAACCAGCCGTCTATGTGCGATGGTAAACAACCATGAAGAAAATCGTCCGCGCTCGCGATAAGAAGCTAGTCCCTCCAACGCATCGGCAAAAACTTGGGCAGTCAGGTCTTCGGCATCCTTGACGTTTCCCAATCTACGATAGAGATAGCGATACAGCGGCGTGACATAACGCCTATATAAAGCCGAAAAAGCTTCTGTGTTATGGCATGCCTCTCTAACAAGTGCCGCGTCATCCAGCCGGGAATAGTCCGTCATAGGCAATGATATGGATTGCATTCACGTTGTATATCGAGGAGTCTTGAGAAAAGTAACAGGAGATGATTTTGTTGTCCTTCGACTGCGTTCGTCGCAGAAGATGCTCCTCACTCCGCTCAGGACGAAGAATAAGGTGATTACTTGGGCGAGCGGATTAACCGCGGAAATATAACCCACCGATTGTTCTGACAACCATTAGCTCAACGCGACAATACTAAATGTGGCTTACTTTTTTACCTCAATAGACACCGCCAGGGTTGCGCCGAACAAGTTCCCATCTGCATCGGCCAGGCGCCAATAACTGGTATAAACTCCCTCCTTGTTAGGCGCGTCCATATTGATAGTTAGGTTTGTCCAATCTCCTGGAGATACCACTTTGCGCAACAATGTAGATCCTGCGCCAAACTCATCCCCGCCTGTCAAGACGAGGCTATATTGATACACCCAATCGCAAGTCCCCGTATTTTGAACTTTCCAGATCTTGTCAAAGTTTTGTTGTGGCGCAAGCACTGTTCCACTGGGAATAGTTTCGTCACGGATGAAAGCGAGATTGTTACAACCTGAAGCTAGACTGCCTGGATTGACAGTCGGGGTTACAAAGGTTCCCGTTCCAATCGCGGTAAGCGTTGTGGCGGGTGTCGATGTATAGAAAAAAAAGGTCGCGGTGGGTTGAGCAGGGAATGTGGGGGAAGCCAAAGGTGTGGCAACAAAGGGTGTAATTGTTGGAAGCGGAGTAAGCGAGGGGATAGGTGTATTGGTATTCGGTGTAACCATGGCTGTTTGAGTCTCAAAGAATGCTGCAACCATGGTCCCAACGCCTGCTGTCAGAGCAGCATCTACACTCGACTCTGTTGCAGTGGCTGCACCGCCGCAGCTAGAGAGCAAAACGGCAAAGAGAAATATGACAAACGGTAGTTTTTTTGTGAAATTCATAAAATCCTCCAAGCCCCTATATCATAATTGAAAAATCTTCACAGGAATGGAATTCTCATTTTTGAGAAAAGTAAACTTTCTGTAAAGCATGGGCGAGGGCATCCACATCATCGCTTGTGTTGTATCCTTGAATGGATACCCGGATAAGCTTATATCCATTCCAGTCAATGAGAGGCACTTCAATACGATATTGGTTATAGAGACGCTCCTTGAGCTTGTCGATGTCAGTATCGGCTGGGAGGGGCAGAGAGACCATTTGGCGGAACCAGAGATCAGGGTCGGAGTGAAGCTGTGGAAGTCCTGTCAAAGAACAAATCCGCTTCTGTGCGTCACACGCCAATTCATGGCACTCCACACGGACTTTATCCCAACTATGTTTCTCCTGAAATTCTATTGCCGCAGGGACCGATAAAAATGCAGCAATATCCCGTGTACCCCACCACTCGTGATGGTCAATAAATATTGAACCGCTCGGGGTTTCACTTTCATAACCCCAGCTGACAACAAGCGGCTTTAGCGAATGCTGCATGTCCGGTTGTGCATATAAAAAGCCTGCACCTTTCGGAGCGCACAGCCATTTGTGTAGATTCCCTGCGTAAAAATCTGCTCCGAGCGAATCTAGGGCGAGTGGAATTTGTCCTGGAGCGTGTGCGCCATCAATGACCGTAATAATGCCAGCCTCACGTGCTCGACAGATTATTTCTTCAACTGGAAATAATATGGCTGTGGACGAAGTAATATGACTCAGAAAAATAACTTTAGTCCGGGGCGTGACACCACTCCAAAATTCCTGCACCCATCTATCCTTGTTCGTAAGAGGAATAGAAATTTTCTGATTGATATAGGTAAACTTATGTTCTTTTGATAAAAAGCGCCATGTACGATCAATTGCACCATATTCATGATCCGTGGATAACACTTCGTCCCTGGGTCCAAGTTCAAGCGAACGTGCAACGATATTTAAAGCGATTGTTGCATTTTGGGTATAGACGACATTCTCTGCGCGCGTGCCAAGATAATTAGCCAGCACCGCACGCGACTCGGCCATCAGGGTATTGTGTCTGCGTCCTAAAAACTCAACTGGCTGGTTTTCCAGCTCGCGCTGCCAACGCTGATATTCATAAAAGACAGGCTTTGGCGTTGCGCCAAAGGAGCCATGATTTAGGAAATGGATACTGGGATCAAGTAGAAAGTCATCTTTTAGGGATGGCATTGGGTAATTATAAGATAATACCTGAGAGAAAAAAAACATCCAATAAAGCGCCCGTAATATATTCCTATTCGGGACGCCTCATTGGATGTTGATGCTAGTACCGCAACATTATAAAAATGGAGAGCTAAGCTGCATATTTTCCTTTGAAATGTAGCAATTTACCCTACAGCTTAAGGACATTGTGGCACTGGAGAGATCGGAATTGTTATAGCCTATTCAGTTGAGTATCTATATTTTCGGCTATCAATCCTCTCCTGCTGGCAATCGATATTTGCTAATTGACTCCGCCAAGTCGAGGATATTTTCTTTACCTTCTTTGATCAAATTATATATTTCGCGTCCAATATCAGTCGGGTTGATACCTGGATTAGTAGGATCGGGGATATCATATGAGATGTCATCCACAATTTCGGAAAGCAAATACAGCCGTCCAGCAACGGCTGGAAATTCACTACTAATTGCCTCCTTTTGACCGATTTCCATGACAATGATCAAGTCAAATTCATTAAGCAATTTCTGGTCGATCTGGCGTGTATGATGATAAGCAAGTCCGTCCAAGCCAAGCTGGTTTGCGACCTGTAAAGCGAAATCAGGCATAATCAGACCGGCGCTTGCCCAAGTCCCTGCGCTTCCTACGATCCATTTTCTGTCTGTGTTCATCTGTTCAATATTTTTCAAGAGGCAGGCAGCAGCAATGGGAGACCGAAATTGATTGGCACTACAAACAAACATTACAGATGGCATGTTATTTTCATCTTTCAATATATTTTTTCAATTGAATATGCTGGTATGGCCTAAGTTGTTGCATTTAGGGTATTAGACCTAGCTCCTTCATCCGGTTGAAAACGTTTGTCTTATCCCAAAGCAATGAACCTAGTTGTGGTCCAGGCGAAGTCCATTCTGGTCTGACCTGATCCTGAATGATAGCATCCGTAGGAATTTCCTTCAGCAGGCAGGCCAGGTGATTGATCTGTTCGGGGCTCAAATCGGTAGCGATCACCTCTTTGAACTGCGTGTATAACTCGGGAATACTCGCCCACACAACCGGGTCGAGTAGCTTCTGCTGTAGTGCGCTTAACAACAGGTTATTGCGCTCGATTCGCGCAAAATCCGAGTCGGGTATTACCCGGGCATAGGCGACAAACTGCGCGCCGTTAAGGGTTTGCTGCCCAGCCAGGATGGTCATCCCGATCCAGGGGTCGGTTATCGTTGCGGGAATGTTGACCGGTACCCCTCCTATCACATCCACCATGCGCGGGATCTGGGACAGTTCAATGGTCAGATAATGATCGATGCTGACCGAAAAGTTCTTCGACAGCATCCTGGCAGTGACATTTGTGCCGTCAACCAGAGCATCCTTTTCAACCGTTTTCGTGGAACGGCTACGAGCTTGGTAAAATACTGCGCCCAGTTGGGTTGCGTTAATTGTCGGGTTCATCAAACCCAGTCCAGTCGTATCCACCCATAGGTCGCGCGAGAAGGCGTATATCGTCACCTTCTTATTGGGGAAATCCACTCGTACTATGCGAGTCAAGTCTGAACCCTTTTCACCGCGTAGATCGGCGGCATCCGAGCCAAGGACCAAGACATTCCAGGCAGCCGTCTCATCGCATACGTTGGCCTGGGCAAGGTTCAGTACACGACTTATCGTATTCTGATTGCTGGCCGAACTCGTCCTCGGGGTGGCACTCTCTAATGCAGGTCCAAGAGGCGTCTGATAAGCCTTGACTACCCAGGCAGTCGTGCCCACCAACACCAAGATAACCAATCCAAGAAGTGTGTTTCGTAATATCCTTTTGTTATTCATTTCGTCCTCCGTTTGAACAGTATCTATTATTCGATTGCGATTTCAAGCTCGCCGTTCACCAGCGAACTTTGCGCGCTCTCTACGATGTTCACGAGTGAGAAAGCCCTTTTTGAAATGTGTGTCATCCTGAGCCGAGCTGAAGGGAATCTCCTCTAAGTAGATCGAGATGCTTCGTTTCGCGACGAACGCTACACTCAGCATGACATGCCTGAGAAGTTACCTTTTTGCGTTAATATGCCCCGTCCTGCCAGAACACAACTTTGATTGTCTTGAACAGGATATAAATATCCAGCCAGATTGACCAACACTGAATGTATTCATTATCCAACTCAGCACGGCGGGCAAAGGTAGTTTGGTTACGTCCAGAGACTTGCCATAGACCTGTGATTCCAGGGGTGACCCGGATATAGTTTCCAAAAACATCTCCGTATAAATCACGCTGATCAAGCAACATGGGGCGCGGACCTACCAAGCTCATCTCAGCCCTGACAATATTCCAGAGTTGGGGCAACTCATCCAAGCTGAACTTTCGTAGGAATCTCCCTACGCGCGTGGTGCGCGGATCATCCTTCAATTTTTGGTAGCTGTCCCATTCTTTTTTCAAAATTGGGTCGCGGCCTAGCTCATCGATCAATATCTGATCTCCCTCCTGATACATTGTACGGAACTTGAGCAGATTGAAAGCTTGCCCGTTACGGCCCAGACGTACCTGGCGGTAGAAAACCGCGCCTGGCGAGTCAAGCTTAATCCATAGTGCGATCAAGCCCAATATCGGAGCTAGAAACACCATTCCAAAAAAGGAGGCGAGTACATCAATTAAGCGCTTTAAGGTTTGCGACCACGGATTGAGCAGGTTATTTTTCACCTGCAATCCCAAGACGTTTGAAAAGTCCATATATTTAAGACCGTTTAACCCATATCTGCCGTTTTTATCTTTGATCAGTATCACGCGATGAAAGACAGTTCGGAAACGCTCCACAAGTTGGTCAATATCATTTAGATTATCGATCATCACCAGGGCGGTTTTCAACGACAAACCGCGCGCCTGCTCTTTGATCATACAAATCGAGTCGGCAGTATGAGCACTAAAAGCACAGTTGGCGCATTGGTCGTCCCGCAACACTGCCACCGGCCGCAAGCCAAGCTGGAGATTAATTCTGAAGTGTTCCGCCAGCTGTAATACTTTTTTGGAGTCACCAATAATCACCACCGGCTCGCCCCATAATCCCAAGCGAATCAACAACCTGCGCATCATATAACGGCTGACCGGCATGAATGCCAAGCACAATATCCAGGTAATGACAAATATCAAGCGCGAGTAGTAGGATGTGGTTTTGAGTACGAACGTGATGCCAAGTATCACCAAAAAAGTGAAACTGGTACTGGACACGATTTTCCTCAGCTCATCCACGTAATTCAGACCCACACCGGGGTAAAGGCCATTGCGCGCGAACATAACCACAAGCGTGATAGCGAGCAGACTAAGAATTTTGATATAGGAAGGCCCTACGATGATCCCCGGCAACTGGCGGATTTGTGACGCGATAAAAATCGCCGCAGAGAGACTAAGCAGATCTGTCGCAATCAGGAAGCCAACCATCCAAAGCCGGACATGATCTTCGAAGATCGTCCAGCGGCTTTTAAAAGTATTTATTTTTAGCTCTGTAGCCTGTTTTTGTTTTGCAGTAAAACTTTCTGAAGCCATTTGGCATCCCTGTTTGAAAAAGAATCCAAAGCAACTGCTCTAATTCAAATCGTTTTGAACGAGAGTATTTTTAGAAAATAGGAAAAAAACCTGTTTTTGATTGACCTGAAACTTCGCAATCGTCTACTGCTCACCCTCTACATTGTTTCCATAGACTGAAATTTTGCCTAGATTTGGCACTTACTCATTCTTTATAAAGCTAACTACCTTGAACTAATTGTCGCATATGCAATTCAAAGTCCGAGAGGATACGAGTATTGCTCCAATTTTCGCAGACAAAAGCGCGTCCCTTTTGACCCATGCATGCGCGCATTTGAGATGATTCTGCTAATTTGACAATGGCTTCACACAAAGCGAACTGATTGCCTGGTGGGACAAGGACTCCAATCTGACCGACCACAGTTCCAATTTCGGTTCCTGGATTTGCGATTGCGATGACCGGTTTTCCGCTCGCCAGCATACCCAACAACTTGGATGGCATTACCAAGTCCGCAGCATCCGCACGCTGCGGCAAAACGTGAATATCAGCGGCATTCAGAAGTTGGTTAAATTTTTCCGGCGGCTGTAGGGGCAGGAACTGGATATTTCGCATGTCTTCTGCGGCGCGCTCCACATCTGCCCTTGCGCTTCCCTCGCCGCACAAAACAAAATGGATACCAGAATCTACTCGAAGTTCCTTGGCTGCCTCAACGAGGACCTCCAACCCCTGTTTATTTCCCATGTTCCCCGAATAAAGGATGATGATCTTATCCGTTGGAATGCTGAAGTCCTTTCGCAGGGATTCCGGTGAATCCGGAAGTGGGAAAACCGCTTCTGTGTCCACCCAATTCGGGAAGAAGCAGGTCCGATCCAGATGGACCCCTTTTTGTTCCAAGCGAGCCAGCATGCGGTCCGATATAGTCGAGACCCGGTCGAACGCTCCCAGCAACCAACTCTCTCCAGAGGCAACCAATCGGGTCAGAAAATTACCGGAGCCAAGCATGCCCAGGCGCGTGGCCGCATCCAATTCAAAATCCTGTAGGTGAAGCCAAGCCCTTGCCCTACACAGACGTGCTATGAGTAGAGCGACCGGGGCCGAAAACAAGGCAGGAGCAACGCAGAGGACAATTTGTGGACCCCAAAAGATCTGCGTCAATAGAACAGGAAGACTGGAAAGGGAGAAGGAAAGCAGGTGGAAGATGCGCTTGATCCCAGAAGGATTGCGCGGCACCCAGAGCGGGCAACGATAAATCTCCACCCCGGACCAGATTTCACGCCGATATTTCCACCAGCGATAGCCCGGCTGTACCTTCCAATAAGGATAGTAAGGCGGCGTGGTAATGACCCGCACCTGATGACCTTTACTGCTCAGGTAAGCCGCCATTTCTCCTGTATATTTCCCAATCCCGGTTATTTCGGGTTGGAAGTTTAGGCCCACAACCAATATCTTCGTCATGACCTGGATATTAGACGGTCTTGGACGGCCTCAGCGGGATTGCCGTAACATATTTTCCCAGGAGGCAGGTCATGCAAAACAGAACTTCTCACCCCGACGACACTGCCATCGCCCACACAGACTCCGGGTGCAATGAAGACATCGGTTGCAATCCAGACTTCATTTCCGATATCAACCGGCTTGGCAAATATGTCAAAGGACAGGCTGGTGAAATCATGGCTGCCTGTGCACACATAAGACTTCTGTGAAATGACTGTATGCCTGCCAATATTGATCTCTCCCAGAGAATACAGCACCACATCATCACCGATCCAGGAATAATCACCGATGGAAACCTTCCAGGGATAAGTGACCTTCACCGTGGGCCGGATAAGAACTTTTTTGCCGATCTTTGCGCCGAAAAGCTGCAACAAAAAGCGCCGCCAGCCATAAAGAAACTGCGGTGACCAAGCAAAGAGTGTGGACTGGACGATCCACCAGGACTGCACGGCGAAGGATGACCGCCCACGAAAGTTTCCGGGCAGGCGAAACTGAGAGAGATTTTGGTACGACTTCATGATTCCTGAACGGTTTTAATCAATTTAGCAGCGCTTGTCTGAACTTCAAAGTTTTTTTCATAGCAGGAGCGTGCATTGGAACGCAATATTGCCTGACCACCCACGCCCAGTTCGAACCATCTTCTTAGTAGGTTAGTTGTTCCATCCAGTGTATCTGGGGCGATTAGACCGGCTTGACAACTTTCAATCTCTTTCCAGATATTGACTTTATCGCTGATTAAGACGAGTGTACCGCAAGCAAGTGCCTCTACTACAGCAACACCAAAGTTTTCAGAATGCGACGGCAATACAAAAGCATCGGTTGCACGTAACGCTCCCCATTTCTTGTCACCACTGAGCAGACCAGTCCATAATACCTTTTCCGTAATGCCAAGCGATCGTGCCATTTGCTCAAGGGTTGGGCGAGTATTTTCGGCATCGGGGCCTGCTATGACGAGCATCCAATCTGGATATTGGGGAGCAAGGCGGGCGAAGGCTTGCAACAGTAAATCACAGCCTTTTTTGGGATGAACACGCCCAAAGAAGAGCAAGAATCGTTTATTCTCCAAAGTTGGGAAGGCTTGCAAGAAAGACTTACGCTGTGCTCTGGTATCTAGCGGTGGGGCTGAAATTCCAAAGTTAATGACTTTTGCGTTGGCACGATAAAGCCAGAAAGATTGCATCGCGAGCCGCTTTTCTTCTTCGCTTGTAAAAAGTACGGTACGAGCATCGCGCAATACCTGATACTCTGCCCAAGGCCAGTAGAGCCATTTTTTGAGATGCTTGAGTGGGTATTGTTGCTTGAACCACGGGTCCAACGCGCCATGTGGAAAGATATGGTAAGGAAATTTTGCTTTGCGGCTTGCCAGCCATGTTGCAAAACTATGATATTGCCAGATTCCTTCCACAATAACTGCATCATAACGCCTGCACCGACTGGCGCAGGCCCTCTACCGGCCCACCATAAGCAGGGTCGAGTGTGCTTATAATGCGCAGGAATGTCACCGTTAGTTGCCCGTTTCAAACAGAGAGATTGCCTCGCCATAAATAGCCAGGTATTTACCCAACATCGTTTCCTCTGAATAGCGGGCGGCATTGACAAAGCCAGCGCGTATCAACGATTCACGTTTTTGTAGACAAGAGCGTATGATTTCTGCTGATCCCCGAATATCCTGTGGGGCTATAAAAATCGCTGCGTCTCTAGCTGTAATCTCATTGAGAGGCGCAATGTCACTGATGACTACTGGGCAGCCGCAGGCCTGTGCTTCGATAGGTGGCCACCCGAAGCCCTCGGCCAAAGATGGAAATAAGAGCGCTTCTGCCCTGCTATAAAGTTCCGATAATTCTTCATTAGTAATATCGACCAGTTCGTGAACGCGCTCATCTAATTGATTCATAGCGATATAGTCGCGATGATCGTTCAACAGAGGCTTACCAACCATAACAAAATGGTGTTGGCAGTATTCCGGGAACCGGCTGAGGGTATAGAAGAGTTGCAGTGCGCCCAGGCGGTTTTTGTACCATTGGTTGCCACCCACACTTAAGAAAAATGAAGTGTTATCCAATCCAAGTAATGCAAGATAAATTTGAGATGGGACGGCTAATTGAGGCTTATAAGGATATGGCAGGCAGTTGTAAACGACTCTCAAAACTTTAGCATGTCCGTCCAATATCGAGAGAAACTCTCGTTGGGTTTGTTCAGAGACACAAACAACGGCCTGCGCGCTTCGTAAGTTCCGGGAAATCCAATCCTGTAAGATACGCCCGCTGACAGTGGTTGGGTTTTGGGAAACACGCTCGTGTGCTCTACGAATGGCAAGTAAATCGTGGCAGGTAATCAGGTGAGGGCGGCGCTTCACCCAAGGCAGGTACATAGCATTGGAATGGTCGCAGATATGCACAATATCAGAATTTGTAATGCGGGTGAGTAGTGTAAGAGGAAAAATAATGAATTGGTCAATATATCCCAGCCATTTTTTTCTTGCAGTTCTAGATGTTGCTGGCGAGATTTTGCCAAACAAGGGGCGTGGCCGCAGGATTTGCACCTCATGTCCAGCATGGACAAGCAGGCGTTCCATCAACCTGGCAAAGCCGAGCATACTTCCTTGTCTGGCAGGCTCGTAGTTGGCAATCAGGGTAACTTTCATTTCACCGCAACCGTAAGAATGTTTTGGGAAAAAATTTGCTCGTTGGAGATTTCCCCTGTTTCTACGGCAATGTAGAAACGTAAGAATGCACGAATGATCTGCCAAAGAATCCATCGTGTTGTGCTTTTGACACCATGAGGGATGGGAGCGTCTTCAAAGGACTGTACTCTGCTGAATCCGGATGATAGAAGTAGTTGAGCCAGGGATGTGCGCGTAAAGGCAAGTTCATGTGTTAGATCCCCGTATCGCATCCTTGCGGAGAATGGTGATTCGCCGTTAGGTGTATGGATGATCCAGCGACCGTCCGGTTTGAGCACGCGGAACACCTCATCGACGAGTGGAATCAATTCTTCCTTTGTGAAATGTTCGATCACATCGAAGGTTATGATACAGCCCTGCGATGAATGATCTAGATTGGCAAGCGTTTCCATTAGCTCGCCTTCCTCCACATTTTCGATGCCCAGCCGATGGGCAGCGGCTACCTGTTCTGGCGAACCGTCTATCCCCCGAAGATTTGCATATCCCGCCTGTAGTGCAAGAAAGAGAAGGGCACCATAACCGCAACCCAGATCCAGAACGGAGGCCCGTTTGTCTTTTGGAAAATGTCGCTCTATAACACGGCGTAAGTAGGGAGCACGCGGCTTCAAACCCTCCGCAGTCTCGGGTGCAAGCGGCGTAGCTCGAGCCCGAACATAGCTATTATAGATGCGTTCTCGATAAGCAACTCTTTTCATATTAGACAATGCGACCTCGATAACATCCAAATAAGACCGTTAACTCCCAGCAGATAAGATTGCCAAATTTCGTTCTTTTTCTTATGGCGAAACATGTTTACGACCAATTATCTTTACTGGAATATAGGCAATCCAATATGCAAGCACGTAGACAAAGAGGATTTGTATCCAACCCCGCAATAAATAACTGACCAGATCTGACATTGACTCGCTGCCTGTAGCGGCACTGGTAAGATAAAAGAACAATGAATAAAAGCCGATGATCGCCATGGGGCTAAGAGTTGGGGCCCATTCGCCCTTGGATGGATTCATTCGTGCTATAGCTGTTCTTGAAGTCAGCGCATCTGCTAGAGGAATATTAATAACACTAGCAGAGCGAAAACAAATGGATACAGCCAGCCAAAAAGAGCATATCCATTCCCAAAGATGGAACCTGTCCGATATCCTCCCAGGACATACGTATATCCCGTCACTGCATATAACATGAAATCTCCAGATGAACCAGCCCCGATAAAATCCTTATCGACAGGTAATCCCAGTGTTTCTATCAGTGGCCTCGGGAAATTAGCCCATATGCGTTGTATTTCTATTTCACGCATATACTCCCTTGTGGAGCCACTCATTGACAAGGCAAAATTTATGCTGTTGTCTGCATATTTTAGGTTGCTTAGTCTCGCCATGAAAGGATTTTCCACATATCCCTCGTCCCAGGCGGAACCAATTTGGGCTGCGTATGTTCTATATAGTTTGAGGGTCTTCTTATCTTGAAAGACCTTGATTGTCTCCAAAACCAGATCCCTCGCTGAGATATCCGTTCGTGTCCCACGAATAACCACTATACTGATGGCCAGATCCGTGATTGGTCCAGAAGTCGCGATTACCACCAATAATGTCACCAGAAGTCTCCCTAGATTTACCTTGTAGAACCCTATCACCAATCCATAGAAATAAGCAAGTATGATGGAAGCGAACCCCATATAAAGAGCCGCCCGACTGTTCCTCCCTAATGACACAATTGCAATCAAGATTGTGTACCCGAACAGGATTAGGAGCCATTTTCGGTCAAAGCCGCTATCTTGGTCGATCAGCTTTCTGACCATGATGACATAAGGTAGATAGGCAAGCGGATAGAGACCTTGCATCAATTTATTAATGATTCCAACCGCTTCCCCTTGATATACCCCAACGATAAAGACTTCAACCCCCATTGCCATGAGACCGATGCTGCCCATAACAAGCAGATGAAGATTCGTTGGAGGGCGAAAGAAACCAAAGGGCTGGTAAATCTTTCGTGAAATGAACCACCTTAAGCCCTTTAGAGGGTGCCAGTTCCTATAGAAGGTATGAGCGCATATGAGCAACAGGAGGCTAACAAGGGCATGGAAGAGAACCAGCTCCGGGTGATCCAGGTTATAGGTCAGGGGTTTGCCCTCCAAGACTGTCGCCAGTGGTGGAAGCAAAAAATAGTAACTTACATAACCCAGCATCATTGAGGCGGATATGGGATAGGCCGCCAGCAAATTCTGCCTGAGAAAACAGACCGTTCCAATAATCCCTCCCGCAATCGCCAGGAAGGTCGTAATATAATCCTGCTTTCCAGACCACGACAGCCATTGCACTATCACCAGTACCGACCAAAGGACTAAACCTGTTGCTCTGAGCGTGCTTAACCTGATTCGTTTGGCGTTAAGAGTATTCGATATATGTGCATCGACACGCGTAGTCATTGAATACGATCCTCTATCTTCTCGATCGGAGGTTACTCCACGAAAATATACGATAGATCATAATTCCGCCATTGCTGCTTCAAGAATCGAAGCCAAAACGGGTTGATTGAAATAGTTGTTTCGTAATGCGCGTTCATGGCCCCTTCGCGCGATTTCTCTTCGTCGCTTTTCATCTGCCAAGAGGTCCTTGCAGATCTCCGCACATTCGGCGGCATCATTCCAGAAAACGGCCTCCACACCTTCCTCATAAAAAGCCAAATGTTCCGATGTTCTCTGCGCGCAGAGCAAACCACCCATCGCTGGGATTTCAAAGCTTCTGGATGTATGGAGATCCCGATTCCCCTTGCTTAGCAAGCCCAGACATATTTTTGCAGCCAGAATGGCAGCAGAGTAAGATATATCATCAGTTAATCCTGGTCCACGCCAATAAGGTTCTAGAATCGTCCATTCTGGTGCCCTCTGCCAATGATCACCCCAAATGGAAAGCGGCACTTTGCGGAGAATAAGTTCTGCCATAAAGGAACCGCGCTCTGGCATCCAAGTGCCGATGAAGGCCACATCGCTGGAATAACATTGTTGCTCTTCCTGGGTCAGTGCCCGCGGTGCATGGGCGATCTCATCAGCACTCAAGAATGCCTGCAGTACTTGACGCGCACCAGCCCTCTGAGCTTCGACAACATTTACTTCTCGAGGTACTACTAGTAAGTCGTACAAAGGTATGGCCTTTCGGAAATGTGCAAAACGCATTTTGCCATACCCGCCAAACGGGTCATCATTAATTCGATTCACAATGGGGACACCGAGACCTCGCATTAGGCTCAGGCAATTGCGTCCAATGAATTCACCTTGATTAACCCAGATGAGATCAGGGTTTGTTTGTTTGATTTCCCGGTATATCCGTTGATCAATCAACAGACCAACACCAAATCCGCCTGCACGATTCAACCAGCGCAAAACGAATTTGGATTGCCCCAGCCAACTCCACGGATTAACTAAGGTTACTCTGTGGCCAAGACGCTCCAACGCGCGTGCCCTGTGCAGGCAAGTACCATGAGCTTCACCGATATACGCAATTCTCACTCTTATTCCTTTGATATATCCCTCAAGAAGATCGTTACGGAACCTAATTCCTCATACTTCGTTTAACTGGATGCCAATCGAGCCCGAATCATTGCCCACTCAGTCCGGAGTGAATGGTGCTCCGTTAAGTATAAAGTGAGGATCACCATCACGGCCACTACACTACCCCGCAACAAAACTCCTATTAAACCACCTTGACCTAAGAGTCCAATATAAGTAATACCTGTCACTAGGGCGAATGTAATGAAACCAGCAATCAGGGGCTTTTGCATAAGATAACTCCATCTCACAATAACCACCCGGGACGAATAGCGTATTGCCAATAACCAACTTAGGAATATGCTGGCGTTGATGCTCCAGACCACCCAGATAATATCGCCCCAATAGGCCGAGACCAAGATAGCAGGGAAGAAGAATAAGAGCTGCCAGACACGCACACGTAGATTAGAGTTTATATAGCCTGACCCAATCAAAAAAGATCTAAGACTGGTTTCCAGGGGCAACAGCATGAGAAAAACGGCCATGGCTTGAAAGATGCTCCCGGCCAGTTGCCATTGTGCCCCATAAATTACGACCACTAGTTCAGCACCGCAAAACCAGACAAGCAGACCCAAAAGTATCACAAAACGGAATAGCCAGTAATATAGCTTTTCAAAAGCCAAACGAAGTTTATCCATTTGTTGTTGAACGCTTGAAAATGCCGAGAGCGAAATCGACTGAATCATCCCGTAACTGAATTGATGAGCCGCAAAAGCTAATCTGTATGCCAAGCTATATTGTCCCAGAATGGTCGTGCCTAAGAAACTGCCCGCCACCAGTTTGTCCACTCTTTCAAATAGTACCTCTCCGATACGATTTCCCATTACTTTCCATCCAAAAGCCCAAACCCAGTGGGCGGCTCCAATATCAAACCTGAATTGCAGGCGGTAGCCGCTGGCCCAGGCAAATCCAGCCAGAACAACTATTGTCCAGGTCGCTTCCCTTACAAACAACGACCATATGCCCCACCCTAGATAAGCTACTAGACCTGCCACCCCGAAAGATATGAATGTGCTAATAATTTGGGTCATGGCAATGAGTTTGAAATTTAACTCCCGCTTCAGAACCGCCCCATATGTGTTACCTACCATACCTGCAAAGTTCAACCATGAAAGCAGCATAATGAGCCTTGCGACAGTTTCTCCATAGCTAGGCAATAAATACAGGGCTAACAAACTCCCGGACAGAGAGAGTCCCAAACCCAGTCCAATTGTCATCCAAAATGCCGTGGGAATGAGATATTGAATTCCATCATCCCGGCATTGAACAATAGACTCATGGGTTCCAAACCCGGATATCATAAACAAAAGAGCTAATAATGAGGCAGCAAGCGCATAAATGCCGAAGTCATTGGGTGAAAGCAGGCGCGCTAGGAAGATATTACCAACAAAGGATATACCAGCATTAAGGTATGTTGCCGATACCATCCATCCAGTGCTGGTCAATAACCTTTTAGCTAGCGACATTTCTCGCATTTGCAAAGTTTTGGGTAACATGCTAGACATTTATGCACGTTTAGAACAAGCCGGGTATATTCCTAATGCTTTATGATAAGAACACATTATCTCTTCCCCATAATCATCCCAGGTAAACCCATGTTGTACCTTACGTTTCGCCGCCTGTCCCATCTCATAGCAAATGTCTTGGTGGTCATACAGATAGATGATTTTTTCCTTCAAGGCCTCTGCATCGCGGATTGGCAGAATAAAACCTTCTTTGCCATCTTCTATCAAATCCTCCCCGCCAGTATTAGTAGTGCAGATCAGCGGCAATCCACAAGCCATGGCCTGAGGTAGCACCAGTCCAAACCCGTCCTCAATAGAACACATGGCGAACACCGAACACTCTGAGTAGTATTCATGTAACTTGGCCTGCGGTTGGGGCCCAAAGTAGCGAAAGGTTCCGTCATACCTTTTGAAAAATGGTTCAGTTTCCGCCATCTTGCTTCCTAGAAGCCAGAGTTCTGTATTAGGCAGGTTTAGTTCGGCAAATGCCTGAAGGAGATATTGCACCCCTTTTCGCAAAGACATGGCACCGGCGAAAACTACCCGAAATACGTTGTCGTGGTTTACTAATTGCCGAAAACTGCTTAGATCAACCCCATAGGGCGTTTTTATTAGCTTTTCTCTTGGAAATCCCTTTTCCAAAAAAGTACGTTCTACAAAAGAAGAGGGTATCGCCACATAATCTGCCAGATCATATTCAAGTATTTCTTGCTCCAGCCTCGCTTTGGAAAATGAATGATGCAAATCATGCGTTGGCGCGCCCCATTTTTGATATTCTTCTATCAAGATATCGCGCTGGTGCGTCACATGACTGGACCCCCTTTCCACAACAGCAATAATCCCTAACTTATGGGCCCGCTCAATAATCGGCAGTGCCGACAATCCCCAGGTGGTTACAATATTTTCATCGCTTAAGTTTTTGGCCACCCAATTACCAAAAAATCGGTTCCTGAACAAGTCAGTGCCTGGGTTATAGCCATAAAACAAGGCGGCGGCAGCAAGATTGGTGGATACCCGATCGACTGGGATATCAAGCCCCTGATTGTTACGTTTGCCCCCCCATCGACCGTAATAAGATGTATACAAACGGTGTAGTGCGCCTCGCTTCTGAAGCTGTTCAGCCAGATAGAATGCCCAAAATTTCGTCGGACAACTGACCGTCGCCCTCATAATAATCCGCGCCTTTTAATCGCCTGAACAAAATGCAGCGATGAAACAACTCCACCAGCCATGGCCGAAAATGTGTGCCCGGCCACTTTATTTCGTCCCAACTCACCCATCTTGGTCCAGTGATTGTGATGGGAGAAAGCATACAGCAACGTTTGGGTCAATTTCTCGTGGTTGTCTAACGGCGTCACCCAGCCATTATCAGAACTGACCAAATCTGGAGAACAACCAATAGTATCTGAAACGATAACTGGCCTCCTACAGGCTAAAGCCTCGTTGACCACCAAGCCCCATGTCTCGGTCGGATCAGAGATCAGGCATAATACTTCACCTAACACGTAGGCCAACGGCATCTGGGTTTGGTTCAGAAACCCAAGCAAGTGAACATGCTTCAGATCGAGCAGTTGTATACGATGCTCAAGCTCTTGGCGAAGTACCCCTTCGCCAACAAATAACAACTGAGCCCGTTCTGCCAACCCGGCGGCCAGGTAGGCTTCCAAAAGCTGTATGGGGCGTTTCTTGGGAATCAACTTGCCACAAAACAAAAAAACCGGTTTCTCAGGATCCAAGCCATGCCGCTGGCACAATTGATTACGTTCAGGCATTAAGCGCTTTGCTTCCATAGCAAAACGAGCATTGTCAACGCTATAGGGGGTGCGAAACAACTGCTCTTCGCGGACACCCATATCCTGTAAGAAAGCTCGATTCCGACTGCCAATAAACAGGTTAGCCGTGGAGTGCTGCAAGAGCCATCGAAGCAATGAAACGCGCCAGGCAGGTTTGGGAGTAAAACCAAAGCTTAACGGTGTGGTTTCACTCATCACCAGAATGGGCGCTCGCCTGAAAATTCGCAGAAGCCAGATCAACCAGACTATTTCGGTGACCCAACCCATTAATAGAAGCGGCGTTTTTCGATCCTGCAAAGCCCAAGATATGAGCCGAGGAGCGATCCTGGTCTGTTCGGACCACTGATAAGTTGCCTCCCCCTGATTGAAGAATTGGTGAGGATATCCACTCAACAGATCAATGTCCCACTTGATATCAATGCCGAATTCGGTATCGCGAGCTAGCTGGTCAGCAGTACCATGATGATAATAACCAACCTCAATTTCAAAACCGTCGGCACAAATCGCTTGATAAAAAGGTACGTGATATTGTGTGGGGTGACCGGCAAAAATTTTCAGGTCAGGCAATGGTGATTTCTCCTCGCTTTCGAACAGCATCTTCTTGTTTCACACAGGGTCACCGTCGACACTTTTCAGGCAAGAAACACGTCTTGCAAGCCAAACATTGCTTCTGCCTGCTCGAAACTCGATTCCAATATCAGGTGCGTTGAGCCAATCACTCAGAGTGCTAATAAACTGCGATTATTTCTCTGGAATTCTCTAATGCGTTCCCGTCGATGGGCACCAACCGGTAACCAAGCGATTGAAGAAGTCCACAACATTCGCGATGAACAATAGTCCCATGGGTTGCCAGAAAGATAGTGGGGTGTGCTTTGGACAACAAGGATTTCGCCCCCCGTAATGCATCAAATTCCGCTCCCTCTATATCCATCTTTATACAATCAGGGAGCTGTATTTGACCAAGCTCGAGAAGATGGTCCAGAGTCCAAGTCTCGACTTGTAACTGACCACTCGACGCAATATGCGCCATTTCCCCGCGCGGACCTGCACCAAAAAACGCAAAGCCATTCTTATCTGATAGGGCAGCTTCGATCACAATGACATTGTTTATATTGTTCAGTTGAAGATGCTTTCGTAAATAGATCAGATTTCGTGGCAAGGGCTCAAATACAAAGACCTTTCCATCCGGACCCACTCGCTTGGAAGCCAAGAGGGTATAAAAACCAACGTTTCCCCCAATATCAAATACTGTACTTTTTGGTGAGACCGATTTTGAGAAGATTACTTGTTTTTCATATTCATAAGTTCCTAGCCAACAACCATGAATACTGGAACCTACTATCCACTTTTTTCCCCTAAGACCTCCGGACAATATCGGTACAATTGTACCAGGTGGCACTAACCGAAGGGATAGGCGCAGCAGTTTACCTCTGAGTGATTTGCTGTCAATCTTAGAGACATCCATTACAACATACCTCTTGAGTATAAGCTAAAGAACAGTTATCGCTCATAATCCTTATCATAGAAATGCGAATACTTCGAGTAATGCCGGTTGTAGTAATACCCATATTTCCGGCTGCTCGGCACCGCCTTGTTGAACACCGCGCCTTGTACGCTGCACATAAGGGAAGGCGTCTTTCTCAATAAACTCCGCCATCAAACGGCCACTTTATCGCGTTAATATACTTGTTCATTTTGAAAGTCTTTTTTAAGGCTTAACTGCCTCAACACAAATGCTTTCATCTTCTCTTTCGTTTAGATTCAGCTCTCCCGGATTAAGTATCCTGGTTGAACCAAAATCCTGTGGACGTACTTCTATAAACCCAATTTGAATCAATATCTTAACTAAAGATTGGGAATCATACATCCACAGATGATGCCTGTGCCCTACAAAGATATACTTGAAACGCTCAACCAGACTTATTGGGCGCATAGTTGCTAATAGTGAGTTCCTAATAAACTTATCTGCATCACCATCCTCTAAATATGCATTGATGAGCTTTCTTAAATCCGGCACAACAATCCGTAATACGCCTCCCGTCTCTAACACTCTATAAGCTTCTGACAGAAAATGCTTTGCCTCTTCAACATCAAGATGCTCTAGCATATGAGATGAATAAATTGCGTTTACAGATTGGTCAGGATGTGAAAAACCTTTTGCAACATCAACGTGATCAATCGAGTATTCTCTAGCAATATCGACAAATTGCTGCTGTTGTGGTTTTATTAGTTTTGCGCATTGCAGGAGCCATAAAAACAATGGCTTTTTTGAAAACAGCACAGACAAAGAGTTATCATAATTTACCCATCCCGGAGTAGGAGTTGGGCCACAACCTACGTTGATTCTAATTTTGGCAGATATCATATTCCGTCTCTTAGGGCATATGTCTAATATAGCCTTTTTCTTTATTCGAAAAGTTATGTACCAAACATTAAATTTGATCTTCCAATAAGTTACCGTCTGAGTAACGCACAGCGCGCGCAATTATGGTCTGGAGCTGCTCAAACCTTTCCTGTAAAGAACCTGCAAAAGGTGGACTCACATATGATATGGGAAGGCGGCTTACTCAATAAAGGCCCCCCATCAAACGGCCACTTTGTCACCGATTGACCCTTTTAGTCCCTTTTTCTTCCCACGATCCGCGTAATAATAGGCATACTTGGAATAATAGCGGTGGTAGTAATAGCCATACTTCCGGCTGCGCGGGTTCACCTCGTTCAGCACTACGCCCAGCACGCGCGCACCCACCGTCTGCATTTGTTCGAGAGCCTGCTGGAAATCCCTTAGTCTGGTCACGCCAGGTTTGGCTACCAGGATGACGCCGTCCACACAGGGCGCCATGGCAGCCGCATCTGTCACGCTCAGGACAGGGGGCGTGTCGATCAAGACCAGGTCATACTCCCGGTTCAACAGGTCAAGGAACTGGGTCATCTTCTGCGAGGTCAGCAGCTCGGCCGGGTTGGGTGGCAGCTTACCCGAAGTGACCACAGCTAACTTTGCGGCTTCGATGTACTGGATCGCCCCGTTCGGCAGGCTCTCCAACGGGCGCATCAAAAGGAAAAGGTCGCTCAGGCCCACGCGGTTGTAGAGCCCGAATTTGTGGTGGATCTGCGGGCGGCGCAGGTCCGCATCAATCACAACCACTTTTCTTTCTCCCTGAGCCATCACTACTGCTAAGTTGGTCGAGACGGTTGTCTTACCTTCCTGCGGAGTAGCGCTCGTGATTAGGATCCGGTGCAAGGGCTTATCCACACCGGCAAAAGTAGTATTGGTGCGCAAGGTACGGAATGATTCGGCCACCGGCGAGCGCGGCTGGACCATACTAATCGGCTTGTCATCCGTGGTCTCGTGCCAGGCGATCAAACCCAGGATGGAGAGACCGAACTTCTGGCGCAGCTCATCCGGGTTCTTGACCGTATCGTCCAGGGTGTCAAGAGCAAATACCACTCCTGCCGCCAGAAGCATACCGGCCATTGTCGCCAGCAGGGTATTGCGCACCGTCTTGGGGCTGATAGGAATAGTGGGGACAGTCGCGGGCTCAGAAACGACCACGTTGGTGCTGGTCTGTGCTTCGGCCAGACGCACCTGTTCGTAATTGGTCACAAGGTTGGAATACAGACGCTGGTACTCGGTCAGGCGGGCCTCGAGCTGTAAGTGTTGATTAGGATCGGTTCCGTTGGCGATGATAGCCTGATTGGTTGCCTCGATCTGCTGTCCCATATCACTTACCTGTTTTTCCAGTCCTTCCCGGGTGGCCGCATAACGCTCCGACTGGAGTTCTCTGATGCGATCGGTAAACACTCTGGCGATGGTATTCGCAATGTCGGCTGCCAACGAAGGGCTGGTATGTTCAACGCTGACCACCAGAAGCTGCGTATCGCGTACCACCTCGACCGAAACCGTTTCTTTCAGGTCTTCGGGAGTGGTAGGCAATTTTAACTGGTCGATCACACCCTGCAACACCGGCCGCTCAACCAGCATTTCTGCATAGGTGCGCGTCATCGTCTGGGAACTGACGATACCGGTATAGTCTATGCTGCGCATGGCAGGCGGGTCGCTCACCAAAAGGCGGGTGGACGTCTGGTAGATTGGAGTAGTGCGGATGGAAACAATAAAGGCCGCGGCTGCAGCCAACAGCCCCGCTAGAATGATCAACCATGCCCACGACCAGAAAAGGAAAAGAGTCTCCCTGATACCATCAGCAGAGTCAAAGTTTTCATCTTGTTCGAATTGATTCATAAAAGAATACCTTTTAGATGCGCTCCGCCATTCCGACATTCACCCAAAACGTCAGTTTCGCAAAGGCACGCATAGTCCGGTGTTATTAGTATTGGTAGATGATGATTAGCACCGATTTACTGACCATACCTATAACAGCTTCATATACATGCAGACCGATTCATAGCCAGCCTAGCGTCGAGGACCTTTTTGCAGCCCGAAAATAGTTAACCCCTATTTGCAAAATCTCTTCAAATGTTGAACTCATAAGATAGCATTGGTCTTAAAAAACAAAAAAAGACGCCTCTGTGACCGGTTTTGCCATTCGATCCCAAATGCATCCGCCACTGTTGGGTCTTTTCCCAAAAAACTAATCTTCCTAATAAAACTGCAAGGTCTTACAGTGCCATTATACAAATTCCTGGTTCATTATCCGTGATTGTTTCGTTGCAGATTCAAAAGTAGTAAAACTGGTACCACCGTACTATTCCTTCTATCCTAATTAGCTGTACCTACCCTATCCCAGGGGACAGGGTGAAAGATGCAACTTAAAAATTATCGAATTTTCCGGCATACAGATCTCTGTAGAGTCTTTCCTGCTGATCACTTTAAGCTCTCTGTTCAATTGGTTATATAAATTGTTCTAGCGTAATTTCTTCTTGAATTCCCCCGCAGTATTCTCGTCAACTAATAAAAGTTTAACATCAGCCGTTTCAGAAAAGTTTCCTAAATGCTGAATAGATACAGAATAACTAAAATTCGTGTGATGCGCGCCACCAGCTTAACTCCAGGCGGCTATAACTTTCAGGTTAGGTAGAAACCACAGATGAGTAGGGATTCGTTATCTAGGCACAAAGCGCTGAGGGCTGGGACATATTCTTCTCGCAGAACTTCCCAGGAGCCGCGTCGATTGCGATTGAAAACCACGAGACCCATGATGAAGTTACTGCGGGTGCGATAGTCCTGATAAGTCCAGAAAATAGCGCCCGTCACAAACGGCTTACAACGGAAAATTTCCAATTGTTCGGTGATCAACTGACGGCGTACAGCATCAGCGACTTCCGAATCTGAGGGAGCGTCATCCGAAACAAAGTAATACTCATCCGCATTTAGTTTGGAGGTAGGCGGTCCCCAAAGCTTATTCCAATGCGGTTCAAAGCCATATTCAGAAATAATGATCGTTTTCTCTGGCCAGGTTTTGTGAATGAGGTCAAGCGCCGGACTGAGTCCCTGCTTGGGACCATCTTCAGCAATCATCTCGCTCAACTGGTGTTTTTCTACAATCGGCGAAGACACCAGGCCACCATCAAATATCGTCAAGAACCTTATGAACTTCGTCTCTCTTATATTGCCCGATTGAGCAGTTCGCGAAGCACTTTTTGGCTGTCAAAATACGCTTCGGCTATCTCTCTGGCTACTCTGCAATGATGCAAGTAGGAGAGATTGATCGCTTCGATTGCCGCAACCGCCTGATCCAGGGTGGAAAAACGGAACATCCCTTCCCCATCCGGCAGGTAGGCGCTGGGACCGGTGTCTTGCACTACCACCGGCTTGCCGCTAGCGAGATAGCATAGAGAACGGTCGCTAATCCAAGTAGTCTGAAAGGATACGTAAGCCGGTTTCGCTACGCTGAACTCACCGCGCGATTGCTGGATATACAACTGGTACTGGTCCGGAGTTCCTGCCACCTCGCTCGATAACCGGATGCGCCAACCCAGACTTTCCATCCATTTCCGTTCGGCATCGTACTCATCGGTGAGGAATAGCGCCAACTCGAGTTCCTGGTTCGTATTCTGCGGTAACTCAGCAAACTGTCGGTAACTTACGCGCTTCGAGTTTTCATAAGATTCTTTTTCATCCACAATCCAGTCCTTGGTTTCCCATGTGGAAACGGAGGTAAAAGCCCGCGCCTCAGGAAGATAGATAAAGGGCCAGGATTCCAGGTTCACCACTGGTCTGGTATGAATCCATGACAATCCAGCGTTTGGAAAAAGCGCTCTGTCAGTACCGACGGTCTCGCCAATGGTGAAATACAGATCATGCGCTTGCACACTGAGCTGGCCATGACTGATCCAGAACTGTAACAATCCCGGATCGATATCAACCAGTACAGTGCGCTGGAATCGTTCAAGGATCCTAGTCTCTGCAGCGTAGTGAAAATTGATCAGTAAGTCTGCGTGCCGGAAGATTGAGTTGACCTGTTTGGCTTTGTGTCCCACGAAGGAGATTTGGTCACTATTTATGGAAGTGGAATATAGAATGAAGTCGTCCTCCAACCCAAAGGACCGCATGCGCTCCGAGAAAACCTGCAGAGCAGCTTTTCCTTGCTCGGTTTCCAGCCCCGGGTTGAGTTGCTCCAACCAGTAGACCTGACACCCAAGCTGGCGGAGACCGAGCACATATTGCATATAAACCCAGAAATGACCGCCACCCTCTGGAAAATTAGCCACGTTATATGGCGACACCACCACGGTTGTCATAATGAATCCTCAAAGGCTAGGAAGAGCCGTTTCCCAGGTCTGGAACCAACGCTCGATCTCCTCTAGTTCATCAATCGCCCAGGTCGCCCTGCTTTCCCATAGGGCAATCGCTGGCCAGATAATTCGGCAGGCATATCTCGCGTACTCACACGTTTCGAATATTTGGTTCAACTCTTCATGTTCGGGAATTTCCCATCCTGATGATGAGGTCGCTTCCTGATACAGATCGATCAGTTCTGATCGCTGGCTTTGGGGGAATCGTAAGATGAAAGTTGACAAATCATAAGCGGGTGGTCCGGCGGCCGCGTGATCCCAATCGATTAACCTTGCCTGCCCATCTGGCAAGACGAACACATTGCTGGGCCAGAGATCACCATGTAAGAGCGTTTCCTGTCCAGCCAGGTCCTTCATCATTTTTAACCGTAAGGGCAATTCGTCTTTGATTGTGTAAACGCGCTCCAGCAATCGAGCAACAACACTCCAATCGCTTTCATTGGCTGCGTGATCTTTGGTAATCATCTCCAAGGTGATAATTGCATCGCTCAAATTTGACTCGATGAAAGGGATTCCGAGGTCACCGCCGTACAGTCGAAACTCAGCCATATAAGGGTGGCCTTTGAATCGCTCGTGGATTTCAGCGATCAGTCTCACAGCCGCTGTGACCCGTCGCGGGTTATCCATGTCCTCCGCAAGGGACCATGATCCCAGATCCCTATAAATGTGCCAGACTGACTCTCCGCTTTGCGTTCCGATCGTGGTCAGTAAAGGTGGACCTGCTTCCGCCACCCCCCCGGCAGGCAGCCAGCGACGGGCAACCAGCTCGTTGCGGCGCGCGATCCGCCCTTCCATACACTTCAGGATCAAGATGAGAGCATCATTGCCTAGGTCGAAATGCAGGCGAAAGACACGTTGTTTGATCTTCTCTTGTATGATGAGCCGGCCGCGTCCGTAGCGGTTCTTAATCAATTCATTTATGCCATTTCGAAGTTCAAAAATATCGGTCTGATCCTCGTCTGCCAACAGCACATCAAGCCCTTCAACCATTCACGAGCTCCTTCCGAAAACAGCCGTCATCCTCTGAGCAAGCTCATTTTGGTAAATATACATGCTCTGGATTGGTTTCTCAATCCACTGGTATGACAGTCCCAGGCTGGCCCAGTATATCGCTGTCAATCGGCGAAAGAGGCACCCAACGCGAACGAAAAATTGCAAGGTGGGCATATCTAGAGTTTTCCAAAATTCTCGTGCAATGGAAAGGTAAATTGGCATATCAACCTGTGCTGATATAGATAAACCACGTGAAGGGGCTAGGTCTACGGCTGGAATGCCCCAGCCTGCTGTTTCCCAGTCTATTACATATAGTTGGTTCCCGGTCACATTTTGCTGGATATGAATATTCTTTGGCCGGAAATCCCCGTGAACCAGTGTTTGAGGGAAACTCTGACAGTCATTTAGTAATTGTTCCCAATTCGACTCCAGAGCATCCATTTGCACCAAGATGCTTCGCAGCAAGCCGATATTTTCCGGCGTCATGATTGGATTTGCCAAGCCTTGTATGATATTTTCCCGCCCCCTCCGCATCAGTCCAAAGTAATAGGAGGGACCGCACTCGAGTAATATCTCAGCCGCTCTAGTTTGCTGTCCAGAACGATGCAAAG
>WNGB01002868.1_pt1 | contig 27581 bp, 28 predicted proteins | sample 5400681 | NCBI WGS metagenome assembly WNGB01 (sample SAMN13153367, study PRJNA577476) | soil metagenome | isolation source: 115 cm soil or saprolite under grassland replicate 2 | place: USA:California | collected 2016-06-15
CGCTCGACCAGGCCGATATCAACAAGAAGCCCCCAGCCGGCAGGCTGGGGGCTTTGATATTGCGGACAGCTCCGAAAGGGCGGAAAATATCGCGTTTCGGGACGGCACGATAACGGCGCAAAGCCGGGCAGGAGGAGACCATGCAGGCGATGAAGTTCTCGCTCATCCTGTGGGGACTGGGGCAGCTTCTCAAATATGCCGCATGGCGGTTCCCGGCGTTCCGCGCGCGGTTGAAGGAGCGCAACCTCGTCGCCCAGATCAAGGCGCGCGACGAGGAGATCGGCCGCTGGTACGCCATCCGCGACGGCCAAGTGACGTCCGGGAGGGGGTTGCGTACGGACGCCGACGTCACGCTGGCCTTCAAGACCGCGGGCCTCGGCGCCGATCTGCTGATGCCGCCGATCAACTGGCTCGACCAGATCAACGCGCAGAAGGATTTCAAGCTCACGGTCGATGGGCCTGAGGACCTCACCAACTGGTTCGCCCAGACCATCATGATGAGCCAGACCGTCGGCTTGAAGATCGGCCAAAGGCTTGCCGACGGCACCATGCGCTATTGCAACATGACCAACGGCGGCCCGGTCTTCGTCTATGTCAAGGACGGCAAGATCATTCGCATGACACCGATCGATTTCGACGCCAGCGATCCGCCGCCATGGACCATTCGTGCCCGCGGGCTCGAGTTCACCCCGCCGCGCAAGACGACGCTTGCTCCGCATGGCCAAAACGCCAAGTCGATCATCTATTCGCCCGACCGGCTGCTCTACCCGATGAAGCGGGTCGACTTCGATCCAAACGGCGAGCGCAATCCGCAAAACCGCGGCAAGTCGGGCTACGTGCGCATCTCATGGGAGGAGGCGCTCGACCTCGTCGCCGGCGAGATCAAGCGGCTCAAGCGTACCTATGGTCCCGGCGTGATGGCGGTGTCGCACGGCTCGCACCACACCTGGGGCAATATCGGCTACTACCTTTCGGCGCTGTTCCGCTTCCGCAACGCAGTCGGCTACACCCAGATCCACCATAACCCGGACAGCTGGGAAGGCTGGTACTGGGGGGCGGTGCACCATTGGGGCTATTCGCTGCGCGTCGGCCAGTCGGAGACTTATGGCACGGTCGAGGACTGCCTGCAGAACTGCGACATGATCGTGTTCTGGGCGGCCGATCCCGAGAGCACGTCAGGCTCCTATGGCGCGCAGGAAGGCACCGTGCGCCGGCAATGGCTGAAGAATCCGAAGCTCGGCATCAAGGTCGTGCACGTCGATCCTTACTACAACGCCTCGGCGCAATTCCTGCCGGGCAAGTGGTTCGCGCCGCGTCCGACCACGTCGGTCGCCATGGCGATGGCGATCGCCCATGTGTGGATCAAGGAAGACCTCTACGACAAGGCTTACGTCGAGACCCACACCATCGGCTTCGACAAGTGGAAGGCCTATCTCGTCGGCGATGAGGACGGCATCCCGAAGACGCCGGAATGGCAGGAGAAAGAGACCGGCGTCCCGGCGAAGGACGTGCGCGCGCTCGCGCGCGAGTGGGGCAAGAAGCGCGTCTATCTCGCGCCCGGCGGCTGGGGCAACGGCCACGGCGGCGCCTGCCGCAACCAGACCGGCATCCAATGGGCGCGCGTGATGGTGTGCCTGACCGCGATGCAGGGGCTCGGCAAGCCCGGCGTCAATATGGGCAATCTGCAATGGGGCTGCCCGCTCGACTTCCAGTTCTACTTCCCCGGTTACTCCGAGGGCGGCATGTCGGGCGACCTCGAAGGCACGGCGCTGCCGATCTCGCTCTACCAGCGCATGCCGCAGCTTCCCACCATGTCGACCGCCTTCCAGCGCATCCCGCGGCTGCGGACGCCGGAGGCGATCGTCGACGGCAAGGCGGAAGGCTATCCCTGGATCGGCAAATCGATCGAGCACCAGTTCGCCAAGTTCGCCTATCCGGCGCCCGGCCACGCGCCGGTGAAAATGATGTTCAAATACGGCGGCTCGATCCTCTCCACCATGAACAACACCAACCGCTGGGTGCGGATGTACCAGTCGCCGAATCTCGAATTCGTCGTCAACCAGTCGATCTGGTTCGAGGGCGAGGCAAAATTCGCCGACGTGATCCTGCCGGCCTGCACCAATTTCGAGCGGGTCGACATCAGCGAATGGGCGGGGCTCGGCGGTTACGGCCATCACGGCCAGCAGCAGCTCAACCATCGGGTCATCATCTTCCAGGCGCCGGCGATTGCGCCGCTCGGCGAGTCAAAGTCCGACTTCTGGATCTTCAACGAGATCTGCAAGCGGCTCGGCCTCGCCAATTATTTCTCCGAAGGCGTCAACGAGATCGACTGGGTCAAGCGCCTCTACCTGGCCTCCGACATGCCGAAGGTGGTCTCGTGGCGGAAGTTCATCAAGCGCGGCTATTACGTGGTGCCGGCGGAGAAGGAGAAGCTGCGCGCGCCGGTGTCGTTCCGCTGGTTCTGGGAGAACCGCAAGAAGGACGTGCCGGAAGCGCAGCCGCTGCCCTCCGACTACTCCGACGAATACCTGCACGGGCTGCAGACGCAATCGGGCAAGCTCGAATTCGAGTGCAACAGCCTCAAGCGTTTCAACGATCCCGAGCGGCCGCCGATCGTCAAATACGAGCCGTCATGGGAGGGGCCGCATTCGGGCGAGATGTTCGAGCGCTACCCGCTGCAGATGCTCACGCCGCACTCGAAATACTCGTTCCACACCCAGGGCGACGGCAAGGATTCGTTCCTGCTCAACATCGAGGATCACCGGGTCAACGTCGACGGCTACTACTACTGGATCATGCGGCTCAACGCCGAGGATGCGGCCGAGCGCGGCATCAAGAAGCACGACCTGGTCAAGGTCTACAACGACCGCGGCGCGGTGATCTGTGCGGCGCTGCCGACGCAGCGGCTGCCGCGCGGCGTGTGCCACGGCTACGAGTCGTCCGCCGTCTACGACCCGATGGGCGAGCCGGGCAAATCGGTCGACCGGGGCGGCTGCCTCAATCTGCTTACGCCCGAGCGCACGCAGACCAAGTCGACGCACTCGATCGCCGGCGCCAACTCGTTGGTTCAGGTCGAGCTGTGGGACGGCCGCACCGAGCACATGTCGGAGACCTTCGCGCGCATGGAGAAGGACGCCGAGGTCAAGCGCACGCTGCAGGCGGCGTCGCTGGTCCCGGCAAAGTGACCGGGAGCGTGCCATGACAAAATGGAACATGATCATCGACGTCGCCGAGTGCACCAATTGCAACCTGTGCACGCTCGCGGCCATGGACGAATATGTCGGCAACGATTGGCCCGGCTACAGCAAGCCGATGCCCAAGCACGGCCACAAGTGGATCAACATCCTGCAGAAGGAGCGCGGGCAGGTGCCGATGATCGACATCGCCTACGTTCCGACCATGTGCAATCACTGCGATGACGCGCCGTGCATGGCTAAAGCCGACGGCGCGATAACCAAGCGCGACGACGGCATCGTCCTCATCGACCCGGAAAAGGCCAAGGGCCGCAAGGACCTGGTCGACGCCTGTCCGTACGGCCACATCTGGTGGAACGAGGAATATCAGGTACCGCAGATCTGGACGTTCGACGCCCATCTCATCGACCAGGGCTGGCAGCAGACGCGCGGGCAGCAGTCGTGTCCGACCGGCGCCATGCGCGCGGTCAAGGTCGAGGACGTGGAGATGGCGCGGATGGCGCGCGACGAGGGCCTCGAGGTGATGAGGCCGGAGCTGGCCTCCCGACCGCGCGTCTACTATCGCAATCTCTGGCGCTACTCGAAATGCTTCATCGGCGGCTCGCTGGCGGCGGAGACCGACGGCGTGGTCGATTGCGTCGAGGGCGCGAGCGTGCGGCTGATGAAAGGCGGGACGCTGGTCGCCGAGACCGTCAGCGACAATTACGGCGACTTCAAATTCGATAGGCTCGACGAGAGTTCGGGCCGCTACCTGCTCGAGATTTCCGCCCCCGGGCGCGCCACGAAGACCGTCGAGGCGAAGCTCGGCGCCAGCATCAATTTGGGCGAAATAAGGTTGTAGCCTCTCATCATTCCGGGGCGCAGGCGAAGCCCGCGAGCCCGGAATCCATACTCCCGACTGGTGGTTATGGATTCCAGGCTCGCCGTTTCGCGGCCCGGAATGACGCGAGGGCGGGGCAATCCACACAATGACCGATGCAACGCCGCTGATTTTTCCGGCACTCGGCAATCTCTATCAAATACTGGCCCCCTGGACGGAGGCGTTGCTGCGCGTCGTCGTGGGCCTGGCGTTGGTGCCGCACGGCCTGCGCATGACCTTCGGCTTTTTCCCGAATACGGGCCTGCCGGTGCGCAATCTCGGCATGCTTTCGGCGCAGCTCGACCGTGACGGCTATCGGCCGGGAAAACTATGGGCGCCGCTGATCTCGGTGACGCAGCTCGTTGCCGGCCCGATGCTCGCGCTCGGGCTGTTCACCCGCATTGTCGCAATGCCTATATTCATTTTTCTTGTTGTTTCGAATGTCGAGCGCTGGCGGGTCGGCGGCTATTTCTGGAACAAGACCGGCCTCGAATACACGCTGATGTGGACCATCGGCGCGCTCTATTTCCTGGTCCACGGCGGCGGCACGATCTCGCTCGATCATCTCCTGATCGGGCGCGCGTTCTGACCGCGACACGGCGTCGCCCGCCCGCGTAACGAGAGGCGATCTCCGCTATCGTGTTGACGGCTGCCCCGAACACGGGGCGGAATCGCCCGCGATCACGGCGACAGGTGCAATTGCGGAGGAAACGGCATGAGCAAGACGAGAATCCTTGCTGCGCTCCTGAGCCTGTTCGCGCTCGCCACGGCGGCGCAGGCACAGGACTATCCGACCCGCTTGATCAAGCTGATGCAAGGCTTCCCGCCCGGCGGCAACGTCGAGTTCATCGCCCGGCTGTTGGCCAACGAAATGCAAAAAAGTCTCGGCCAGACCATCATCGTCGAGAGCAAGCCCGGACAGGCCGGCAGCCTCGCCGCCGAGACGCTGGCCGCCGCCGACCCCGACGGCTATACGCTGCTCCTGATCGCCGGCGCCCATCCGGCGACCGCCGCCGTCTACAAGAAGCTCAAATACGATCCGGTCGATTCATTCGCATGGATCTCCACGGCGAGCTTCTATCCATTCATCATCTGCGTGCGCAAGGATTCGAAGCTGCAGACCTTCGCCGATCTGATCTCGACCGCCCGTGGCAATCCCGGCGGCGTGAGCTCCGGGACGGCGGGCAGCGGCTCGATCGCGCACATGACGACCGAGCTCATTGCCCAGATGGCGGGCCTGAAAATCCTCTCGGTTCCCTATCGGGGCGAGGCGCTCGCGATCACCGGGCTGCTCACCGGCGACATCGATTTCGTGGTCGCCACCACCTCATTGGCGATCCCGCACATCCGCTCCGGCGTGATCCGGGCCCTCGCCGTCACCGGCAAGACGCGCTGGAAGGATATTGCGGACGTTCCGACGGTCGCCGAGGGCGGCTTGGCAGACTTCGAGGTGATCTCGTGGTCGGGAATGGCCGCCCCGGCCAAGACCCCGAAGCCGATCATCGACCGGTTGCATGCCGAGATGCAGAAGGCGATCAGCGTGCCGGACGTGCGCAACAAGCTCGAAAACGCCGGCGGTGAGGTGCGCGGCCTCACCCCGGCCGAGATGCGCGCCCTGGTGGAGCGCCAAGTCAAGCTGTGGACCAAGGTCGCCAAGGACGCCAACATCCAGCTCGACTAGGCGCCGCAGATAGTCCCGGCCGGCGCGCAAGTCACTGGAACGGCCGGGATAAATTCATTACCATGACGGCAAGGCTGCGCCGAAAATCGGCGCGCGGCGTTCCCCATGCAATGGCCGGCCGCCAAGGAGGTTCCGCCATGAACATCCACACCACAGCGTCGACCAATGTCCCGACCGGTATCTCGGCCACGGAATGGGAGGCGCGCCTCGACCTCGCGGCGGTCTATCGCCTGGTGGCGCATTACGGCTGGGACGACGTGATCTACAACCACTGCTCCATGCGGGTTCCGGGCGAGGATCGCAAGTTCCTGATGAAGCGCCACGAGCTCCTGTGGACCGAGGTGACGGCGTCGAACCTGGCCAAGGTCGACATGGACGCCGACCTCGACGAGCGCGCCGGGGTCAATCGGCCGGGCTTCACGCTGCACAGCGGCGTGCTGCGCGCGCGGCCGGACGTCAACTGCGCGGTGCACGTCCACACCGAGCTCGGCATGGCCTTCACCGGGCTCAAGAGCGGGCTGCGCATGGTCTCGCAGGAGGCGATGCGTTTCTATCGGCGCATCGGCTATCACCCCTATGAGGGCATCACCGAGGATTTCAGCGAGCGCGAGCGCATCACCGCCCATCTCGGCAGCAACCGCGCCCTCGTCATGCACAATCACGGCCTGCTCACCGTCGGGGAGACCGCGCGCGAGGCGTTCATCCTCATGCGATATCTCATGGGGGCGGCCGAAATCCAGTTGCGGATGGAAGCGACCGGCAGCGAGCTGATCGAGATTCCACCGGAGATCTGCGAGAAGACGGCGGCGCAGTACCAGAAGCACGATGCCGGGCGCGGCGCCGCCGATTGGCCGGCCTATCTGCGGATGCTCGACCGGATCGATCCGAGCTATCGGAACTGATTCGGTCCATTCCAAAATTGTAAGGAGCCTTGATCATGCTCGACGTCGTCAAGCCGTCCGCCGCTCGCCCCGCCATTCCGTTCGACACCGATCGGCTCGATCGTCTTATGGACGACGCCGGCATCGACGTGCTGATCGCGACCTCCAAGCACAACGTGCAATATCTGCTCGGCGGCCACCGCGCCTTCTTCTTCGAATCCATGGATGCGATGGGATTGAGCCGCTATCTGCCGGTTCTGGTCTATCCCAAGGGTGCCCCGCAGAAGGCGGCCTATTTCGGTCACCGCCTCGAGAGCTTTCAAAAGGAGAACGACCCCCTCTGGGTGCCGGAGGCGCACACCAATTCGTCCGGGTCGGTCGACGCTATCCAGAAGGCGATCGATCACATCCGCCGCGCGGGCGTGAAGGCACGGCGGATCGGCGCTGAGCTCGCGTTCCTGCCGGTCGATTCCGGCACGGCGCTACGCGGTGGATTTTCCGACAGCGAGATCGTGGACGCGCTGTTCGTGCTCGAGCGGCTGCGCGCCGTCAAGAGCCCGAAGGAGCTCGAGCAGCTGCGCCTCGCGTCGGAGCGCGTGATCGATTCCATGCTGGCGGTGATCGCCAATCATGGTCCCGGAACCACCAAGCGGGAGCTCACCGAGGCGCTGCGGCGGGAAGAGACCAACCGCGGCCTCACCTTCGATTATTGCCTGATCACCGCGGGCACCAGCCTCAACCGCGCGCCGTCGGACCAGAAGTGGGACAAGGGCGACATCCTCTCGCTCGATTCGGGCGGCAACTATCACGGCTATATCGGCGACCTCTGCCGCATGGCGATCCAGGGCGAGCCGGACGCCGAGCTCGAGGACATGCTGGCCGAGATCGAGACCATCCAGCGCGCCGCGATGAAGCCGATCAAGGCGGGCGCCATGGGCAGCGAGGTCTATGCGGCGGCGGACCCGCTGGTGCGCAAGTCCAAGCACCACAATCATATGCACTTCCTCGGCCACGGCATGGGGCTGGTCAGCCACGAGGCGCCGCGGCTCACCGCCTCCGGCCCGGTGCCCTATGACGACTACGACGCCAAACGACCGCTCGAGACCGGGATGGTGATCTCGGTCGAGACCACGCTGGCGCATCCGCAGCGCGGCTTCATCAAGCTCGAGGACACCGTCGTGGTCACCGACACGGGCTTCGACATCTATGGCGAGGGCGGCCGCGGCTGGAACCGGGGCGGAACGGCTGTCCGGTCATAGACAGCTTGGCGCGAACCGGCCGAAGACCGGGCCGCTCACGGGGAGGACAACATGCTGGCGGCAAACCGCTTTGCGACCTTCGTTGCAGTCTGGGCGCTCAGCGCCTGCATGCTCGTCAATGCCGGCGCCGATGAGATCGCCGTCGGCAATTACGGCATCGCGGCGAACGGTATGCCCTATGCGGTCGCGCTGGAGAAGAAGCTCTACCAGCAGGAGGGCGCCAACGTCACCGGCATCATCTCCTCGCAGGGCGGCGGCACCTCGATCCGCAACATGCTGGCCGGCGGCGTCGCCTATGGCGAGGCCAATCCGGGGGTGACCGCGGTCGCCATCCAGCAGGGCGCCGACCTCAAGATCGTCAGCGACAACGTGCTCACCGTCGCCGAGTTCGTCTGGGCGGTGAAGCAGGACTCGGCCGTCAAGAGCATCAAGGATTTCAAGGGCAAGAAGATCGGCTACACCAATCCGCGCTCGACCAGCCAGGCGCTGGCCATCCTCTTGCTGCAGGCCGCCGGCTTCAAGCCGGACGACGCCGAGCTGGTCAAGACCGGCGGCTTCGGCGAGGGCGTGGCGGCGCTCGACCTCGGCCTGATCGACGTGGCGCCGATGGCCGAGCCGGTCTGGTCGAAATACAAGTCGAAATACCGCGCGGTGGCGGTGGCGAGCGACCTCCTGCCGCCGCTCGACAACGTCGTCGGCGTCTCCACCGCGGCCGCCATGGCGAGCAAGGGCGATTTCATCCGCGCCGTGATCCGTGCCCGCCGCAAGGCGGTCGAGCTCATGCACGCCAATCCCGACGAGGCCGGTGACATCGTCGCCAAGCACTACAACCTCGACAAGGAGGTCGCGCGCAGCGCCGTGCGCAATCTCACCGCCAGCCGCACCCAGGGCATTCCCTATTGGGGCTCCGGGCAAATCCACCTCGACGGCATGAAGCGGATGGTCGAGGTGCAGAAGATGGTGGGGGCGATCAGCGGGGAGATCGATCTGGCGAAGATCATCGACACCCGCTTCCTGCCCGACGACATCAAGGCGCCGAAATAGCGCATGTCCCGGAAAAGTGGGAACCGGTTTTCCGATAAGGACATGCGCAAAATCAAAGAAACCAGAGGGCATCCCGATCGATTCGATCGGGATGCCCTCTAGCGCGGGCCGCGGGGGTGAGCGTGTCGCAGGCGCACGTCTCGCTCCGCGGTGTCAGCAAGATCTTCCCGACCACCACGGCAGGCGAGGGCCTCCATGCGCTGGGGCCGGTCGATCTCGATCTCTCCAAGGGCGAATTCTTCGCCGTGGTCGGGCCCTCGGGCTGCGGAAAATCGACGCTGCTCGAGCTGATCGCCGGGCTCATCCCGGTGACCGCCGGCACGGTGGAGTTCGAAGGGCGCCGGATCGAGGCCGACATTCCGGACGGCATCGGCGTCGTGTTCCAGGAGGACGCCTGCTTTCCGTGGCTGTCGGTCGAGGCCAATGTCGCCTTCGGCCTGCGCAAGCGCGCGCTCGGCCACGAGGCGAAAGCACGCCGGGTGCGCGACGTGCTCGCGCTGATGGGGCTTTCCGATTTTGCCCGCGCCTATCCGGCGCAGCTGTCCGGCGGCATGCGCCAGCGCGTCTGCATTGCGCGCACGCTCGTCATCGAGCCGCGCCTGATCCTGCTCGACGAGCCGTTCGGGGCGCTCGACCAGCAGACCCGGCTGCTGATGGGCGACGAGGTGCTCCGGCTGTGGCGGCAGACCGGGGCAACGGTGTTCCTGATCACCCATGCGCTCGACGAGGCGGCGATGCTCGCCGACCGGATCGCCGTCATGTCGGCGCGGCCCGGCCGCCTGATCGACGCGGTCGAGACCCATTGGCCGCGCCAGCGCGATAGCCGCATCGTCGAGCACGCGGATTTCGGCGCGGTCACCGCGCGATTGTGGAAAACGCTGCGCGAAGAATCGCTGAAGACCATCGGGCGACTGCCGGAGCAGGCATGACGCGCATCACGCTCTACCGCGTACTGGTGATCGTCGCGGCCGTGCTGCTGCTCGAGCTCCTGTGCCTCACCGGCGTGATCGACCGCCTGACCATGCCGCCGCCGCACCGCATCCTGCGCGATCTTGCAAACATTCTGGTCTCTGGATCGCTCAACGCGGCGATCGCCAAGACGCTCACCAATGCGTCGATCGCGCTCGGCCTGGCGCTCGTGGTCGGCGTCGTCACTGCCGTGGCGCTGCACGGCTACCGCGCCATGCGCGAGACCTTGGACCCGCTGTTCGCCACGTACTACGCGGTGCCGATCTTCGCGTTCTATCCGCTGCTGATCGTTGTGCTCGGGCTCGGCGACGCACCGCAGATCGCGATCGGATTCATGCTCGGCGTGGTGGCGGTGATCGTCAACACGCTCAATGGTTTGGACCGGGTGCCACGGGTGTTGCGAAAGACCGCCCGCATCCAGCGGCTGGGCGTGATCGAGACCGCGCTGTCGGTCACCTTGCCCTACGCGGCGCCCTACGTGCTCACCGGCGCCAAGTTCGCGGTGGCCTATTCGCTGATCGGCATCATCGGGGCCGAGTTCATCATGTCGCGCGGCGGCATGGGGTACGAGATCAGCTTCGCCTATACGAATTTCGACAACGCCACGATGTATCCGCTCATCCTCCTGATCCTGGTGGTGTCGATCTCGATCAACGCGGCTTTGTCCTGGTGGGAGAAAGTCCTGCTGGCGAGGAGAGGGCAATGAGGAGAGGCCGATGAGCGGTGACGGCTGGAAGTCGGCGCGCAACGCGGCCGTACTGATCGCATGCTTGCTGGCGGCCTGGCAGTTGCTCTACTGGTTCGCCGGCGAGGCGGCGATGAGCCCGCCGCTCGCCACCTTCCGCTACACCGCGCAGCTCGTCACCACCGAGGCATTCTGGCCCCACCTGTCGGAATCGATGCGCGCGTTCGCGGCGGCCTTGGCGATCGCGGTCGCGGTCGGCCTGCTGATCGGGTTCTGGCTCGGCTTTCACCGGCTGTCCGGCGAGGTCTGCGAGCCCATGCTGGTCGCGGTCTATTCGATCCCGAAGATTACGCTTTATCCGATCCTGCTGCTCGCCTTCGGGCTCGGAATGCCGGCGAAGATCGCGTTCGGCGCGATCCACGGCATCATTCCGGTCGCGCTGTTCACCATCAACGCGGTGCGCAATATCAGGCCGATCCTGATCAAGACCGGGCGCACGCTCAAGCTCGGCACGCTCGACATGGTCCGTTCGATCCTGTTTCCCGCCGCGCTGCCGGAGATCTTCACCGGGATCAGGGTCGGATTTTCGCTCACCCTGATCGGAACGTTGTTGGGGGAGATGTTCGCCGCCCAGCGCGGGCTCGGCTATCTGTTGATGACCGCGATCGGATTGCACAACGTCGATTTGATCATGGCAGTGACGCTGCTGCTGATCCTATTCGCAGCCAGCGTCAGCACCATTCTGCTGGCGATCGATCGCCGGCTGCACCGGTATACGTGATGGCCTGACTGAACGTGCGGCAATCTCGGTAGCTCCCTCTCCCCGCTCTTCGCGGGGAGAGGGTGGGGGTGAGGGGCAAAGCGAGCGCCATGCGTGGACCAGAACGAGCGAGAGTTCGTGTAGAGAGACGCCTTCGCCGTCAGGCGACCGACGCTGAAACAAAGTTGTGGTTTGCGTTGCGAGACAGACGGCTTGGAGGCTTCAAATTCGTTCGGCAGGAAGCTATTCACTCCTATGTGGTCGATTTCGTATGTCGCGAAAGGAAACTCATCGTCGAGGTCGATGGTGGACAGCACGCCGAAAATTCACGCGACCGCGTGCGCGACGCAAGGCTCACCGCGGACGGTTATCACGTTCTGCGGTTCTGGAATTCCGACGTATTGAGCAACATGAATGGTGTCCTGACCGTAATTCTCGCGAAGTTGCAAGGGTCTGAACTTTGAGACCACGTCTGCCCCTCACCCCCTCCCTCTCCCCGCGAAGAGCGGGGAGAGGGAGCTACCGAGATCGCCGCGCGCTCAGGTGATCACTATGAATTCGCTCTATCGCGGCGCGGCGCCGGTGGTGCCGGCCGGCGCGCCGGTCTGCCGCGGCGGCGCCGAATAGGAGATGCGCCAGATCGTGCCACCGGTGTCGTCGGCGACGAGCAGCGCGCCGTCCTTGGTCACCGCGAGCGCGGCGGGCCGGCCCCACACTTCCGCGCGGTGCAATCCCGAAACCCAGAAGCCAGCGGCGAAATTCTCGTAATAGCCGACCGGCTTGCCGTCCTTGAACGGCACCCGCACGATCTTGTAGCCGGTCGGCTCCGACCGGTTCCACGAGCCTTTGAGCGCGACGAAGGCGCTGCCGCGATACTCGGCCGGGAACTGCTGGCCCTCGTAGAACACGATGTCCAGGACCGAGGAATGCGCCTCGAACAATAGATCGGGCACGACCGAGGCCTTCACCTTCTCCGGTCTGAGTTGGGCGAAGCCCGGCTGCGGGTGCTGGCCGATATAAGCGTAGGCACCAGGACGGTGCCGTCCTTCCAGGCGAGCCCGTAGGGTCCGTTGAGGCCGTCGATGTGGCGTTGGATCCACTCGGCCTTGCCGTCGCCGTCCTCGTCGCGCAACAGCGTCACGTAGCCGACCCTCTGCTCGGCCACCACGTCGCCGTTCGGCAGCACCAGCAATCGTCGCGGATGCTCGAGGCCGGTGGCGAAAGGCGTCGCGGTGAAGCCCTCGGGTACCCGCGGTGTCTGGCCTTGATAATCGGTCCGATGTCGATCGAGTTTCGGCGAGAGCGGGCGATGAGCGCAAAATCGAAGGACGCAGACCGTTCGGGAACCGGTGTGTCCGGATCCCGCGCCGGCCAGCGCTGAAACATCAAAGCTCAAAAGGGGATAGATGAGAGGCGGAGAGACGAGCGGGAGCGAAGTCTTCCGCGTCAGGAGGCGTTGCCGATGCACCGTGCGATCAAAGGCATGCCCACGGGCGAAACCCTGACCGTACTGACCGGAAGCTGCCCTCCCGGAGGGCGTTAGATTTAGATCGTGAACGCGATTATCGCCACCGCGCCGATGCCCAAAACCAGCACCACCAGCGCCAATGGATCGTAATCGAGCCAATGCCCACTTTGTACACGCATGACGCGCCTCACCTGAAAGAACGAACTCGCGGCTGCCATTGTTGTTCCCGGCTGCGAATAGGCAGGGCAGGATGGCTTCGCCTCGATCGTTAGTCGCTGGAATAGCCCATCAGGTTCAAAAATTACCCCAATGCCGGGCGCCGGCGGGGCGCTGTCTCATCTTACGGTTAACAATCGCAATCTAAGTGGTTGGCGTAGTTGCCTTTCTGGAGGCAATTAGCGGCCGGGACTGGGATTTGCGTGCGCGCAGAGGAGGTGCTGCGGCTGCAGGACTGTGTTGGAGATGCTCGTTCAGGCGATCGCGAAGGCCACGGCGGCAGCTGCCACGATCAGAACGGCGATCGCGGCCGTGAGCACGGTGATGCCGGTTGCGAGCCGTCTTATCACCCGCTCTCGCCGCGCCCTGAAGGCTCCTCGGGGCGGCACAGTGGGCATTGCAGGTCGTAAATCGACCGGCATTGGATACCTCTCCTCGACGCAACGCGCGTCCGGCAGGCTCGGAGCTTCGCCCGCCTTATTCCGAGGCGGAGGCCAAGATCCCGGCCATGAGCATGATGAAGCCTGCGGCCAACCACAGCAGTTCGGTGGGAATGACGGAGATCATGCGCGAATCCTCAGCCGGATCACGGGTGTGATCGCTTCTTGTCGTTAGTCGCCTGAGCGCCGGTTTGGTTCACCCGTACCGGCACTCAAAATGCCACACCCCCGGTCCGCCAAAGACAGTGAGGCGAGGGGGCAAACGACCAAGTGCAGGGAAACCAGGTGGGGGAGGGAGCCGGCGCTGCCGGTCCATTCGCGAGGTTATCTCTGCTGTCGCATTTTATTGGCAGGGTTTTTGATCGACCGGATCCGCGGTCACCAAGTCCTTGCTCGTCGCGGGCGAGATTTGTGACCGGCTCTTCCTACGCTTACCTATGCGCGGGTTGAGGTTTCGGAAGCCAGTGACTACGTAGACCGCTCCAAATATTTGAGGAAATCCGATGACGCGCGGGATTCTCTGGGGCTTTCTGCTGCTCGCCGCCCCCTTTTTGGCCAGTTGCGACAGCAAGCCGGCGGCCAGCTCGGCTCCACCTCCATCTGTCGCCGTGGCGCGCCCGCTGCAGAAGACCATCACTGAGTGGGATGAATATACCGGCCGCTTTGCGGCGGTGGAGACCGTCGAAGTCCGCGCCAGGGTTTCCGGCTTCATCGATTCCGTCCATTTCAAGGAGGGCCAGCTCGTCAACCAGGGAGATCTCCTGTTCGTCATCGATCCGCGCCCCTATCGGCTCGCGGTCGAGCAGGCCAAAGCGGACGTGGAGCGCACGAAGGCCAAGCTCGAAATCGCCACGCTCGACGTGCAGCGCGCGACGCCATTGGTGCGCAGCCAAACCCTGACCGAACGGGAGTTCGATACAAGGCGAGCGACCGAACGCGACGCCGCAGCTCAGGTCGGTTCACTCGAGGCGGCTCTCAAGCAGGCAGAGCTCAATCTGGCATGGACCGAAGTGCGTGCGCCCATAGCCGGGCGCATCTCCGATCGGCGCGTCGACGCCGGCAACCTCATCACCGGCGGCCCATCCGGCGCGACGCTGCTGACCACCATCGTATCGATCGACCCCATTCACTTCGTGTTCGACGGCAGCGAGGCGGACTTCTTGCGCTACATGCGGCTTGCCGCCGCCGGGACGCGGCCGTCGTCGCGCGACGTGCAGAACCCGGTCTCGGTCCGGCTCGCCGACGAACCCGACTACAAGCATCGCGGCCGCATGGATTTCGTCGACAACACGCTCAATCCGAAGACCGGCACCATTCGCGGCCGTGCCGTCTTCGACAACAAGGACGGACTTCTGACCCCCGGCTTCTTCGGACGGCTTCGCCTGTTCGGCGGCGAGCAAGAGGCGCTGCTCGTGCCGGACAGCGCGATTGCCTCGGATCAAGCCAGCAAGATCGTCTTTACGGTCGCCGACGACGGCACGGTCGGCACCAAGCGGGTCGAGCTCGGCCCGATCGTGGATGGATTGCGTGTCATCCGCTCGGGCCTTGCGCCGACCGATCGCATCGTGATCGAGGGTCTGCAACGAGCCCGTCCAGGCCAGAAGGTCACGGCCGAGGACGGCAAGATCGAAGCTCCCGCGCAATAAAGCGGTTCCCGGATACTCGATGGCGGCGGGTATCCGTCGGCTGAGGGCAAATACCATGCGATTCTCGCACTTCTTTATCGACCGGCCGATCTTCGCCAGTGTTCTCTCGATCCTTGTGGCCCTGGTCGGCGCCATCTCCTTCCGCGCGCTGCCGATCACCGAATACCCGGAGATCGCGCCGCCCACCGTGGAAGTGAAGGCCACTTACGCCGGCGCCGCGGCGGAAGTCATCGCCGAGACGGTGGCGGCGCCCATCGAGCAGGAGATCAACGGCGTCGACAACATGCTGTATGTCGTGTCGCAATCGACCGGCAATGGCGCGTTGTCGATCAACGTCGGGAACCAACATCGACCAGGCGCAGGTGCTGGTGCAGAACCGCGTGTCGGTCGCGCTGCCGCGGCTGCCGGAAGAGGTGCAACGCCTCGGCGTGACCGTGCGCAAGAAGTCACCCGACCTCATGCTGGTGATCCATCTGATTTCACCGGACGGATCCCTGGACCAGGGGTACATCTCCAACTACGCCACGATCAACATCAAGGACGTCCTCACCCGCATCGACGGCGTCGGCGACACGATCGTGTTCGGCGCGCGCGACTACTCGATGCGGGTGTGGCTCGATCCGGCCAGGGTGCAGGCGCGCGGGCTCACCGTCAGCGACGTCGTCGGCGCCTTGCGCGCCGCCAATGTCTCGGTCGCGGCCGGCGCCATCAATCAGCCGCCCGCGACGTCGCCCGGCGGGTTCGAGATCGCGGTGCAGACGTTGGGGCGGCTGTCGAGCCCGGATCAATTCAGCGACATCGTCGTGGCGACCGACAACGACGGCCGGGTCACGCGGGTGCGCGACATTGCCCGGGTCGAGCTCGGCGCCGACGACTACAAGACCAACGCCTATCTCGATAATCAGGTCGCGACGGCGATCGGCGTCTTTCAGCGGCCGGGCTCGAACGCGCTCGCGACCGCGGCCAGCGTGCTCGCGACCATGGCGGAGCTCGCCAGGAGCTTCCCGCAGGGGCTGGCCTATCGGGTCGCCTACGACACCACCGAGTTCATTCAGCAATCCGTCGACGAGGTGATCACGACCTTGTTCGAGGCGGTGGTGCTGGTCGTCATCGTCATCATTCTGTTCCTGCAGACCTGGCGCGCCGCGATCATCCCGATCGTCGCCATTCCGGTGTCGTTGATCGGCACCTTCTTCGTCATGAAGGCGTTCGGCTTTTCGCTCAACAACCTCACGCTGTTCGGTCTGGTTCTCGCCATCGGCATCGTGGTGGACGACGCCATCGTGGTGGTGGAGAACGTCGAGCGCTATTTGCGGGAAGGGATGAGCCCGCGCGACGCCGCCCACAAGACCATGGACGAGGTCGGCGGCGCGCTGGTCGCGATTGCGCTCGTGCTCTGCGCGGTGTTCATTCCGACCGCCTTCATCACCGGCATTTCGGGCGAGTTCTACCGGCAATTCGCCCTTACCATTGCGGCCTCGACGATCATTTCCGCCATGGTGTCGCTGACGTTGTCGCCCGCGCTCGCGGCGCTTCTCCTGCGGCCGCACGGCCACGACGAAAGGTCCGGTTTGTGGAAGGCTCTGAGCCTTCCGTTCGACCTGTTCTTCGCGGGCTTCAACAGGGCCTTCGCGAAGCTGTCGTCGGGCTATGCCGGGCTCACCCGGCGGGTCCTGCGCGTGTCGGCTATCATGCTGGTAATCTATGGCGGGCTCATCGGCCTGACTTATTTTCAGTTCGCCCGCACGCCGTCGGGCTTCATCCCGCCGCTCGACCGCGCCTACTTCATCACCGCGATTTCGTTGCCGCCGGGCGCGAGCCTCGAGCGTACCGACCGCGTCGTGCGCAAGGCGTCGGAGACGCTGCTGTCGCGGCCCGGCGTGGCCCATGCCGTGACGTTCGCGGGCTTCGATGGGGCGACCTTCACGAACGCTCCCAACTATGGCGTCATTTTCGTCACCTTGAAGCCGTTCCACGAGCGCGTGCAGGCCGGGCTGGCGACCGCGCAGATCTTGAACGATCTGCGCACTCAGATGCAGGCGCTGCGCGAAGCCTCCGTCCTGGTGCTGCCGCCCCCGTCCGTCCCGGGCATCGGCACCGGCGGCGGTTTCAAGATGTACGTCCAGGATCGCGCCGGCCGCGGCCCGCGGGCGCTCGAGCAGGCGGTTGGAAGCATTACCGGTCCCGCCAACCAGACGCCCGGCCTGGTCCAGGTGTTCACGCTGTTCAACACCATGACGCCGCGGGTCTACGCCGACATCGATCGCACCAAGGCCGAGATGCTGGGGGTGCCGATCACGCGGTTCTTCGACACCTTGTCGACCTATATGGGCTCGACCTTCGTCAACGACTTCAACATTCTGGGGAGGACGTACCGGGTCACCGCGCAGGCCGACAATCCGTTCCGGCTCTCGGTCCGGGACGTCGAGAATCTGCGCACCCGCTCGGTCTCGTCGGACATGGTCCCGCTCGGCGCCGTCGCCAGCTTCCGGGAAATCACCGGCCCCTACCGCGTCCCGCGTTACAACCTGTTCCCGGCCGCCGAGGTGCAGGGCGCGACGCTGCCGGGCTTCTCGACGGGACAAGCCATCGTCGCGATGGAAAAGATCGCCGCGGCCAACTTGCCGTCCGGGTTCGGCTTCGAGTAGACCGAGATCGCATTGCAGGAGAAGGTCGCCGGCAATACCGCCGTGATCGCGTTCAGTCTGGCCGTGGTGTTCGTCTTTCTGCTGCTGGCGGCGCAGTACGAGAGCGTGCTGTTGCCGCTCGCCGTCATCTTGATCGTGCCGATGTGTCTGCTGGCTGCGATCAGCGGCGTGCTGTTGCGCGGCATGGACAACAATATCCTCACCCAGATCGGCTTCGTGGTGCTGATCGGCTTGGCGGCGAAGAATGCGATCCTGATCGTCGAGTTCGCGAGGCAGGCCGAGGAGCAGGGCGCCAACCGGTGGGACGCAGCCGTGCAGGCCGCACGCACGCGGCTGCGGCCGATCCTGATGACGTCGTTCGCGTTCATTCTGGGCGTGGTGCCGCTGGCGCTGGCGACGGGAGCGGGCGCCGAGATGCGACAGGCGCTCGGCACGGCGGTTTTCTTCGGCATGCTGGGAGTGACGTTGTTCGGGCTGTTGTTCACCCCGGTGTTCTATGTGGTGGTGCGCTGGATCGGCACGCGCGGCCGACGCTCGGCCGGATGACTGAAGCTGACGCTGTCGTCCGCAGCCGCATCGACGGAATGGCTCAGATTCGGTCGGTCGTTACTTCGCTGTTAGGCAGCCGGTCGCCGAGTCGCCAATTTGTAATCCGTTGATTTTGCTGGCATCAACGGCTGGCGCGTCGCTTCGGACGGACGAGGTTCTCGGCCTCGCCCTCGCTCAGCTCCTCAGTTTTCTTCTCGAGGAGAAGTGCCGCGAGCTGCATCGGCTCGACGCTCACGCCCCCGTGCTCCCGCACTCTGGCCGCGATCTCCTCAAGCCGCTTGAGGGTTCGCGGTGCGAGCGGGACGAGACGCCGCTCGGTCCAGCTAGCATCCGTCGGCCGGCCACCGCCGGACGGCACGCGGAAGCGGGCCTCGATGTCAGCCAGCAGCTGTATCGCCCCGAAGTACCCGCCTGACGCGGTGATCTTCCCCCGGCGTTCGGCGCCAAGGCCCCTGGCGATCTTGTCCATGTCGAGCTGCATCTTCATTGTCCTACTAGATCGTTCACCGTGGCGGCGCAACCCCTCGGGGTCACTCGGTTTCCATGTCGTTCGGGTGCCAGGGCGCAATCGTCCGACGCGCGCGAGCGGGTGGCGCATGATAGCTTGGTCGGATCGGATTCGCGGAGCCCGGCGACGATGTCGTCGTCGAGTACGGCGAGGACCTGCTGCGGTCGCTGAGGGAGATGGACGACTTCACGTGAGAGCCATGAGGCGCAAGAACCGGCGACTTCCCCGCATCAGCAAGGCGAGGCTCGCAGAGATGATCGAGCAGGCGACGGTCGACGCCTACAACGAGGCGGAGCAGATCGTAGGCTGGTTCACGATGATCGACGAGAACCTGATGGTGCCGTTCGAGACCACAGTGCTTGGAGTCCCGGTCACCGTCGAACGCGTCGACCTGAACCGAAGCGAGCAGATTGTCGCCGTCTGCACGCGTGGGCGCAGCCGCCAGTCGCTCCCCATCCTCGATCTTCCGCTGCCCACGCCGCCGCCGGACGGCGCGGAGTGGATCGAGGCATACCGTCGGTGGCGTGCAGAAGGATGACCGACATGGGCAAGAAGGAAGCTCTCGATCGCTCCCCGGGAGGAGGGCCATGAGTGAGTACCAGTACTACGAGTTCCAGGCCATCGACCGGCCGCTGACGGAAAAGGAGATGGGGGAACTGCGCTCCTACTCGACGCGTGCCCGGATCACACCGACGAGCTTCGTGAACGACTATTCGTGGGGCAACTTCAGGGGGGACGAAGACGCGTGGATGGAGAAGTACTTCGACGCGTTCCTCTACCTCGCCAACTGGGGCACCCACGTCTTCAAGCTGCGGTTGCCTGCGCGCCTCCTGGACGTGAGGACGGCGCGCCTGTATTGCGTCGGCGAGCGCGCCTCCGTGCGCGAGAGGAACGGAAAGATCATCCTCACGTTCGTGTCCGAGGATGAGGCGGGGAGCGACTGGGTCGAGGGGGACGGGCAACTCTCGTCGCTGATCTCGGTGCGGTCGGAGCTGGCCCGCGGCGATCTCCGCGTCCTTTACCTGGGTTGGCTCCTGTGCGCGCAGAGCGGCGATCTCGACGATGACGAGATCGAGCCGCGTGTCCCTACCGGCCTCGCACAGCTCAGCGCCTCACTCGAGAGTCTCGTCGAGTTCCTGCGGATCAATACCGATCTCATGGGCGCAGCGGCCACGGTGAGCCCATCGCTCGTCCGTATGGAGCCGGAGCCCGCGGAGATCCAGGAGTGGCTTGCGAAGCTGCCGGTTGCCGAGAAGGACGACCTTCTCACCCGGCTCATAGCGGGCAACGATGGCGCACTCGCGAACGAGCTCGTCCAGCGCATGAGGCGCGAGCGGGAAGGCGATCAGGGCGCCGGCGAAGCGGTGCCCAAGCGGCGGACCGTCGCGGAGCTTCTTTCCGCCGGCGAACAGGCTGCCGGCGAGCGAAGGCGCATCGCCGCCGAGAAGGCTGCGAAGGAGAAGGACCAGCGAGAGCGCGCTGCCGCGCGCGCCAGAGCGAAACACCTCGATCAGCTGGTGGGTAAGGAGCCCATGCTCTGGGCGAAGGTGGAGAGCCTCATCGCAATCAAGCAGCCGAAGAGCTACGACCAGGCGGTGGAGTTGCTCGTGGATCTTCGGGATCTCGCCTCGCGGAAGGATGCAGCCGACTTCCGACGGCGCGTCGAGGCGCTGTGCACCGCGCACGCACGCAAATCGACGCTCATCGACCGGTTGCACAAGGCTGGGCTATGACCCCGCAAAATCGCAAGAAGCTTGCCGATCGAGTCACCAAGGCCGCGGAGGCCGCGCTCGCGGCCCAGAGCTACGTGAGCCCCGTCGACGTGCTCGTCGGGATCGGATGGCTCGATCCCGGAGCGGTGAAGCGCTGGCGGCAGGGGCAGGTCGATTATCTCGAGCGCGCCCTCCAGACGAATCCGTCGCGCATTTCCGAGGCCATGACGCTGTTCCGATCATGGGCAACCGCAAAGGGGTTGGTCCCGAGCGAGACGCACTATGTCGCACGGACGCCGCAGCGACAGACGCTGCGCTTCAGCAACAGCGGCGACCCGACCATCGAGCAGCTGTACCGCACTCATTGGCTTTCGGACGAGCTTTCCACGCGCAAGCGGGAGCGCCTGGCGGAGAAAGCGAGCCGTGCACCGGAACTGGTGGTCATCCAGCTATTGAACGCCGCGTGGACGTGCCACCGGTGCGGCGGCACCGGTGACCTTCTCATCATGGAAAATCCTGGCCCGGCGTGCTTGCGGTGCGTCGGCCTCGACGATCTGGAGTTCCTGGCCGCAGGAGATGCGTTGCTCACGCGCCGGGTCAAGGCGAAAAGCGCCAGGCATGCCGTGGTGGTGCGCTTCAGCAAGAGCCGGCGGCGCTATGAACGACAAGGTCTGCTGGTCGAGCCGCAAGCCTTGACGCAAGCGCAACGCGAGCTCGCCGAGCAAACGCGCTGACGCCGGCACCGGTACGCTGCGGGTGCACTGGTCATCCGGTACTCGATCTCCGCACGCCCGCCATCCTCATCACTTGGCGGTGTGCCGGCCCTTGACCCCATCGCCTTCGAGCTTGGTGAACGGCACCCACACCAGCTTGCCGCCGTTGTAGATATCGGTGCGCGCGACGGTGATCGAGCCGTCAGGTTGTTGCGTCTTCGCAACCTTGAGCACGTTCTGCGCGCCGGGCGGGCCGATCGGGCGAGAAGCTTGCGGTAGCGATCCCACCGCATGCCGAGAAATGTCGGCGTCTCACCGCGGTTCTGCTGCATCCATTCGATGAAGCTGTCCCGCTCCTCCGTCGGCGGCGCCGAGCAGCAATCGGCGCCGGCTCATGCCGACGCCATACGCCGCGGTCAAGTCAGGTGCGATTGTCTTGTCTCCATTCCTTGCGCCGTCCTTTAGCCTATGCGGGCGCTGGCCCCCTGTTCAAGCCGCGCGTTCCATGGACGGCCAGCCAGTTCAGTCGCCGCATTGTCGCCAGGTCCGGATAACGGTTCGCTGAAGCAGACCCCGGCACCCTGGCGCATTTTTCCTCGCTTCCGTTTGGAACAAGTTCAAAGACCCCTCCGTTGACGCATGCCGGTCGAGGACGGTGCACGCGTGTGCCGCCTCGCCGACATCGTCATGTGCCCGGGTACCTCCGCATATCGAGGTGACCGCGAATCGTGGGCGCTGCGCGGTCCGAAAGCTGGAAGCCTAAAGGCCTCTCTTCCACACGCGAACGCCGGCGTTCAAAGGCGGCGAATGCCGCTTGCCTGGAGCATCCCAATGGCTCAACCATCCTCAGCGGCTCGCAAAGGGCTGGAGAAATCTCCGACGCCGGCCAAGATGGCGGTCACGCTTCATGTCAACGGCGTGGAGCGCAAGTTGACCATCGCCCCATGGACCACGCTGCTCGACGCGCTGCGTCTTTATCTCGATCTCACCGGGACCAAAAAGGGCTGCGACCACGGGCAATGCGGCGCCTGCACCGTTCTGGTCGACGGGCGGCGGATCAATTCGTGCCTCACGCTGGCGGTCATGAAGGACGGCGCGCAGGTCACGACCATCGAAGGTCTGGCACAAGGAAACGCGCTCCATGCGTTGCAGCAGGCCTTCATCGAGCACGACGCCTTCCAGTGCGGCTACTGCACCCCCGGCCAGATCTGTTCCGCCGTCGGCCTGATCGCCGAGGGCAAGGCGCGCACGGCCGACGACATCCGCGAGCTGATGAGCGGCAATATCTGCCGTTGCGGCGCCTATCCCAACATCGTGGTGGCCATCGAAGAGGTGATGCTCGGCAAGGCCACGGAGAAGTCAGGGGAGGCGGGACGATGAACAATTTCGGATATACGCGCGCGAGCGACCTCGCCGACGCCGTGCGCCAGATCGCAGCGGACCCGGCCGCAAAATTCATCGCCGGCGGCACCAATTTGATCGACCTCATGAAGGAGAATGTCGCGCGCCCGTCGCGGCTGATCGACATCACCCATCTGCCGCTCGACAAGATCGAGGAGACCCGGGACGGCGGCTTGCGGATCGGCGCGCTGGTTCCCAATAGCGATCTCGCCTATCACCCGCAGATCGAGGCGCGCTATCCGCTGCTCGGCAGTGCGATCCTCGCCGGCGCCTCGCAGCAATTGCGCAATATGGCCTCGACCGGGGGCAACCTGCTGCAACGAACGCGCTGCTGCTATTTCTACGACACGACCACGCCGTGCAACAAGCGCGAGCCGGGCAGCGGCTGTTCGGCGATCGAGGGGATCAACCGCATGCACGCGATCCTGGGGACGAGCGAGCATTGCATCGCCACGCACCCCTCGGACATGTGCGTCGCGCTCGCCGCGCTCGAGGCGCGCGTGCTGGCCACCGGCAAGGGCGGCGAGCGCAGCATTGCGTTTGCCGATTTCCATCGCCTGCCGGGCGATACGCCGCAGACCGACAGCAATCTGCGGCCGGACGAGATCATGACGGCGATCGAGCTGCCGCCGAAAGGCTTTGCCGACAACTACACCTATCTGAAGATCCGCGATCGCCTGTCATATGCGTTCGCCCTCGTATCGATTGCAGTTGGCCTCGATATCGAGGGCGGCACGATCAAGGAGGCGCGCCTCGCGCTCGGCGGAGTAGCCCACAAGCCCTGGCGCGACCGTGAAGCCGAAGCGCAGCTCAACGGAGCGCCGGCAGCGCGGGAGAGCTTCCTGCACGCGGCCGAAACCGTGCTGCGAGATGCGCGCGGCTTCGGCCACAACGACTTCAAGATCGAGTTGGCGCGGCGCGGCATCTTGCGCGCGCTGGCGCAGGCGGCGCGCGGCACCCCGCAGTCGCAAGCGGACAAGCGGATCAGTTAGCGCATTTTGGGAAAAGCCTGCCCTCGGGCTTGACCCGAGGGTGGACACCGGTTTTCCGCAGAAAATGCGACCACTGAATGACCCTGTACGGGAGAGCGCCATGACCGCCACCAGCTATCTCGGCAAGCCGACCTCCCGCATCGACGGACGCGCGAAGGTGACCGGAGTTGCGAAATACGCCGCCGAATACAACGTGCCCGGCCTCGCGCACGGCTTCGTGGTCTCGTCCGCCATCGCCAAAGGCCGGATCAAGCGCATTCATGCCGAGGATGCGCTGTCGGTCGTCGGCGTGCTCGACGTGTTCACGCACGCGCATCGGCCCAAGCTTGCGTCGGCGGACGAGGCGTACAAGGACGAGGTCGCGCCGGACGGCTCGCCGTTCCGTCCGCTCTACGACGACCGGATTCGCTTCAGCGGGCAGCCGGTGGCGCTGGTCGTGGCGGAGGAGTTCGAGATCGCGCGCTATGCGGCTTCGCTGGTCCGCGTCGAATACGAGCCGCAGGCGCACGTCACCGATTTCGACGCGCAGCGCGCGCGCAAGACGGGCTCGAAACCGGACCCGTCGCATGCGCGCGGCAATGCCGCGAAGGCGTTCGAGCAGTCGCCCGTGCGGGTCAAGGCCGAATATCGCATGCCGGTCGAGCACCACAATCCGATGGAGCCGTTCGCGGCAACGGCGGTCTGGGAAGGCGACCATATTACTGTCTTCGACAAGACGCAGGGACCGCAGAACTGCCGGAACTACGTCGCTGACGTGCTCGGGATGCCGCGCGACAAGGTGCGCGTGCTGTCGCCTTATGTCGGGGGTGGATTCGGATCCGGGCTGCGTCCGCAATACGAGTTGCCGCTCGCCGCGCTGGCGGCGCGCGCGCTCGAGCGCTCGGTGCGGGTGACTCTCACCCGCCAGCAGATGTTCACGCTCGGCTATCGTGCTGCGAATGTCCAGGAGCTGGCGCTCGGGGCCGATAGCGACGGCAGTCTTGCATCCTTCCGGCACCGCTTCGTCGGGATGACCTCGCAATTCGAGGATTTCGAGCGGGATTACGTCAACTGGTCGAGCCTGCTCTACCGCTGTGCCAACAGCGAGCTCGGCCAAAGGCTCGTCAAGCTCGACCAGAACACGCCCTGCGACATGCGCGCGCCGGGCGGAGCGGAAGGCGCCTATGCGATCGAATGCGCGATGGATGAGCTCGCGTATGCTGCCAAGATCGATCCGCTCGAACTGCGGCTGCTCAACTATTCCGACAAGGACCAGATCGAGAACCGGCCCTACAGCAGCAAGCAGCTGCGCGAATGCTACCGACAGGGCGCGGAAAAGTTCGGCTGGTCCAATCGCAATCCGCAGCCGCGCTCGATGACGGACGGCAACGAGCTCATCGGCTGGGGCATGGCGACCGGCATCTGGGAAGCGATGCAGATGCCGGCAAGCGCCAAGGCGGTGCTGACCGCCAATGGCAGCGTCGAGATCGCAAGTGCGACCGCCGATATGGGTCCTGGGACCTATACGATGATGGCCCAGCTTGGCGCCGAGATGCTCGGCGTGCCGCTCGATAATGTGACGGTGAAGCTCGGCGATTCGGCGCTGCCGGATGCGCCGGTCGAAGGCGGATCGTTCACCACCTCATCGGTCGGCTCTGCCATTCACGCCGCCTGTCGGGCGGTGCAGGAGGAACTTCTCGGGCTGGCGCGGAAGATGCCCGGATCGCCGCTCGCCCGCGCCAAGCTCGACGATGTGGTGTTCGCCGAAGGCAAGATCCGCCACAAGGGCGACGAGAGCCGGGAGGTCTCGGTCGCAGACGCGATGCGGGCCGGCAAGGCCGATCGGATCGAGAAAGCAGCCAGCGCCGAGCCGAATGGGGACAGCAAACACTCGCATTGCTCGCACTCGGCGGTGTTTGTCGAGGTCAAGATCGATGCGCAGCTCGGCGTCATTCGGGTCACGCGCGTGGTCAACGCGGTGGCGGCCGGCCGCATCCTCAATCCGAAGATCGCAGGCAGCCAGATTCTCGGCGCCGTGGTCGGCGGCATCGGCATGGCGCTGCATGAGGAAACCGCGACCGACCACCGGTTCGGGAGATTCATGACCCATAATCTCGCCGACTATCATGTGCCGGTGAACGCGGACGTGCATGCGATCGACGTGATCTTCGTCGAAGAGAAGGATGACGAGATCAATCCGCTCGGCGTCAAAGGCGTCGGCGAAATCGGCATTGTCGGCACCGCGGCGGCGGTGGCGAATGCGGTCTATCATGCCACCGGCAAGCGCGTGCGCGATCTGCCGATCACGCTCGACAAGCTGATGCGGGATTGACTCGGAGCTTTGAACAGCAGGATGTCGGGCGGGTCAGGCGCAGGAGGCGGCATAGGCGCGACCGCCGCGCCGCCGAGTATGTCGACCGGATTCTGCACGGCGCGAAGGCTGGCGACATTCCGGTCGAGCAGCCGACCAAATTCGTTCTCGCGCTGAACTCGACGACCGCGAAGGCGCTTGGTCTTGCAGTTCCGACGACGCTGCTTGCGATCGTCGACGAAGCGATCGAGTGAGTTGGAACGGGATCGAACCGCGGATCGGTGGCTGCGCCAGCGCGCATCGGCCCACGAGGGGCGAGGTTGCGAATGTTGATGTTGCGAATGTTGCTGTCGTCGATTTGAGGAAGCGCTGCAATGAGCACCTTCTGGCTGACCTTCACTGACCCGGATGCGACTGCCGACAAGCGATTCCTCGGCGTCGCGATTTTCGACATGGACGAGAGCCGTCGCCGGGCGACTGTTCCCGAGATCGTCGAGAGGGCGCATCAACTGGGCATCAATCCCGGCGGGGAGGTGCTCGTTCAGGAGGTTTCGTCGATCCCCGACGAGCACAAGAACAAGCTGATCACCGATGATGCTTTGTTGCTGAAGTTGGGCTCGAGCGGCAGAAAAAATACCAACTGACGGCCCCGGCCATGCGACGGCGCGATTTCATCAAAGTCATTGCCGGCTCGGCGGCGGGTGGCCGCTCGCTGCCGGTGATGCACTCGGCGGTGTTCGTCGAGGTCAAGATCGATGCGCAGCTTGGCGTCATACGGGTCACGCGCGTGGTCAACCCGCGCGTCTCTCGCCGCGTTCTCGTTTATTGGAGCGGTTTTGGCTCCCGATTTTGGGGTCTTGACATCCATACAGCTATGATGTAAATTGGCGAAATGCGATTCGGCGTGCTGCGCCCGCCGGCACCCGCCGCGCGGGTTTTCTGTTTTGGGCGAGGCGGTTAGCCCAGGTCCGGGCCGAGTTCACGAGACCCAACCACAATCGCGACCTCGCTCGCTCGGCGATTCCCGCTTTCACAGCGGCCACCACGGTCGCCGGCCCTCATCCCGAGCTGTCACCCGGCCCTGGGCCGGGAACGCCTCGACGGCTGACCGGCCCACGCCGGGTCGGCGCCGTTCGAGCTGTCGCCGAACAGCGGCGCGCGCCGCGGTGACGTTGCCCGCGGCCGATCGGCCATTTCGCTCGACAATCTTCACCCATGGGACTGGCGGAGGGAAACAGCGATGGTTTCCCGCCAAGCCATTTGGGCCAAACGGCGATATGCCGAAGACCCGGCCTATCGAAAGCGAGAGGCTGCACGCCGTCGCCGCTATCGCAGGGCACACAAGGATGAAATCAATGAACGCCGGCGGGAGAAATACCGAACCGATCCCGAATACCGGGAACGCAAGCGGAAAGGAAAACGCCGGATTTCCGACGACGTTTATGATGTCCTCTTCGCGCGGCAAGGCGGCGTCTGTGCGGTCTGCAAACAGAAATACCACCGCCGGCTCCACGCCGATCATTGTCATTCGACCGGCAAGCTGCGCGGCCTGCTTTGCCCCAAGTGCAATCCCGCTCTGGGACTGTGCAGAGACGATCCCGACTGCCTTCTCGCGGCGGCCGCATATCTCCTGGCGTCGCGTCACGATATCGGGTCGGCCGACGCC
>WNGB01003884.1_pt1 | contig 27570 bp, 26 predicted proteins | sample 5400681 | NCBI WGS metagenome assembly WNGB01 (sample SAMN13153367, study PRJNA577476) | soil metagenome | isolation source: 115 cm soil or saprolite under grassland replicate 2 | place: USA:California | collected 2016-06-15
GCTGAAGCTGGAGCAGCTATCGCCGGCGAGATCACCGGTCTCGCGCGTGACCGTGCGCGAGGAGACGTCCAAACCGGACCCCGAACCGTCGTTGCCGTCCCCGAGCGAGAAGCTGACCGACGCCGAACCGTAATAGGGCACATCCGCACCCGTGAGCGTGATCGACTCACCCGTCGGAACAGCCGAGTCAGCAGCGAGCGTGAACGGGACGTTCGTGGTCGCACCGGCACCGTTGGTCGCGACGACGTCGTGTGAAGCAGCGTCGGTCGTCGACGCGCTCCAGGTGTAGTCCTCGCGGTACGGGGAGCTCGTCTGCGAGCCGCCGCCGGTCACGTTCGAGATCGCCGGGAAGTCGACGGAGGTGACGCCGGTCTGCGGGTCGTCCGCAGCAGCCGTAACCCGGAACGTCCCGCCCGCAGCGCCCGGCCGGTAGAAGAGCGTCGTTCCCGACACGTGCTGCGTGCCGCTCGCCGGATTCTCGGCCAGCGTCAACGACACGTTCGGGGGCGTACCGTCCAGCAGGATCTCCTGCGAGCCGACGGCCTCCTCGTTGCCGAGATTGTCGTAGGCGCGGAACTTGACGGTCGTCGTCGAGTTGATGCTCAGCGCGCCGGCGTAGTCCGACCCATTCACGGGCGTCGGGTCGGTGCCGTCGGTCGTGTACCGGATCTTCTGGACGCCCGAGCCCGTACCGTCGTTTCCGCTGAGTGTCACCGTCACCGGGGAGCTTGTGTAGTACGTGCCGGTGAGGCAGGCGGCGCCGTTGCACTGGATCGTCGTCGTGGCTGCCGCCGAGTCAGCCGTGACCGTGAAGCTCGAGCTGGACGTGCCGCCGGCATTGTTCGTCGCCGAGACATTCTGTGTGCCCGGCTCGCCCGCGGTCGGCGTGAACGAATACGTGCGGGACGCACCGGACCCCGACCCGCTCCAGTTCGTCCCCATCGAGCCGGCGCTCGGGAACGTGTAGCCGGAGATATCCGTGTCACCGTCGCTCGAGCCGGCGGTGATGTCGAAGCCGCCGCTGGAGGCCGTCGGCCTGAAGAAGAGCTGTGAGCCCGATCCCGAGTAGTACGCGCCGCCGGCCACGTTCGAGAACGAGAGCGACGGGCTGTCCGGCGCCGACGTGTCGACCTTGACGGTGGTCTGGATCGAGAGTGTGTTGCCGACGTTGTCGGTGCCGGTGAGGGTGTAGCGGTAGCAGCCGGTTGTGAGGCTGGTCTGGTCGGGGTTGCCGCTGATGGTGGTGGGGGAGCCGAAGGCGCCGCAGACGTTGGCGGAGCTGTAGGTGGCGCTGGTGCGTACGAGCGTGGAGTTGGCGAGTCCGGACTCGGTCGCCGACTGTGTTTCGCTGTAGTCGGTGCGGGTGCCGATCGTGAAGTCGCCGTCCGAGTCGTAGCTGGTGCTGCCGCCGCCCGAGGCCGCGGTGCCGTTGACCGTCAACGCACCACCAGCCGGGGCGCTCGAGTCGTCGGTGAAGGTCAGCGTTGCCGACGCCGTGGCGTTCCCCGCTCCGTCACGTCCTGTCACGACCTCGGTCGGGGACGTCATCGTGCCCTGCGCCCACGTGAAGTCGTTCGAGTCGAAGGGGCCGCCGGCAGGGGTGGACACGGTGGATCCGGTGTGCGTCCAGCCGGTCGCCGTTCCTCCGAGCGCGGCCGTCTCGCTCGAGGCTGCGCCCGACTCCGGATCGGAGAGGGCGTTCCTGATCTTGAAGCTGCCGCCGCCTGACTCGACGCCGCGGTAGTAGATCGTTGTCCCGTTCTTGAAGGCGGAGCCGGCGGGGGAGACCGAGGTGAGGGTGAAGGAGTTCGACGGGCCCGCGCTGTCGACCTTGGCGATCGCGCTCGCGCTCGAGGTTCCCACGTTGCCGACGTTGTCGGTCAGCTGCTCCCGGTACTCGTAGCACTTGCCGTTCGCGACGCCTGTGTCGTTTCCCGCGGACAGCGTGACGGTCGTCCAGCTGCCGCTGAAGGATCCACAACCGCCGGCCGAGAGCGTTGCTTCATCTCGCTGCACCATGCTCGAGCCCGGCGCGACGCCCGAGCCGCCGTCGGTGCCGCCGTTCTCGCCCACGGGCACGGAACCGCTCGTGTAGTACCCGGCGGTCACGCTCGGGGCGGTCACGCTCGGGCCGGTGGTATCGGCGGCGATCGTGTAGGTGGCGTCGGCGGAGTTGGTGCCGGCGTTGTTGGTGGAGTGGATGGTGCGTGCGGTCGAGGGGGCGGTGGTGGAGGCGCCGAAGGTGTAGTCGAAGTGGTCGCTGGTCTGGGAGCCGCCCCAGTTGCTGCCGGCGTTGGAGTTGAGGGTGTCGAAGGTGTAGCTGGCGATCAGGCTCTGGGCGTCGTTGGATAGGGCGGTGACGGTGAAGGCGCCGCCGGCGGAGGGGCGGAAGTAGACGGTGCTGCTGGTGTCCCAGTAAGCGTTGGCGGACAGGTTGCTGAAGCTGAGCGTGGGCGTGCTCGGCGCCGTGGTGTCGACCATGGCCGTGTTCGAGGCCGAGGAGTTGGTCGAGTTGCGGACGTTGTCGGCGGCCTGCTCGCGGTAGCGGTAGCACTTGCCCGTGACGACGGTGGTGTCGTTGCCGCCGCTGAGCGTGACCGTCGACCAGCTGTCGGAAAAGGCGCCGCAGACGTTGTTGGAGAGGGTGGCCTCGTCACGCTGCACCACGTATGAGGACGCGTTCGGGCCGGAGCCGCCCGGATCAGTGACCGAGCCCAGCGAGACCGGCACCGACAACGACGTGTAATACCCCGCCGTCACCGTCGGCGCCGGAACCGTCGGCCCTGTCACGTCGTTCATCAGCGTGAGCGTTGTCCCACCGTCGGTGTTCCCGCCGTTGTCGGCGCCGACGATGTTCTCGGTAGGCGCCGAGCTCGTGCCGCTCGCCCACGAGTAGAAGTTCGAGACGTACGGACCGCCGGCAGGCATCGTGACCGTGCCCGACGTGAACAGCCAGCCGGTCGTCGTGCCGCCCAGCGCGTTGAACTGGCTCGAGGCCGGCCCGGAGCCGGCGTCCGTGACGGTGTTCTGGATCTTGAAAGAGCAGCGGCCCGCCACCTGCACCTCTGCCGCGCAGCTCGGATCGGTACCGCGGTACCAGACCGTGGTTCCCGAGCCCGGGTAGTAGGCGCTGCCGGCGGGCGACACCGATGTGAGCGCGAAGGCACTGTTCGGAGCCGTGGTGTCGGCTTTCAGCGCGACGCGGAAAGTGATGTGCACGACATTCTTCCGGTTGGCGCTGTTCGATCCGTTCGTGTTCACCGTCGCCGCGGTTCCCTGCGTGTAATCGGAGAGCTCGGACGCAATCCCGCCGCTGTTGGCCGTTTCCCACCGCTCCGTGTTCGTCCCGTTGATGCCGGCGGGAGCAGTGAGATCCGTGCCGCTCGAGGCGCGGTTCCACGCCAGTACCGAGACGATCTGGTCGCCGTTCACCGTCGGCGTGATGGACGGGTAGTAGACGCCCGTGTCGTTTGTCGCCGGCTGGGTCAGGGTCGTCGGAGTCACCTGCAACGGCGCCGAGTTGTCGATGCCCGTGTATGCGGCGATGCCGCCGGTCGCCACGTCGTTGGGGGAGAACGTCCAGGTGTAGGTGCCGCCGCTGGTGTCCGCCGCGCTCGCGTTCTTGTACCAGAGCGACGTGCCGAGGTTGGTGCCGCTGTTCTGGGTGGTCAGGATCTGCGTCCAGCCTCCAGGCTGCGAGGTCGTGGTGGTCGAACCCGCACCCCAGGCAACGTGGGCGATCAGGAGATCGCCGAGCTTGACACCGGCCGGGACGTTGAGCGCGATGCTCCCTGCGGCGGCCGTCGGCCCCGTCGTGCCGGCGCCCACGTTGTACGACGCCGGATCGATGATGTAGGGCGTCGGCATTCCGTTGTCATCGAGCGTGAGCTCGAGCGACCAATTCCCTTTGCGCCCGGTGAGGTCCCAGTGCAGGCCGCGCGGAGAGATGTTGCGGCCCTCGGAGTCGAGGATCTCGGGCGGAGCGATCACGAAGGTCTCCGTAAGCCGGTGACCTGCGATCAGGCCGACGAAGCCGTCGTCCCCGACCCTCGGCGTCAGACCGTCCGTCTCGAGCTGCCACTGCCACGTTCGTTTGCCTTGGTGGCTGTCGACGACGAGGTATTGCTCAGTCTTCTTCGGGCTGACGGTCACGACCGCTCGCCCGAAGCTGGTGCGAGTCGACGCCCCACGGGCGAAGCCCGTCGCCTCAGCGGCACCTTTCCCCTTGAGCGTCACGCCCAGTGCCTGGGAGCCGCGCCTTACGGCGAAGCCCCTGGCCGACAAGGAGACCTTGAGGTCACGCGCCGGCGTCCTGACGAGGGGGGCGGAGTCCAGCGGCGGACCCAGCTCCCTCGTCAGGAAAGCCGATGCGTCGTGTGCCTTTGCGCCGCGGAGAGTGGCGAGCTCGGAGACGGCGAGAAAGGCGGTGAGAAGGAGCGCGGCGGAGACCGCGAGGAGAACAGGCGACCGGAACCTGCGCACGGCCTTGCCCCCGGCTTTCGCCGAGCGGAAACCAGGCCGCAGGTCCGGGCAAAAAAACTGCTCGAGTCACCCCTCTGAGGTACCGAAAACTTCTTGAGTCTGTCTGGGACCCGAATGAGGTCGGTCCACCGCGAGTGGAGCCTAAAGGTCGAGTAGAGGGTTAGAGAGCCCGCAGCAACCCGGCCGCGACGGCCTCGGAGCCGGGTCCGCTCGCGAGCACGCTCGTCTCGCCCAGAACGCCCGCCGAGACCTCGCTACCGCCCGACCAGCAATGGTCGAGTGGAGGACAGTCACGCACGGTGACGCCGGGAAACGCCGCCGCGACATAATGCGACGCCGCAGCTCGCCACTTTCCGGCGTCCTCGGGCGAGTCCCAACGCAGCACGAGCGCGGCGACGGCATCCTTCCCCAAGCCGTAGAGCGCGGCCCGGCCGCCGCCCCAGCCCGCGGCGATCGTCGCGGCGTTGGGGACGCCGAAGGCCTGCATGAGATTGCGAACGTCGAGCTCCCCGAAGGTTTCGGAGACGCTCAGGTCTGCGTTGCCGACTCGCTTCGGGAGACGGATGGGGAGCGCGCGCTCACGCTCGAGGAACTTGTCGATGTGGAGCAGCTGCTCGGTCGTCTGCGGGAACGTGCGCAACGCCGAGGCGAGCGCGGTTCGTCCGCCGAGGTAGCGCAGCTCCGTCGCGAGGGCGCGGCCCGGCCCGAGCCCCGCTGACTCCTCCAGGTGGTCGAAGCGGTCGAGGGGTGTTCCGCGCAGCGGAGTTGCACGACGTCCCGACGCGAGTGCTGCGACACCGTCGACCATCGCCGTGGCGGCGAGCCAACGGTCACGGTCCCGAGTGCGAAGTCCCTTTAGTCGGCTGAGTCCGTAGTTCTGGTCCACTAGCGCGCGCACGAGCTCGTTGATGATGAGCGCGCGGCCTGGCATCGGCGCGCGGCGCAGCAAGAGCCGGTGAGCGGACGTGTCGTACCACGCGCGTGACGCCGGCGCGCGTCCGAGACCCGTTCGCGTCGTCAGGCCGAGGAGGGCGTACAGGCGGGCGTCCTTCTGCCGGAGCCTGCGTGGATATTCGCGGTTCAGCGCGCGAGCGAGCAGCGCGTCGTAGCGGCTGCCGGCGATCTTGCTCACCGGGACGGGCCCACGAACGGGGAGGCCGGACAGTCGAGCCGCGCTCCGCAGGAGAGCAGCCGGGCCGGGGGATGCAGACACGTCTGCCGGCAGGGCGAAGAGGCCACAAATGACAACTGCAACGATCTTTCGCACGGGGCTGAATATCGGCAGAGACGCCGGACGGCAGGAGGCCGAAACACGCCCGTAGAATCGGCTAGGTGCCCCTCCCAGCAATACATGCCGGCTTCTGGAAGGGGCACTAGGTGGCCACCACAGAGGATCCGCTCGCGCGGTCCGGCTCGACCGCCGAGTGGAAGCGTGAGCTCTACGAGGCGAAGCCCGAGCGCGAAGGCGAGCTCTTCACGACGATCTCCGGGCTCGAGAACGAGCCGCTCTATACGCCCGACAACGTCGACGTCGACTACGAGCGCGACCTCGGCTACCCGGGCGTCTATCCGTTCACGCGCGGCGTCTATCCGTCGATGTACCGCGGCAAGCTCTGGACGATGCGCCAGTTCGCCGGGTTCGGGACGGCGGAGGAGACCAATGCGCGCTTTCGCTACCTGCTCGAGCACGGTCAGACGGGTCTCTCGACGGCGTTCGACATGCCGACGCTGATGGGCTACGACTCGGACCACGCGCGTTCGCTCGGGGAGGTCGGCCGGGAGGGGGTTGCGATCGATTCGCTCGACGACATGGAGACCCTCTTCGCCGGCATCCCGCTCGACGAGGTCTCGACGTCGATGACGATCAACTCGCCTGCGGCGATGCTGTTGGCCTTCTATCTCTGCGTCGGCGAGGAGCAGGGCGTGTCCCGCGACAAGCTCCGCGGGACGATCCAGACCGACATCCTCAAGGAGTACATCGCCCAGAAGGAGTGGATCTTCCCGCCCGAGCCGTCGATGCGGCTCGTGATCGACATGGTCGAGTTCTGCGCGCAGGAGATGCCGCTCTGGCATCCGATCTCGATCTCCGGGTATCACATCCGCGAGGCCGGCTCAACGGCGGCACAGGAGCTCGCGTTCACGCTCGCCGACGGATTCGCATACGTCGAAGCCGCGGTCGCGCGCGGGCTCGACGTGGACGATTTCGCACCCCGTCTTTCGTTCTTCTTCAACGCGCACCTCGACTTCTTCGAGGAGATCGCGAAGTACCGGGCGGCACGGCGGATCTGGGCGCACGAGCTGCGCGAGCGCTACGGCGCGCGCAATCCTCGCTCCTGGCTCATGCGTTTCCATACGCAGACGGCGGGTGTATCGCTGACCGCGCAGCAGCCCGAGGTGAACATCATTCGGACCGCGCTCGAGGCGCTTGCCGCGGTGCTCGGCGGTACCCAGTCGTTGCACACGAACTCCTTCGACGAGGCGCTCGCCCTGCCCACGGAGAATGCGGTCCGCCTCGCGCTGCGGACGCAGCAGGTGATCGCGCACGAGACCGGAGTGGTCAACACGATCGATCCGCTCGGAGGCTCCTTCTATCTCGAAGACCTGACGAGCCGGCTGGAGGCGGAGGCCTACGACTACTTCGATCGGATTCGGAAGCTCGGCGGCGTGATCCCGGCGATCAAGGAGAACTTCTTCCAGCGCGAGATCGCGGACGCGTCATTCCGTTACCAGCACGAGGTCGAGCAGCGACAGCGGATCATCGTCGGCGTCAATCGCTATGAGCTCGAGAACGAGGAACCGCTGGAGATCCTGCGCATCGACCCGTCGTTGGAGGGGAAGCAGATCAGCCGCGTGCAGGCTCTGCGGGCGCGCCGCGACTCCAACGCAGTAGAGTCGGCGCTGGCACGACTGAAGGAGGATGCGGCCCGCGAGGACCGGAACCTGATGCGTCCGATCATCGAGGCTTCCAAGCTGTACGTGACCATGGGAGAGATGTGCGACGCCCTTCGCGACGTCTGGGGCGTCTGGCGAGAGACGCCGGTCTTCTAGCGCTCGTAGGGGTCGTGTGCTTCGCGGCCGCCGGCGCGCGGGCTGCGCCCGCGCCGACGCTGTTCGGGCTGTCCGTGGCCGGAACCGCGCACCAGGAATGGGATCACACGAGCGCGCCGACCATGTCGGCGGAGTGCAAGCGTTCGCTGCGCTCGGAGGGATTCCGGTCGGTCCGGTTTCGCTCCAAGAAGCAGACCGTCGTTCGCGTCGTCGACGGCCGGGTTCTTCCGGCCGAGGTCCGCAGTCTCGGAGGAACCGTCACGGTCACGGGCGCCAACACCATCGACGAGATCTGCGGCGAGCTGGAGACGCACATGATCCAGGATTGCGTGAAGAGCAGGCGATCCTTCGCGGCGGCAAGGGTAAGCCTGCTCGGCACGAGGCGCGGATCGATCACGCTGCGACCGGTCCGCAACGTCCGTCTTCGTGCGATCAACTGTCCACGCGAGCCCGGGGACGTCGTTCGCGCGCCACTGGGCCCGATTCCGGGCCCGTTACGCATCTCGACGTCGGCGCTCTCCAGGAGCCGGATCGCGCGCATCACGTTGACCGCTTCCGCGTCGCGGACGAAGACTTCCGCCCCGCCGGAGACGGGAACCTTCGAGCAAAGAGCGGCGTGGACGCTCACGTTCGTTCGACTCCAGCCCTAGACGTCGCTGTCTCCTACACTCATACCCGTGGCGCGCAAGATCCGAGTCGTCATCGCCAAGCCGGGACTCGACGGGCACGACCGGGGCGCGAAGATCATCGCGCGGGCCTTGCGCGACGCGGGCATGGAGGTGATCTACACGGGGCTGCACCAGACGCCCGAGCAGATCGTCGAGACGGCAATCCAGGAGGACGCTGACGCGGTCGGGATCTCGATCCTCTCGGGCGCGCACATGACGCTGGTCCCGCGCATCCTCGAGGGCCTGAAGGAGAACGGGGCGGAGGACGTCCTCGTGGTCGTCGGCGGCACGATCCCCAAAGAAGACTCCGAGGAGTTGAAGCAGCAGGGGGTCGCCGAAGTCTTCACGCCGGGTGCGCCGACGAGCGAAATCGTCGAGTTCCTCAAGGGCAAAGTTCCGGTTTGATCCACGTCGAGCGCGAAGACGCCGTCGCCGTCGTCACGATCGACCGGCAGGAGGCGATGAACGCACTCGACGTCGCCACGCTCACGGAGCTGCGCGACCGCTTGCGCGAGCTTGCCGGCGAGGATGAGACGCGCGCGGTGATCCTCACCGGCGCCGGCGAGAAGGCCTTCGTCGCCGGGGCGGACATCAAGTACATGAGCGGGCTCGGCGTCGACGAGGCGAAGCACTGGGGAGCGCTCGGACACGAGGTGGGTCGGCTGCTCGAGACGATGCCGAAGCCGACGATCGCGGCCCTCAACGGCTTCGCGCTCGGAGGCGGCTGTGAGCTGGCGCTCGCGTGCGACATTCGCTATGCGGCGAGCGGCGCCAAGCTCGGCCAGCCGGAGGTGAATCTCGGGATCATTCCCGGCTGGGGAGGCACACAGCGTCTCGCGCGCGTGTGCGGACTCGGGATCGCAAAGGAGCTGATCTTCACCGGCCGGATCGTCGCTGCGGAGGAGGCGCTGCGCATCGGGCTCGTGAACGGCGTTCACGACCCCGTGCTCGACAAGGCCCGGGAGACGGCCGTGCTGCTGTCCTCGAAGAGCCCGGTCTCCCTGCGGCTGATGAAGGACCTCGCGAACCGCGCCCTCGGTGGGGACCACGCGAGCAACCTGGACGCCGAGGCAGACACGTTCGGCGAGCTGTTCGCGAGCGAGGACGCGAAAGAGGGAATGACGGCGTTCGTCGAGAAGCGCGAGCCGCTCTTCAAAGGGCGGTAGTGACTAGCCGAGCTGGATCAGCGCTGCGCTGAGGGCGCCGTCGTCCCCGCGCTGCGCCTTCAGCGACGCCGGCGCCGGCTGCGTCCACACGACGACCTTGTCGCCGTTCTGTGCCAGCGTGACGTTTGCGATCGTCCGCGCGACTCCGGTCGAGCCGAGGGTCTGCACGATCGTCGTCGCGGGGACGGTTACGACGATCGACCGGTTGAGCTTCGTCAGCACGAGGCCGGACGGCCACGCTTGCGACGTCGAGACGTTGACGACGACTCGTCCGATCGTCGCGGACACGACGGTGCCGGTGAGCGTGAGCGCGAACGGCGTCCCGGCCTTCGCCGCGAAGAGCAGCTTGTACGCCTTCTGCAGATACGGATACGGACTCACGGCCCGCCCTCCTCCGGGATGCACTTCGAAGTGCAGGTGCGAGTTGCCGCCGTTCGCGTCGCCTGAATCTCCGACGTAGGCGATCTGCTGACCCGCCGCCACGCGAGCGCCGTTTGCCACTGTGTAGGCAACGCCTTTGACGCACTTACCCCGGTTGTCGTTGCGCATCGTGAGGTCGTTGTTCAGGTGGATGTAGTAGTAGGTCGTCCCGCTGTCGCCGTAGAGGTAGAGCATGCAGCCGGCCGCGCGGGAGGTCGCCCAGTACTTCACCTTGCCCGACTCGGCGGCGACCGCCGGCGATTTCTTCGCGGCCATCAGGTCGTTGCCCCGGTGCCGGCCACCCGGTCGCGGCGCGCCGAAGTCGTCCACGTACTGCACCTGGCCGACGACGGGGAAGATGATGTGCTCCGGCACCTTGCTCGCAGCGAATGCGACAGCCGTCCCGGCGGCGACGCCGAGCATTGCGGCGAGGCAGATGACTCCTCGGGCTGTCGTCCGGTTGCGTCTCATGAAGAGGACGGGCGCTCCGGTTCGGCGTCCGAAGGGCGTGACAGTAGCAATCACCTCGGCCCGCGTCACCCTGAGTAGAGTCCTCCGCGCATGAAGATCGCCGTCTGCGTCAAGCAGGTCCCCGAAGGAAGCCGCCGCATCGACCCGGAAACCAAGCGGCTCGACCGCTCCGGCGAGGGCGCCCTGAACCCCTTCGACTCCCATGCCGTCGAGGAGGCGCTGCGGCTGAAGGAGTCGACCGGGGAGGGGGAGGTCGTACTCGTCTCGATGGGCCCGGCGAAGGCGCAGGATGCGCTGCGCAAGGCGCTCGCCATGGGAGCGGACCGCGCCGTGCTGGTCAGCGACGAAGGCGCCGCCGGCGCCGATCTCGTCGCGACCAGCTACGCGCTTGCGAAGGCGCTCGAGCGAGAGAGCGCGGACCTGATCCTGTTCGGTCAGCAGGCCGGTGACTCCGACGGGGCCGTCCTCTGGGCCGCCGTCGCGGACCGGCTGCGCCTGCCCGTCGCCTCGCAGGCCGCGGAGGTCGAACACGCTGACGGCAAGCTCACGGTCAAGCGCCAGACGGAGTTCGGCTACGACGTCATCGAAGCGCCGCTGCCGGCGGTGGTGGCCGTGTCGGACGCGATCAACGAGCCGCGCTACCCGTCGCTCAAGGGGATCATGGGCGCGAAGTCCAAGCCGCAGGAGGCGCTGTCGCTGGCCGATCTCGGCGTCGAGAGCGACCGCGCTGGTGAAGCCGGCTCTCGCACCGAGGTCTACGCGCTCAACGATCCGCCCGCGCGCGGCGACTCGCGAAAAATCGAAGACGACGGCAACGCCGCGCAGGCGATCCTCGACTTCCTCGCCGAGAAGCGGCTCGTGTGATGAGCACGCTCGTCTTCCTCGAGCACCACGGCAACGAGCTGCTCAAGGGCTCGCTCGGCGTGCTCTCGAAGGCGGCGTCACTCGGCGAGGCCGAGGTCGCAGGTGTCGTTGCCGGGACGGGAGTGCGTGCGCTCGCGGACGAAGCCGGCAAGTTCGGCGCCGCGAAGGTGTACGTCGCGGAAGACGCGCAGCTCGAGGCGCCGCTGTCGCAGCCACGCGTCGACGTCCTCGCGCAGCTCGTTCGCGACAAGGGATTCGACACCGTGCTCTTCGCGAACTCGGTGCTCGCCGCGGACGTGGCCGCAGGCCTGGCGGCGCGACTCGACGCCGGCATCAACTGGGACCTGACCGACATCGTGCGGGAGGACGGCAAGCTCGTCGGCAAGCGTCCGGCGCTGCAGGATTCGGTCTACGTCGACGTCGGCTGGACCTCGGAAGTCCGGCTCGCGCTCTTCCGACCCGGATCCTTCGATCCGAGCGCAACCGGTGGTTCCGCCGAGGTCGAGGAGATCCAGGTCGCGCTCGAGGACTTCTCCAGCGGCGCACGCATGATCGACCAGGCGCATGAGGAGAGCGAGGGTCCCTCGATCGAGGACGCGCAGGTGATCGTCGCCGGTGGGCGCGGCCTCGGCGGCCCGGAGAACTTCACGCTCGTCGAGGAGCTCGCCAAGGCGCTCGGCGGCGCAGTCGGTGCGACCCGCGCCGTCGTCGACGCAGGCTGGTACCCCTATTCGACCCAGGTGGGCCAGACCGGAAAGACGGTCGCGCCGAAGCTGTACATCGCCTGCGGCATCTCGGGCGCGATCCAGCACAAGGTCGGCATGCAGAGCTCCGGCGTGATCGTCGCGGTCAACAAGGACCCGAACGCGCCGATCTTCGAGTTCTCCGACCTGGGCGTCGTCGGAGACGTGCACGACGTCGTCCCGAAGCTGACCGAGCTCGTCAAGCAGCGCAAAGCATCGTGACGAGACCGAGCGACTTCCCGCCGCCTTTTCGGGCCGCGGACTACATCGCCGCGCCCAGCGACCCCGAGGACGAGCGGATCGAGGTCGGCGTCCTGATCGTCGGCGCCGGCCCCGCGGGGCTCGCGTGCGCGATTCGCCTCGGCCAGCTGCTCGAGGAGGCTCCGGAGATCCGGGAGCGACTCGGCGACGTCCCCGTCGCGGTGCTCGAGAAGGGGAAGCAGCCCGGCTCGCACCTTCTCTCGGGTGCGGTCGTGAATCCGCGCGCGCTCCGCCGGCTCTTCAGGGGACGGAAGCGGCTCGACGAGATGCCGTTCTACGGCCCGGTCGAGCACGAGTCCGTGTACTTCCTGACGGAGAAGCGGGCCCTGCGCATTCCCGCGCCGCCGACGATGAAGAACGAGGGGAACGTTGTCGCCTCACTCTCCCACCTGGGTCGCTGGCTCACCGACCAGGCTGAAGGCGGCGGAGCGATGATCCTGCCGGAGACGTCCGCGACCAAGCTGCTCGCCGCGGACGGACGGGTTCGCGGCGTGCGCACGGGCGACAAGGGTCGCGGCCGCGAAGGTCAGGAGCTGGGCAACTTCGAGCCCGGCGCCGACGTCGTCGCGCGCGTCACGGTGCTCGCGGAGGGAACGCAAGGGCACCTCACAGGTGTCGCGCTGGACCGGTTCGGGCTCGGCGGCGAGAACCCGCAGGTGTGGGCGCTCGGCGTGAAGGAGGTCTGGAAGGTCGCGCGGCCGCTCGACCGTGTCATCCACACGATGGGCTGGCCGCTGCGTGCGGCCGCGAGGTACCGGGAGTTCGGCGGCTCCTTCATCTATCCGATGGGCGACGACATGGTCACGCTGGGAATGGTGGTCGGATTGGACTACCGGGACGTCGAGCTTTCGGTGCACGACCTGCTTCAAGAGCTCAAGACGCATCCGCTCGTGCGCAAGCTCCTCGAGGGCGGCGAGCGGATCGCCTGGGGCGCGAAGACCATTCCGGAGGGCGGCTTTCTCTCCGTGCCGAAGCGGCTGCACGCGCCGGGCTTGTTGATCTGCGGCGACGGGGCGGGACTGGTCAACGTCCCCGCGCTCAAAGGCATCCACTACGCGATCGAGTCCGGCTCGCTCGCGGCCGAAGCGGCCTTCGCGGCGCTCCAGCGCGGCCAGACGCCGTGGACTCCGGGCGCGCTCTCGGTCTACGACGAAGCCGTGAGGCAGAGCTTCATCTGGAACGACCTGCAGGAGGTTCGCAACATGCGGCAGGCCTTCGGCCGCGGCTTCTGGATTGGCGGCGCACTCGCGGGGATGATGACCGCGACGAAGGGACGCTTCCCGCGGGGCGACTCGCGCACGGAGCCCGACGGCGAGCAAGAGCTGATCCGCACCGACCGGGTGAAGAGCTACCCGGCGCCGGACGGCAAGCTCACCTTCGACAAGCTCTCGTCGGTCTTTGCTTCGGGCAACAAGACGCGCGACGACCAGCCGAACCACATCGTCCTGCGGCGCGAGGTCCCGCCTGACCTTGCGCTCATGTGGGAGCGAATGTGCCCGGCGCAGGTGTACGAAGCGACGGACGACGGCGTCACGGTGACGCCGTCGAACTGCGTGCAGTGCGGCGCGATCACCGCGAAGGGCGGACGCCTGACGCCGCCCGAAGGTGGCAGCGGGCCGGAGTACACCCTCACTTAGCCCGCGACGGGAGCCTGTGTAGCCACGTTCCGCGCGGCCGCGTCCCTGCGGGCCGCGGCCGGGGGCTGTCCCTAGACGTGGCGCGGTGGGACCTGGACTTCGTCAAGGGAGTGTGACTTTTCCTCCACAGGAGATGGTCGCGGCGGCAGTCTTCCGGCAGGATGGACGACGGACCGCGGAAGGCTGCTGTCCGCTTGGGCGGGTGAGCTCTGTCCGGTTTGGACAGGCGAGCTCGTTCATACGCGTCTGGTCCCGCGCGGAACGGACGGATTACGATCCACGAGATGGCAACGACAGGCTCGCTGATCTCCCTCGACGACGTCTACGCGGCGCGCGAGCGTATCGGCGACCGCCTCCACCGCACGCCGCTGCTCGGGTCGGCGACGCTGTCAGAACAGATCGGCGCCGACGTGCGGTTCAAGGCGGAGCTCTTCCAGCGCACAGGCTCGTTCAAGCCGCGCGGGGTCCTGAACAAGCTCGCGACCCTCGACGAGGAGGAGAAACGTCGCGGCGTGATCTCGATCTCGGCGGGAAACCACGCACAGGCGCTGGCATACGCGTCCGCCGTCGAGGGGATCGATGCGCTCGTCGTGATGTGGCAGACGGCGAGCCCGATGAAGATCGCCGCCGCGCGTGGCTACGGCGCGACGATCGACACGGAAGCAGCTGACATTCCGGGCGCCTTCGAGCGCCTCGACGAGCTGATCGAGGCGACCGGCCGCACCCTCGTGCATCCCTACGACGATCCCTACGTCATGGCGGGGCAGGGAACGGTCGGCCTCGAGATCCTCGAGGACGTGCCCGAGGCAGACCTGGTGCTCGTCCAAGTCGGGGGCGGCGGCCTGGTCTCGGGCATCGCGACGGCCGTCAAAGGCATGAGACCGGCCACACGCGTGATCGCGGTCGAGCCGGAGCGCTCGCCGGCGCTGCACGAGAGCCTGAAGGCCGGGGAGCCGGTCACGGTCGAGGCGAAGTCGATCGCGGACGGCCTCAACGGGCCCTACGCGGGGGCCAACTGCGTCCGGGTCTGTACCGAGCTCGGCGTCGAGTCCGTGCTCATCTCGGAGGAGTCGCTCGAGGACGCCTTCCGCTTCATGTACGGCCGGATGAAGCTCGCCTGCGAGGTTGCGGGCGCCGCCACCGCGGCTGCCCTGCTCTCGGGTGTGGTCGAGCCGGAGTCCGGTCAGACCATCGCCGCGGTCGTCTCCGGGGGCAACGTCGCCCCGAAAACGGCCGCTGCTATCCTGGCTTCAGATGAAGCCTGAGATCCATCCCGACTACGTCCTCGCGACCGTGACGTGTTCCTGCGGGAACACGTTCCAGACGCGCTCTACGAAGCCCGAGCTCCACGTCGAGATCTGCTCGAACTGCCACCCGTTCTACACGGGCAAGCAGAAGCTGCTCGACACGGGCGGGCGCGTCGAGCGCTTCCAGCGCCGGCTCGAGAAGGCCGGCGGCGCCCGCCGCGGCTAGCACCCTCACGTGACCACAGTCGGAGGACAGGCCGTCCTCGAAGGCGTGATGATGCGCGGCCCATCGAACTGGGCCGTGGCGGTCCGCAAGCCCGACGGCGACATCGCGCAGGTCAACCAGCCCATCGAGTCGCCGATGGCGCGCCACTTCGTCTTTCGGCTGCCGGTGATCCGCGGGGTGATCGCGCTCGGCGAGTCGCTGGCGATCGGCTTTCGCGCCCTCGCCATCTCCGCCAACTACGCCGCCCAGGCCGAAGGGAAGGAAGGCGAGGAGGGCAAGGAGGTCGTCACGGAGCTCACCCGAGCGCAGCTGATCTTCGCGTTCGCCATCGCGATCGGCTTCGCCGTCCTGCTCTTCAAGGTCTCGCCGGCGTTGATCACCGACTGGATCGGAATCGAGCGCACCGGCTGGTTCGTCATCGTGGAAGGGCTGATCCGCGTCACGATCTTCGTCCTCTACCTGACGCTGATCTCGCTCTTCCCGGATCTTCGCCGCGTCTTCCAGTACCACGCCGCCGAGCACAAGGCGATCAACGCCTATGAGGCCGGCGAGGAGCTCGAGCCGGAGACGGTGCAGCGCCACAGCCTCATTCACCCACGCTGCGGCACGGCCTTCCTGCTCTGGGTGATGGTGATCGCGATCTTCGTGTTCGCGTTCTTCGGCCGCCCTGTCTGGTACTGGCTGATCGCAAGCCGGATCCTGCTGCTGCCGGTGATCGCGGGCCTCGCGTACGAGCTGATCCGGTACGCGGGCAAGCACTCGAGCAACAGGATCTTGATGACGCTGCTCGCGCCGGGACTCTGGCTACAGCGGTTGACGACGCGCGAACCGACGCTCGACCAGCTCGAGGTCTCGATCCGCGCGCTCAAAGACGTGCTGGCGCTCGAGCACCGGGACGAGGCCGAGGCTCGGAAAGTCGAGGTCATGGCCTGAGTTTCCCCGTCGTCGCGGCTGCGGTCCGACCGCCTGCCGCCTGAGTTCGACTTCCGCTACGACTTCGACCGCGCCCAGATCGAAGCGCACAGCGGCCAGTCGGCGGGCGCATTCACCCACCGAACAGGTCACGTGAACATCAGCCTCAGCCGCTGGGGCGAGCCCGTCCGTGTCGTGCCGCCGACCGCCTCACGGGTGACCAACCGGATCCTCGCGCAGGTCTTCGGCGGATTCTTCCGCGCCGCATACCTCCACTACTGACGCATACGCTTCGAACCGTGCCGAGAGTGCAGCGCTCAGCGGGCGTGACCTGGGAGGGCAACGTCGCCCGCGGAAACGGGACGATCAGCGCGGCGACCGGCGCCTTCGAAGATCTGCCGTACTCACTCGCGGCCCGCATCGAGCGGCCGGACGGCAAGACCAGCCCGGAGGAGCTGGTCGCCGCCGCACATGCAGCTTGCTTTGCGATGTCGCTCGCCGGTGAGCTCTCCAAGGCCGGCTCGGTCCCGGAGCACCTCGACGTTCGCGCCACCGTGACGCTCGATGAGGTCGAGGGTGGCTCGCACCGGATCGTCGCCTCCGAGCTCCTCGCGCGCGCGCGTGTAAACGAGATGGATCAGGAGCGCCTCGAACGGCTGGCCGAGGTGGCGAGCGAGGGCTGCACCATGTCCGCGCTGATCGAGGCGAGTGCCAAGGTGACCGTGAACGCGACACTCGAGGGAGGAACCGATGGCGACTGACCGGAAGGCCGAGGTGACGTGGCAGGGCGATCTGATGAGCGGCAGCGGCCGCATCGACTCGGTGACCAGCGGAGCGGTCGGCGGGCTGGACGTGAGCTGGCCGGCCCGTTCCGAAGAGGCGGGCGGAATGACAAGCCCCGAGGAGCTGATCGCGGCCGCACACGCGACTTGCTTCTCGATGGCGCTCTCGAACGGGTTGGCGCAGGCCGGTCACGCGCCGGAGCAGCTCAAGACCTCCGCGACGGTGACCTTCCAGCCGGGCGAGGGGATCACGAAGATCGCGCTCGACGTCGCCGGACGCGTGCCGGGAATGGACGACGAGGCCTTTCAGCGCGCCGCCGAGGACGCGAAGGAGAACTGCCCGGTCTCCAAGGCCCTCGCGAGCGTCCCGGAAATCAGCTTGACGGCCCGATTGGAGCGCTAACCTGAGCCGGCGATGGCCGGCAACGTCGAACAACTCGTCGAGGAGCTGGAGCGCTCCTACCGGGAGGCGCAGGAGCGCCTGTCCGACCCGACCGTCTACAACGATCACCGGGAGGCTGCGGAAGCCGGACGCCGCTTGAAGGAGCTCGAGGGCCCGCACCGGCTGGCGCTGGAGTGGCGTCAGGTGCAGGAGGATCTGAACGCGGCGCGCGGCGACGGCGTTCTCCGGGAGATGGTTCCGGAGCTGGAGGAGCGCATCCGGGCGGTCGAGGAAGAGCTGCGCGTCGCGCTCGCGCCGACCGATCCCGCCGATCGCAAAGACGTGATCATCGAGATCCGGCAAGGCGTGGGCGGCGACGAGGCGGCGCTCTGGGCCGCCGATCTCCACCGCGCACTCACGCGCTACGCGGAGCGTCGCGGCTTCAGCGTCGAGCAGCTCAGCTCCAGCCCGAACGACGCGGGAGGCTTCAAGGAGATCACGTTCGCGATCAAGGGGGACGGCGCTTATTCGGTCTTCAAGTGGGAGGGCGGCACGCACCGAGTGCAGCGCGTGCCCGAGACCGAGTCGCAGGGACGGATCCACACGTCCACCGCAACGGTCGCGGTGATGCCCGAGGCCGAGGAGGTGGAAGTGGAGATCGACCCGAACGACCTCAAGGTGGACGTCTACCGCTCGACCGGCCCGGGCGGCCAGAGCGTGAACACGACCGACTCGGCAGTCCGCATCACCCATCTCCCGACGGGCCTCGTCGTGTCGATGCAGGACGAGAAGAGTCAGCTCCAGAATCGCCAGAAGGCGTTGCGCGTGCTGCGGGCTCGCCTCTACGAGCTCGAGCGGGAAAAGCAGCAGGCCGAGCTCGACGCGACGCGCCGTTCCCAGATCGGCTCAGCGGGACGCGCCGAGAAGATCCGCACCTACAACTTCCCGGAGAACCGCATCACCGACCACCGCATCAAGCTCACCACGCATCAGCTGGATCGGATCCTCCAGGGCGAGCTGGACGAGTTCACCCACGCGCTCACCGCGGAAGAGCGCCGCCGCGCGCTCGGCGAGTGACGGTCGAAGAAGCGCTGCGCCTCGCAGAGCAGGAGCTCGCCGAAGCCGGCGTGGACACGCCGCGCGTCGACGCGGAGTTCCTGGTCGCGCACGTCCTCGGCGTCTCGCGCACGGAGATGTACGCGGAACGCGATCGTGAAGTGCCGGCCGGCTTCCGGCCGCTGCTCGAGCGCCGACGGAGGCGCGAGCCGCTCGCGTACGTTCTCGGGGAGTGGGGATTCCGCAGGCTCACGCTCAGGACCGACGCCCGCGCGCTCGTGCCCCGGCCCGAGACGGAAGTGGTCGTGGAGCGCTGCCTGGCATTGCTGCGTGACGAGCAGGCGCAGCGTGTGCTCGACCTCGGCGCCGGCACGGGCGCAATCGCATTGGCCATCGCCGACGAGCAGCCGGCGGCGCGTGTGACGGCGGTCGACTCGTCGCCCGGGGCCCTGGCGCTCGCGCGGGAGAACGCCGACAGCCTCGGATTGCCGATCGACCTTCGGGAGGGAGGCTTCGAGACCGCGCAGGAGGGCTGGGACCTCGTCGTCTCCAACCCGCCCTACGTCTCGCCGGAGGAGTGGGATGCGCTGCAGCCGGAGATTCGCGAGTGGGAGCCTCGGGAAGCCCTCGTCGGCGTGGGGCTGCACGAGGAGATTGCGCGAATCGCGCAGACGCGCTGGCTCGTGCTCGAGGTCGGCGACGGCCAGGCGCAGCACGTGGCCGACGCGCTCCGGTCGCTGGCGTACGGCGACGTGACCGTCACCCCGGACCTCTCCGGAACGGCGCGCGTGGTCGAGGGCAGGCGGTCGTGAGCGGCATCGACGACGCCGTCGCGGCTCTGCGCGCCGGAAAGCCGGTCGTCCTGCCCTTCGACACGGTCTACGGCCTCGCCGCCGATCCTTACCGCGAAGAGCCGGCGCGGCGTCTCTACCGCCTCAAAGGCCGCGATGAGAGCCGGCCGACGGCGCTCGTCGCGTCGAGCCTGGACTACCTCCTCGAGTGCGTTCCGGAGCTGCGCGGCCGCGCCGCCTCGCTCGCACGTCTCTTGCTGCCCGGCCCGCTGACGCTCGTCGTCCCGAATCCCGCGCGCCGGTTTCGGTGGATCGCAGGCACGAACCCGGAGGCGATCGGGATCCGGGTGCCCGAGCTCGACGGCCCCGGCCGCGGCGTGCTCGACCGAGTCGGCGCCGTGATCGCCACGAGCGCCAACCATCCGGGCGACCCCGACCCGAAGCGCCTGGGGGACGTTCCCGAGGACATGCGTGCCGGATCGGCGGCGGTCGTGGACGGAGGCGAGCTGCCGGGGACGCCTTCGACCGTCGTGGACCTCACGCAACGTGACCCACGCGTGCTCCGCGAGGGGGCGGTGCCCGCCGAGGAGGTTCTGCGCCGACTGGGCGCGCCAGTACGATCCGGTTGACCCCGGGGAGAGGAGAGCCATGGCCGTCGCCCAGCAGACCTTCCAGCAGTTGACCACCGGCGGCCTCGAGCAGCTCGACCCGGAGATCGCGGAGCTCCTCGGCCGCGAGCTCGAGCGGCAGCGGGGCCAGATCGAGCTCATCGCCTCGGAGAACTTCACGTGGCCGGCGATCATGGAGGCGATCGGCTCCACGCCGACCAACAAGTACGCCGAGGGCTACCCGGGGAAGCGCTACTACGGCGGCTGCGAGGTGGTGGACGAGATCGAGCAGCTCGCGATCGACCGCGCGAAGGAGCTCTTCGGCGCGGAGCACGCCAACGTCCAGCCGCATGCCGGGGCGCAGACGAACATGGCCGTCTACATGGCGGCGCTCCAGCCGGGCGACACCATCCTCTCGCTCGAGCTCTCGCACGGCGGCCACCTGACGCACGGGCTCAAGGTCAACTTCTCGGGGAAGCTCTACTCCATCGTCCACTACGGCGTCTCGCGGGAGACGAACGTCGTCGATTACGACGAGGTGCTGGAGAAGGCGCGTGAATCCAGTCCAAGGCTGATCGTCTGCGGCGGCTCCGCGTATCCGCGCACGGTCGACGCCGCGAAGTTCAGGGAGATCGCCGACGACGTCGGCGCGCTGCTCCTCTGCGACATGGCGCACTTCGCGGGGCTCGTCGCCGCAGGACTCCACCCGAATCCCGTCGAGCACTGCGACTTCGTCACCTCCACGACGCACAAGACGCTTGCAGGCCCGCGCTCCGGCTTCGTGCTCTGCAAGGCGGAGCACGCGCAGTCGGTCGACCGCGCGGTCTTCCCGGGGATGCAGGGCGGCCCGCTCGAGCACACGATCGCGGCGAAGGCGACCTGCTTCAAGATCGCGGCGACGGAGGCCTTCCGCGACTACCAGGCGCAGATCCGCCGCAATGCCGACACGCTCGCCGAGACGCTCATGGACGGCGGCCTCGACGTGCTGACCGGTGGCACGGACACGCACCTGCTCCAGCTCGACCTCCGCAGGACGGAGTGGACGGGCAAGGCCGCAGAGGAGAGGCTCGACGAGGTGAAGCTGACGGTCAACCGCAACACCGTCCCGTTCGACGAGCGGCCGCCGACCGTCGCGAGCGGCGTCCGCATCGGGACGCCCGCGGCGACGATGCGCGGGATGGACGAGGACGACTTTCGCGAGATCGGGCGCGTCATCGTCGAGGCCCTCGGCGAGTCACCGGACCTCGGCGCCCTGCGCTCCCGCATCGAGACCCTGTGCGCCAGCCGGCCTCTGTACCCGGGCTTTCGCGGCTGGACGACGTACGTAGGGGGCGTGGGCGCGTGAGCGCCCGCGCCCCCCGGAAGGGGCCTGGGGGAAACCGGGAGGTTTCCCCGCTCTCTCTCCTCGACATGGGCGGCGATCCCAGCGGCGCGCAGGTCGAGGCGTTCCCTAAAGAAGGGAGCACTCGAGGGAAACATGGTTTCCCTCGAGGGAGCGAGCCGCAGGCGAGCGACAGGTGACCGTGACCGAGACACGCACCGGCGCCGTCGTCGAGGTCACGCACCCACTCGTCCAGCACAAGCTCTCGTACCTGCGCGACAAGGACACGCCCACCGTCCACTTCCGCAAGCTCGTCAACGAGGTCACGCTGCTGCTGACCTACGAGGCGACGAAGGATCTCCCGACCGAGGACGTCGAGGTCGAGACCCCACTCGAGCTCGGCCGCTTCCCGCGCATCAGCGGCAAGAAGGTGGCCGTCTGCCCGATCCTGCGCGCGGGGGTCGGAATGCTCGACGGCGTGCTTTCGCTGATCTCCAGCGCCCGGGTCGGCTTCATCGGCATGTACCGCGACGAGGAGACGCTCCAGCCGGTCGAGTACTACGCGAAGCTGCCTGCCGACGTCGCCGAGCGCGACGTGATCCTGCTCGATCCCATGCTCGCGACCGGAAACTCGACGGCGGCCGCGATCGAGACCGTGAAGAAGGCCGGGGCGACCTCGGTCCGCCTGGTCGCCATCATCGCGGCGCCGGAAGGGATCGAGCGCGTCACGCGCGACCATCCGGACGTGCAGATCGTCGTCGCGGCGATCGACCGCGGGCTGAACGAACGCGGGTTCATCGTCCCGGGGCTCGGCGACGCGGGCGACCGGCTCTACGGCACGAAGTAACGTGGCTTCGCCGCTGCGCTGATGCTGCACACGCTCGCCGACCATCTGGAGGTCGTCTGGGGCGCCTTGCTTGCCGCCTCGATCGTCGTCCTGCTGACGCCGGCTGTCGGCGGGATGGCGCGACTGCTCGGAGTCGTCGACCGTCCCGAGGGACGGCGCCTCAACCGCCGGACCGTGCCCCGCCTGGGCGGGCTCGCGCTCTTCTTCGGGATCTTCGTGCCGGCGCTGGCGTTCCTGGACCTGTCGGGAGAGACGCGCGGCCTGCTCCTCGGCGCCGCCGTGGCAACCACGGTGGGGGCCGTCGACGACTTCCGAGGCCTGCGCTGGTGGGAGAAGCTCGGCGGCCAGATCGCGGCCGCCGCAATCCCGGTCGGCTTCGGGATCTGGGTGCACCGCTTCACGTTCCCGGTGATCGGCATCCACACGTTGCCGGAATGGATCGGCATGCCGCTGTCCGTGCTCTGGATCGTCGCGATCATGAACATGGTCAACTTCCTCGACGGCCTCGACGGCCTCGCAGCCGGCGTGTCGGCGATCTCTGCGTTCACGTTCACGCTGATCGCGCTGTCGCTCCCCCGGCCCGAGGTGCAGGCGGCGATCCTGTCGGCAGTCGTCCTCGGAGCGGCGCTCGGGTTCCTGCGCCACAACCTCTACCCGGCGCGGATCTTCATGGGCGACTCCGGTGCCCTGTTACTCGGCTTCGTCCTTGCCGCGGTGCCGTTACAGGGCCTGCTCAAGACCGCGTCGGTGGTCACCCTCTTCTTCCCGCTGCTCGTGCTCGCGGTGCCGATCCTGGACACCTCGTTCGTCGTTGCGAAGCGGCTCAAATACCGGCAGCCCGTCTACGCGGCGGACCGTCACCATCTTCACCATCGCTTCGTCAACATCGGCTTCTCGCAGCGCCGTGCGGCGACCTACATCTGGCTGTGGTGCGGGACGCTCGCCGCGACCGCCCTGTCGCTGCGCTTCATCAAGCCGCACCAGCACGGGGAGTGGCACCCGTGGCGGACGCTGGTGGTGAGCCTGATCGGCCTCGTCGCCCTCGCCGCCTCCGTGTACATGGTGTATCTGCTCGAGATCGTGAAGCTCGCGAACCCGATGATCCGACGGCGTGAGGAGCAGGCGCGCGCCGAGCGGAAGACGGCGTAGTACTTACAAAGTAGGGCTCTTTTCGGCCACAGAAGCGGCATTCCGCTGTCACAAACTTGGTATGCTGCCGGCGGATGGAGCCCACCGCCCGCCGCTCGTTTCAGCCCGCCGGGGCGGGAGGCATCCTCATCGGCATCCTGCTGGCGGCGATCGCCCTCGGCGCCCTGATCGGTTGGGCTGTCGGCGCGGCGGGTATCGGCGCCCTGATCGGAGCCGTGGCCGGAATCCCCCTCGCCGTCTACTCCGTCTACCGGCGCTACCGGGGCGCGTTCTGATGCGGGCGGGGATCTTCGCGACGCCGCGGCCGGTGCCGGGCAGGCTCGTCCCCGCCCTCGGCGGCGGGCTCGTGCTGCTGCTCGCGCTGCCGATCTTCCTGCTCGGCGGTTGGGACGTCGCGGGCTGGGGCCTCGGCGCCGTGCTCTGGCTCGGTCTCGAGGCGATCGAGTTCGTGCTGACGCGGCTGCGAGGGCGGACCGGTAACGTCGCCGCCTCTGCAGTGCTGGCCTTCGGATTGAGCTTCAAGGCGGTTGCCGTGCTCGCGGTGCTGATCGCCGCGGCCGCGACCCGTCCTCACCTCGCCGCCGCCGCGGCGATCGTCTACGTGCTCGCGTACACGTTCCAGCTCGGGCTGTCGTTGTTCTCGTACTTCGGTGCGCCCCGATGAAGCGCCGGCTCGTCGGAGTCGTGCTGCTCGCGCTGGCGCTGCCACAGGCTGCATGGGCGAAGGGCGAGTTCGATCCGTCGGAGGAGTTCGAACAGCATCCGTGGGTTCCGATCCACGTCGGCGGCCTCGACCTGAGCATCACGAAGGCAGTCGCCTACCTGATCCTGGGCTCGCTGCTGACGATGCTCCTCGGCGTCACGCTCATGCGGGCGCGCCGCGGGCGCGCGCAGGCGCTCGGCGAGCAGATCTACGAGGTCGCGCAGACGCAGGTGGCCGAGCAGGGCCTGCCGGCGAAGGGCATCGGCCGCTGGTTCCCGTACGTCGCGACGCTGATGCTCTTCATCTTCGTCGTCAACCTGATCGGCTTCATCCCGCTGCCGCTGTCGGACGAGAAGTGGCACGGACTCCCGACGCTCGGCATCTACGCCGCCACCTCATCGCTCTCGGTGACGCTTGCGCTCGCCCTGATGACGTTCTTCTTCACGCACATCGAAGGCATCCGCTGGAACGGGCCCGTGCGCTACTTCAAGAGCTGGATCCCGGAGGTCCCAAAGGCGCTGCTGCCGCTGATCGTGCCGCTCGAGATCCTCGGCCAGTTCATGCGGCTGATCTCGTTGAGCGTCCGACTCTTCGCGAACATGCTCGCGGGCCACATGCTGATTCTCACGTTCATCGGCCTGATGTTCGTGCTGGAGTCGACGGTCCTGGCGGTCGTCGCGATCCCCGCCGCGACGGCCTTCTACCTCTTCGAGGTGATCATCGTCGTCGGGATCCAGGCGTTCATCTTCTCTGCCCTGTCAGCCATCTACATCGGCTCGGCGATCGAGCCCGAGCACTAAAGGAGGGGATTCACTTGTTGGCCTATCTCGTTGCGGCCGCCGCGGGCAACGTGGACGCCGGGAAGGCGATCGCGCTCGCGCTCGGCATCGGCCTCGGCTCGCTCGGAGCCGGCATCGGCATCGGCAACATTTTCGGTTCGATGATCCAGGCCGTGGCGCGTCAGCCGGAGCTGCGCGGCGAGCTGCAGGGCATCCAGTGGCTCGGGTTCGCGCTGACGGAAGCCGTCGTCTTCTACGGCCTGATCGGCGGCCTGCTCGCCTACGTGCTCATCTGATGCACGCAGTCGTCGCTTCCTCAGGGCTGATCAAGGTCGTCCCGGGCCTGATGATCTGGACGGTCGTGTGCTTCCTGATCACGCTCTTCGTCCTCAAGCGCTTCGCCTTCGGCCCGATCCAGAACATGCTCGACGAGCGGCGCGAGCGGATCCGCCGCTCGATCGGAGAGGCCGAGAACGCCCGCAACGAGGCGCGCCGTCTGCTCGAGGAGCACCGCGCGCTGATCGGCCAGGCACGCGGCCAGGCCGAGCAGATCCTCTCTGAAGCGCGGAGGGTCGCCGACTCGCAGCGGCAGCGCGTGAAGGAGGAGACAGAGGCGGACCGGCAGCGCCGTCTGGAGGAGACGAAGCGGCAGATCGAGGCCGAGACGCATCGCGCCCTCCAGCAGATCCGCGCAGAAGTCGCCGACCTCACGCTCCTCGCCACCGCGAAGGTGACCGGCAAGGTCCTCGACGACGTCGACCACCGCCGCCTGATCGAGGACGCGGTGAAGGATCTCGACTTCTCGGCACTCGAACAGGAGACGGCGAGATAGCCGTCGTCCACCGCACCTACGCGCAGGCGCTGTTCGAGGCCGCCAAGGAGAAGGGGCGCCTCGAAGCGGTCAACGAGGAGCTCGCCGACTTCGCCGCTGCGGTGCGCGACGTGCCCGAGCTTCGCGCGGTCCTGCGCAACCCGCAGCTCGAGCCGCGTGCGAAGGTCGACCTGCTCGACCGGCTGCTCGGCGAGTCGGACGAGCTCGTCCGCAACTTCCTCCGCCTGACGGCCGAGAAAGGCCGCATCGGCCAGATCGAGGAGATCGCGCGCGAGTTCGACCGGCTCATGGCCGTAGAAGAGCGGCGGCTGAACGTCGAGCTGACGACCGCGTACGAGCTGTCCGACGAGGATGCGCGTGCACTGCTGAAGCAGATCGAAGACGCGTCGGGCCGCAAGATCGAGGCGAAACGGACTGTCGATGCCGGCCTGATCGGCGGCTTCGTCCTCCAAGCGGGGTCGATGCGCGTCGACGCCAGCGTGCGCGGCCGGCTCGAAGGTTTGCGGCAAGAGCTGGTGAGACGGGGCTAGGCGTAGTGCTGTTGCCTCGAGCGCGTCAAGACGGCCGCGCCGACAAAGTCGGCACGGCCTCTATGTCGGCATCGCGAGCGATGCCTCAGGTCATGAACTCGTGAGAAGGAGCTAAGGAATCGTGAAGCTACGTCCCGATGAGATCACCTCGATCCTGAAGGAGCGGATCGAGCAGTACGACGTCGAGACCGACCTCGCCGAGGTCGGCACCGTCCTCCAGGTCGGCGACGGCATCGCCCGCATCTACGGCCTCGAGAACTGCATGGCCATGGAGATGCTCGAGCTCGAGCACGGCGTCGTCGGGCTGGCGTTCAACCTCGAGGAGGACGACGTCGGCGCCGCGCTGTTCGGCGAGTGGCAGCACGTCAAGGAGGGAGAGCCGGCGCGGCGCACGGGCAAGGTCGCGAGCGTGCCGGTCGGTGAGGCGCTGATCGGACGGGTCGTCGACCCGCTCGGGAATCCGCTCGACGGCGGCGGGCCGATCGAGACCTCGGAGACGCGGCCGCTCGAGTTCAAGGCGCCGGGTGTGGTCGCGCGCCAGCCCGTCAAGGAACCGCTCCAGACCGGGCTCAAGGCGATCGACTCGATGACGAACGTCGGCCGCGGCCAGCGCGAGCTCATCATCGGCGACCGCCAGACCGGCAAGACGGCCATTCTGATCGACACGATCCTGAACCAGAAGGACACGGACGTCGTCTGCATCTACGTGGCGATCGGCCAGAAGGCGTCGACGGTCGCGCAGGTCTACGAAAAGCTCCGCGACGAAGGGGCGATGGAGTACACGACGATCGTCGCCGCCGCGGCGCAGGAGGCGGCTCCGATCAAGTGGATGGCGCCGTTCGCCGGCTGCGCGATGGGCGAGTACTTTCTCTACAAGGGCAAGCACGCGGTCGTGATGTACGACGACCTCTCCAAGCACGCCGATTCGTACAGGCAGCTGTCGCTGCTGCTCCGGCGCCCGCCGGGGCGCGAGGCCTTCCCGGGTGACGTCTTCTATCTCCACTCGCGGCTGCTCGAGCGCGCGTGCAAGCTCTCGGACGAGAAAGGCGGCGGCTCCCTCACGGCGCTTCCGCTGATCGAGACGCAGGCCGGCGACGTCGCCGCCTACATCCCGACCAACGTGATCTCGATCACGGACGGGCAGATCTACCTCGAGTCCGACCTCTTCTTCTCCGGCGTCCGGCCGGCCGTGAACGTCGGCATCTCCGTGTCCCGAGTCGGTGCCAGCGCCCAGACGAAGGCGATGAAGAAGGTGGCCGGCCGCCTGCGCCTCGACCTCTCGCAGTACCGCGAGCTCGAGGCGTTCGCGCAGTTCGGCTCCGAGCTCGACCAGGCGACGCAGCAGGCACTCGCGCGCGGGGAGCGCATGGTCGCCACGCTCAATCAGCCCCAGTACGACCCATGGCCGATGGAGGAGCAGGTAGTGGCGCTCTATGCGGGCGTCAACGGCTTCCTCGATCCGATCCCGGTGCCTCAGGTGCCGCGGTTCCAGGACGAGCTGCGCGAATACCTCCGCACGGAGGGTGCGATCCTGAAGGAGATCAGGGAGTCCGGCGACCTCTCGGACGAGACGGCCGAGAAGCTCGATGCCGAGCTGAAGAAGTTCCAGCAGAGCTTCAACGTCGAAGAGGAAGCGGCGCTCGTC
>WNGB01011296.1_pt1 | contig 27568 bp, 29 predicted proteins | sample 5400681 | NCBI WGS metagenome assembly WNGB01 (sample SAMN13153367, study PRJNA577476) | soil metagenome | isolation source: 115 cm soil or saprolite under grassland replicate 2 | place: USA:California | collected 2016-06-15
CGCCAGTCGAGCGGGCCGTCGCCACCCTGAAGGCCTGGCGGATTCTCTTCACCGACTACCGTAGGCCGCTGAAGACCTTCAAGTCTTCATTCCGCGCCGCAATCGGCCTTTACTTCTTCAAGGAGAGTTTCGCATAACCCTCTAGATGTCCAGTAACTTACTTACGTGTTAGTAGGCCTTATGGAAATTGGAACAGATGACCAGGCGGCGGCCGGCCTGCAGCGCGGTCTGCTCCCGGTCGATGCCCAGCTGGCCGGCTGCGACATCGGCACTGCGGGAGGTGTCCATCACGAACACGGTCGTCTGGCCGGTGACAAAGGTCCACAGCCACCACCGGTGGCCCTCTTTGCCGTCGATGTCTTCGAACACCTGCCAGGACGTCTCATCGGCGTGCACATGCCCGGCCTGGCGGCCGTGCGCGGCGATCGCCTCCGCCCATGGCCTCATCAGCGGCGCGATCTGTTTCAGCGCTCCGCACAGCGTGCCTGACGCGACGTCCAGGCCCTCGGCGGCCAGCGCCTGGATGATCCGGTGGACCGGCCGGCCCAGCACGTACTTCTCATGCGCCAGCCGCGCCAAGAACCCGGCGGTGAACAGGCCCTTCGGCACCGGTCTGGCGGGCGGCGCGCAGACCGTCCTGGGCCCCGGGCAGGCGCACCGCCGCCGGTAACGGCGCCGCCGCGACACGATCCGGGTGATCGTCACCTGCCAGTCGATCTGCTCACTGTCCTCGGTGCCCAGGAACTCAAACGGCTCCCCGCACCCGGCGCAGCACCGCTGACCGGCATCCACATCGATGACACGTTCCACGGTCTCCAGATGCGAACGATCCCGCCGCCCGTGACCAGCCCCGCCCGGCCGCTGCCCCCGCTCACCCGCGCCGGCTGGCCGGCCGCCATCATCGCGGCCGTTCCCGCGTAACGGCGAACCGCCCTTCTCCGACGACGAGCCGAACAACAACCCGCTCAACGTCGTCACGCTCTCCTGCAGCCTGGCCACCTGCCCGGCCAGCTCAGCCAGCCGCTCGCTCAGCCCGGCATTGCCCGCCCGCAGCTCCAGCACCAGCGCCTCGGCCCGCTCGGCGCGGGCGCGCCAGTAACCGGCATCAACACCCTCATCGACCACCAGCACAGGCACACAACCAAGCACACACCGCTACAACAGCCACGTCACGTACCGAACCCGTCGTGTCGCGACCCCAGCGCGCCCCACCCCACGGGATTACCGATTACTTACATTCAGAGAATGGCAAGTCCGCTGACCGCGCCTGGATCCGGACGTCGCTCGTGTTCCCCCGTTTCGGTGAATTGGACCAGGAAACCGAGCTTCGCGCATGGCCCTCGTTGAGGCCGGGGCAGTGGACCTTCGTGGCCGGACAGACACCGCCGCCCCGCCTCAGCGTCCCAGGCGCGGTGACGCTGAAAGCCCTTCGCATATGCCGCCTCCGCCGACTGGAACGGCGGCTGGAATTGTTCGGCGTGGAGCATACGTATCAGTCCGAGCGTGTGTGGACGGCCGCGGGCTGCACCCCTGGGCCGGCGATGCTCGACCGGCTTGACAAATATGCATCGTGGTATGAGCACTTCGCGCGAGCGGCTCGTCAGGGAGAGGGATCTCAATGACTCGATTCTGGACAGTCCTCACCGGAATCGCGGACGAACACGCGCGTGCGATATGGCGTCCCCTGCTACACACCAGACCACAGGGTGTCGTTTTCCTCGACGTCGCCACCGAGGTCGCATGGAATAGGGCTTGTGGCGCCGTCAATCCCTTCGAGCATCACGGCACGGAACCCACGTGGGAGGGGTTCGCGCGATTCCAGCGGGATTTGCGCAGCGCTATGCTTGACCAGATAAAAGAACTCCCTTCTGTAGTGATCGACGCAAATGGGCCTGCCCTCAGCGTGGCGGCTGACGTTATTGCGGCCCTCTACCAGATAGGGATGCCGCAGGACAGCGGGTCATCCTTCGTGACATAGCAGGGCATAAAGACGCAGCCGTTCCGGATTATTGAGACTGCGATGGACCCTGGTATAGATGCAGTCCGAACGCTCAAGCCTGGAAGGGTGGAGATCCAGGACATGCCGGAGACGAATTGTGTCAGAGGGGCGTACCTTGCCGGTCAGTACCGCTTCCGTCACCGTATGGTGCAGGTGAACGAGGTACTGCGCGAGATCAAGATCCCGGATGGCGAGCCACAGGCACCACCGCGCTCCCGGTGGCGGCGCCGCCACGGCGGCGCCGCCACCACCGGGTGTCACGCTCACGGCGGGAAGCGCGCCAGTGACGGGGCGCAGAAGCCTGCGCAGCTGATTCAACTCTTTCCGGTCGACGACTCCCAGCCAGCCAACGGCATTGTCGCCGGCACATTCCAGGACCGCGTGCCGGGCAGCCAAGTTCCGCGGATTGCCGAAGAAGAATACAGTCCGGGTGTAACAGCGGAACCAGGAATCAGACTGACCTGGCGCCAGGGCAGCAGCGAACTTTACCGCACCGTCGGCGACGGCTTGCGGATCGAATTCACGCAACACCACAGGAACCGTCACGTCGACCAGTTTCCGGCTGGTTCCATACAAGCCCCGCTTTGCTCGCTGGTGGCGGTCGGCCAGCTCCGCTTTAAGCATGCACTCTACCGTATCGTCAAGCATCTTCTAATCGCTCTTTGTTTCGCCAGGCTCCCGGGTGTAGCAACACTCAACGGCCAATCAGGACAAACATAATATACACCATAGGTAACGTTGATCACAAAAGGAAGCTGGGATGGCTGAGACAGAACTTCATTTTCCCTTCCCAGATCCTCAGCAGGCGGGGCTGGCTGAGGAATTTCACTTGCGGGGCAGCCGATTTCTCATGCCGGTTGTACTCGGCATCTCGGCGCAGGCTCTCCTGGTATGCGGATACGAGGAGATCCGGGTATTGCTGACCGGAGGCAGTTTCAGCCGCGCCAAGGCGGCGGCCCACGGGATGACGTCCCGGACGCCTGAGTCGCTCGCCCTCAACAGCGCGGACCCACCCGACCACGCGCGCCGCCGCGGCACGGTCGCCGCCGCGTTCACCAGTGCCCGCGCAGAGAAGGAGCGGGCGTGGATTCGGCAGACGGCGGCGGATCTGCTGGTCACCATGGTCGGGCTAGGGCCGCCGACCGATCTCATTGCGGCTTTCTCGCTTCCACTATCAGTGGCAGTCATCTGCCGTGTCATGGGTGTTCCCGCCGCCGACTTTCCCCTCTTCTCCCCGATGTTCGACGTTATGATGTCTACCCAGGGGTACTCGTCACAAGAGGTCGCAGCCGCCCATCAGGGGATATTTGAGTATTTCTCCCGGCTGTACGACCGGGAGCGGGCCCGGCTGGCCGACGGCGAGGCCCGCCGCGGGGTGCTGACCGCCCTGGTCATCGCGGCAGAACGGGACGGCACGGTGACCCGCACGGAAGCAGTTCACATTGCTTACGGCCTGCTCGTGGCGGGATACGAGACGACCAGCAAGCAGATCGCGACCAGCGTACTGCTACTTCTTTCTGACCGCTCGCGATGGGAGCGGTTGCCCCGCGATCCGTCGGGCATGCGCCCGGCCATCGAGGAAACATTGCGGTGGACCTCGCTCCTTGCGACCGGGGGAGTGCCGCATGTTGCGCTCGGGGACGTGATCCTGGGAATGGAGCAGGTGCAGGCGGGGCAGATCCTGATACCGGTCTTCGCAGCCGCGAACCGGGACCCCCGGGTATTCGTCGACCCGGAGCGGCTGTCACTGGACCGGGCAGACGCGGCGCATGTCGCCTTCGGCTATGGCAGGCACCTGTGCCTGGGTGCCCCGCTGGCAAGAGTCGAACTCGAGGAAGCGCTCGGCGCTCTCCTGCCCGGCCTGCCCGGGCTGGAACTCGGCGTTCCCGAACGGGAGTTGCGCTGGCGGGAAGGCTCATTCATCCGGGGCCTGACCACTCTGCCGGTTCGGTGGTGACACGTATATGCACCGAGACAGAATCCTCGTCGCGCCAATCACGATCTCGCCAACCAAGCCACTGACACCCACTCATCTGAATTACCTGCTCAGCATCGACGTGCTGTGCCGAGCAACAGCCGCTATAGCCGACGTGACCTGCGTGTACGATCACCTCGCCTTCGCCGATGGTCACCAGACCGTGGCGTTCTGGGAGTATCTCGACCGGGTGTGGGCGGGTGCCGATTTCGGCAACGCGGAAGAGCGGTGGATCGGTGAGCTGTACATGTGTCACCATGCCGAGCCCACTCCAGCGCCCGCAGTACGGCTGCGCCCTTACATAGAACGGGTCCGTTCTGAGCGGTGGATGCATCCGTCCGCTCTGAGGGTGCTGGAAATCTGGCAATCCCATTACCAGACGCTCAACATTGCGGGCCCGCACACCGCTGGCAGCATGCCGCCCAGGCTCCCTGATTCAGTCCTCATAGACCAGCTCGTCACACGTGACCTCTGCATCGACGGCCGTCCGCTGGCGGCGCAGGTCTATCTCGACCTCACGGCACAGGGAATACCGCTGCGCACCCTGGTCAGCCCGGACGGGCAGGCGAATTACCTCATGTGCGTCCTCGGCCAGCTGATTCCCATTGCCAGTGAATACGACCTGACCGTCCTGATGTACGACCGCGCTATGCGAGACGGCTACATCATGGTCGAGCGCGTGCTGCGCGAGTTCGGTGCGAGAACCGTCCGGGTTGAGGTAAGCCGCGTACCCATCGACGGCGTGGCTGTCTCCAGCCGGCATGGGGGGTGGGAGGGTTATTTGCTGCCAGAGGTACGCTCCGCGGCCGACGGCGATGATGCCGCGTTCCAGCTGGCCTCACGGCTGTATCTCATCGCGGTGTTCGGCAGAGGCAGCCGGAGCTCCTTCATGTTTGGCGAACTGCGCCGCTGGGTCGCCAGAGCCCAGCGGCTCCTGGACGCTCCAGCCGCTGATTCGGACCCGGTGGATTTCCTGCGCGGCCTGGCAAAAGGAACCGGCTACGTCGATCCATACCGGCTGACATCCCGCCTGCTGAGTAAGGACCGGAGGGTACCGGTGCGAACGCTAATCGAGAGCGTCTACTGCCCGTCACCCGCCAGTACTAGTTGGGCTTCGCCCCAGCCCGATAAGACGTGCTCGTTCCAGGTTGATGTAGGTGAAAGGGGCTCCGGCCAGAGCTGGGCGTTGACACGCTGTGTCACGTCGATGACCGCATGATGGCGGTGGGTGGCCTTGCAGCCTGTGCCTGACCGGAGCCTTCCATGACGCTGCCGCGCACCGTGGCCGATGTCCTTCCGATCTCGTGGCCTTCGAGGTGGGGTGGATCGACCGGGCCGGGCACAGGATTACACAGCCGAGGAGCGGGCCTCCGGCCAACTTGGTCGCGTTCGCCAGCCATAGCGCGCGGGCAAACGAGACGAGCTGGCCGGTGTGCCGCGTTCCAAAGTCCACAATGCTCGTCCGTTACACCGGGGTCCTTGCGACGTAACGGAGGTTCACCGGAGGTCTATGAAAGGCCCGTCCGCGGCGGTGCTGATCGGGCGCTGGAAACTGTGGCCGTCCAAGCTCTGCAAGCAGCGGCCGTCAGCGGACCGGGAGGTCTCCTTAAAACGTACAAGGTATTTCCTTGACTTGCGCGGGGGACACTGGGGTTCGCTGACAGCCGGGTCGGGAGCTGGAGTGAGTGATGACTGACGGTAGGCCGCAAAGTTTTCTACCGCCGCCGGTTTCCCGGTCGGTTACGCTGCCCCTTGCGTCCGTGACCGGCCTCGGTCACGTTCCAGCTCCCGCCACCTCGAACCGTGCGTGCGGTTCTCCCGCACACGGCTCACCGACGCCGTTCACCGTCGGCATGCGGCTTTTCCCGCCAGGGCTTTCCCGCCCTGGGTGCGATCACGGTTCCTGTAAGGCTGATCAGCCCGCACCGGTCTGGCGACAGGTAAGCGACCACGGACCAGCCGAAGCCGCGCCCGCGTTTGTGCCGCTTGCCGATGAAGATCGCCAAGCGTTCGCGTGCGTAGTTGCTGATCTTGGCGAAGAGGATCGTGGAGTGGCCGTAGCGGAAGTAGCCGCCCCAGCCACGCAGGAACCTGTTGAGGTCGTCGACGACCCACCCCACCGGCAGCAGCAGCCGGGACCGGGCGGTCAGTTCCCGGATCCGGTCCCGTGCCCGCTGCATCGCCTTGTCGCTGGGCCAGCGGGCCAGGAACTCCACCGTGCGCTTGCCCCGGTAGCCCCGCGAGCGCACCAGGCGGTGGTGAAAGCCGAGGAAGCCAAGGCCCTGGTCTCCCACGCGCAGGTGCACGATGCGGGTCTTGGCCTGCTTCAGCTCTTTCGGGATCGCCTCAAAACACGAGGCGATGTCGGTTTCGACCACCCACCGGCGGCCCCGGAAAGCCTCATTGGTGAGGACTTGCAGGGCATCGTGCGCCGAGCGCCTGGGCCGGAACCCAAAGCTGCACGGCAAGAAATCCGCTTCGAAGACCGGCTCGAGCACGATCTCGCACGCGGCTTGCACGATCCGGCCCCGGACCGCGGGAATCGACAGCGGCCTTCGCTCTCCCGCGGGCGCTCCCGGCTTGGGGATGTACACGCGGCGGGCGGGCAGCGGCCGGTACCGCCCTTCCCGCAGCTCGGTAGCCAGCTCGCTGAGAAGCCGGGTGACCCCGTACTCCTCAACGGCGGCCAAGGTGGTCATGTCGATGCCGGGCGCGCCGTTGTTCCAGCGCACGGCCACCCAAGCGCGCCACAAGACGTCCCCGCGCAAGACCTTGTCCCACAGCGCATGGAACCGCCGCCCAGGATCGGCCTTGGCCGCCCGGTAAAGCGTGTGCTGCAGGGCACGCACCGGGTCCAGCAGGACCCCACCAGCGGCGGGACTAGCCACGCGGGCACTCACCGGGCACCCCCAGCTGCATCCACACGCGTCGGCGAAGCAGCGGCCCTTCCCATCACCGCAGGTTCTGTTGTCCTGCGGCTCCGGAACGGACTTTCACCGGCAAGCGACGGCGAGCTTACGAATCAGCCGTCAACCACTCACATGATCGATCACCAACCCTTTCTGGACGCACAGGGGGTCACACATGACTGAAGCGAATACTGCCGTCGAGGATCTTGGCGCCGAGTATTTCCAGGATCCCTACTCGTCCCACGCGCGGCTCCGGGCTGAGCGGCCGGTCGCGGCGGTGAATATACCAGGTCTCCCGCCCGCACTGCCTACCGCGCCAGGCGGGCCAGCCCGCCCGCCCGCATGGCTTATCACCGGGTACGCGGACGCGCGCGCCGCGCTGAACGATCCGCGGCTGCGCAAGACCCCGCCCGGCTGGCAGCCAGACCCCGCCCGCGCGGCCATCGACATGCACCTGCTCAACAGCGACCCGCCTGATCACGAACGGCTGCGCAGGCTGGTGAACAAGGCCTTCACCCCGCGCCGCTCTGAGCGGCTCAGGCCGCGGATCGCCTCGATAACGGCGGAGCTGCTTGACGACATCTCGACTCACGACGAGGTCGACCTGGTGGCCTCGTTCGCCTTCCCGCTTCCGCTCACCGTGATCTGCGAGCTGCTCGGCGTGCCTGTGGCCGACCGGGACGACCTCCACGCCTGGTTCGCCACGATGGTCTCGAATACGGTCTCACCCGAGAAGTGGCAGGCGGACGCCACCGCGCTGATCGGCTACTTCATGGCCCTGCTGGCCGCCAAGCGGAGCGATCCCGCCGACGACCTGCTGTCCGCGCTGATCTCCGCCCGGGACGGGGGGGACTCGCTCAGCGAGAACGAGCTTATTTCCATGGCGTTCCTGCTACTGATCGCCGGGCATGAGACCACGGCCAACCTGATCGGGAACGGAATGCTCGCGCTGCTGCTTAACCCAGCCGAGTTCGCCCGGCTGCGCGCCGACCGGGGACTGCTCAGCGGCGCGGTGGACGAACTCCTGCGGTTCTCGAACCCGGTCAACACCGCGACGCACCGGTTCGCCGCCGAACCAGTCGAGATCGGCGGCGTGCGCATCGGCCCGGGAGATCTCGTGCTCGTCGCGCTGAGCGGCGCGAACCGGGATCCGTCCCGGTTCGCCGACCCGGACCGGCTGGACCTCGGCCGGGACAGCTCGGCGCAACTGGGTTTCGGCCACGGCATCCACTACTGCCTGGGCACGCCGCTGGCCCGCCTGCAAGCCGAGATCGCGTTCGGCGAGCTGATGGCGAGGTTCCCGGCCATGAGGCTCGCAGTCCCCGCCGACGATTTGCGCTGGCGCACCACCACGCTCATCCACGGGTTGGAAGCCCTGCCGGTGCGGCTGGGCCCTGTGGCTGAGGACCTGGGACCGCGCAAGCTCAGCTCACCGCTTCAATCCCATGAGCCCGCTGGCCGACCTTAGCGTTCGAGCTAGTGCCGCGTCCAGGAATGTTGTACCACCACCACCTCCAAGACTCGGCTCGGAAGCAGCCTGGGCCAATCCCAGCTCGGCGGGGCGCGGCAGCAACGGTCGCGAGCGGCAAGCGGAAACGATCAGCCATGCCCGAGATGAGCGCGTATGCCGACGGCGTGCCGTCGTGGATCGATCTGGCGAGTCCTGACGAGGAAGCGTCCAAGGCATTTTACGCATCGTTGTTCGGATGGCGGGCCGACCCAGTGCTCGTGCCCGAGGCATGCGGCTACACGCTGTTCGGCCTGGACGGCAAGGAGGTGGCTGGCCTTGGCCCCATCAGGTCTGGTCCGCGGGGCTGCCACCCGCCTGGGCGACGTACATCAACGTGACCGACACCGATCGCACGGCCAAAAGAGAGGAGACGCCGGGGGCATATTCTGGTGCCACCCACGGACGTGATGGATGGTGGGCGAATGGCTATCTTCGCCGATCCCGCGGGCGCGGTCCTCGGGCTCTGGCAGCCCAGTCCTTACATACATAGGGGGCGGAGCTCGTCAACGAGCCGGGCACGTACTGCTGGAGTGAGCTCGCCACCCGGGACGCTGAAGGTGCGAAGACCTTTTACGCCGCTGTGTTCGGCTGGGAGGCGGGGTGACCAGTCAATGGGCACCATGGAATACACGGTGTTCAGGCTGGATGGCCGGTCGATAGCCGGGATGTTCCCGATGGGCGACAGGATGCCGGTCGGCACGCCGCCGCACTGGGCGGCATATATTGCGGTCGCGGACTGCGACGCCACTGTCGACACTGCCACCCGGCTCGGTGCCAGTGTGATTGCACCGGCAATGGATCTGCCGTAGGCCGTTTTGCCATACTGGCCGACCCGCAGGGCGCTTCCTTCAGGGTGATCCAGCTGTCTGGGCAATTCTGGCGCCGGTGCCCGCTGCGCCCGTGCGGCCGGATGCTGGCGGCTCGGGCGAACCGGGCACTGGCGTCCTTGATTGATTGTGCCGGCGCGCTGCGGCCCACAACATCGAGCCGAAGATTCCCGCCCAGATCCCTTCGGTCATGAACGCCCAGGAAGCCACGGGCCGGGCCCAGGGTGACCTGGCCGAAGCGGCCCCGGCCACAAATACGGCCAGCCGCCGAGTTGCGGGTGAGCAGCAGTGACACCATGCGGCAGCCGTTATGAAATCTAATACAGAACGGCTGCCGCATCCGCCGTGGCGTTGGCCGGGAACATGTCGTCCGTCAGTGATCAACTCATGGGGTGATCTACTTTCCTTGAATTATCGGCTTCTACAGTAAGGTGATTATGTTGATTGAGTATCGCGGTCGGGTAAAGCCTGGAGAATTTATGGAGAGATTCGCGCTAGCATGGCCTCCGTGGCGGTGGTTCTTATCAAACCCCACGACGTAGAGACCTGCGAAGAGAGAATCAATGAAGCAGTTCGACGAACGATCGAGCTTCATGAATGTAAAAGCAAGATAATCTGACGGGTCTCCGCTGCGGCCTTGTGACAGGCTGCGGCCCGGGGTCGGCTGCCAGATGGGCGTCGGCGACCAAGTTGCCACGTAGACCGCCGTCGATGATCAGCTGGTGCTGAATCTCCGCGTGCTTTTCTCCGGGCGCCGGCACCCACGTTGCATCGGTGCCGAGCCAGTCGGCGATGTAGGACGACGCCTGCGCAGGGCGCAGTGGGCTGACCGAGGCGCGCGGGTGGTCGAGATCCGCTGAAACGCGGGCAGAGATCCCATGCTCTCCATGATCGGACATTCTTCCGGGGCGAGCCCCTGATGATACGTCCTAACCAGAGGATCAGAACTCGAGCGGCACCAGGTAGCTGTGCTGGTAGCGGGCTTACGCGGGCGCCGTGCGTGCCTGTCCGCGATTGGTTCCACCCGCCGAACGCACGGACATATAACGAACAGGGCCGACGTGAAGTCGCCGTAAGCCGCATATGGGCAGGTCAGAGGGCATATAGCTGAATCAGGGTAATAGGCAGGTAAGACCGTCGGCTCAGGCTTTGCGGCGTTACGCTTGCTGTTGTGGTTGATGAATCCTTTGTTGGCCGGGCCGGGGAGCTGGAGCTGCTGAAGGGCATGCTGGCTGGGGTAGCCGCCGGGGTGGGCGGGGCCCTGGGCAGGGCTGGCACGGCGAGGTGCGCGCTGGCGTGGGGGGCCGCGGACGAGCTGGGGCAGCGGTTCCCGCTGTGGCTGATGACGGAGTGTCTGGGAGCAGGCAGGGAGCTGGCGGCCGGGAATCGCGGGCCGCCCGGTAGGGATGGCCCTGGGGCCGGGGAGGGCGAGGAGCAGGCGATAACGCCGGGGCCGCTGGCCGTCCTGGCGGGGCCGGTGCCGCCGGGCGATCCGGTGGCGGCAGGGGTGGAACGGCTGCTGGCGCGGGTGGACCGATGGTGCGCAGTGTCGCCGGTGGTCTTGGTGGTGGAGGACCTGCAGTGGGCGGATGAGGCAAGCCTGCTGGTGTGGCAGCGGCTGGCGCAGGCGGTGGGGCAGCTGCCGTTGCTGCTGGCCGGGTCGTTGCGGCCGGGCCCGGTAGGGGACGAGCTGGACCGGCTGCGGCGGGGGCTGCTTTCCCGGGGCGGGACCGTGGTATCGCTGGGGCCGCTGGCGCTGCGGGAGTTGTCAGAGCTGGCCGGGCGACTGGCGGGGGGAAGGCCGGGGGCGCGGTTGGCGGAGGCGGGGCGCCGGGCGGGGGGAAATCCGCTATATACGCGGGAGCTGGTGGATGCGCTGGCCCGGGACGGGCGGGTGCGGGTGGAGGCGGGAGTGGCGGAGCTCGCCGGGCCGCGCGGGGTGGAGGTGTCGGTGTCGCTGGCGGCGGTGATTGAGCGGCGGCTGAGCGCGCTGCCGCAGGAGATGGCCGGGGTGCTGCGGTGGGCGGCGGTGCTGGGGCATGAGTTCACGGTCACCGATCTGGCGGCGGTGACCGGCCGAACCGCGGGACAGCTAATGGAGGTAGTCGGGGAGGCTGTGACCGCCGGGGTGGTCGGGGAAGCCGCCGACGCGAGAGCGGCCGGGGAGGGGGTGGTGGCCGGGGCGGCGCCGCGGATGGCGTTCCGGCATGGGCTGATCCGGCAGGTGCTGTATGACGGGATGCCCGAGGCGTTGCGGGCAGCGCTGCACCTCCAGGCGGCCCGGGTGCTGGCTTCGGCGGGGGCGGTGCCGGAGCGGGTCGCCGCGCAGCTAGCACTGGTGCCCGAGTTGGCGGACGCGTGGGTGCTGGAGTGGCTGGCCGATGCCGCGCCCGTGCTGACCTACCGGGCGCCAAAGGTGGCGGCCGGGCTGTTGCGCGGTGCGCTGGGCCGGATCCCTGCAGGTGATCCCCGCCGTGAGGTGCTGGAGGCGGGCCTGGTCACGGTGGCGTTCCTCCTGCTGCGGGACGAGGAGGTGGAACGGACCGGCGGTGGGCTACTGGCCTGTGCCCGTGACCCGACCCGGGCCGCGGAGGTGGCCTGGCTGGTTGGCTACACCCTGGTGCGGACCGGCCGGCCCATCGAAGCGGTGAGCGCGGTGGAGCAGGCGCTGCGACGACCGGGTACCAGCGAGGTGTGGACGGCGCGGCTGCACGCCCTGCACGCGTATGCCATGGCCGCAGCCGGTCACCCGGACACGGCGGAGGCCGCCAAGAAGGCGCTGGCAGTCGCGGAGTGGGCAGATGACCGGTTCGCGGCCGGGTACGCGCTCTACACGCTGTGCCTTGTCGATTTCTATCATCGGCGCCATGCCGCTTCGCTCGAGCGCATCGAGCAGGCGCTTGATGTGATCGGTGATGATCCGCAGACCACAGACCTGCGGCTGATGTTGCTGTCGTACCGGGCCCACGCGCTGAAACACCTGGACCGTCATATCGAGGCGGGCACCGCGATCCGGAAGACCCTGGCCCTCGCGGAGCGCGCCGGGACTCCCCGGATGGCGACGATTTGCAACGTCGCCGCAGAGTATTACTTCGAGAGGGGCCTGTGGGATGATGCTTTGGCGGTGCTCGAGCAGGCTGCGCCGCTGCCTGGCCCCACCTATAGTCGGATGCAGGTGCACGGGCTCATGGCGCTGATCGCCGGGCACCGTGATGGCCGGGAGACGGCAGAGGAGCACCTCGCTGCCGTGCGGGATCAGGAGATCCGCTCTATCTTTCACCGGGCCACCCTGCACTTCCTGCTGCTGGCGCAGGCGCTGGCCGCAGAGCAGGCGGGCCGGCCGGAAGAGGCGGTCGCCGTGCTCTCGCTGAGCCTTGACCGCGCCGTCGCGCGGGACATGACGTACCGGTACTTGCTCCTTCCGATGCTGGTGCGGCTGGCGCTCGCCACCGGCGACGCAACCACGGCCACAGAGGCCGCGCTGGCGGCCGTGAAGGAGGCGGAACGGGAGTCGCTGCCGGTCAAGACCGCCGTCGCCGACGCCTGCCGGGGCCTGCTGGCCGGCGACGCGGGCCCGCTGCTCGCCGCAGCCGCCTACTACAAGTCCGCCAGTCGGCCCCTGGAGCGCGCGCAGGCGCTGGAGGACGCTGCCGTGCTACTTGCCGGCCAGGGAGACCTCCAGTCGGCCCGCCAGGCATTCGGTGACGCTGTCGGGCTGTACCGTGAGCTGGGCGCGCAATGGGACATCCGCCGCGCGACCACCCGGCTGCGCCGCCATGGCATCCGCCCCGGCCCCCGCGGCCGTCGCCGGGCGCACCCGGCCACCGGGTGGGAGGCCCTGACCCCCACCGAAACCAAGATCGCATACCTGATCGCCCGCGGGCAGTCCAACCCCGACATCGCGGCCGAGCTGTGGCTGTCGCGCAACACCGTCCAGACCCACGTATCACACATCCTGGCCAAGCTCAGCGCACGATCACGGGTCGAGATCGCACGCGAGGCCCTCCAGCACCCGCCAGCCCGGGAGCACGCCCCGACCGGCTGACGGCAAGAATCCCGCTTGGAGCCAGGGCAGGTCAGCCTGATCGCGGTCGTCTCCCCCCACTGTGCTGCCCGAGGGGCGGTCCGGCCGCGGGACCTGGTGAAACGGGCGCAGGAGAGGCAGCAACGCCTGGTCCTCGCGCAGCCGACCGTTTTATGGAAGCGGTTATCCCCGGGCGGCGGCCCGCGGCGGCCCGGTCCATTGCTCGTCGGCCCCGCCGCACGTGACGGTGGCCAGGGCACGCAGCGCGTAAAACATCCGGGACTTGACCGTGCCCTCGGGGATGCCCAGCGCCCTGGCGGCCTCGGGCGCCGAACAGCCGTGGTAGAAGACCTCGATGAGCACCCGCCGGTGATCTGGGGTCAGCGCCATCAGGCCACGGCGCATGGTCAGCCTGACCAGCAGCCGCTCGATGTCATCGCCCGCCGCCGCCAGCGCCCCGTCGTCGGTGACGGCCACCTCGGCCGGGCGTGCCTGGCGTGCCCGGGCGGCGTCGATGGCGACCCGCCGGGCGACGGTGAACAGCCAGGGCCGCAGGCGCACCAGGTCGGCGGTGTGGTCTTGCAGGTACCGCCAGGCGCGCAGGAGTGTCTCCTGGAGCAGGTCCTCGGCCTCCCGGCGGTCGCCGAGGGTGATCCGCAGCAAGAACCGGAACAACGGCCTGCCGTGCAGCCGGTAGATCACCTCGATCGAGCCGTCGGGGCCCGGTTCGCCGCCATCCGCGGCCACAGCGGGCGCGGGCCCGACAGCGGTCATCGGCACCGTGCCAGCACCATACGCCATGGTGGCCCCCAGGTAGAAAGTAGCGGATTGCTCCCTAGGTACGTGCCTTGGCGCCCAGCATGCGCCATGCACGGGCGGCGAGACATCACTGAACGCAGCGAAGTATGGGCCGGCTGGCGGTGAGCGTCTGTCATCGCCACTCGAATCAACAGCCCCTCAGGGCGCACTAGGCGGCAACTGAGCACAGGATTTCAAATGCGTTGACCAGTTTTGGTCCCTCGGGGTGAACGCATGTCGCGATTCGACCGTAGTCAAATGAGCGTGACAACGTTGTCAGCGTTTCGGGGTGTGGGAGCGCATCGGACGCGCGCGACGCCCCCGCCCCCTGCGATGGGCCCGCCATTCCTCGCGGCCAGCGACGCTGATCCTTGAACAGGAAGGGAAGCGGTGATCACAAAAGCTGAGCGGCGACCAGGCGATGCTCTATGAACCCATCTCCGAGCCTGGCCGGGATGGCCTGGCCGCAGGGCGCGACAGCGGCGCAAGCAGATGCACCTCGCGGAGCCATCATGACTGGTGACAACGATGTCTTGTACTGGCTGCTAAACGAGGACCAGCCGGCCGCCAACCAGGCCAGGACCTTGACATGGGAAGCGCTTGCGCGCCTGGGGCTGGAAGCCGGCCTAGTCGACGACGGGGTGGCGATCATCGGCGAGCTGGTCGCGAACGCGATCGTCCACGGATTGCCCCCGGTCGAGTTGCAACTCCAGCCCAGCAGTCGCGACGTGAAGCTGCTGGTTGTCGATCGTGGGCTGAGCGGTCCGGTACGGGGGCCCGCAGGTCCGGAGTCCCCAAGCGGACGTGGCTTGCTCGTCGTGTCGGCGTACTCGGGCGGGAACTGGGGAACCGCCACAGTCGCATACAGGTCGATCGAGAACCTGGACGGCAAGGCCGTGTGGGCAGTGCTACCTCGGCGCCCCGGACAGTTGGATGACCTCGAACCCGCACCTGCGGCGCGCCTGCTTGAGCGTTGGCTAACGCGACGTGGACTGCGGTATGTCATGTCACAATCCCACCGCCACGTCTCGCTGGTGTCGGTGGCAGCGGAATGCACAATATGGTGCCTCGCCGGAAAGCTCGCCTGGCGGACTCACGACGGCGAGCGGATCTTCACCTACCGGGAATTGCCAGATCTCGTTGATCACGTCTGCATGTGGTCGTCCATGGCCGGACGGAAGGCCCGGCAAGACGGCGCGTCGCATTTGCGCTTCTCCGACGCTTCCATTGCGGATAGCACGCACCCGCGGCACAGATGAAACAGCCGGAATTCGGTCCGGTCACGACACCAGTCAAGCGCGCCCTGATCGCCAGATCACCCGTGCGCGGTGGTGGTGATAGTCGATGCTTCAGCCTGCGGAGCCTCGGGACGCAGGCCTCGGTGGCGGCGGAAATCAACGCGGTGAGCGTGGATGAGCGGGAGATCGCCGCCAGCCTGGCGTCGCTCGAACAGGAATGCTGGTGATCGTCGGCCCGATTCTACAGTTTCCGGCTTTTGGAGGAATTTCTGCGACCGGAGCCGGCCTGTTCCGGGTGGCCTTTGGGCTAGCAAGCGGGGCGATCACCCTTTGCAGTGAGACTTGCCGCCCTCAGCGACCGGGGCCGTAGACGGTTGCCGCCACGATCCGGGCGAGGCGATTGGCTGCCTGCTCGCCTGGGAGCGACGACGCAAGACATAACACCGCGAGCCTTCATAGCGGAAGATCAGGCATCATCCACTGATGAGGATTTATAGCGGAGTTGTTCAGTGGACGATCTGATCGATATCTGCGGCAATCTCGGCATTGACGGCAGAAGCGTGATTGGACAGATAGAAGTGACCACCCGAGAAGACTTTGATTCGGAAGTGACCTGTGGTGTGCATCCGCCAGGCGGCGGCTTCCGCGATCGTAGTCCTCGGATCCGAGTCACCAGTAATTGCGGTGATTGGGCAGTTGAGCATGCGCCCCGGCGCGCAGGAATACGACTCGATGGCCTGATAGTCACCGCGGATGGCCGGAAGCGCGATTCGGAAGATCTCCTCGTCATCGAGCAGCATCGAGTCACTACCATTCAGCAGCCTGATCTCGGCCACAATACCGGCGTCGTCGCACAGGTGCACCTTCTCCCCGCGGATGATCGTCGGGGCACGGCGACCGGAGGCGATGACGCGGAGAGGCGCATAGGAACCTTTGTGCTCCAGCCGCCAGGCCACCTCGAAGGCAAGAGTCGCCCCCATGCTGTGCCCGAAGAGCACAGTCGGCTTGTCGCTGAGGCACAAGAGCTGCTCTGTGATCTTGTCGGCCAGTACGCCTATGTCCTTGATGCAGGTCTCGTGTCGGCGGTCCTGCCTGCCGGGATACTGCAATGCGATCACATCGACGGCTGGAGAGAACCTCTCGGAAACGGGATGGTAGTAGCTAGCCGATCCGCCCGCATGCGGGAAGCAGACCAGCCGGGCTCTGCTTACCCCGGACGGGTGGTAGCGACGGATCCACGCGCTGGAGTCAGTGTCTGCAACGGTCGTCATGCTGCCTGGTCTCCTCATCCAAAACTGGGCTGTCGCTGGCAGTCAAATATTTCGGATATAGGTAAAGCCCTAGACTTCCCGTTCTATGATTTCGCCGCCTGGTGGACTGCCTTGATCGCAAATGGACTGGTGATCCGATATAGGTAAAGTCCTAGACTTCCCGTTCTAGGATCCTGCCATCGTCTCGACTGCCTTGATCGTGAATGGACCAGTGAGCTGCGTGTATTTCGTGGAACCATCGCCTCTGATTGTCAGGGTGGTCAGATGCTATATCCGGTCGTCGACGTCGGCATGTTACTCGCCGGAAACCCCGGCCACCAGATCCCGACTCGCGTCTTACTGGCCACCGCCGGCGGGTCGGGTTCAGCCAGTAATTTCGGACAGTCTCGTTGAACGCTTGGTGCGAGCCAGCCGTAGTACTTGTCAGCGTCGCTAACCCCAGTGGACCCAAAGAGAAGCACAGGGAAATAGGACGATTGCGCTTGCAAAAGGCTTGCTCGTCAACTTTGTCATACCGAGGGATTGACCAATCATAGGTAGGGGCGGACTTGTTGGGAGGTGTCGCCATGTCCGCGAGACAAGCTGCGCCCACCGAGAAGTATGACGATTCACATCCCTTCTGTTCACTGTTCGATGGGTCGAGTACCTGTATCGCCCAGTTGGACCTCCAATTGCGCATCGTTGATGGTAGCGTTGGGTTCGCTGAGGTGTTCGGACTGGAGGTCGGGACGCTTCCGGGTCACCGACTCACCGAGTTAGTACATTTAAGCGTCAAAGAGAAGCTCTCGCGGCAGCTACTGTCCCTGGCGCATGGTGAGAGAAGCCGGTTCACCGACCGGATTGTGGCTTCCATAGGGGCTAGGACATTCACCGTTGAACTGACCGGGATCGCAGTGACGAATGACGCGGGGCGGGTCGATTCCCTGATTGTCCTGGTGCAGCCGGAAGGAACAGGAGGCGGCTCGGCGATTTGTCCTGCAAGGACGAGAAAGCTGCTGACGAAGATGGATGCCCTAGTGCTGGAAGGCGTTGCCTCCGGCATGTCTACAGTGCAACTCGCCGCCAATCTGTTCCTCAGTCGCGGCGGCGTCGAATACCACGTCAGCGCGCTGATGAAAGAACTCAAGGCCGCCAACCGGTCGGCGCTCGTATCGAAGGCGTACTCGGCCGGATTGTTCAGCGTCGGCAGTTGGCCGCCCCGAGTAATCGCAGACTTCGTTAAGTGACCCGAATGTGCGAAATCGGACCGGTCGCGGCGTGCCGATGCACGAAGCGGCGAAGCGGCTAACTGACAAGACGGCTGGTTCGGTCAAGATCGGTGAGGGCAGGGCCCGTAGGCGGTGCCCCGGCGGCCGGGCCCAGTGCGAACGATAGTTGCAGTACCCGGCCAGAGGCCCGCACGGCCACGAGCCCGGACGTGTTTGCCACACGGGAGCCACCTGCGGTGGTGGCGGCCAGGGGGAGAGCAGCGCGACCTGAGAGCCTCGCCGGCCCACCACGATCACGGCGGGACCTCCCCGGAGCCGCGGGGGATCAGCGTCGTGCGGAGGTATATACGCTGGGTCGGGCCGCTGTCCCGGCCGAGCCGGCAGAACAGCAGTTCCGCGGCCACCCGGCCCATGCTCGCCCCGTCCTGGGCCACCACGGTGATCCCCGGCCGCAGCATGTCGGCGAGCTCGAGATCGTCAAACGCCACCAGCGCGGGCCGGATATCCTTGTGGGCACGAATGGCACGCAGGAACATGACAGTGATGCGGCTGTTACCAGTGAAGAATGCGGTCGCCGGGCGAGAATGCTTGAGCATGCGGTCAGTTGCCGCTGCTACTCCATCCTCGGCCGGTGTTTCCATGTGCACGAGGGCTGCATCGAACGCGAGCCCGCTATTTGCGAGCGCCTCCTTGTAACCGCGGAGGCGCTCCGTGGCGGTGAAGATCTCGGCGGCGTCGCCGATGAATCCGATCACCCGGTGCCCGGCCCGGATCAGATGCGTGACGCCGTCGCGGGCACCGCCGAAGTTATCCGCCAGGACTGTGTCGACGTCGATGTCGTCTGCGGGGCGGTCGACGAAAATGGTCGCCACGCCGGCCCGTATATCTGGCAGCAGGTACCGGTGACTGTGCGCCGCCGGGACAACGATCAGCCCGTCCACCCGGCGCGCACAAAAGGCGCGGATAATCTGGCGCTCGCAAGCTGGATCCGCGCCTGAGGAAGCGGTCATGAGAATGGAACCTTTGGCGAGGGTCACTGCCTTGACGGCACGCGTGAGCACCGACTGGAATGGCTCGGCTACGTCCTCGAGCACCAGTCCGACGCTGGCCGTCGAGCCTTGTCGCAGGAGCGCGGCATTGTCGTTGCGGCTGAAGCACAATTCCGCGATGGCCGCCGTGACGAGCCGCTCGGTCTCCGGCCGGACGTATTCGCCGTTAACCACCCGGGACACGCTCTTTATACCCACGCCGGCGCGGGCCGCAACGTCGCGTATGGTTGGCCGCGCGGCGCCACGCTGGGCGATGCGCGGCTTAGGATTACGTGATGTCCTGCGGGGCAGCCGCGGATCGGCTGTTTCTTCTCTTCCCATAGCTAGAACTTTACCGTAGAACCTTACCGTAGCCTGTGAACTCTACTTGGCCGACATCGTTGTCCAGAATGGCGATATCTCGATCACTGTCCGGAGTAAGTGGTAAGCCCAGGCTGGTCGTGTCGCGGCCGTCGCCGCTCTCGGATTAATGGCCCCGTCCACCAGGGCAGACTCGGTTCCCGCCGCCGACAGGAGGCGTCAGGTGCCAGCTGCGGCAGCCCGTCCCGCGGTTGCGCCAATTTTATAACGATATTATAACAGTCCGGGATTTAGCGGCAGACTCGCTGCTGGTCCTGGGCAAACTGGTATACGGACAACGATGTCTCCAGTTCCCGCCTCGCGGCACCTGCGCGGGTCTGTTTCACCTCCTCGTCACCCACCCAGGGCCACAGGCGGCGTGAGGCAAGTTACTCACGATCGCGAATCGGCGGAAAGGTTGGTGGACGCCCGGATCGAACTATGGCTTCAGCCCTCCGGCGCGAGGAAAGGAAATCGTGGCTTCCCCTTCTGAAGGTAGTGAACACCTGCGTCGACCACGCAGGTCAGAGCCATGATTGCCAAATAGGCTAAGTGGCCTTGCGCCATAGCTTCGCAGCCCTCAATAGGCCCGCATGAATCATTTCCCTCATCAGAGATACAGAGGTGATCAAATGGGTAACGCAGTCTCCTCTCGGCTCGGCAGTGGGGCCCAGAGGTCCGAGTGGCAATTCAGCGGTAACGGGGTTCTTAGATCCTTCTTCGAACGATCAGGAATGTGTATGGCGAGGCTGGACAGCGGCATACGCTTGATCGAAGCTAATGTCGATTTCTCTCGCCAGTTCGGGCGGTCGCTCACAGAACTCGACGGCAGTCGCTTTGGCGACCTGTTGCACCAGGATGTCCGGAGCAAGGTCAGCCAGCAGTTCACGCGTTTGCTGGCGCATCAGTGCCCTCGGTTCACCGAGCCAAAGGTCGCGTTCCGCCGAAGAGACTCGGCTGTTTTCAGCGGCGAATTGACTGGGATCGCGGTTCTCGGCGACGCCGACGGGATCGATAATGTCATGGTTCTCGTTCGCCCCGAGAAGGGTGCGGGGAAAGGCCAGCCAGCCGCCGGTCGCAAGGTAAGGCTGACCGACATGGATGCCCGTATCCTCGAAGGCGTGGCCGCCGGGGTGTCAACCGTGAAACTCGCCTCGATGCTCTATCTAAGCCGCGGAGGCATCGAGTATCACGTGAACATCTTGCTGCGAAGACTGAAGGTCACCAACCGGCCCGCGCTAGTTTCGAAGGCATACTCAATGGGGCTTTTGTGCCAGGGGTGGCCGCCGCGCGTACATCCCGACTATATGACAGTGAGCTGACACGAGCGGCGCCGGCCATCGGCACGAGGTCATCGGCCACGACCCGGCCCTGCTCATCTTCGGCTCCAAGCTCACCACCCAGGCCGACCTGGCCGAACTCGGCGACCGCCGGATCGGCTTCTTCACCCTGCGCTGCCCGCCACGCCGCCATCACCGCGCAGCTGGCCGCCTTGCCCGCCAGCGCCTGGCCGCTGATGGCGGTGAGCATGCCGCGAGCGGTGTTGGAAGAAGGACTGGGTCATAAATTTGAATGTCCCGAAATTTCTTCGACTCGGTTGATCATGATCTGATGGTCAGGGCGATGGAGGCGAACATCACTTCTGCGCAGCAGTGGGTGGTGCGCGGTATGTGAAGCGGTCTTCTCTCCGCGGGCATGGAAGCGTCTTCCCGGGTCGTCCTTGGTCGCCCGGTACAGCGCATGCGGCAAGGCTCTGACTCTGGCGCCTTCGAGAGCCGCCAGGGGGGACCTAGCCGTTACTCCGGTACTCACCAGTCAGCAGGTCCCAGCTAGCGCGTGAACGAAGCAGCGGACCTTCCCTCCCCGCAAGTTGTGTTGTCCTGCGGCTCGACCGGTACGACGGCTGCCTTCGACTCCCTCCCTGCCGCCGCCCATCTCCCGGCTACACACCGGTTATAGAACGGCGCTGTCCACGCTCTTCGGTGTCTAACGACGCGGCAGGCTTCGCTACCTCCATGATCACTGGGCGCACCGGCTCGTGTACTAGGCAAATTGTTAGTCTTCACCCGGTCAGTCACGAATTGGGCAGATTTGGTTGACCTGTGCCAGGTTTGCTGTGCATGATAGCCGTATCCGGTCCATATTGGCCTCGTTGGTGTTCGGGTTTGCACTTTTATGAATTGGTGCGGCTCGTCTGCCGTGGTTCATGGGATGTCTGTCATGGAAAATTTGAGGGTTCTGCTCGTCGGCGGTCCAGAGTCCATTCCCGGATCTCTGCGCATCCAAGAGGTCGTCGACCTCGCGGATAAGGTGAAGCTGGCCTTTGGCGCTGGTTATGAGCACTTCTTGCACAGCGGTGAGGTTTCGCTTGTCGATGGAGAGCAACTGCCGGTGTTCCGCTGGTGCGGCAAGACCAGAATTGCGGAGTAACGCGCCAGATCGGCGCGCACACCCACTCACACAAGGAAAAGGCCATCGCTCTGCAATTTTAACTTTTGGGATGGAATTTCCTCACGCGTAGAACTGAAAGCACTTGGTCGTGAACGACTCCTCAATGAGCAGCGCGGGGAGTCCGCCGATAAAGATCAGGTACCGTCTGCTGGGCTCCATCGGGTAAGAGTGCTCCGGTATATGTACGGAGAGGATTTCGCGGAACGACTCGACTCGGTGCCTACGGAGCAGTCGGCCGATGGGTTCGTCGGTCGTGAGCAGGTCCGCAAGCACCAGCGCTGGCATGGCACTCTGCGAGAAGACCGACTTCGCTCGCACGTAGGTCGTACCCGTGGTGCTCCCAACCAAGTGCGTCGTGCGAGTCACCAGGCTGGCAACGGGGAACGACATGAGCGCGGCAGTCTTCTCGTCCACCGGCGCCATCGACTGGTCCAACCACGCAGTTTCTATCTGTTCGCCCACAATTTGTTCGAGCATGGTCGTGACGGTGCCGTCGGATGTCAACAACAGCAGGCCGATCAGGCCGAGCTTCGTCAGTCCCCGCCCATCGTGGGGTGCATAGCTTGCATGTGGATTGCCGGAGGATCGACTGGGTAGTGGATTTCCCACGAGCCTCATGGACCACCTCGATGTTCATGTTATGCCGCGGCCGAAGGCCACCCTGTGTGGTGCCTTGGCTGTCTCGCGTTTTCCAGGCAGACATTTTTCCGATTGATTCATTCTGCTGCCCGTGTATAACATACCGGTCCAAGACCTCTTGCGGAGTCCGGTACCGTAGCAGTGACCGCAGTATATCCAGGGCAGCCGGTGTTTCGTCTGAGGAAAGACTAGGGATTTCCCGTGTGTGGCCCATGCGATTGTCTTGTGCTGAGGCCAACCGGCCCCGTGGATTGGCGATCGCTAGGCCGTCGGTCATCGGCAGGCCGGTGTAGGCGCATGCGCTTTAGGCGCATGCGCTTGCCCTGAAAGGCACATTCATGGACGACGCGGCACGGCCGGTCCTGTTCGTCAGCCTGCCAGAAGCTGGGCTACTCAACCCGCTGCTCGTGCTGGCCGGTGAATTCTCCCGGCGCGGGGCGAGGGACCTCTGGTTTGCCACCGACGAGCACCGGCGGTGCGAGGTCGAGGCGACGTGGGCGGCGTTCGCCTCGCTCGGCGAGGTGATGGCGTGAGCTGATCCGGGACGCCCATCGAGACTGGAAGCCTGACGATGACAAATGCCCAACCGAGCGTGGTCGAGTTCCCGGTTCGCCGGCCTGGTGAGCCGTTCCCGCCCGCCGAGTACGCCGATTACCGCGCTCACGATGGCCTGGTGAAGTCCAAGCTCCTGAACGGAAACGCGGTCTGGCTGGTCACTCGGCACCAGGACGTTCGCGATGTGCTCACCAGCCCGAAAATCAGCTCCAATCCCAACCGGGAAGGCTTCCCGAATTTCGGCGCGACTTTGGGCGTACCCGGGTCAGACCAGGTCCCGGGCTGGTTCGTCGGCCTCGATCCGCCGGAGCACGGCCGTTTCCGCAAGGTGCTGATCCCGGAGTTCTCGGTCCGCCGCATCCGTGAGCTGCGTCCGGCGATTCAGCGCACGGTCGATGAGTGCATCGACGCGATGCTGGCCGCGGGCGACTCGGCGGATCTCGTCGCCGAGTTCGCGCTGGCTGTGCCGTCGCTGGTCATCGCCGCGCTGCTCGGCGTGCCGCCCGCCGATCGGGACTTCTTCAACTCCAGGACGCGCACGCTGGTCTCCACCCGCATGTCGACCGGCCAGCAGCGCGACGCCGCCCTGCGGGAACTGCTCCGCTATTGCAGCAGGCTCATTGCCATCAAGGAGAAGTGGCCGGGCGACGACCTGATCAGCAGGCTGCTGGCGACACGCGCTATGAGCGCCGAGGAACTCTCGGGAGTGCTGCTGCTCCTGCTCATCGCCGGCCACGAGACCACGGCGGACAACATAGCGCTCGGTGTGATGACCCTGCTCATGCACCCGGAGTGGATTGGCGACGACCGGGTCGTGGAGGAGCTGCTGCGCTTGCATTCGGTGGCCGACTTGGTGGCCCCCAGGGTAGCCACCGAGGACGTCGAGATCGGCGGGCAAGTCATCCGGGCGGGCGAAGGCATCGTGCCATTGGTGGCTGCGGCCAATCATGACGAGGACGTCTTCGAGTGCCCGCACAAATTCGATCCAGCGAGGTCCGCCCAGCAGCATGTGGCCTTCGGGTACGGAGCCCACCAGTGCCTTGGCCAAAATCTCGTCCGACTCGAATTGGAGTTTTCCTATCGGACGTTGTTTGAGCGCGTCCCGGCATTGAAGCTGGCGGCACCAGTGGAAGAATTGTCATTCAAATACGATGGTGTGATATTTGGTCTCCACGAACTCCCCGTCGAGTGGTGAGCGGCACCTCGGGCGCCGACGCGGCCGGGTATGCCGGCTTTAGGACACCTGTGCAATCGGAGGAACGAAGTGGACCAGCGAATCAAGAGTGTGGTAATCCTCGGCGGTGGTACGGCAGGCTGGATGACGGCCGCTTATCTTGGCAAGGCGCTCCAGCAGACGGTGGCCGTCACTGTGCTGGAGGCGCCTACGATCCCCAAGATCGGAGTAGTGGAGGCGACCGTACCCAATCTGCAACGGGTCGTGTTCGACTACCTGGGCATCGCCGAAGATGAATGGATGCGCGAGTGTAACGCCAGTTTCAAGATTGCGGTCAAGTTCATCAACTGGCGTACGCCGGGCGAAGGCGTGCCGCGCACGCGAACCTGGCACGGTCGGCCGGACCACTTCTATCATCCGTTCGGGCTGCTGCCCGCGCAGGAGCAGATCCCACTGTCGCATTACTGGGCCCACAAGCGGCTCAACGGCGAGACTGGCGAGCCCTTCGACTACTCGTGTTTCAGCGAGCCGGCAATCATGGATGCGCTCAAGGCGCCGCGGCTGCCCAGCGGCAAACCCGCCACCTACTATGCCTGGCATTTGGACGCACACCTGGTCGCGGACTTCCTCCGCAGGTTCGCGACTGAAAAGCAGGGAGTCGCGCACGTTCAGGACGAGCTGACCGAGGTAAAGCTCGATGAGCGTGGTTTCATCACGGCGCTCGTCACCAAGGGCGGACGGACGCTTGACGGTGACCTGTTCATCGACTGCTCAGGCTTCCGCGGTCTGCTGATCAACAAAGCCCTCGGTGAGCCGTTCATCGACATGAACGATCACCTTCTCTGCGACAGCGCCGTGGCCACCGCCGTGCCGCACGACGACGAGGCGAACGGCGTGGAACCCTACACCTCCGCGATCGCCATGAAGTCCGGCTGGACCTGGAAGATCCCGCTGCTATCCCGGTTCGGCTCGGGTTATGTCTACTCCAGCCACTTCGCGTCGGAGACGGAGGCTATCGAGGACTTCTGCAAGCTGTGGGACCTCGATCCGGAGAGCACACCGCTGAACAAGATCCGCTTCCGGGTTGGCCGCAACCGTAGGGCATGGGTGAAGAACTGCGTCAGCATCGGCCTGTCGTCTTGCTTCCTCGAACCGCTGGAATCGACCGGGATCTATTTCATATATGCCGCCATCTACCAGCTCGCGTGGCATTTCCCGGACCGCAGGTTCGACCCGGTGCTGATCGACCAGTTCAACCACAAGATCGAGACCGTCTTCGACGAAACGCGTGACTTCATCCAGGCGCACTTCTTCTACTCCCCACGCACCGACACGCCGTTCTGGGCAGCCAACAAAAGGCTGCGGCTAACCGAGAGCATCTTGACGAAGATCGCGATGTTCAAGGCGGGCCTTCCGGTGAATCCACCACTCACCGACGAGAGCGGGTACTACGGTAACTTCGAGGCAGAGTTCAACAATTTCTGGACCAACGGAAGTTACTACTGCATCCTCACCGGGATGGGTGTGCTTCCGGATCACCCACTGCCGGCGATCGGGTACAAACCAGAGTCGATAAAAGCCGCCGAGCTGCTCTTCGACGCGGTGAAGCAAGAGCAGGATGAGCTGGTGGCGATTTTGCCGTCGAACTACGACTGGCTGTGTCGGCTGCACGACAAACCCTAGCGGCGCTTTGTTACCGGCCCGGGCGGTCTGGCCCAGGTCTGGCCCGGCGCCCGAACAGCACCTCACGCACAGGTATACGGCGCTCTCCTGCTCGGAAGGCTGGCGGCAAAGGCCGGGATGCCAACTGTGGTCGGCGACCTGTGTGCAGGCGTGCTTGCTGGCCCCTCGGTGCTCGCACACGTCGCGCCGGGAGTAAGCGCCTGGCTACCGCACGACGCTGGCCAGTTCCACCTGCTCGATGCGGTCGGCCAGGCCGGTGTGCCACCGGTTGACCCAGGTGAGCCCCGGCAGCCTATCCGGCGCAGCGGCCGGGAGGTGACGCCAGTTCATATTCTGGGTTAAACACTAGTTTCCTACTGAAGGTGGATGACGCCCTCGGGTAATAGAGTCATAGCTGCTGCCATCCGGCGGAGATCTGCCACGGCTGGCAGAGTCTGCAGGGAGGTGGCCGATGAGGGCAGTGCTGCTCGATCGGGTAACCAAGGTCTACAAGGGCGGGGTGCTCGCCGTAAATGATGTCAGCCTCTCGGCCGAGCAGGGGGAGTTGTTGGTCTTGGTCGGACCATCGGGGTCTGGCAAGACCACGATCCTGCGGATAATCGCCGGGCTGGAGGAGCTGACCTCCGGAGAGGTGTGGCTGGGTGGCCAGCCTGTCAACGAGCTGCGGCCGCAGGAGCGCAACGTCGCCATGGTCTTTCAGGATGGCGCTCTCTACCCACATCGCTCTGTGCGCGACAATCTTGCTTTTCCGCTCCGTGTCGCCCGGCTGGACGAACCCAGCATCGATGCCCGGGTCAGTGAGATCGCTCACAGCCTTGGCATCGAGAAAACACTGGACCGCCGGCCAAGCAGGCTTTCGGGTGGTGAGCGGCAGCGCGTCGCCGTGGGCCGTGCCCTCATCCGTCGCGAGCCGCAGGTGCTGCTCATGGACGAACCGCTGGCCAGCCTTGACGTTGGCCTTCGAAGTGGTCTGCGCGCCGAGATCGCGTCACTCGTCCGGTTGCTGAATCTCACCACCGTGTACGTCACACACGATCATGCTGAAGCGATGTCGCTGGCCGACCGCGTAGCCGTGCTGCGCGATGGTGTGGTGCAGGACGTCGGAGAGCCAACACGTGTATACAGCGCCCCGGCCACCGCCTTTGTCGCTGCATTCATGAGCTCGCCGCCGATTAGCCTGGTATGGGCAACCATCTGGGTGGTGAACGGCGACCGAATCGTCATCGACTTCGGCAGCCAGCATATTAATCTGCGGTGGACCGACCGGCGATCTGAGTCCCTCACCCCGTACCACGGCGAGTCCGTGATCGTCGGGATCAGGCCAGAAGCCTTGACGCCGTCCAGTAATAAAGCAGCCGACTGGCAGATTCGCGGCAAGGTCAACTCGCTTGATTATCAGGGACGCGAATGGCATGCGCGCCTTGAGGTGGGCTTCCGCCCGGTAGACCTGGACACGGTCGGCCGTGGACCAAGACGTCTCGACCCACGGAACCCGGTAGACCTGGACACGGTCGGCCGTGGACCAAGACGTTTCGGCCCGCGGCACCACAGCACCGCTGAGTCCAGCACCGGCAACGTGGCTCAGCTAGCACCCAAACGTCGTGGTATGCACCGTAGTGCGCACCTCCTGGTCCGGCTTGACTCCCCCGATGCTTGGGCACGCGGGGAGAAGGTCTGGATCACTGTCGATGTGCCGCAGATCCAAGTCTTCGACAGCGAGGGCATGCTGATCAGCGCCTCGTCCAGCCCGTTCAGCAAATGAACGGGCTGGTTGACCGCTGAAGCGGCCACCTGACCAAGGGGCGGCCCGTGGCCCGGGGTTTGTCTCGGTTTGCCCGCGCTGGCCGGCCGGTTGCGGTGACGTGATCAGGTCGGCCGGGCGCGAGTGGTGGTCAGCTGCCGTAGGTCCAGGCGGGTTC
>WNGB01006756.1_pt1 | contig 27566 bp, 25 predicted proteins | sample 5400681 | NCBI WGS metagenome assembly WNGB01 (sample SAMN13153367, study PRJNA577476) | soil metagenome | isolation source: 115 cm soil or saprolite under grassland replicate 2 | place: USA:California | collected 2016-06-15
GCCGCGCTTCTCGCCGAGGATCCCGAGACGTTTCGCTGCCTGAAAGCCCCGGTGCGTCGCGTCTGTGCCGTCCCGGTTCCCGTACCGTACAGCCCGTCCCTGGAGCAGGCTGCCCTGCCGAGCCGGGACGACATCACGGCCGCGGTCTACGAGGTGCTGAAGGAATCCCTTCGCGTGCTCTAACCGCGCGAGAGGCCGATCCGCGCACATCTCGGACCCCCGGGTGCGAGGGCCGGTCCGCCGACCCCGTTTGCCGGTCCCGCGGCGCCAGCCGAGCGGCCGACCCTGTCTGATATGACCCTCTAGCTGGTGCCGGCCTGGGCAAGCTCGGTGTCATTCGCGACGGGAGCGGCTTGCGACCTCCTCGTGGTCGTCATCATGAAGGGCGGACGCTCGCACAAGAACCGGCTCGGCTGAGCGCGCATCCGGCCCGATATCCTCCGGTCTCGCCAGCGGCCGCGGTTCGACGACGGCGCGGCTCCATGGACAGATCTCGGCAGCCAAGCGCCGACACGTGACGCTTCCTGGCCAGCGCTACCTATCCCCGCCTGTTCGCGTCGAGATCCGACGAAACATAACCACGTGATCTGGAAACGTTCGTGGGATGCCCGCGGCCCGGCGCCGCGGTGGCATGACGGTTGCGAGGATGAAGGACATCGGCAGGGAACCCGGCCGTGGATCGGATCAGCGACATGATTGAGTTCGAGGTTCAGTGCCGGCTGTGCCGCACGCCCATGACGCTTCAAGTGCGTGATGAGCGGGCGCGAGCCACATTCGAAAAGGACGGCGCGCTCTGTGAGGTCTGCTACGAGCTCGGCTACCGCTCGCGGGCCACGACGGCTGCGGCCCCGTCGACATCGTCCGCGAACGGGCACCTCGCGACTGCCCTGATTGGGTCGCCCAGGCAGAAACCGGGGGCGGAGGGTTGACTCCCGTGTGCTGCAGGGCAGGTGTGCGCGGAAGCGCGGGACCTGTACGAGCGTGCGAGTGAACGGCGTGGCCCGGCGCGCCAGCCAAAGGGGAGGAGGATCAGATGGCTCCGTTGTACGTGATGAGCTTGGAGGACCGGGTCGATCTGGCCCGGGATCAGCTGAACGTCGTGATCCTGAAGCTCAGGCAGGCGGTCAAGGAGCAGGGCCAGCTCGACGAGGTCGAGAAGGTGATGTACTCGGCGACGACCCAACTCCAGCACATCAGCGAGCTGATCGGGCGCTGAGAGGTGAAGTATCTACTCAAGATTGACCGCTTTTGCTTTGATGGGCAGCCAGGCCGATCCAGACGGCAAGATTGACCGCTTTTGCTTTGATGGGCAGCCAGGCCGATCCAGACGGTCCAGATGGCAGACGGACACCTGCCAGCCCTTCCTGGGGCCCGGCGTGACTGGGTCCCCGACCTTCCTCGGCAACGATCAGAAGAACTACTGGGCGCAGATCGTCGGCGTCACGCTCAGGTACAAGTTCGAATAGCGCTCCTTCCCCGGGTCGGAGGGAGCTCGATCGGCCCGGGGAGCGGGGCCGCAGCCGTCACAGTGATTGAGAGACTCACGCCCCACTGGGGCGCGCGCGCCTCGCGCCTCCTTGTACCCCCTGCCTCCTTGAAGTCGTAACCGCCTGAAAACATGCTCGGTCTGAATAGCAGAGCCCAGGCACGCGACTTGCCCAAGTCAAGGCAGTCGGGCGATCCCGGCGAGTGAGGTGCACCGATGGAGCGACGGCGGTCGAGCGTGGCTGGCGGGAGTCGTCTTCAAGGAAGGAGCCGCCGATGAAGCCGGGGGTGGTGGCAGACCAGGTCCTGAGCCAACCAGCGCGGGCTGATCTAGGCGGCGTGGAGAGGCGACCAGGTATTGAGACATCCCCATCCGCGCTGGCACGGGGGGAGGACGAAGACATGGCAGACCACGGTGATCGATGCCCCTTCCTGGTTCCAGTGATGGACGATCGCCTCTGGATGTACCCGATGCCTGCCTACTGCCGGCGCCCCGGCGAGCGCGTGAAGGTGCCCGGGCGCCACGGGCTTCTGCAGATGTGCACCACGCTGGAGCACACCCAGTGCCCCGGCTTCAGAGCGAGCCTGGGCCGCGGCGAGCTCCCCTGACCCTCTGCCGGCGACCCTCACGGCTATGACGGCCGTCATATCGGCATCCCGCCGATCCCAGACATGATGTCCTCGCGCCACAACCCGGGAGGGCATATGGACCGACGCCGATTTCTCCAGATCGCCGCGATGGCCGGGCTCGGTACCGCAGTCAATCCGGGCGATCTCCTCGCCCAGTACCGCTTCCTCGACCCCGTCCGCGTCCCCAACCCGCTCCAGGAGTACCCGAACCGCGACTGGGAACGGATCTACCGGGACATTTTCCGCCACGATCGCACCTTCACCTTCCTGTGCGCGCCCAATGACACGCACAACTGTCTGCTCAAGGGCTTCGTCAAGAACAACGTCCTCGTGCGCATCGAGCCGACCTATGGCTACGGCAAGGCCACCGATCTCTCCGGCCACCGCGCCTCGGCCCGCTGGGACCCGCGCTGCTGCCAGAAGGGGCTCGTCCTCGGGCGGCGGTTGTACGGCGATCGTCGGGTGAAGGGCGCCTTCGTGCGCAAGGGCTTCAAGGAGTGGGTCGAGAAGGGTTTCCCGCGCGATCCGCAGACGGGACGCGCGCCGGCCGAGCTCATGAAGCGGGGCTGGGACGGCTTCGTGCGGGTCTCCTTCGAGGAAGCCTACGCGCTCCACGCCAAGGCCCTCGAGAACATCACGCGCACCTACACCGGCGAGCAGGGCAGACGCTTCCTGCTCGAGCAGGGGTATGACCCGGCCATGGTGGATGCCATGACGGGCGCGGGAGTCCGCACGCTCAAGTTCCGCGGCGGCATGGCCAAGCTCGGCATCACGCGGATCGTCGGCACCTACCGCATGGCCAATATGGTGGCCCTGCTCGACGCTTCGGTTCGCGGCGTCGGTCCCGACAAGGCGCTCGGGGGCGGCCTCTGGGACTCCTACTCGTGGCACACGGACCTGCCCCCCGGTCATCCCATGGTGCACGGCGACCAGACGTCGGAGTTCGAGCTCTTCGACGTCGAGAACGCCAAGCTCGTGGTCGTCTGGGGGATGAACTGGATCACCACCAAGATGCCCGACAGCCACTGGCTCACGGAGGCGCGGCTCAAGGGCACCAAGGTGGTGGTGCTCACCGTCGAGTACAGCGCCACCGCGAACAAGGGCGACGAGGTGATCGTGATCCGCCCCGGGACGGATCCCGCCTTCGCGCTCGGGCTCGCCTCGGTGATCGTCGGCGAAAAGCTCTACGACGCGGACTTCGTGAAGCGATACACCGACCTGCCACGCCTCGTGCGGATGGACACTCTCGAGCCGCTCTTGGCCCGCGATGTCTTCCCGGGTTACCAGGAGGCTCAGCTCAGCAACTGGGTCAACGTGGTCAAGACCGGCCAGCGGCCCATGCCCACCGTCGCCCAGAACGGCATGCAGATGCCGGAGGCGATGCGCGGCGAGTTCGCCGACTTCGTCATGTGGGATGCCAGGTCCAACAGGCCGGTGGCGGTCAGCCGCGATCAGATGGGCGAGCACTTCGCCAAGGCCGGGGTGGATCCGGCGCTCGAGGGCAGCTTCACGGTCACGCTGGCCGATGGCAGGACGGTTCAGGCGCGCGCGGCTTTCGATCTCACGCGCCAGTATCTCGCCGAGACCATGACGCCCGAGGCCGTCTCCAGGATCACCTGGGCACCCAGGGCGGCCATCGAGTCTCTGGCGCGGCAGATCGCAGCCACGGGCGGCAAGACTCTGTTCCCCGTGGGCATGGGCCCGAACCAGTTCTTCAACAATGACCTCAAGGACCGCGCCATCTTCCTCGTGGCCGCGCTCACCGGCAATATCGGGCGCCCGGGTGGCAATGTCGGCTCCTATGCCGGGAACTACCGTACGACGCTCTTCTCGGGCGTCCCTCTCTACCTCGCGGAAGATCCGTTCAATGCCCAGCTGGCCGCCGACGGGCCCGTCACCACCCGCTCGTACTACCGGGGCGAGTCGCTCCACTACTACGCGGCGGGCGAGGTCGTGCACCGCGAGGGCACGAAGCAGTTCACCACGGGGCCGCACGTGCCCACGCCGACCAAGGCGATCTGGCTGTCGAACTCGAATTCGCAGATCGCCAACACGAAGTACCACTACAACGTCGTCTTCAATACCCTGCCCCGGCAGGAGTGCGTGGTGGTCAACGAATGGTGGTGGTCGGGCTCCTGCGAGTACGCCGACATCGTCTACGGCGTGGACTCGTGGATGGAGTTCAAGTACCCGGACATGACGGCGTCCAACACGAACCCGTTTCTCCAGGTCTTTCCCCGCACCCCGCTCCGCCGCAATTTCGGCACGGTGAGCGACCTGGACACCTACGCCGGCGTGGGGGCGGCGCTCGGGAAGCTCACCGGCGACCGCCGCTTCACCGAGTACTGGAAGTTCGTGACCGAGAACAAGGTCGAGGTGTACCTCCAGCGCATCCTCGACGCCAGCGCGCCCACCAAGGGCTACCAGATCCGCGAGCTCGAGGCGCTCGCCGGCCAGGGCATCCCGGCCCTCATGAATGTGCGCACCTACCCGCGCACCTTCTCGTGGGAGCAGGTGAACGAGTCCAAGCCCTGGTACACGAGGACGGGGCGGCTCGAGTTCTACCGCGGCGAGCCCGAGTTCCTCGAGGCGGGGGAGAACATGGTCGTGTACCGGGAGCCCGTGGACTCGACCTTCTACGATCCCAATGCGATCGTGGCCCGGCCGCACCCGGCCATACGGCCCAAGACTCCCGAGGACTACGGCTTCGACCGCGCCAAGCGTGACTGGTCCGCCCGTCAGGGACGCAACGTGATCCTGACGCCGGAGGAGCTCCTGAAGACCCAGCACCCGCTCCTGCCCTCGGGCTATGCGAGTGTCTTCCACACGCCGAAATACCGTCACGGCTCGCACACCACGCCCATCGACACGGACATCATGTCGAACTTCTTCGGCCCGTTCGGTGACATGTACCGGCGGGACAAGCGCTCCCCGCACGTGGGCGAAGCGTACGTGGACATCAATCCCGAGGACGCCCGGGCCATGGGCATCAATGACGGCGACTATGTCTGGGTGGACGGCGACCCGAAGGACAATCCCTTCAAGGGCTGGCAGGACAAGGGACGGGAGGCCGAGGCCCATGTGGCGCGTCTCCTCTGCCGCGCGCGCTACTACCCGGGGACGCCGAAGGGCATCATGCGGATGTGGCACAACGGCTACATGGCCACACCCGGCTCGGTGAAGGGCCACGAGACCCGACCGGACGGATTGGCCAAGAATCCGGAGACCAACTACCAGGCCTTCTTCCGATACGGGTCACACCAGTCGCTCACGCGATCCTGGCTCAAGCCGACCCACCAGACCAATACCCTGATCACGCGCCGGAGCTACTCGCACGAAGTGGGCAAGGGTTTCCAGCCCGACGTGCACTGCGTGACGGGCGCGCCGCGCGAGGCCATGTGCCGGGTGCTCAAGGCCGAGGACGGCGGCATCGGCGGCAAGGGACTCTGGCGGCCGGTCACGCTCGGCTTCCGCCCGACCAACGAGAGCCCCGCGATGAAGCAGTACCTGGGTGGCGGCTTCGTCGTCACCAAAGCCGCCGCCGCATCCCTTCTCCCCGCTGGGGAGAGGGCAGGGTGAGGGGGAGGTCATCATGGCCAAGGTCTACAACTGGCAGATCGGGCGCGAGATGGACTACCCCTACGAGGGCAAGCGCCCGGAGAAGCAGTTCGGGATGATCTTCGACACCAACAAGTGCATCGCCTGCCAGACCTGCACGGTGGCATGCAAGACCACGTGGACCCCGGGGCGTGGGCAGGAGTACATGTACTGGAACAATGTCGAGACCAAGCCCTACGGCTATTACCCCCTCGGCTGGGACGTCAACATCCTCGAGAAGCTCGGCGTGCAGGAGATGGACGGCCCCGTGTACAAGGGCAAGACGCTCTTCGACGCGGCCCCCACCGGCGAGGTCCTCCTCGGATACCTGCCCGAGGACATCGATTACGCCCACCCCAATATCGGCGAGGACGACTCCACCGGCCTCATGCCTCAGGGCGCTCACCTCACCCTGCCGCACATGCAGTGGATGTTCTACCTGCCACGCATCTGCAACCACTGCACCTATCCGGCGTGTCTCTCCGCCTGCCCGCGGCAGTCCATCTACAAGCGCGCCGAGGACGGCATCGTGCTCCTCGACCAGAGCCGCTGCCGGGGCTATCGCGAGTGCGTCAAGGGGTGCCCCTACAAGAAGGTCTACTTCAACGCCCAGACCCGCGTGAGCGAGAAGTGTATCGGCTGCTACCCGGCGGTCGAGGGTGGGCGGCAGACCCAGTGCACGATCACGTGCATCGGCAAGATCCGCATCCAGGGCTTCCTCAACGCCCCGGACAAGGTCAACGAGGACAACCCGCTCGACTACCTCGTCCACGTGCGCAAGCTCGCCCTGCCGCTCTACCCGCAGTTCGGGCTCGAGCCCAACACGTACTACATCCCGCCGGTTCACGTGCCGCCCGTCTACCTCCGCCAGATGTTCGGGTGGGGGGTGGAAGAAGCGATCGCGACCTACAAGACGGCGGCGCGGGACAAGCAGCTCCTCGGCGCGCTCACGCTCTTCGGGGCCACGCCCGAGATCTCTCACTACTTCCGGGTCGATGGCGACCTCGTCATCGGGTATGACGCCAAGCAGGCCGAGATCGTCCGCGTGCCGCTCAAGGAGCCCGTCGTCATCCGGCCCGTCTACGACGCGACCCACAAGGCCTTCCGGACCAATATCACCTAGGGAGACCCGGCCATGCGCTCTCGATTTCTCGCGCTTGCCCTCGTCGCGACCCTCGCCTGGGCCGGCACGGCGTGGGCCCAAGCGCCGCTCACCGCCGTGCGCGTCAAGGGGGCCGGCCCCATCATCGATCTTGCGGCGCCGCTGTGGAAGCAGGCGCGGCCCGCCAAGATCGCCATGCTGCCCCAAACGGTGACGCTGCCGAACAACGACCACCCGGCCATCACCGAGATCGCCGTGCGCGCCGCGCACAACGGCACGTGGGTCGCATTCCTCCTCGAGTGGAAGGACCCGACGCTCTCGGAGCGGGTCGTGCTCGACAACTTCGGCGACCAGGTGGCGGTCGAGCTGCCGATCGATACGAAGGGCGCGCCGCCCTCGCCGATGATGGGCAATCCCGGCGGGCGCGTGAACATCATGCAGTGGCGCGCGGCCTTCCAGCACGACATCGACAAGGGCCCGCCGACCGTGCGCGAGCTGTACCCGAACGCCTGGGCCGACGTCTACCCGGACGAGATCCTGAGCGCCTCCGACGCCCGGCCCTACAGCGGCGCGCTCGGTATCGAGAACCCGATCTCCCGCGGGCGGGCCTCGCCGGTCCTCGACCAGATGGCCGAAGGATGGGGGACCATGACGGTGAAGCCGGATCAGCGTGCCTTGGGCAGGGGCGCCTGGAAGGACGGCGTCTGGCGGGTGGTGATCACTCGGCCCATGGTCTCCGACGATCCTAACGCGCCCCGGCTCGAGCCGGGACTGCAGACCGTCGCCGCCTTCGCCGTCTGGGACGGGGGCAGCCGTGAGGTGGGCGCGCGCAAGGCGTGGGCCTCCTGGGTCCAGCTGGTGATCGGCCGGTGAGCGGGTTGGACGCGACAGTGCTCCCCGAGGAGCGGCAGGTTGCGCGGGCGCTCGTTCGCGCCGGCGTCTACCGGCTCCTCGGCGGCGCCTGGGCCTATCCCACGCCCTCGCACCTCGAGGATCTGGCGGGGCTTGCCGAGTCCTTGGCGGCCGAGGGGCCGCTCGCCCCGGCCATCGCGGCCTTCGCCTCGGCGGCCCGCGGGGCGGATGCGGAAGCGACCGCCCAGGAGTATGTCTTCCTCTTTGATCGTGAGGCGCGCTGCCCGCCGTACGAGGGCGCGTGGGGCGACGCGCCCCAGCTGGCGGGGAAGTCCGCGCTCCTCGCCGACATCGCCGGATTCTACGCAGCTTTCGGGCTCGAGCCGAGCGCCGCGCACCCGGACGCCGAGGACCACGTCGCCCCGGAGTGCGAGTTCATGAGCGCGCTCTGTCTCAAGGAGGCGTACGCGCTCGCAGAGGGGATGACCGAGGGGCTCGAGGTGACGCAGAGAGCACAGTCGAGCTTTCTCGGCGAGCATCTGGGACGATGGGCCGAGGCCTTCGCCGTCGCGGTGAAGGGGGCTACCCCGCTGCCGTACTACGGCGCGCTCGCAGACCTCCTCGGTGGCTGGACGCGGGAGGAGATCGCCGGGCTCGGCGCTGAGCCACAGCGCGTGAGCGGCCGCTTCGGCTATGATCCGGTCCAGGAGGAGGCCTTCACGTGTCCGATGGCGCCGCCGGCCGCCTCTTCGCACGAGGACTCGAAGGATGAGACAGCGGAAGGTTGACAAGGGCGGGCTGGAGGGAGCCCTGGCGCGGGCGGGGGATGGTGTCTTCGCCGTCGGACCCGCCGGCCGGGTGACGCTATGGAATCGCTCGGCCGAGAAGATCCTCGGCTGGAGCGCAGCCGAGGTCATGGGCCGGGCGTGCTGCGAGATCTTCGCCGGCCTCGACGGCCACGGCAACCGTCTCTGCTACCAGGGTTGCCACGTCATGAGCCTGGTGAAGCTTGGAGAGTCCGTCCAGCATTTCGACATGCAGACCCGGACCAAGGCGGGCCGCCCCGTATGGCTCAACATCAGCATCCTCCAGGCGCCGGGAGGCCCCGCCGGCCGATCGCTGACGATTCATCTTTTCCGCGATGTCACCGCCACCAGGGAGCTGCTCCGCGTCGTGAGCGAGAGCCTTCAATCGCCCGCTGCCCCGTCGGCCGTCGCGGAGACCATTCTCTCGCGCCGCGAGCTCGAGGTCCTGCGACTCATGGCCGGAGGGGCAAATACGAAAGCGCTGGCCGAGCGCCTCCACGTCAGTCCCGCCACCATCCGCAATCACGCCCAGAGCATCTTCGCCAAGCTCGGCGTCCACAGCCGGCTCGAAGCCGTCGCCTACGCGATGCAGCACCACCTCGTCTAGCCGGCCGGCCAGGGTCGCGCCCAGGGAGAGCGCTGACTCGGGCCCCTGTCAAGCCATTCGCAGATGTTACCGAAGCGGGCATCATCGCGCCGTCTCCGATGTTACCGGGCGGGAAGAGCGTGCCGCCAGGTGGGGGCTCGGGTTGATGCTGAACCGTTTGCGGACGCGTCGCGGGACGGGGGTGGCCGGGGTGGGTGGCATACTGGGGCGCGTCGTGGCCAGCGCGTAGATGCGCTGGTGCGGGCCAGCGCGAAGGGATCGAGACGGTCCCGCAGGCGCTGCAGCTGGGCCGCCACCTCCGGGCGGATCTCCGAGCAGGTGAGCACGCGCTCGGCTGGGCGTGGATCGCTCCCGCCGTGGCTCTGTCGGGCCTCTTCGTCTGGGTGGCCGTCCTCTGTGCGGGAACAAATCTGCTCGCGGCCGTCCTGAGGAGGAAACTAGATGAGCGACGAGGACAACGATCCCGGCGTGGGGGCGTTCGCGTAGGTCTTGAGAGGACGACAAGAGGGCGGGCGAGGGTCCGATTAGTGCGGATGCACTAGATAAATGAGGCGTTCGCCGGATTCCCAAGCTCGACCGCAGCGCCTAGCCTGACCGTCAACCGAACGATCGTTCGGCTGGAGGTTCGGTATGGCGATCGGCGAGCGGTACGAGGGCATCCTCAAGGCGGCGGGCGACGTGATCGCGCGGCGGGGTTTCCACCAGGCCTCGATCCGTGAGATCGCCCGCGCCGCGGGGCTGTCGCTGGCGGGGCTCTACCACTACGTCGGCGGCAAGGACGAGCTGCTCTTCCTCGTCCTGGATCGCTCGCTCGACCGCCTCATCGAAGAGCTCGACGGGGCGCTCGCCGCGGCGCGCACCTCCGAGCTCCGGCTCCTCGCCCTCATCCGCACCCACCTCGACTTCGGCTTCCGCCAGGCCGCCGCCCTCAAGATCATCAACCGCGACTGGGAGCTCCTCTCGGGCAGCCGGCGCGACGATATCTCGGCGAAGCGGCAGTCGTACCTCACGCGGGGGCTCGCGGTCCTGCGAGAGCTCGACCCGCACGGACGCTCCGGCGACGAGCTGCTCTCGGCGACCAACCTGCTTCTCGGCATGCTCAACGGCATCGCGACCCGCCCCTTCCTGCGCTCCCCCGAGGACGCCCGCACGCTCGCGTCCGAGGTGGGGGCGCTCTTCCTCTACGGCTTCCTGGAGGCCGCGCCACGCAGCGTCGATCTCCAGGAGACCGACACCAGGAGGCCGGCATGACGGCTGACCAAGTCCTCGAACAGTGTCGGGAGGTCATGGGCCAGCCCCTGGGTGCCGTCGCGGAGCGGTGGAAGGAGCGACACGCGGATGGGCGCGCCGTCGCCTCCTATCCCGTCTGGGCCCCGGTCGAAGTCATCCACGCAGCCGGCATGCTGCCGCTGGCGCTCCTGGGCGGAGGCACCTCGGTCGAGCTGACGCACGCCGACGCGCGCTTCCAGTCCTTCGTCTGCTCCATCGCCAAGTCGAGCCTCGAGCTGGGCTTCCAGGGAGTGGTCAAGGGCGTGGACGGCTTCGTCTTCTCCAATATCTGCGACGTCGCCCGCAATCTTTCGAGCATCTATCAGCGCAACTTCGGGGACGTCCTGGTCGAGTACCTGCACCTGCCCCAGAACTCGACGTCGCCCGCCGTCGCGGCGTACATGGCCGCCGAGCTCAAGCGCTTGGCCGCGCGCTTCGAGGACGCCTGGGGGCTCCGCGTGACGCCGACGGCGCTCGCCAAGAGCGTGGAAATCTACAACACGCTCCGGGCCGGCGTGAGGGGGCTCTACGCGCTCCGGATCGCCGAGCCCCAGAAGCTCTCGACGGTGGAGCTCTACACCGTGCTCCGGGCGCTGACCATGGCCCCGCCCGAGGATGGCCTGGCCTGGGTGCAGACGCTCCTGGACGAGATCCCGCTCCGGACCGCGCGGCCGCGCGACCGGCTGCGCGTGGTGATCGAGGGCGCTTTCTGCGAGCAGCCGCCGCTGGGGCTCCTCGAGGTGCTGGAGGAGGCCGGCTGCTACGTGGTCGAGGACGACCTGATGCTCGGCTGGCGGTGGTTCACCTCGGACGTGGCGACGGACGGCGACCCCTTCGAGCGCCTTGGAGCCGCCTACGTGAACCAGGCCCAGCCCTCCTCGACGAGGCACGAGGGCCGCGAGCACCGCTCGGCCGGCCTCATCGAGAAGGTCCGGCGCTCCCGCGCGGATGCCGTGATCTTCATGCCGGCCAAGTTCTGCGAGCCCGCCCTCTTCGACTACGTGCTGATGAAGCAGGGGCTCGAGAGGGCGGGTGTGCCTCATCTCCTCGTGGAGTTCGAGGAGAAGATGTGGACCTTCGAGCGCACCCGGAACGAGATCGAGACCTTCGTCGAATCCATGCTCTTCGACTAGGCGGGGGACACCATGGCGACTCCAGTGACGGAGCGGCAGTACCAGGGCCAGGTCCACGAGCACTCGCGGCGGCTCATGTCCGCGTGGATGGGTGAGCTCGGCCGCGCCGAGGCCGAGGGAGTGCCGACGGGCGCGCTCATGATCTCGGGCAACTGCGTGGAGCTCCTGCGCGCCTGCGGCATCCTGCCCATGTTTCCCGAGGTGACGGCGCTTCAGAACGCGATCCGGAAGAAGTCGTTGCCGCTGATCCTCAGGGCGGAGCAGGCGGGCTACTCCAGCGACAACTGCGCCTACGTGAAGGCCGACATCGGCCTGTTCCTCGAGGGTGGCATGGGGCCCGGCAAGCCCATCCCGTTCCCGACCATCACCGTGTGCAACTACGTCGGCTGCAATGTCTACGTCAAGTGGTTCGAGCACCTGGCCGACGTCTCGGGCTCGAAGCTCTTCATGCTGGATGTCCCGTTCTGCCGCACCGGAGAGCCCAGCCCGGCCGACGTCCAGTACGTGGTCGCCCAGCTCAAGGAGCTGATCGCGCTCTGTGAGTCGGTGTCCGGCAAGAAGCTCGACATCGACGAGCTGCGCGAGATCCTCGCCTATGCCGCGCGCGCCGAGGAGGGGTACGCTCGCGCCAAGGCCCTCTGCAAGCGCCACCCGGCCCCCTTCGACGCCTACTTCGACGCCATCAACATGATGGGCCCGATCAACGTGCTCCGCGGGATGCGCGAGGGCGCGGAGTTCTTCGACGCCGCCGTGGCCGAGTTCGAAGGCCTGGTCGCCCAGGGGCACGGGCCGCTTTCGGAGGAGCGCTTCCGCACCGTGGTCGAGGGGCCGCCGCCCTACCCGTTCTACAAGAGCTTCCGGAACCTCTTCGCGAAGTGGGGTGCCGTCGCCGTCCAGTCCACGTATTCCACGGTGGGCGGCATCTGGGAATGGGGCTTCCGCCACGACCCCAAGCGCCCGCTCGAGTCCATCGCCGAGCAGATGCTGAGCGAGAATCTGACCAACCGCTCCATCGTCGCGCGCTATGCCCAGATCAAGCGTTACGTCGAGGAGTGGGAGGCCGACGCGCTCATCATCCACTCGATCAAGTCCTGCCGGCTCTTCTCCGCCGGCCAGGGAGACATGCGCGACTACTTCACACGCGAGCTCGGCGTGCCCACCCTCATGGTCGAATCCGACCTCGAGGACCCGCGCTACTACGCCGAGGCCCAGATCAAGAACCGCATCGACGCCTTCTTCGAATCCCTCGAGCATCGGAAGCTCGTGGGTGGGCGAGCCGCAGCCGCAGGCGAGGCGAGCAACTCACGTGAGCCGGCGCGATGAGCACGACGGAACGGATCCCGACCTACTGCTACCAGTGCGTGGCGGGCCCCGACCTGCTCAAGGTCGTCGTGCGCGACGGGGTCGCTGTCGGCATCGAACCCAACTGCGACATGGCGGACACGCACCCCGCGGGCGGCAAGGTCTGCGTCCGCGCCTATGGCCTCGTCCAGAAGGTCTACAACCCGGCCCGCATCCAGATGCCGCTTCGCCGCACCAATCCGAAGAAAGCGCGAGAGGAGGACCCGGGTTGGGAGCCCATCTCCTGGGACGAAGCTCTCGCCCTCCTGGCAGGCAAGCTCAGCGGCATTCGGGCCGCGGGCCTGACGGACGCCTCCGGCTATCCCCGACTCGCGGTGACGTTCGGCTCGGGCGGCATCGCGCCGGCCTACCTCGGCACCTTCGCCGCCCTGCTGGCCGCGTGGGGGCCGGTCGACCAGGGCATCGGCAGCGGGCAGGGTGTCAAGTGCTACCACTCCGAGCATCTCTACGGCGAGTTCTGGCACCGCGCCTTCACCGTCGCCGCCGACATCCCGCGCTGCGACTACGTGCTGTCCTTCGGCTACAACGGCGACGCCTCGGGCGGAGTCACCGGCGTCTTCCGCCACGCCGAGGCGCGCGTGCGAGGGCTTCGCTGGGTGCAGCTCGAGCCCCACATGTCGATCACGGCGGCGGGGGCGGAGGAGTGGGTGCCCGTCAGGCCCAAGACCGACGCGGCCGTCCTCTTCGCGATCCTGCACGCGATCCTCCGAGAGCATGACTGGCGCGCGGCTTGCGACGTGGCCTTCCTCGAGCGCATGACGAGCTCGCCCTACCTCGTCGCGCCCAGCGGCTATTACCTGCGCGACCACGAGAGCGGCAAGCCGCTCGTCTGGGATCTCGACCGCGGGCGCCCCGTGGCCTTCGACGACGCGCGCTGCGCGCGGCCGGCCATGGAGGGCACCTACATCGCGGCGGGTGTCGAGATGGGACCCGACGGCGCGCGGCGAACCGTCAGCGACCACGTCAAGCCGGCCTTCCAGCTCCTGATCGACCACGTCGCGCCCTATACACCCGAGTGGGCGGCGACCATCGCCGACGTGCCGGCCGAGACGATCCGCAGGCTCGCCGACGACTACCTCGACCACGCGCAGGTGGGCAGCACCATCGAGATCGATGGCATCACCTATCCGCACCGGCCGGTGGCCGTGCTCCTCGGCAAGACCGTCACCAATGGCTGGGGAGGCTACGAGTGCTGCTGGGCGCGGACCGTGCTCGCCGCTCTGGTGGGCGCGCTCGAGGTGCCGGGCGGCATCCTCGGCACGACGGTGAGGCTCAATCGCCCGGCCCAGAACCGGCTCGACTCGGTCAAGCGGGGCCCCGACGGTTTCATGGAGCAGCCGCTCAATGCGACGGGCAAGGAGACGTGGAAGGGCTCTCCACATATCCGCAACGCCTATCGCACGCTCGTGCCCCTTGCCGACAACTCGCCGTGGTCGGCCGCGCTCGGCCCCGCCCACCTGCCGTGGCTCTTCATGGACAGCCCCCCCGAGCATTGGCCGGCGCCCACGCTGCCCGACGTGTGGATCATCTATCGGACGAACCCGGCGGTGTCCAACTGGGAGACGGGGCGCATCGAACGGGAGCTCGAGCGCTTCCCCTTCGTGGCGGCATTCGCCTACACCCAGGACGAGACCAACTGGTACGCCGACCTCCTCCTGCCTGAGGCCACGGATCTCGAGTCGCTCCAGCTCTACCGCGTCGGCGGCACCAAGTACATCGAGCAGTACTGGCAGCACACGGGCTGGGCGCTCCGCCAGCCCGCGGCCACTTCACCGTGCGACGTCCGCGATCTCACTGACATCGCCACGGACCTGGCGGCGCGCACGGGGCTGCTCGAGGAATACCTCGAGGCGCTCAATCGCGGCTCGGGCACGACGGTGCCGCTCAAGGGGTCCGGCTACGACTACGCGTTCCCGGCCGGCGATCGCCCGCAGGCGACGGACATCTGGGATCGCGTGTGCCGCGCGGCCACGCGCTCGCTCACCGGCGGGGCCGAAGAGCACGACCTCGAGTGGTTCAAGCGTCACGGCGCCTTCTTCGTGCCGTTCGAGACCAAGCAGTACTTCCTCCACTCGACCATGGTCGCCAAGGGCCTGCGCTACGAGCTGCCCTACCAGGAGCGGATCAAGCGCATGGGCGAGGAGCTCGGCGCGCGCCTGCACGAGCGGGGCATCAAGTGGTGGGAGGTCCAGCTCGAGGAATACGAGGCGCTGCCGAAGTGGAAGGACTTCGCCGGCATCTGGCGGGGCTCGGCCGAGATACACGGCAAGAACGGGCGCGACTTCCCCTTCTGGCTGCTCACGAGCCGCAGCATGCAGTACTCCTGGGGCTCCAACGTGTCGCTGCCCATCCTGGCCGACGTCGCCAGCCACGTGCGGGGCCACTTCGGCGTCATGCTCAACAAGGGCGCCGCCCGGCGGCTCGGCATCACCGAGGGCGACCTGATCGAGGTGGAGTCGCCGACGGGCAAGACGCAGGGCCGCGCCATCCTGCGCGAGGGCGTGAGGCCCGACGTGGCGGTGATCCTCCAGCAGTTCGGGCACTGGGCGACGCCGTTCGCACGAGATCTCGAGATGCCCAACCTGAACCAGGTCGCGAGCATGGACCTGGCGCTCACCGACGCCACCGGCTCGGGCGCCGACCTGGTTCCCGTCGCGATACGGAGAGCGAGGTCATGAGCCGCTGGGGCATGGTCATCGACACGCGGCGATGCGTCGGCTGCCAGACCTGCACCATCGCGTGCAAGCAGGAGCATGGGTTGCCCGCGGGCACGGCGTGGCGCTTCGTCGCCGACTGCGAGATAGGCGAGTACCCCGATGTGCGCCGCGTTTTCCTGCCGATGCAGTGCATGCACTGCGCCGAGCCGCCCTGCGTCCCCGTGTGCCCGACGGGCGCCTCGCGCCAGCGCCCCGACGGCATCGTCTGGGTCGAGTACAACGCCTGCGTCGGCTGCGGCTACTGCGCCATGGCCTGCCCCTACCACGCCCGTCACCTGGTTCACGAGGCGAAAGGCTACTTCGATGCACCGACGCAATCGGAGGCGGCCGAAGCGAGGCCCGAGCGCCACGGCGTCATGACCAAGTGCACCTTCTGCAAGGAAAGGGTGGACGAGGGCCTCGCCCAGGGGCTGACTCCGGGCGTGGATCCCGTCGCCACGCCCATGTGCTCGGTCGCCTGCATCGCCAACGCGATCGTCTTCGGCGACCTCGACGATCCGGGAAGCGCCGTGTCGAAGATGCAGGCCGACGGCAAGGCCCAGCCGCTCATGCCCGAGTGCGGCACCCAGCCGAACGTCTTCTACGTGGTGGACTGACCCATGCGCACAGTCGAGATGACCCCTCCGGTCGACCTCATTCCCCCCCAGCGCCAGCGGCTCTGGGGCTGGCCCGCCGTCGCCAATTTCACTCTGGGCGGTATCGGCGCCGGGCTCTACGGCACTGCCGTGCTGGCCGCGGGCTTCGAGCGGCCGCCGGCGGTGGCGCTCTGCTCGTGGCTCGCACCGCTCCTCGTGCTCGCGGGGTTCGTGGCGGTTGCCGGCGAGGCGGGACGTCCGCTGCGCGGGCCGCGCGTGCTGCTCAAGGTACGGACCTCGTGGATGTCGCGCGAGCTCTGGATAGGCGGCGCCTTCATGCTTCTGGCCGCTGCCGACATCGCTTTCCCGCTCAGGATCTTCCGTGCCCAGGCGCTGGCGGCGGCGGTGCTCCTGGCGCTGGCCCAGGGCTTCATCCTGCGACGCTCGCGCGGCGTCGCGGCCTGGGATGTACCGGTCATGCCGTGGCTGTTCCTCCTCTCGGCGGCGGTCTCGGGGGCGGGCGCCTACATGCTCCTCGAGGTGGTGGCGGGCCGTACCGTCGCGCCCGCCGTCCTTACCGCGAGTATCCTCCTACTGGTCCTGGCGCTCTGGGTGGGTGACGCTTATGTTGCGACGCCCGCAGGCCATGCTTTCAGAGAGGCGACCGCCTCGCTGCGCGACGGAACGGCGGGGCGTGTCGCAGCCGGTCTCGGCGGCGCACTGCCTCTGGCGGCGCTGGCCCTGGCGCTGGGCGCACCCGCGATGGCCGCCCCCGCGGCGGCGCTGGCCGGGCTCTGCATGGTCGCCGGACAGGCCTGCTTCAAGGCGGAGCTCATCTTGCGAGCCGGGTTCCTCCGTCCCATCACCGTGGCCAATCTCAGGATGTCCAGGAGGTCGTCATGATCTACGGCGCCGGAGTCGACGTGGGCTCCACCCAGACCAAGGCGGTGATCGTGGACGAATCGCACACGATCGTCGCGCGGTCGCTCATCCCGACGGGCGCCAACGTGTCCCGGGCGGGGGAGAACGCCTTCGTCAAGGCGTACGAGGCCGGCGCGCTGCCGCGCGAGGCTGTCGGTTACGTCGTGGGCACCGGATACGGGAGGTACAAGATCCTCTTCGGTGACGCCCAGATCACCGAGATCACCTGTCACGCGCGCGGTGCCCAGTCCCTCTTCCCGGCGACGCGCACCGTCATCGACATGGGTGGACAGGACACCAAGGTCATCAAGGTGGGGCCCGACGGCTCGGTCGCTGACTTCTCGATGAACGACAAGTGCGCGGCGGGGACCGGCCGCTTCCTCTCGGCGGCCGCGGACGTGACCGGGGTCGGTCTGGACGAAATCGGGTCTCTGGCGCTCCAGGCCAAGGTCCCGGTGCGGCTCACCTCCGTCTGCACCGTCTTTGTCGAGAGCGACATCATGTCCTACCTCGCCCAGCGCAAGACCATCGAGGACATCCTGGGTGGCGTCCACAAGGCCATCGCGACCCGGACCATGTCGCTCGTCCGCCGCGTCGGCGTCGAGGAAGAGGTCACGTTCACGGGCGGAGTGTCGCGCAACATCGGCATGGTCAGGGCGCTCGAAGAGGTCCTGGGGACGTCGATCAACGTGAGCGACGAGGGGCACTTCATGGGCGCGCTGGGCGCGGCGCTCTTCGCCCTCGAGCGCGCCCAGGCGGGCGCCCGCGGCGAGCGTGTCGCCGAGGGCGCGGGGAGGACCTAGCCATGCTGATCGCCGGCATCGACATCGGGTCCGGGACGACGAAATGCGTGCTCGTGGACGAGGGCGGCGCCGTGCGGGGTCGCGCGCAGGTGAAGACCAAGGCCGACGCCGGGATCGGCGCCGACGCGGCCGGCTACGTCGCCACCACCGGGCTCGGACGATACGCCGTGCCGTTCCGCGACATCCAGATCACCGACCTGACCTGCGGAGCCCGCGGCGCCGCCACGCTCTTCCCCGGGGCGGGCTTCGTCCTCGACATCGGGGCGCAGTGCTCGCGCGCGATACACCTCCGCGACGGCGGCAAGGTCAAGGAGTTCCACATGAACGAGAAGTGCGCCGCGGGCTCGGGCGGCTTTCTCGAGCGGGCGGCCAAGTATCTCGAGGTGACCGTGGCCGACATCGGACCCATGTCGCTCGGCGCGAAGAGGCCGCAGGCCATCTCGAGCGTCTGCGCGGTGCTGGCCGAGTCGGAGATCATCAACCACGTCTCCGAAGGTGTCTCCGTCGAGAACATCCTCCGCGGCATCCACAACTCACTCGCGGACCGGGCGCTCTCGCTGCTCAAGCGGGTCGGCATGGACGGGCCCGTGACCTTCATCGGCGGGGTGGCACGGCAGGAAGGCATGGTCGTCGCGCTCAAGGACAAGCTCGGGGTCCAGATCAACGTGCCCGACGGACCCGAGTACACCACCGCGCTCGGCGCCGCTCTCCTGGGGCTCCAGCGCCACCGCAAGACAGCCACCATGGCGACCGCCGCCTGAGCGCGAGGAGATCGCGATGAGCAGAGAGGACGTGATCGTTCGACCCGTGGAGCCGTCGGACCGCGACGCTCTCGTGCGCATCGACGAGAAGCTCTCCGGCCAGACCCGCAAGGACTACTGGCAGCGCCGGCTCGAGATCACCGCGCTCCGACCCCCGTGGATGTCGCTCGTGGCCGAGACCGACGGACGGGTGGCGGGCTTCCTCTTCGGCTGGGTCAGCGAGAGCGAGTTCGGCATCGCCGAGCCGACGGGCTGGGTCGACCTGATCGGCGTGGACCCGCCCTACCGCGGGCGGGGAGTCGGCCACGCCCTGCTCCAGCGCTTCCTGGACAGCGGCAGCGAGCTCCGGTCCATCGCCAAGGTGGCGACCCTGATCGACCTCGGCCAGGCCGACATCCGCGAGTTCTTCACGCGGCTGGGCTTCCGCCACGGCCCGATGATCCAAATGGAACGAGAGGTGCGACCCTGATCCAGATCATAACGGCGGGCAGTTCCGCTGTCCGACGCTTGGCCACTATGGCCGAGCCGGGCGCCCGCGGCGGGCGCCCCAAAAGGACGACCTGAACGAGCTTTTCAAGCTCTAAGGAGGCCGTAGATCATGACGCCGACCGATGTGCTGCGCGAGGAGCACCGGGTCATCCTTCGCGCGCTTGACCTCCTCGAGGTGGCCGCGCGGCGCCTCGCCGCGGGGAGGCCGCTGCCCGAAGAGTGGTGGGCCGCGATCATCGCGTGGCTTCGCGGCTTCGCCGACACGAATCACCACGCCAAGGAAGAGCGGTTGCTGTTCCCGGCCATGGTCAAGGCCGGGGTGCCCCTGAGTGGCGGGCCGATCGGCGTGATGCTCGAGGAGCACGAGCGAGGGCGCGCCCTCATCCGCGCCATGGAGGCGGGCGAGGGGAGCGCCTGTGCGGCCAGGGCGCGCGAGTACGTGACGCTGCTGCGCGAACACATCGACAAGGAGAACGGCGTGCTCTTTCCCCTGGCGGATGCCGTGCTCGACGAGGCCGCGCAGCGGGGGCTTGGCCGCGAGTTCGAGGCCGTTCTGGCCGAGCAGGGGCGAGAGGCCTCGATCCCCCACGCCGAGGCTGCGATCGAGCGTCTCGGCGCGGCGTTGAAGGACTGAGACAGGGCGGACCACGCATGGCTCCGATCGCCGGCCTCACCAATCACCTCCGGGACCCGGTGCGCGTCCGCGAGCTTCGGGCGATCGAGAGCGGGCTCTCCGAGCATGGCTTCCCGCCCCAGCTCGTCGTCGAGAACACGTCGTACTGCAATCTCAAATGCATCCATTGCTCGCACCGCGAGATGATCCGCGGCCAGCGGCACATGGCCCGCGATCTGTGGGACAGGATCGTCGAAGAGATCGGTCGGGACGCGCCGGACTGTGAGCTCTGGCCGACGTTCTATGGGGAGGCGTTGATCCTCGGCGATGAGCTGTGGGACCGGCTCGACCATGCGGCCCGGAGCGGATGCCGGAACCTGGTGCTGAACTCCAACGGCACCCTGCTCGGCCGGAAGGGCAATATCGACAAGGTGCTGGCGTCCCCCCTGCGGCGGTTCATCCTGAGCCTCGACGGTCTGACTCCGGCGGTTTTTGAGCGCGTTCGGGCGAAAGCCAAGTGGGACGTCGTGTATCCGGCCGTCGAGGAGCTGTGTCGCCGGCGCGTGGCGAGCGGGCAGCAATACCCCGTGATCATCGCGCAGTTCTCGGTCATGAAGGAGAACGCTCACGAAGTCGAAGCGTTTCGCCGCTACTGGAAGGCGCGGGGCGCCGAGGTGAAGGTGCGGCCCATGCTCGAGTGGACGGCGACGGGCACGGTCAGAACGGAGACCATCGACCACACAACGCCGTTTCGGATCGCGTGCCCGTGGGGGAACAACACGATGGCCATCCACCACAACGGCGCCGTCGTGACGTGCGCGGTCGACTACGAGGGCCGCTTCACTGTCGGCAATATCCGCGATCTTACCGTCCGCGAGGCGTGGCGGCTTCTCGGACAGCAGGTGCGGCGGCCGCATCGCGAACACCGCTGGGACGACGCGCCGGCCGTGTGCCGCGGGTGCGGTGACTGGCAGGTGGCGGGGGCCGAGTACGAGGAGAGGTCGCGGGTTCAAGTCCCGTCGAGCCCGCCATTTGAATTCAGACGAACGCGCGGTCGGCTACGGACCGCGCGTTTTGTCTTCTGGCCGCCGCCGATGTGCTGCCCCGGGTCATAGGTGTAGTTCCCACCTTGTCTTTGCCAGCGGCCCGGCGCATACTCCGGTCCTCAGTCGGCCGCTCCGACCGGCGTTGATCGATAACGACCGCGTTGCTGATGGGGGGTATCCCATGACGACCACCTTGGTGGATGCGACGATCGAGCGCTGCCGGAAGAACCTGAAGGATCTGGACACCTCCTGCCGACGGCTCGCTCACAGTCGTCGACTCCTCCACCGAGCATGGTGGATGGCCGGTGCCTCCGATGACGATCTTCGCCTGACCATCCGAGCCCGCCTCGCGACCGGCGCGCTCTTTTCGGCGCCCGATAAAATCTGGTCCGGACCAGGAACCGGACGCACCTGCGTGGTTTGTGGCACGGCTATCTCCCCACGAGAGGAGGAAAGCGAGATGATTCTCGGGCCCGTCACGATCTGGGCGCACTCGCCGTGCCACACGATCTGGCGGCAGGAATCAGACGGGCTGGACGGCTGGGGCCAGCAGGAGTCGGCGGACTACCTCGCCAATCTTCGCACGGTCGTGCGCGCTCGAGTCCAGAGCGGAACCTTGCACGTCCTTCTCGACAACAGATCGCGGGTGGGCCGGGGAGTCGATGCGGTGTGCGCGGTCTGCGACAAAGGCATCTTCGCCGCAGAGCTGTCCCAGGAGCCTGTCGGCGCTCGGCGTCGCACTCCGGCCCATCTACTGTGCTTCCGAGCCTGGTCTGAGGAGTCCCGGGCGGTCAGACGGACGAGCGCCGGCCGCACCTAGAGGGGGCCTGGCCTCTCCCGCTTTGCGGGCAGGCTAGACGTCGCGAGCCACCACCTCCTCGATGACTTGGAGCAGTTGCTCGCCGGCGTAGGGCTTGGTGACGACCGGGACAGGTCGCCCTCCAAACCGGGCCTGGAATCCTCGAGAAGGGTGGCCAGCCGTCACGAATACCACGCGGGGCGCGAGATGCGGCCAGCCATGGTCGATCTTCCGATAGAGATCTTCACCGCTCATGCCGGGCATGTGTAGGTCACTCAGAATGATGTCGTAGCTGCGGATGGCGAGCCGCTCGAGCGCTTCGCGACCGCTCGCGGTGACGTCAACGTGATGCCCGGCCCAGCGAAGCAAGTACTCGAGCATCTCTCGCATATCCGGCTCATCCTCGACCACGAGGATTCGATAGGCCATTGGGGTCCTCATCACCGTCGCCATCGCGCGCCGGGCGGGCCCGCTCGTTGTCCGAGCCCGCCTGGTTGTTTTGCTCGGCGGCGCGATCTCCCAGCGCATGGGTGTCTCTTCTGCCCCCACCTCTCGCGTCGAGCTGGACTATGCAATCGCATTGCCAGCTTCCCGTGGAAAAGTGACTGCCAACGAGAGTTCCGCACGTCGCACGTCGGCGGCGAGACAGTCCTGGCATGTCTGATGCTCTCAGATTGATGAGGTTGAACATCTCGAAAGAGGAGCGTGCTCATGAAGAATGTCGCGTCATTCGTGCTCACTATGCTGCTGACCATGGCGCTGATTTCGCCGGCGTGGGGCCGCACTGTGCTCATCGAGACCACCGTGCCTCTCGCCGACGATTCGGAGGAGACGCTGAAACGGGCGATGAAGCAGGCGATCGAGAGGGCCGTGCTAGGGGCCACCGCCCTCGGCCTGAGCTGGGTCCGGGTCGATGGAGCTCAGGTATTCCTGGACGCGCTCAGGTTGCGAATGATCGCGACCGACGACGATCCCCGCGACGACGATGGAGAGCCCGACGCTCCCGGGATCATTTAAAGGGCATCAGGGGGCATGGGGAAGAAGGGGTAAAGGTTGCAGGGTGATCTTTACCGGCCGCCCAGATGGTTCGTATCTTCAGGGAGGGTAGTCAGGCGGGGTGTAAGGAATCGTCGGTCAATTCTTTCGTGTCTCGGGACTATCAGGAGTATCCGAGGTCGCGCCACGTGGGTGAGGGTCGGCGCCCACGCGCTCGAGGGCGGTGAAGAGCGCGTCGGGATTGACGGGCTTCACGAGGAAGTCGTCGAATCCCGCCCCGAGGGCGCGGTCGCGCTCGGCCGCGTACCCCGTCAGCGCGATCAACCGGACGTCGCGGTTTTCCGGCTGCGCTCGGAGAATGCGCGCAACTTCGAAGCCGTCCACGTCAGGCAAGCCGATGTCGATCAATGCCACATCGGGCGATTGCGCTCGCACTTCCTGCACGGCCTCATGTCCATCCCGGGCGGTCATCACGCGCTGGCCTTTCAATTCCAGAAGCATCCGCAGGGCTTCGCGGGCGTCGTCGTTGTCCTCGACGAGCAGCACCGAGAGCGCGGGATCGCCACGCGTGACCTTGGCCGACCCGGGGGACACCGCACCCTCGCTCTCGTCGACCAGAGGCAACCGGATGACGAACTCCGCGCCTCGGCCCGGACCCGGACTGCTCACGGCCACCGTCCCCCCATGCTGCATGACCAGATCGCGAACCACGGCCAAGCCAAGCCCGAGCCCGGGTCGCGATTGCGTGGCGTGGGAGCCCACTCGTGAGAACACGTCGAAGACCTGGGGCAGGAATTCCGAGGCGATACCGATCCCCGTGTCGCGAACGCGCACGACGGCCTGCCCGTCCTCGATGCGCACGTGGAGGCTGATGGCGCCGCCGGGCGACGTGTACTTGACGGCATTGTCGAGAAGGTTGCCCATCACCTGCTCCAGGCGGTCGGGGTCGCCGAGCACAAGGACGGGCCGTTCCGCGACCTCCACCGTCACGTTCGCCGCCTCCCCTTGAACCTGCAGGGCTTCGACCGACCGTCGCGCCAGAGGGCGGAGATCGATCCGCTGCCGCTGGAGCGCGGCCATGCCGAAGCGAATTCTCGAAACGTCGAGAAGATCATTGACGAGGTGGGCGAGGTGACCCACCTGCCGCGTCAGGATGTCCGTGAGCCGGAGCCGGTCCGGGGACTCCGCCCCGCTCATGGCCTGGAGCGCGCTGGACACGGCGGCGATGGGATTACGGAGCTCATGGGCGAGCATGGCGAGAAACTTGTCCTTCCGTTCGTGCTCCGCCTCGAGCTCGCGAACGAGGTGCATGGCATCGAAGGCCAGCGCGATGCGAAGCGCGATGTCACTGAGGAGATTCAGGTCGGTCGGGTCGTAGCGCCGCCCGGTCGGTCCGATTGCGAAAGTCAGCGCGCCGTAGGACCGCCGATGCGATCGCAAGGGCACGATCACCGCGGAGCGGATGCCGATCTCCTCCCACTGCGCGAGCGCCTCCGCCTGTCCCGCCCAGGACTCGAGCCAGGCCGCCGAAGCCTCTTCCACGAGCAGTGGCGTGTCCGACCGCATGACCTGGGCGAGAGGATGATGATCGGGCAGCACGTCGAAGGGCGGGGTGAGAGTCCGGAGCCGCTCGGTCCTCGCGGGATCGACATGGGCAGCGGTGACGCGCTCGACGCGTGTATCCGCGCGAAAATCGGCGAGGAAGAGATCCGCGACCTGCGGCAACACGAGCCCCGTCAGGTCCGAGAGGACGAGCACCGGCTCGATGGAGGTGGCAAGGAGCCGACTCACCCGGGCCACCAGCTCCAGGCGCTGCTGGGCCGCCTCGGATTCGGCGCGAGCGCTCTCTTCCGCGCGCAGTCGCTCCCTCGCGAACTCATTGGCCGCCGCCAGCTCCTCGGCGCGTTCCCGCGCCGAGATGTCCCGGAGAAGCCACTGCAGCTCGTGCCCGCCGGCTCCCGGAGCGCCGATCCGGCTCAGGGTGAGGCCGGCGATGAAGGGACTGCCCTGGCGCGGTTTCAGGCGGAGAGGCCACTCGTTGCCTTGTTGCTGCGTCGCATTGTTCAGCCGCCACCGGAAGGTGCGGAGATCTTCGTCGGCGACGAAGCTGGCCAGCGGCTTGCCGACGAGGAAGGTCCCTTGAAGATTCAGGAGCTCGGCGGCCGCCGCGTTGACGTGCTGGATGATGCCGAGGGCGGTGGTGACGATGTACCCGTGCGGCCCGCTCTCGATGAGCCGTCGCTGCTCGGCCAAGGCGGTCTCCGCGAGCTCGAGACTGGCGGCCGCGGTGTCCCGCTCGCGGCGAAGGACGAGCTCCTCGACCTCGAGCCGTCGCAGCAGCTCCTCGAGCGCACGCCCTTCTTCCTGGCGGTTCTCGGTCTGCTCCGTCCCGGAATGCCGGGAGAGCTGGTCGATGTGCGCCCGGAGCTGCGCTATGCAGTCGGAGAGCGGTGTCATGTCGCCGGCGAGACGCTCATGAGGGAAGGGGATCGGGCGCGCACTCTTCCATGAGGAGAATCACCCCGAGTATCTCCCCGGACTGAGCGAAAAGAGGATTGACACGAATGTGACACCGCACCGATCGGCCACGCCGATTCACGCCGTCGAGGGAAATCTCCAGGTGGCTGACCTCCTGCGAGAGCACGGAGCGGACGGGCTGATTGAGCTGCTCGACGGGAAGCCCAAAGTCGAGGTTCATGAGATGGCGCCCCTTCACCTCGTCGGCGCGGAGACCCCACATGTCTTCCGCGCGGTGGTTCCACGCCAGGACCTGCACCCGGGGGTCCACCACCACCACGCTGAACTCCAGCCCGGCGAGGATGGAGGCGAGAAAGGCGTTGGCTTGGTTCAGCTCGTCACTGCGCATCCGGAGCTCCGTGTTCGTAGTCTCCAGCTCCTCGTTGGTGGACTGGAGCTCCTCGTTCATCGTCTCCAGCTCTTCGTTGGTGGACTGGAGCTCTTCGTTCGTGGTCTCCAGCTCCTCGTTGGTGGACTGGAGCTCTTCGTTCGTGGTCTCCAGCTCCTCGTTGGTCGACTGCAGCTCCTCATAGGCCGTCTCCAGCTCGTGCTTGGAGCGCTCGAGCTCCTCCTGCAGGCTCCGGTAGCGCGTCACGTCGGCAAAGCTGATGTGGACGCCCATCGGATGGCCGGCGCCGCCGTCCGTGAGGGGCTCGATCTCGACCTCGAGATAGCGGTGGCCCTCACCATCACCCTCACCCGTGGGCCACGGAATGTTCTGGCGTGACACCCTCCGATTGAAGGCGACCGCCTCCTGGACAAGGGAGCGCAGCTCGATGGGCCGATACGAGAGCTCGAGGTCCTGGAGGCGCTTGCCCAGATCCTGCGTGGTGAGGTGGAAAAACTTCCGGGCTCGGGCGTTGGCAAAGGCCAGGGTGCCGTCGGCTCGGAACACCACGCGCCCCACGGAATCACTCTCGAGGGCCAAGGCCTGGAGGTGGTTGTTATCCGGCGTAGCCACGGCCGCCTCCTCGCGCTGGAGCAGACCGAGTTGCTCCCGAGCCGTCTGGTTCATGGTCTTCCTGAAGACTCGAAACTTGAGCTCCACGGGCGTGAAGAGATCACCGTGGGTCAGGAGCAGCTCGGCTCTTCCCATGAAGAGATAGCCGCCGCTCCGGAGGGAGAAGTGAAGCCGGCCGAGCACTTTGGCCTGGGCTTCGCGGGTGAAGTACATGAGGGTGTTCCGGCACACGAGGAGGTTTATCCGGGCGATGGGCGCGTCCTGCACGAGATCGTGGCGGCCGAAGATGATGGCACGCCGCAGGTCTTTGTTGAAGACGTAGCGGTCCTCGACCCGCTCGAAGTAGCGCTTGAGCTGCTCGGGCGGAACGTCCTGCACGTGCTGGGCCGAGTAGGTCGCGTGGCGCGCCTGGGTCAAGGCCTCGTCATCGATGTCCGACGCGTAGATCTTGACGCGATGACGGAACTGATCCATCCCCATGTGGTCCACGAGAATCATGGCCAGCGTATATGCCTCCTCGCCGGACGCGCAGCCCGCGCTCCACACCCGGATGGCGCCGTCGGGCCGAGCATCGGCCATGATTCGGGGGACGACGTCGGTGGCCACGAATCTCCACGCCTCGGCATCCCGGAAGAAGCTGGTGACATTGATGAGGATGGTGTTGAAGAGGAGGTCGAACTCTTCGGCATGATGCTCCAGATAGTCTTGGTACCCGTCGTAGGAGGGAACGCTCACGGCCTGCAGACGCCTGTCGATGCGCCGGACGAGGCTCGATCGCTTGTAGGCGGTGACGTCGAAGCCGCGCGTCTTCTTCAGGTACTGAAGAAGGTCCTCCACCCGTTCACTGGAGTCTGGCCCACGATCGTCCGTCATGCCCGTCCCGTCTTGGCGAGGGTGATCAATGCGGGAGCAATTTCCTGGAGAGACAGCACGAAATCGACACACCCCGTTTGGATGGCCGCGCCCGGCATACCGAAGAACTCCGAGGACGTTTCGTCTTGAGCGAGCACGGTGCCCCCGACCTTCTGGATGGCCCGCACGCCCATGGAGCCGTCGCTGCCCGAGCCGCTGAGGACCACGGCGATGGCCCGTTCCTTGAAACTCCCCGCCGTGGACTCGAAAAGCAGATCGGCAGACGGGCGGACGAAGTGAACCAGCTCGGACTGCGAGAGCGAGAGCGAGCGGTCGGGGTTGACGAGAAGGTGCTGGTTGGGCGGAGCGATGTAGACGGTGCCCGGCAGGAGCTTGTCGCCCTCTTCAGCTTCCTTGACCTGGAGGGAAGTGCGCCGGCTCAGAATGTCCGCCATGAGGCTCCGATGACGCGGGTCCAGGTGCTGAACCACCACGATCGAGGGCGAGAAGCTGGCGGGGAGCGCTTTCAGCACCTCGCTCACCGCTTTGAGACCACCGGCGGACGAGGCGATCGCCACAATCTCGAAGGTCGATGCGAGCGGAGGGAGCAGGTCGGCCACTTGTCCTCTCACCATGCCCAGGTACGTTCGTTTGTGAAGCCTGCAGAGAGGGA
>WNGB01003044.1_pt1 | contig 27559 bp, 25 predicted proteins | sample 5400681 | NCBI WGS metagenome assembly WNGB01 (sample SAMN13153367, study PRJNA577476) | soil metagenome | isolation source: 115 cm soil or saprolite under grassland replicate 2 | place: USA:California | collected 2016-06-15
ACTTCTTCTCCAGCATCAGCGTGCCTTCCTTGCGGATGGCGGGCGTGAATCGTTCCGCGATCTTCGCCAACAGCCACGGCAGCGTCACTTCCAGCCGCACGTGGTCGTCGGCGACGTCGATGCTGCCGGCGGCGACCTGACCGAGTGCGCTGACCCGGAACTGCAGGTGATCGCCGGTCCAGATTTCCTCCTGCACGGCGAGCAGCTGTCCGTAGTTGGTGCGCACGCTGCCGAGGCCGGATTTGAGGCGGCGGACCGCCTCCTCCCGCCCCAGGCGATGCGGGATGGACACGACGAGCGGCTGCGACATGGAACGCGTCCCCAATGAGGTTTCGACGTCTCATATGGGGAGCGCGCGGGCGAATGGAATGATCCGCTCCGCCGCGCGTCGCTTCTTTGGATGCGCCTTGGACGCGTCTTGGGCCCGCTGTCAGCCGCCGTCAACGAATGATGTCAATCGGCTCGGCTATTTCACGGGCCTCCGCCGCCTTGGCGCTGCGCGCCGGCGCCGGCAGCTGCAGCACGGTCGCGCGCTGGCCTTCCACCAGCCGCGTCACCAGCACCACCCGGCCGTCGGGAAATTCCAGCGCGTCGTGATGCACGCGCGGCTCGTGCATGTCGACCTGGCGGAAGCGGGCCACCCGCGCCGCCAATGTCTCGCGGCCCATGCCGAAGATGTTGTCGAACTCGACGTCGCGCGCGAAGGCGAGCTCGGTGCCCGGCCGCAGGCACACCGCCACGTTCGGGTCGTTGGCGGCCCGGAAGCCGCGGGTGATCGATTCGCCGAAGCGAGCAGAGACCAGCTCGTCTCCGACCGCGGCCGGCCGCGATGCGATATATTCGAGGCTGTAATCGCACATTTGCGTACTCCTTCTCTGTCCCGTCACCAGGATCCATGCTGCGCTGATAACGAGGGCGGGGGCGCTGCGTTCCACCCAGGCCTGCCCGGCCCAGAAATACCGCGCTGCCCACATTTCGCCGCGATGCCGTTGCGGACGCACATGGACTGTGGCTGGATAGTGGGCGAAGCACTCGGGCGAGGCTTTCCCTCCCATCTCCGGACCGGCCGATCGCCACGGGCGCCGTCATAACAACAACAAGGAACGCAACCATGACCATGAAAAGAAGGCTGTATTTGACCGTAGCGGCGATCGCGCTGGCAGGGCTGCTGGCCGCCGCGCCGGCGCAACTGAGCGCCCAGTATGGGTGATCGCGGAAACCAAGGACCTGCCGACGCGCTACGCCAAGATCGTCGTCACCGACGATCAAGGCCGATACGTGATCCCCGACCTGCCGCAGGCGAATTACAGCATCTGGGTGCGCGGTTACGGCCTGGTCGATTCGCCGAAAGTGCAAAGCGAGCCCGGCAAGATCGTCAATCACCGCGCGGTGCCGGCGCCAAACGCGGCGGCGGCGGCGCAGTACTATCCGGCGATCTACTGGTACTCGATGCTGAAAATCCCGGACCAAAGCCAGTTCGACGGCAAGAGCGGCATCCCCGACAAGATCACGCAGGTCGACTGGCTCAAGCAGGTGAAGAACATCGGCTGCATCGGCTGCCATCAACTGGGCCAGCTGTCCACCCGCACGATCCCGGCGGCGCTCGGCGAGTTCAAGTCAGGCGAAGAGGCGTGGATGCGCCGCGTGCAGTCGGGGCAATCCGGCGAGCAGATGACGAACCAGCTGGCCGGGAGATTCGCCGGCGCACCGTTCAAGCATTACGGCGACTGGACCGACCGCATCGCCAAGGGCGAGCTGCCGCAGGCCAAGCCGCCGCGGCCGCAAGGCCTCGAGCGCAACATCGTGGTCACGACCTGGGACTGGGGAGACCCCAAGAAATACTTGCACGACCTGATCGCTTCCGATCGGCGCAATCCGACCGTCAATGCCTACGGTCCGCTGATCGGCTCGCCCGAATACGCGACCGACCTCTACCCGATCCTGGATCCCAAGACCCACAAAGTCACGTACTTCAAGGCACCGGTGCGCGATCCCGACACGCCGGAAGCGCTCGGACCCGGACACGCCGCGGCAGCCAAGCCGCTGCAGCCCTCTCCCTATTGGGGCGACGAGAAGATCTGGGACACCAAGGCCAACAACCACAACGGCATGTACGACAAGAAAGGCCGGGTCTGGTTCGCGGCGACCGTGCGCGGCATGAAGAACCCGGACTTCTGCAAGAAGGGCTCCGACCATCCCTCGGCCAAGGTATTCCCGCTCGAGCAGTCGCCCCGTCAGGTGACGATGCTCGATCCGAAGACGATGAAGTACACCTTCGTCGACACCTGCTTCGGGACCCATCACCCGCAGTTCGGCTACGACGCCAACGACACGCTGTGGCTCAGCGGCACCGGCCAGGTGGCCGGCTGGGTCAACACCAAGATGTTCGACGAGACCGGGGACGCGGCGAAGTCGCAGGGCTGGTCGCCGTTCGTCCTCGATATCAACGGCAACGGCAAGCGCGACGACTACGTCGAGCCCAACCAACCCGTCGATCCGGCCAAGGACAAGCGGATCGTGCCCGGTTCCGGACCCTATGCGGTGATGCCGAGCCCGGTCGACGGCTCGATCTGGTACACCACCGGCGTCTTTGGCGGCACGCCAGCCTTCGTGCGCTTTGATCCTGCAACGCAACTGTCGGAAATCTACAACGTGCCGCCGCCCGGTTTCGGCATCCGCGGCGGCGATGTCGACAAGAACGGCGTGCTGTGGGCATCGGCGTCGAGCGGCCACCTTGCCAGCTTCGACCGGCGCAAGTGCAAGGGCCCGCTCAACGGGCCGACGGCGACCGGCAACCATTGTCCGGAGGGCTGGTCGTTCTACCAGTATCCGGGCCCCGGCTTCGCCGGCCTCGGCGAGAACAGCGCCGAGTCGAGCTACTACACCTGGGTCGACCAGCACAACACGTTCGGGCTCGGCGAGAACATCCCGATGTCGACCGCCAACCTCAATGACGGTCTGGTGGCGCTCAAGGACGGCAAGATGATCCTGCTGCGGGTGCCGTACCCGATGGGCTTCTACGCCAAGGGCTTCGACGGCCGCATCGACAATCCGAACGCCGGCTGGAAGGGCCGCGGCTTGTGGACGGCCAGCGGCGACCGGACGCCTTGGCTCAGGGAAGGCGGCAAGGGCAGCACGCCCATGGCCGTGCACTTCCAGATTCGTCCCGATCCGCTGGCGCGGTGACGGCCGCAGCGTTTTCGGCGGAGCGAAATCCGCCGAGGGAAACGCGTCAACACAATGAGCCAGAGCGGTTTCCGATCCTGCATGAACGGAAACCGCTCTGCCGATCCGCACGTGTAGGAGGAACGCAGACATGAACACGAAGAGCACGCTTTATCTCAGCGTTGCGGCAATTGCGCTGGCGGGATTTTTGACCGCCGCGTCGGTCCCGCTGAGCGCCCAGCAGAGCGCACCGCCCGGCGTCACGGTGGGTGCGACCGATCTCGGCGGCGTGGTCACCGGCCCGCGCGGGCCGGAAGCCGGCGTCTGGGTGATCGCCGAAACGACCGACCTTCCAACCAAGTTCGCCAAGATCGTGGTCACCGACGACCAGGGGCGCTACCTCATCCCCGACCTGCCGAAGGCCAAATACAAAGTGTGGGTGCGCGGCTATGGGCTCGTCGACTCGCCGAAGGTCGACAGCGAGCCGGGCAAGACGCTCAATCTGCAGGCGGCGCCAGCGCCGAACGAGAAGGCGGCGGCGCAATACTATCCGCCGATCTACTGGTACTCGATGCTGAAGGTTCCGGCCCCGAGCGAGTTTCCCGGCAAGGGCGCCCAGGTCAGCGGCATTGCCGAAGGCATGAAGAGCCAGCCGGAATGGGTCAACCAGATCAAGACCAGCGGCTGCATGTCGTGCCACGCGCTCGGCACCGAGGGCACGCGCACGATCTCGAAGAACCTGGGCGAGTTCAAGAACTCGGCGGAAGCGTGGGAGCGGCGCATCCAGTCCGGTCAGGCGATGACCCAGATGGTCACCGTCATGAACCGGCTGGGCCCGCACTCGCTCAAGCTCTGGGGCGAGTGGACCGACCGGGTGGCGGCGGGCGAGCTGCCGTTCGACAAGCCGGCGCGGCCGCAAGGCGTCGAGCGCAACATCGTGATCACGTCGTGGGATTGGAGCACGCCCACCGGATACATGCACGACCTGATCTCGACCGACCGGCGCAAGCCCACGATCAACGCCAACGGCAAGCTCTACGGAGCGACCGAGGAGAGCACCGACAACTTCCCGGTGCTCGATCCGAAGACGCACACGGCGAGCCAGGTGCATCACCCGGTGCGCGACCCGAAGACGCCGTCCTCCAAGGCCGCCGCGATGGCGCCGTCGCCGTATTGGGGGCCCGAGCCGATCTGGGACAGCCAAGCCAGCATCCACAACCAGATGATGGACGAGAAGGGGCGGGTCTGGATGGCGGCGCGCGTGCGCCCGCCGGCCAATCCGGACTTCTGCAAGGCCGGCTCCGACCATCCGTCGGCCAAGGTGTTCCCGCTGGCATCGAGCGGTCGGCATCTGTCGATGTACGATCCGGCGAGCGGCAAGTTCACGCTGATCTCGACCTGCTTCCCGACGCACCACGTGATCTTCGCCGAGGACGCCAACAACACGTTGTGGGTCTCGAGCGGGGTGCAAGGTCCGGGCGCGTTCGGCTGGCTCAACCGGAAAATGTTCGAGGAGACCGGCGACGAGGTGAAGTCGCAGGGTTGGTCGCCGTTCGTCCTCGACACCAACGGCAACGGCAAGCGCGACGCCTATGTGGAGCCCGGCCAGCCGGCGGATCCGAGCAAGGACACGCGGGTGGCGGGGAACTTCTACAGCGTGGCGGTGAATCCGAACGACGGCTCGGTCTGGGGCACCCAGCTCGGATATCCAGGTCGCATCGTCCGGGTCGCACCGGGGTCGGACCCGACCCACACGGCGCTCACGGAAGTCTATGAACCGCCGTTCCCCGGCTACGGGCCGCGCGGCGGCGACATCGACCGCAACGGCATCTACTGGGCGTCGTTGGCGAGCGGTCATCTCGGCAAGTTCGACCGCAGCAAGTGCAAGGTGCTCAACGGGCCGACTGCGACCGGCAAGCACTGCCCCGAGGGCTGGACGCTCTACAAGTTCCCCGGGCCGCAGTTCAAGGACGTGAAGGACGACGGCAGCGCCGAGGCCAGCTATTACACCTGGGTCGATCAGCACAACACGCTCGGGCTGGGCGCGAACGTGCCGATCGCCACCGGCAATATGAGCGACTCGTACTTCGCGCTGGTCGACGGCAAGTTCGTCACCCTGCGCGTGCCCTACCCCATGGGATTCTTCGCCAAGTGGGGCGAAGGACGCATTGATGACCCCAATGCGGGCTGGAAGGGCAAGGGGCTGTGGGCGACCTCCTCCACCAGGACCGTGTTCCACAACGAGGGCGGCAAGGCGAACAAGCCCCAGGTCATCAAGTTCCAGCTGCGCCCCGATCCGCTGGCGCGGTGAGCGAGCACCGTGCACTGGTGGTGAGTGGATCACCACGGCCCTGAGAAAATTGCGCCCGGCGCCCCGACAGCGCCGGGCGCTTGCGTTGAACTAGGCGTCACCGTGGGGTGTTGACACGAGCAGCTTCGCCGCAAGACCGCAGAACAACGGGAGGACTGAAAAAATGTCTGCAACGTTCCATCGATTAGCATTGGCCGCCCTCGCCTGCGCCATCGCGGCGCCGGCGAGCGCGCAACTCATCCAGCGCAAGGACCTGTCCTATGCGATGGCCAAGACCATCGCCGAGGCCGCGATCGAAGATTGCAAGAACAGGGGCTACGCGGTCGCCGTGGTCGTGGTCGACCGCGGCGGCGACACCATGGTGGCGATGCGCGCCGACAATGCCGGGCCGCACACCATGGAGAACGCGCGCCGCAAGGCCTACACCGCGCGCACCTTCCGCATGACCACGGAGGAGTTCGTCAAGGAGATGGCGAACCGGCCGGTGCGGCGCGAGCAGACCACGCTGCCGAACGTGATCGCCATTCCGGGCGGCGTGCCGCTCAAGGTCGGCAACGACGTGATCGGCGGGGTCGGCCTGTCCGGCTCGCCCGGCGTCGACGAGCCCTGCGTGATGGCCGGGATCGACAAGGTGAAACAGCACCTGCAGTGAGCGGTCACACTCGTTCGCGACCGAGGCGGGCCGGCACGCCATGATGAAACGCGAGACATTCGCGATCGCGAGCATCTACGTGCCGGTGAAGCGGCGGGCGACGCTCGACCCGAAGAAGGTGCACGAGATCGCCGAAAGCATCCTGGAGTCCGGCCAGCAGACGCCGATCTTGGTGCGGCAGGACGGCGAGCGCTTCGTGCTGATCGAAGGTCTGCACCGGTTGGAGGCGTGCAAGCAGCTCGGCGAGGAGACGATTCAGGGCTACCTCGTGCAGGCGCGCCGGCATTAGCGTCTCACCGCTCCTTGGCGCCGAGCATCGCCCGGATCATCGGCGTCCAGCGGTCGATCTCGCCCTGCATGAAGCGCGCGAGCTCGGCGGGCGTCATCGCCCTGGTCTCGATGGCGTCTTGCTCGATCTGCCGCTTCACCTGCGGGCGGTCCATGGCCTTGACGATCTCGCGGTTGACGCTGGCGACGACGTCGGGCGCGAGCCCGGCCGGTCCCGACAGCGAATACCAGGCGGTGGCGACGAAATCGGCGTGGCCGAGCTCCCTGAGCGTCGGCAGCTCCGGAGCATAGGACAGCCGTTGCGCCGAGGTGACCGCGAGCGCGGTGAGCCGTCCGGCGCGGACATGCTCGGCGACGCTCGACCAGGTCAGCATGCCGACCTTGACATGGCCGGCGAGCAGATCGAGCAGCGCCTGCGCGCCGCCCTTGTAGGCGACATGCGTGAGCTTGATCGATTCCTTCGCCGCCAGATATTCGGCGATCCAATTGCCCATGGTGCCGAAGCCGGCGGAAACGTATTCGGTGCCGTCGGCCCGCCGCGCCAGCCCGACGAAGTCGCCGTAGCTCGTCAGCGCCAGCGAGGGATGCACCACCAGCGCATTCGGCGTGCCGCCGAAATAGGCGATGTGGGTGAAGTCGCGCATGGAATCGAAGCCGACGTTCTTGTTCATCGCCGGCCCGAGCACGTGGGTCGGGATGCCCGACACCATCAGGGTGAGGCCGTCCGGCTCCGCGCGCGCGACCGCCTCGGTGCCGACCAGCCCGCCGCCGCCGAGGCGGTTCTCGACGTAGAACGGCTTGCCGAAGGCCGCGGCCAGCGCTTCGGCATAGAGCCGGCCGAACGTGTCGGCCGATCCGCCGGCGGCGAACGGCACCACGATCCGCACCGGCTTCGACGGCCAATCGGCCGCGAGAGCGCCCGCGGGCGCCAGCGCCATGGCGGCGACCGCGGCGATCCCGACGACTGCAAACGCGCGGGTCATGTCGCCGCTACTTCTTGTCGGGCTGATACAGAATGTCGATGAGCCCCTGCGCGTCCGCCGCGCTCATCGGCGCGGTGATGTATTTGAACTCCAGCGCCTGCTTGAGCGTGACATCGAGGCCCTTGACCTCGGCGAGCTGCAACGACTGCTTGGGGAAGAACTCGTCGCGCGTGCGCTGCGCCAGCGCGCGCGGCACCTTGGCGATCTCGGCGTAGTTGTCGATCGCGTGCGGGTCGGAATAGGCCCAGTCGATCGCGCGGCTCAGCGCCTTGATATAGCGCACGAAGGCGTCGCGCTTGTCCTTGAGCGCATTGGCGTTGGCGACGTTGACGCGGATGGTCTGCTGCGCCAGCGCCGCGACGTCGCTGCCGCGCGCGATGATGGCGAGCCGGCCGTCGGCGAGTTGCTGCAGCACGAACGGCGGCACCGACCAGCCGACGTCGATCTGGCCGGACATCACCTGCGTCAGCGTGCCGGGGGCGCCACCGGTGGCGACGAGCTTCGGGCTCACCTTCGCCTGGTTCACCAGCTGCAGCAGGATGAGATTGGTCGAGGAGCCGGGCGAGGAGAACGCCACCGTCTTGCCGTTGGTGTCGGCGAGGCTCTTGATGCCGCTCTCCGGCCGCGCGTACCAGAACGCCTCGGCGGCGCCGGTCGCCTCCGCGCTGATGATCTTCACCGGCATGCCCTTGGCGTAGGCGGCGACGACGCCGAGAATGCCGTTGGTCATCGCGATGTCGATGCTGCCGGCGATCACCGGCGTGAGCGTCGAGGCGCCGCCTTCGGTGTAGAGGATCTCGATGTCGAGGCCGACCTCCTTGAAGTAACCCTGCTTCAGGCCGACGTCGATGAACGTGCTGTTCCAGAAGCCGCGCTGCGCGACCGCGACTTTCAGGGTTTCGGCGCCGGCGTTTTGTGTCGACGCCGCGAGCAGCGCGAGCAACACCGCAAGCGATTTGTACATGACGGTCTCCTGACCACGGGCTCCGTAGGATGGGTTGAGCGGAGCGAAACCCATCGCAACGACCCCTTTCCGGGAGAGATGATGGGTTTCGCAAGGCTCAACCCATCCTACGCACTACGCACTCAATCCTCCTTGATGTGCTTCTCCCGCACCACGCGGCCCCAGCGCGCGTGCTCGTCGCTCAACAGCTTGCCGAACTCCGCGCTCGACATCGGCGAGGGAACGGCGCCCGACTGCACGAGCTTCTCGCGCACGTCCGGGGCATCGAGGGCGGCGACCACGGCGCCGTGCAGCTTCGCCACCACCGCCGGCGGGGTCTTGGCGGGCGCCAGCAGCCCGTACCAGTTGTCCGCCGTGGTATCGGCGAAACCCTGCTCGGCGAGCGTGGCCACGTCCGGCAGCAGGGGATTGCGGTTGGCGGATGCCGCGCCGATCGGCTTGAGCTTGCCGCCGCGGATGTGCGGCAGCAGCACAGGCGTATCGGCGAACAGCGCCTGCACCTGGCCGCCGAGCAGATCGGTCAAAGCGGGTGCCGCACCGCGATAGGGCACGTGCAGGAATTTCACGCCGGCCGCGGCCTGATAAAGCTCGAGCGCGAGGTGCGGCATGCTGCCGGAGCCGGTCGAGGCGAACGGAATGGCGCCGGGCTTGTCCTTGGCGAGCGCGGCGAGCTCCTTGGCCGAAGCGACCGGCAGGTCGGGCTTGACCACCAGGATCGTGGTGGGACGCAGCACCAGCGTGATCGGCGCGAAATCGCGCAGCGAATCGTAATTGGGCTTGCTCAGATGCGGCGTGACCACGACCGCGCCGGCGGTGGTGAGGAAGACGAGGTGCCCGTCGGGCTCGCCTTTCGCCACATAGTCGGCGCCGATGGCGCCGTTGGCGCCCGGCTTGTTCTCGATGATGACGTTCTGGCCGAGGCTCGCCTTGAGCTTGTCGGCAATGAGTCGCGCCACCATGTCGGTCGGCCCGCCGGCCGGGAAAGCGACCACGATACGGATGACGCGGGAGGGGAAGTCTTGCGCGGAAGCGGGGGCGGCGACGAAGGCGGACAACGCGATCGAGGCAACGGCAAGGGCGGTCGTCACGCGTCGCAGAAAGGGCATTTCAAGCTCCCGAAAACGTTGCTTCACTCTCGGGAGTCTTAGCCGTATCCGCCAGCCCACGCCAGGGAGAGCGTGGCAACTTGCCGCGACGAGTGTAAAAAAGGTCGCTGACCTATCCGGGTCTCTCGGTAGTCGGATCGATCACGGTGCGGTGCCATGTTGCTCTCCCGTGAATGACGTCATCGACCGCGGCCATAGCGACCGTCGGTCAGCGCCTGGTAATCGAGCCGCGGCCAGAGCCTCGCCGCTACGCGTTCATGGCGGCGGTCGATCTCGATCACGCCGACTCGATATTGCTCAATCCGGTTACGATGGGCCTGTTCGAGCAGATGATCATGACCAGGCTGCTGCTGTCGCACCCGCACAGCTACACCGAAGCGCTGCGGCGGCATGAGCGGCCGATCGGGCCGCGCGACATCAAGCGCGCCGTCGATTATCTGGAGCCCATCTCGATGCGCCGGTGACGCTCGCCGATCTGGTCGCCGCTGCGGGCGTTGCCGGCCGGACGCTGCTGCAGCACTTCAGAGACGCCAAAGGGGTCTCGCCGATCCGTTACTTGCGCAATGCACGATTTGCCAAGGTCCGGGAGGCGCTGGCGCGGGCACAGCCGGGGGACAGCGTGACCGCGATCGCGATGAGCTGGGGCTTCACCCATATGGGCCGCTTCGCGGTCGAGTACCGCAAACGCTTCGGCGAGAGCCCTTCGGAAACGCTCAGGCAACGCCGCATCTATGGACTGTCCGGCCCGAAAAGCTGAAATGGGCGAAACGGGGGCATCGGGCATTCTCGGGGTGCGGAGGTCCGGGTTTTGACAATCCGCGAAAGCCCTTTAAATTACCCGAGTCGTCAACAACCGAAAGGAGGTGATCCAGTGTCTCATTGTCAATCGCCGCGGTCGCCGGCATCCGTGAGCTGGATCTCTGCCTCTATGGGGGTCCGCGTCGCCTAAGCGACGTGCACGGTTTCAGCCGGACCACGGCTCGACAATGGAAGGGCTGCCCGCGAGGGCAGCCCTTCTTCGTTCGTAGGATGGGTTGAGCGGCAGCGAAACCCATCATCTCTCGCCGAAATCGACTCCCTCGTCCCTGCAGTCACCCGCCCAATCCTCGGGGTAAACGCCGAGGCGCACCATTCGATGAAAGGTTGAATATGGCCAATCCCGCACCCGCCCCACATGGCCATGCTTCACCGGATTGAAATGAATGTAATCGGCGTGGCGCGCAAAATCGCCTTCGTCGCGCAACGTATGCTCCCAATAGCGTCGCTGCCAAATGCCCCGTTCGCCTTTGCCGGAGCGGCTCTTCGAAATCTCCTCCTCCCCTTGCGGTAACCCGCGAGAAAATACCGTCTTTATCAAGCGCCAGCGCAGCGCAAAGTCCGCATCTCCTTCAGGCAAAGTCCAGATGGCGTGCAAATGATCAGGCAACACCACAGTTGCCTCGATCGTGAACGGGTGCCGGTCTTGCGCGTAGCGAAACCCAGTGCGCAGAAGTTCGATATGATCGGTAAGCAGCCGCCGCCGGCGGTCGGCCAGGTTGACCGTGAAGAAGTAGCTGCCACCGGGGAGAAAATTGCGCCGATAGTTGGTCATCGTGCAACCGCGGCCGACTTCGGGGAGAGATGATGGGTTTCGCTTCGCTCAACCCATCCTACGCGTTCGTCGTCCCGTTACTCCGGCTTGATATTGCCCTCGACGATCACCTTTTTCCACTTCTCGAATTCGGCGCGCGTGAACGCCGCGGCGTCCTCGGGCGAGGTGCCGCGCGGCTCGACGCCGATCTTCGCCAGCGCCGCTTTCATCTCGGGATGCTGCAGCACCTTCTTCAACTCGCCATTGAGCTTGGCGAGCACGGCCGGCGGTAGCCCGGCCGGCGCGTAGATGCCGATCCACAGGTCGACGTCGAAGCCCGGCAGGCCGGACTCCGCGACCGTCGGCACATCGGGGTAGACCGCGCTGCGCGTCGATCCGGTGGTGGCGAGCGGCCGCACCCGGTTGTCGCCGGTGAACGCGACGGCACCGGCGATGCTCGAGAACGCGAGCTGCACCTTGCCGCTCATCACGTCGGGATAGGACGCGCCGATGCCCCGATAGGGCACGTGCGTCATGTCGATGCCGGTGCGCAGCTTGATCATCTCGCCGGCGAGATGCGGCGCGGTGCCGATGCCGGCGGAGGCGAAGTTGAGCTTGCCGGGGTTGGCCTTGGCGTAGGCGATGAGCTCGGCGAACGTCTTCACCGGCAAGTGCAGCGAGGCGACGATCACCGCCGGCGAGGAGCCGACGATCGAGACCGCCTGCAGGGCCTTGAGATCGTAGGGCGGGTCCTTTTGCAAGGTCGGATTGGAGACGATGCCGGGATCGGTCAGCACGATCGTGTAGCCGTCCGGCGCCGAGCGCGCCACCACGTCGATGCCCACCATGCCGCCGGCGCCCGGCCGGTTCTCGGCCACGACCGATTGCCCCAGACTCTCGCTCAGCCGCAGCGCCAGGTTACGGCCGGCGGTGTCGATGATGCCGCCGGGGACGTAGGGCAGGATCAGGCGGATTGGCTTGCTCGGATAGGTCTGCGCCTGCGCGGCGCCGCCCGACAGCGCGAGCGCGGCCGAGCAGACCAGCGCGCCGGCCGTCAATGCAATACGAGACATTTTCGGTTCCTCCGTTCGAGGGACTTATATCATCCCTTCTTGACGACGAGCTTGTCCGGCCCGACGTGCAGGATTTGCATGACGGTCTTGGGCGCGCCGGGACCAGCCGGCTCCAGCGCGAGCCTGTTGGAGGGTTCGAGCTGCCATCGGCCTTGGCCGCGAACCGAGCGGTCGTCGGGACCGATGCCGGAGGTGACCAGTTTTCCTCCGGCATCGAGCTCGAAAGAGTTGCGGCCCCGTGACCGCGGAAACGCGTACGACGCCGGGCGAAACACCATTTCGCCGGCGGTGTCCTCCTCGTGCGAGTGGACCCACTTTTGCGCCAGCGCTCTGCGATCGATCTGGTTCGTCATCTATTTCGTGAGCTTTTTTCCGCTCGTCACAAGTGACTTGCGCGGCCCCTCCAGCGCCGTATGCATCCGCACGCCCTGGCCGGAGGTGAACATGACCATCGCCGCATCGTCGACATAGTCCATGTAGTTCACGAACATGTCGCCGTTCGGTCCGTTCGTGCAGCTCACGTGCGGGAACGTGGGCTTGCCGAAGTTCGGCGCCATCGCGTTCGGCGTGTCGTCGACGAGGTCGGAACCGCTGCAGTCCGAGGTATCTCCCCAAATATGGCGCAAATTGAGCCAATGTCCGACCTCGTGCGTGGCGGTGCGCCCGAGGTTGAAGGGAGCGGTTGCGGTGCCGGTCGTGCCGAACGCCGTGTTCAGGATCACCACGCCATCGGTCTTGGCAGGTCCGGCCGGAAACTGCGCGTATCCCAAGAGCCCGCCCGCGAGCGTACAAACCCAGACGTTGAGGTACTTCGAGCTCGGCCAAGCATTCGCGCCACCAGTCGTCTTGGACTTGACTCCGTCGTCGTCGTTGAACGAAGTCTCATCCGTCTTGGTGCGGGTGATCCCGCTGGTCTTTTTGCCATCGGGGCCTTTCTTCGCCAACTTGAATTGAATGCGGGTATCGGTCACAAGTCCGGCCCACACCGTCGGCGTTTTCGACTTGTCCGGATTCTTGGCGCTGTAATCCTTGTTGAGCGCGACGATCTGGCTCTTGATCTGCGCCGTCGAGATATTCTCCGCCTTGGTGTTATAGACGACGTGGACGACGACCGGAATCGTCACCGGACCCGGCGGGGCGAAAGCGGTCGCGAGCCGCGCCAAGGTCGCGGTCTCGAGCGCCGCGAGCCGCACACGAAATTGCGGATCCCTCTCGACCAGACGGTTGTGGACCACCATCGCGCCGCAGGTCCGGCGCCGCGGTACTTTCCTAGTGCGCTTCTTCGCCATCGCTCGATCCTCCGTTATTTGGCTGTTCAAAAATCCACCGCCGCTCGCCGGCTGAAGCCCGCGGCAAGCGCGGGTGGACTTAGCATGTCGACACAGCGGTTAATATAGGCCAAATAGTTTTAACACGCAATAGTTGTATTGATGCCGCTCCCTCGCTTCTCGACGAGAAACCTGACCTTGCGCCGGCGGAGTGGACGGGAATATTCGGGCACCGAAGCCGACCGTCACTCCGGCTTGAGCCCCAATTTGCCAACGAGTTCCTTGACGGCTGGAATTTCTGCGGCAAGCCGCGCGGCCAACTGCGCCGGTGTGCCGCCGACGATTTGGTAACCGGCGCGGCGCGCCTGTTCGCGCGCCTCCGGCGTCTTGAGCGCGGCCTGGCTCTCCCGCGACAGCAGCGCGACGATCTCCGGCGGCGTGCCGGCGGGCGCGAACAGCGCGTTGAACGTGTCCGAAACGAAGCCCGGGAAGCCCGATTCGATCATGGTCGGCACATCGGGCAGCGAGAACCAGCGCTCGGCGCCCGTCACCGCCAGCGCGGTGAACTTGCCGTCCTTGATCAGCGGCTCGACCGGCGCGAGCGCGACCGAACCGACATGCACGGTGCCTTCGAGCACCGCCATCGTCGCCGGGCCGCCGCCGCGGTAGGGGATATGCACCATGTCGATGCCGGCGCGCAGCTTGAGCTGCTCGGCGGTGAGGTGCGACTTGGTGCCGGCGCCCGGGCTCGCATAGTTGAGCGCGCCGGGCGCGGCCTTGGCGCGCACGACCAGATCCGCGACCGATTTGATGCCGGAATCCGAGCGCACGAACAGGACGTTGGGCGCGTTGACCAGCTCGCAGATCGGCGCAAAATCCTTGAGCGGATCGTAGGGCAGATTGTTGTAGAGCGCCGGGTTGACGGCGATCGCGGTCGAGGTCAGCAGCAGCGTGTAGCCGTCGGGCGTGGCACGCGCCGCGATCCCCATGCCGGGATTGCCGCCGCCGCCACCGCGGTTGTCGACGATCACCGACTGGCCGAGCGATTTCTGGAAAGCCACCGAGATGATGCGGGCGATGATGTCGGTCGGGCCGCCGGCGGGGAACGGCACGAGCAGCGTGATCGTGCGCTCGGGATAGGCGGCCTGCGCGCCGATCGGCGCAAGCGCCAAGGTGAGTGCCGCAACCGCGGCAGTGATGGCACGGCGGACGAGCGCCCGGTGAATGGGGCGGATGTCCGCCGATCTCATCGAAAACATTCGGTCTGCTCCTTGCCCCGCCTTCTGTTTCATCATTCCGGGACGGCCAAAAGGGCCGGGCCTTGAATCCATCATCACAAGCCTATCAAATTGCGCCGCGTCATGGCCAACAGCTTCGAGCCCGGTGGTTATCGATTCCGGGGCCCGGTGCGCCGGAATGACGCGGCATCTTAGCCCGCCCGCTCGAAGCCCGCCGCCTTCCACACCTCCCGCGCATCGGGACGCATCAGCGCGGCGATGAAGGCCGACCCCGCCTCGGGGACGCTCGAGCCCGCGGATACGGCGGCGGTGTAAGTGGTGTCGTCGGCGAGCGCCGCCGGCAGCTTGCCGATCACGCTGGCGCCCTTGATCGGCAGGAATTCGGGGATCAGCGTGATGCCGATGTCGGCCTCGCCGCTGGCGACCTTTTCGGCGACCGCGCCGCCGCTCATCTGCGGCATGGCTTTGCGGTTGATCTCGTCGGCGATGCCCATCCGCTTGAACAGGACCGGCAGGTAGACCGCCGCGGTGCCGCCGACCGAGGCGTCGGTGAACGCGATCGCGCGCGCGTCGAGCAAGGTCTTGCGGAACGCTTCGGCGGTCGAGATGTCGGGCGCGGCGGCGCCCTCGCGCACGGCGACGCCGATGAAGACGCGCGCGACATCGGTGCGCGTGCCGGCCACGAACGATCCCTTCTGCTCCATCATCGCCATGGCGGGGGCGCCGAGGATCAGCACGTCGGCGGTCTCGCCCGCCGCCAGCTTGGCGTGCAAGGTGCCGACCGGGCCGAAGGTGATGTCGACCTCATGACCGCTCTCGCGCATGAAATCGCGCGCCAGCTTGCTCACCGCCACGGTCATCGACCGCGCGCAGAAAACCTTGATCTTGGTCATTCCGGTTCGATCCTGCTTGATCGCCGCAACGCTGTCATTGCGACGTTTTTCCTCATCTATTCCGCTTGATCCAACCAACGATCCAAGGGCTCAATACGATATCAGACTGCGGCACGGCGGTCGGTCAAGACATCAGGCGTGGACATCCGGGGAGGAGCCACTTGCGCAACTTCAAGATGCTGGCGACGGCGCTCACCGCCGGCGCGCTGGCCTGCGCCGGGGCGGCGCGAGCACAAGCCCAGGACTGGCCGACCCGGCCGGTGACCATGGTGGTGCCGTTCGCCGCCGGCGGGCCGGTCGACACGCTCGGCCGCATCCTGGCGGTGTATCTCGGCGAAGTGCTCGGCAAGCAGGTGGTGGTCGAGAACGTGAGCGGCGCCGGCGGCATGAGCGGCTCGCTGCGCGTGTCGCAGGCGGCGCCCGACGGCTACATGTTCGTGCTCGGCAGCATCGGGACCCATGCGCTCAATCAGACCTTGTACAAAAAGCCGCTCTACAACACCGCCACCGATCTGCAGAAATTCGTCGTGCGCGAGATCGAGAAATGGGCGGTGCCGATCAAGGCCAGCGGCGTGAAGGAGGAGTAGCTTTGCAAAACTTAAGTCAACTCATCCGCGGCAATGACCTCATCGTCGCGCCGGTGGCGCTCAATCCGATCATGGCGCGGATGGCCGAGGAGGCCGGCTTCAAGGCGATCTATATGAGCGGCGGCTCGCTCGGCTGGTACAAATGCGTGACCGAGGCCAACATCACGCTGCCGGAGATGGCGCAGCTGGCGGTCGACATGCGCGCGGTCTGCCGGCTGCCGATCATCCTCGACGCCGGCGGCGGCTGGGGCGATCCGATGCATGTCCACCGCACCATCCGGCTGACCGAGGCGGCCGGCTTTGCGGCGATCGAGATCGAGGACCAGCTGCTGCCGCGGCGGGTCGAGCACCATGTCGGCATCGAGCACCTGGTGCCGACGCCGTTCATGGTCGAGAAGATCAAGGAAGCGCTCGCCGCCCGCACCGATCCCGACCTCGTGATCGTCGCCCGCACCAATGCGCGTCGCCTGCACGGCCTCGACGAGGCGCTGCGCCGCGCCGAAGCCTTCAAGCAGGCCGGCGCCGACATGCTGTTCGTGTTCACCCGCAACGCCGACGAGATGCGCATCGTCGGTGAGCGCCTGCCCCCTCCCCTGATGACCTTCGCGCCCGCCGACGGCTTTGCGGACTTTGCGCTGTCGCAGCGCGACCTCGCCGGCCTCGGCTTCCGGATCGCCGCGTCCTCCGGGACCGCCTTTGCCGCGATGGTCAAGGCGGTGCGCCAGTCCTACGCATGCCTGGCGCAGGGCAGGATCGATCCGTTCATCGGCAAGGGCAATGTCGAGAAGGAAATGAAGGCGGCGATGGCGACCACCGGCCTCGACCGGCTGCTGGAGATCGAGCGACGGACGATGAAGGAGTAGGATGGGTTGAGCCTTAAGGGCGTTTACGCCCGTCTTCGCGGGCTATGGCGATACCCATCGCGATTAAGCGACGGATACGATTGGATGATGACAAACGATCGGCGCGGTGCTCTCCCCGGCGGCAGCCGGATTCGGCGAGAGGTGATGGGTTTCGCTTCGCTCAACCCATCCTACGCGTTTGGCGCGGCTGCCCTTTTTGGCCTACTCTGTTGCACGTCTCCCGCTTTGGCCGAACCATCGTTCTACGCCGGAAGACAAATCACCTTCATCGCCGGCTCGGGGGTCGGCGGCGGCTACGATTTGTTGACCCGATTGGCGGCACGGCATCTCGGCCGGCTCATCCCGGGTCATCCCACCGTGATCGTGCAGAACATGCCGGCGGCGGGCAGCCTCGCCGCCACCAATCATGTCTACAATGTCGCCCCCAAGGACGGCACCGTGATCGCGCTCATTCAGCGCGGCATGCTGCTGGCCAAGCTCGCCAATCCGAGCGGCGTGCGCTTCGAGCTCGACAAGCTCAACTGGCTCGGCAGCCTCAACAGCGAGACCGGGCTGTCGCTGGCCTGGCACACGGCGCCGCACCGCTCCGCCCAGGATCTGTTCGACAAGGAGCTGATCGTCGGCGGCCAGACCGGCGCCGATCCGGAAACGACGCCGCGGCTCTACAATTCGCTGATCGGCACCAGGTTCAAGATCATCACCGGCTACAGCGGCACTGCCACGATCGCGCTGGCGATGGAGCGCGGCGAGGTGTTCGGCATCGGCGACTGGTCGTGGAGCAGCCTCAAGAAGCAGAAGCCCGACTGGCTGCGCGACAAGAAGGTGACCTTGCTGCTGCAGGGCGCGCTGCAGAAGGACCCCGAGCTGCCGCAGCTGCCGTCGGCGCTCGACTTCGTCAAGAGCGAGAGCGACCGCAAGGTCATGCAGCTCTACTTCACCCAGAAGACCATCGCGCGGCCGGTGGTGGCGCCGCCCGGCATCCCGCCGGAGCGGCTCGCCGCCTTGCGCGCGGCATTCGCGGCGCTCGCCACGGACCGCGAATTTTTGGCCGACGCGGAGCGCTCAAATCTCGAAGTTGCGCCCTTGTCCGGCGAGGCCGTGGACAAGGTCGTCACACTGATCGCCGGCACGCCGGCGGAGGTGGCCGAGCAATTCGCCAAGGCGCTCACGCGTTGATGGGCGCGCGGCGTGGGACTGAGTGGGAGTAGGATGGGTTGAGCGTAGCGATACCCATCGCGGTTGCGCGACTGATACGATGGGGGCGGTCTAAGGCAGTGATGATAGAGTAGATTTTGGGGGGGATAGGTGATGGGTTTCGCTGCGCTCAACCCATCCTACACATCGGGAGGAGCCGACATGATAGTCCGCATTGCGCAGCTGTTCGCGCTGACCCTGTTGGGCGCGCCGCTTGCGAGCCCGGCTTTCGCGCAAGGCGCCGATACCGTCCTGTTCAACGGCAAGGTCGTGACATTGGACGCCGCGGCGCCCACGGCGGAAGCGCTGGCGGTGCGCGACGGCAAGATCATCGCAGTCGGCCGCTCCGCCGACATCCGCAATCTCGCCGGTCCGGGGACGCAGGTGATCGACCTGGCCGGCCGCACCGTGATCCCCGGCCTGATCGATTCCCACATGCATGCGATCCGCGCCGCGCTGTTCTACGCGACTGAAGTGAACTGGATCGGCGCCCACTCGATCCCGGAGGCGATGGCGCGCATCAAGGCCGCCGCCCAGCGCGCCAAGCCCGGCCAGTGGATCATCGTCGCCGGCGGCTGGACCGAGCAGCAGTTCCAGGAGAAGCGCCGGCCGACGCAGGCCGAGCTCATCGCCGCCGCCCCCGACAACCCGGTCTATATCCAGCTGTTCTACAGCGCGGCGCTGCTCACCCCGGCGGGATTCAAGGCGCTCAACCTCAACAGCGATGCGGACGTTCCGCCGCGCGGCAAGATCGAGCGCGACGCGGGCGGCAATCCGACCGGCTGGATCGCCGGCGATAATCCGACCATCAGCGGCCTGTTCGACAAGCTGCCGCTGCCCACGTTCGAGGAGAGCGTCGAGGGCACCCGGCAGTTCTTCCGCGAGCTCAACCGCATCGGCATCACCGGCGTGAGCGATCCCGGCGGCTTCAATCTGACGGCGGCGAGCTATCAGCCGTTGTTCAAGGTCTGGCAGGACCGCGCGCTCACCGTGCGCGTGGTCTATTCGCTGTTCGCGCAGCGCCGCGGCAAGGAGCTCGAGGACTACCAGACCATGACCCAGCTGCTGCCCATGGGGTTCGGCGACGACTGGCTGCGCTTCAACGGCATCGGCGAGAATGTCGCCTGGGGCATGTACAACAACGACAACCCGACCGAAGCGCAGAAGCAGCAGCTCTACGAAATCTACAAATGGGCGGCGTCGCGGCGCATGACCATGACCCAGCACTGGAACAACAACCGCTCGGTGCATCACCTGCTCGACGTGCTCGAGCGCGTCGATCGCGAGACGCCGATTGCGCCGCTGCGCTGGTCGATCGCGCATTTGAACGACGCCTCGGTCGAGAACCTGCGGCGCATCAAGGCGCTCGGCATCGGCTGGACCATGCAGAACGCCATGTATTTCAACGGCGAGGCCTTCCTCAAGGCGCGCGGCAACGAGGCCATGCGCCTGATCCCGCCGGTGATGACCGCGCTCAAGATGGGATTGACCGTCGGCGGCGGCACCGACGCCCACCGCGTGATGTCGTACAATCCGTTCGTCTCGCTGCAATGGATGGTGGACGGCAAGACCGTCGGCGGCACCTTGACGCGCGCCGAGGAGGAATTGCCCTCGCGCGAGGAGGCGCTGCGGCTCTACACGCTGGGCAGCGCCTGGTTCACCCACGACGACGGCAAACGCGGCTCGCTCGCCGCCGGCAAGCTCGCCGACCTCGCGGTGCTGAGCAAGGACTACCTCACCGTGCCGATCGACCAGATCGGCGGCATCGAGTCGCTGCTCACCATGGTAGGCGGCCGGATCGTCCACGCGGCCGGGCCCTACGCGCAGCTCGAGCAGAAGCGGGCGCTCCCGTAGGTTGGGTTAGCTAACCCAACCTACTCCGCGGCTTCGCGCAGCGGGCGCGGATGGATCAGATCGTAGAGCTCCGGCCGCTGCCATTGCGGGCCGAGCAGGCCCTGCTTGACCGCGCATTGCGCCGACGAGCCGACCTCGTCGCGGGTCGCGCGCAGATAGCGCACCCGCTCGAGGCTGACGTCGACCACGGTGGTGCCGGCGATCGTGCTCTCGAATAAAATTTCCTCCGGCCCCGCCACCATGGCGAGCCCGCGCTCGGAATGGTCGAACAGGTTCTGCGTGGTCACCACGATCGCCAGGTTCTCGATCGCACGCGCCCAGATCAGCGTCCGCCAGGTCGCCCACAGCTTGTTCTTGTCCTTGCCGGCCGGCATGAAGATCAGCTCGGCGCCGCGCAAGGCGAGCGCGCGCGAGACCTCCGGCACATAGACCTCGCTGCACATGGCGAGCCCGACCTTGCCGTGCACCGTGTCGAACACCGGGAATTCGTCGCCCGGCACCCATTGGAATTCCCAGGCCGGGCCGCCGGTATAGATCCACGGGCCGTTCGGATGGGTGCGGCGGTAGCGCGCCGGCGCGCGGCCGTCCGGATAGGCCATGCAGATCAGGTTGTGGGCGGTGGCGGCCTTGTCGTCGATCGGCGCGATGGTGCCGAACACCACGTGGGTCTTGTGCTTCGCGGCGGCCTCGGCCATCGCGGCGGTCGGATCGAAACTCGCCGGCATGCGCCACGGCCCCGGATAGGTCTCGGGGAAGCAGACGAAATGCGCGCCCTCGCCGGCCGCGCGCTCGATCGCGCGCACCGCGTCGGCGACATTGGCCTCGTCGGTGCCCGGCCGGTGGCAGATCGGCTGCACCACTGCGATGCGGAAGGTCATGGCGGCTTCTCCGTTTTTTGTCGCTTTGTGTAGGATGGGTTGAGCGCAGCGAAACCCATCACTTCTCGCCGAGACCACCTCTGTCGCGATGGGTTTCGCTCCGCTCAACCCATCCTACGAAATATCTCTGCCGGAACACCAGCGTGCCGATGATCGCCAGATTGACCGCGTTGGCGGCAACGCCGGCGGCGAACGCCGGCGCATAGAAGCCGAAGTGGTCGTAGAGCAGGCCCGCGAGCCATCCGCCGAGCGCCATGCCGGTGCCGCTGCACAACAGGAAGCCGGGAATCCGCCAATAGGCTTCCGACGCCGGAAACAGCTCGCGGATCGCCAGGATGTAGGCCGGGATGATGCCGGCAAAGCCCAATCCGAAACCGGCGGCGACGGTGAACAGGCCGACCTCGTCCTGCGTGAGCATGAAGGCGGTCATGGCGAGGAACTGGAACACGGAACCGATCAGCACAGTCTTGAGCCCGCCGATGCGGTCGGAGACCCAGCCCCAGACTTGGCGGCTGATGAAGGCGGCGCCGAGCAGCACCGACAGCATCGCCGCGCCGTGCGACGCCAGAATGCCGAGATCGGTGCACAGCGCGGGCAGGTGCGCCTGCGGCATCGCCATCGGGATGCAGCAGAAGATCACCGCCATGGCGACCAGGACGAACACCAGATTGGGCGGCCATCCCAGCACGGTATTGGGCGTGGACGCGGCGCCGAGCGCGCCGCTCGGCAGCGGCGCCTCGGGCGGATGCCGCAGGAAGATCGCCGCCAGCGGGATGATCACGGCAGCCGCGAAGATGCCGTAAGCCAGCATGGTCTGCCGCCAGCCCGCATAGGCAATGGCGCGCTCGAAGATCGGCGGCCAGATCGCGCCGGCCATGTAGCCGCCGCTCGAAATCAAAGCCAGCGCCGAGCCGCGGCGGCGGTCGAACCAGCGGCTGATATAAATGTAGAACGGCGCGTTCATGCCGCCGATGCCGAGGAAGCCCATGAACAGGCCCTGGCCGAGATAGAGCTGCCATTTCTCGCCGCCGGTCGACAACGCGAGCCCGATGCAAATCATCACGGCGCCGAACAGGACCGTCCAGCGCACCCCGACCCGCTCGGCGATGGCACCCATGACGATGCCGCCGGTGCCGAAGCCGAGCCAGGCGAGCGCGCTCGCCAGCGCCGGGACCGACCGCAGGCCGCCGGTGTCGGCGGCGATCAGCTTGAGCGCCACGATCGTGACCCACGGTGCGCCGAACGACACCGCCAGGATCACCAGCACGACGGTGGCGACGATCCAGGATGACTTCGTTTCGACGGAGTGAAGCTTTATTTGTTCATGCATTATTTGTTATGCGTTCGTATGCCAGCGGAACCAATCAACGACCGTCATCCTGAGGCGCCCGCGCACAATACGAGTGCCGAGCTCGCCCGATCACGAGGCAGGTGCGCGGGCCTCGAAGGATGATCGGCCCCCGCCGTTGCCGCTTGCTCCCCGCGCAGCACCAGCGGGGGCCGTCGCCCACCGATCTCGGGTTTACCCGAGATCGGAGCTTTAGGTGCGCAGGTCGGCTATAGCCGACCCGCGTGGCTCGCTTCGCTCGCACCTCGGGGTGACGGGGAGAGTGAGTCATTCTCGGCTGCGCTACCTCGATCCTTCGCGGCGCTCGGGCAAGAACTCCAGGATGAAATTGCGCAGTGCCATGTCGCCGACGTTCTTCACCTCGTGGATCACCGGCTCGCGCCAGTTCACGATCGGCGGATGCTGCTGCACCGCCTGGCCGTCGCGCCAAATCTGCTGCACCAGCTGCGGGCCCTGGTTGAGCCTGATCTCGACCCGCTGGCTGTGGCTGTGGCGCGCCCGGGTGTCGCCGACCTCGAGCTTCTCCTCATAGATGAAGAATTTTCGGCCCTCGAACACCAGCATGTTCTTCGGCGGCGGGATCAGCTCGGCGGGCGATTTCACCGGCGGGTGGTTGGGCTTGATCGCCACCTCGAAATATTTTCCGCCGACGGGCGGCTGGTAGGATTCGCCGGCCTTGAAGACCGCGATCTCGCCGTACTTCATCTTGCGGGACGCGCTGCCGGTCGAGAGCTCGATGTCGCCCATCGCCAGGATCACCCGATCCTCGCACTGGCCGGCCGCCGCCGTCGCGCAGGGCGCCGCGTCCCGGCTCACCCGCACATAGTCGTTCTCGAGCGCGACCGAGCCGGCGGCGCCCTGCGCGAATGCGCTCGCCGGCGCGGCAGCAGCCAGCGCCGCGCAGAGAAGCGCGGGACCATAGGACCTCATCATCGGCGTTCCACCCTTGGTATTTGTCTTTTGATGGCTGAATCTACCGCCTTCTTGGGGGTGCCGCGAGGCCGCGGAGCTGAGGACAGCCCTGTGCAAAAGGCAGGCTCGGCTCTGTGGAAAGCGCTTTGAGCAAGCACTGGAAAGTCTGCGGATAAGCCTGTGGACAGATTTGTGGATGAAGGCTGGATAAGCTGTTGATTGTCCGGTGAATTGGCAGCCGCTGCGGTGGACAGATTGCGGTGAATGTTGGGGATGAGAAGAAAGACTTGAGCAATGCCAGAGCCTTTGCCTCTCGCCCCTCCCCCCTGCCCCCTCCCCGCCACGACCGTGGTCGCGCGGCTCACGGCCGACCGGGCTACAACGCAAAATATCAGCGATGCGCTCAGCGAGAGCTTCGACGCCCTTGAGGTGGCGGCGTCGACCGTCGAGGAGCCGGACGGACGCTGGTCGCTCGCCGTGCATTTCCGCGATCCGCCGAACGAGACGGCGGTGCGGGCGCTGGTGGCGCTCGCCGTCGGCGCGGCGGCGGCGAACGCGCTCACCTTCGAGCCGGTGGCGGCGAAAGATTGGGTGCGGGCGAGCCTCGAAGGTCTCACCCCGGTCGCCGCCGGGCGCTTCGTCGTGCACGGGGCGCACGACCGCGCCCGCGTGCCGGTGAATCGCGTCGGCATCGAGATCGCGGCGGCGCTCGCCTTCGGCACCGGCCATCACGGCACCACCCGCGGCTGCCTCATTGCGCTCGACCGGATCGTGAAGCGGCAGGACAGGCGACGCGGACGGATGAAAGTGCTCGACGTCGGCACCGGCACCGGCGTGCTGGCGATCGCGGCCGCGAAGGCGCTGCACACTCCGGTGCTCGCAAGCGACATCGACGCCCGCGCGGTGACGATCGCGCGCGACAATGCCCGGCGCAACCGGGTCGGCGCGTTCGTCGAGGTGACGCTCGCGGCCGGCCTCGACGCCGGCCGCTTCCGTGCGCGCGCGCCGTTCGCGCTGGTCCTCGCCAATATCCTTCTTGGTCCGCTGCGACGGCTTGCGACGCCGATGGCGCGGCTTGTTGCCCCGGGCGGATGGGTCGTGCTTTCCGGGCTGCTTCCGGCGCAGGCGAGCGCCGCGCTGGCGGCCTACCGCGCGCATGGCCTCAGGCTGGAGCAGCGCATTCCGCTCGAAGGTTGGGTCACGCTGGTGCTGCGGCGTCCGGCCCGCGCGGCGGCGGTTGCCGCCTCACCGCGCAGCCCATAGATTGCGCGGATGTTCGAGGCCCGCTTCCAGTCGTTCGAGGATCGCGCCGAACGCGCGGCGAGCGGCCCGCGGCTGGCGGCGCTGCGCACCGAGCTGGCGCGCCGCGGGCTCACCGGCTGGATCGTGCCGCATGCCGATCCCCACCAGAACGAATACGTGCCGGCGTCCGAGAGGCGGCTCGCCTGGCTCACCGGCTTTACCGGCTCGGCCGGCGTCGCCATCATCCTGATCGAGCGCGCGCTGCTGTTCGTCGACGGCCGCTACACCCTGCAGGCGCGCGAGCAGGCCGACCTCTCGCTGTTCTCGATCGAGCACCTGGTCGAGACGCCGCCCGACCGCTGGCTCGAGCAGAACCTGACCGCCAGCGACCGCATCGGCTACGACCCGTGGCTGCACACCGTCGAGGGCGCCGAGAAGCTCGCCAAGGCCTGCGCCGCCACCGGCGCAGCGCTGATCCCGATCGAGCCCGACCTGATCGACGCGATTTGGACCGACCGCCCGCCGCCGCCGCTCGGCCCGATCAAGCTGCACGATTTGCGCTTCGCCGGCGAGAGCGCCGAAGACAAGCTCGCGCGCATCCGCGCCGAGATCGCCAAGCTCAAGGCCGACGCGCTGGTGGTGTCGGACCCGCATGCCGTGGCCTGGGCCTTCAACATCCGCGGCGCCGACGTCGCCCACACGCCGCTGCCGCTCGCCTTCGCGATCGTGCCTGTGCAGGGGCGGCCGTCGCTCTATGTCGACGGCCGCAAGCTCGCAAACGACGTGCGCCACCGCCTCGAGGAGCTCGCCGACGTGCGCGCGGCAGCCGATTTCGCCCCGGCGCTTTCGGCGCTCGGCGAGAGCAAGAAGACGGTGCGGCTCGACCAGGCGACCGCCGCCGACGCACTGGCGCGGCTCATCACCGGCCGCGGCGGCAAGGTGACGCGCGGCGCCGATCCGATCGCGCTGATGAAGGCGGTGAAGAACAGCGTCGAGATCGCCGGCGCGCGCGCCGCCCATATCCGCGACGGCGCCGCAATGGTGCGCTTTCTGGCCTGGTTCGAGCGCGCGGCGCCGGGCGGCAAGCTCACCGAGATCGACGCCGTCGAGGCGCTGGAAACCTTTCGCCGCGACACCGGCCTGCTCAAGGACATCTCGTTCCCGACCATCGCCGGCGCCGGGCCGGACGGCGCCATCGTGCACTACCGCGTCACCAGCAAGACCAATCGCGTGATTGCGGCCGGCGAGCTGTTCCTGATCGATTCCGGCGCCCAGTACGAGGACGGCACCACCGACATCACCCGCACGCTCGCGGTCGGCGAGCCTACCGCCGAGATGCGCGACCGCTTCACCCGCGTGCTCAAGGGCCATATCGCGATCGCGCGCGCGGTGTTCCCCGACGGCACCACCGGCGCGCAGCTCGATTCGTTTGCGCGCCAATTCCTGTGGGCGGCCGGGCTCGATTTCGACCACGGCACCGGGCACGGCGTCGGCAGCTATCTCTCGGTGCACGAGGGCCCGGCGCGCATCGCCAAGCTCGGCACCAGCGCGCTCAAGCGCGGCATGATCCTGTCGAACGAGCCCGGCTACTACAAGACCGGCGCCTACGGCATCCGTATCGAGAATCTCGTGCTGGTCGTCGAGGCGCTGCCGGCCGCGGGCGGCGAGAAACCGCTCGACGCTTTCGAGACGCTGACCTTGGCGCCGATCGAACGGCGGCTGATTGCGCCGCAGCTGCTGACCGCCGAGGAGACGGGCTGGCTCGACCGCTACCACGCCCGCGTCGCCGAGACCTTGTCGCCGCACCTCGATGCCGAGACCCGCGCCTGGCTTGCCGCCGCCACGACCCGCCCGCTCGGCCGCGACTGAAGCCGGGCGGGCTCGACGTGTTCCAGCTGGCGGAGGATCCATCCGTCGTCATGGCCGGGCTTGTCCCGGCCATCCACGTCTTTTGTTGCAGCACGAAAAAAGACGTGGATGCCCGGCACGAGGCCGGGCATGACGATGGACGGATTGTCGCCAACTAACCGAAAGGCGGGCTAGTCCATTGCTCGACCCGACAACGAACGACGCAGCACGGACCGAGGTGCGCCGCGCGCCGTGGCGGCTGCTGGCGCTGCTCATCGCGATGACGGGCGTGAGCTCGCTCTCGCTCAACATCCTGGTCCCGGCCATCCCCAGCCTGGTGGTGAAATTCGCCACCGACACCGGCAGCGTCCAGCTCACGGTCTCGCTCTATCTGATGGGCCTCGCGGTCGCGCAACTGGTGTTCGGACCGCTGTCCGACCGCTTCGGCCGCCGGCCGGTGATCATCGCCGGGCTTGCGATCGCGACCGTCGCCAGCACGGCCGCGATCTTCGCCGCCAGCATCGCCGGCCTGATCGCCGCGCGCGTCGCGCAGTCGCTCGGCGCCTCGACCGGACAGACCATCGGCCGCGCCATCATCCGCGATCTCTACGATCGCGAGCACGCCGCCTCCATGATCGGGCTGGTGACCTCGGTGGTGGTGCTGCTGCCGATGGTGGCGCCGCTGATCGGCGGCATCCTCGACACCCTGTTCGGCTGGGAGGCGATCTTCGTGTTCGCGGCGGTGATCAGCGGCGCGGTGTTCCTCTGGGCGGTGCTGGCGCTGCCGGAGACCCGCAAGTTCTCGATCGGGCCGGGCGAGCGCGGGCATTTTCTCGCCGAGCTGCGGGCGCTGTGCGCGAGCCCGCGCTTCTTCGGTTACGCGCTGTGCGCGGGGCTCGGCTCGGCGCCGTTCTTCAGCTTCCTCGGCGCCGCGCCCCATGTGGTGGTGGGCATGCTGGGACGCAGCTCGGCCGAATACGGGGTGTGGTTCTTCGTGCCGTCGATCGGATTCATGGCCGGCAATTTCGCGGTGTCGCGGCTCAGCGGGCGCTTCACCATCGATACCATGATCTGGTGGGGCATCGTGCTGACCATCGTCGGCTGCGCGCTCAACGCCTTCGTGTATCGCGCCTTGCCGGGATGGGAGATGGCCACGATCTTCCTGCCGCAGATCGTGATTGGCCTCGGCAACGGCCTCCTCCTGCCCACGTCGATCGCCGGCGCGGTGAGCATCCGCCCGCAGGTCGCCGGCACCGCCTCGGGCATGACCGGCTTCATCCAGATGGCGATCGGCGCCGGCGCGGCGCAGCTCTCCGGCCATG
>WNGB01006068.1_pt1 | contig 27549 bp, 22 predicted proteins | sample 5400681 | NCBI WGS metagenome assembly WNGB01 (sample SAMN13153367, study PRJNA577476) | soil metagenome | isolation source: 115 cm soil or saprolite under grassland replicate 2 | place: USA:California | collected 2016-06-15
ACCGGCGTGCAGTCGACCAGGAGGTCGCAGGCGGGGAGGAGCGCGGCGAGCCGGTCGGACGTCCACGGCTGCGCCGCCGACCATGCGACCGCGGCCGGGTCGCGCGCGACGACGTCGACCGCCGCTCCGGCGCCGGCCAGCGCCACGGCGACCGCGCGCGCCGAACCGCCCGCGCCGAGGAGGAGGGCGCGGGCGCCGCGCGGGTCGCGCCCGAGCTCGTCGCCGAGCGCGTCGAGGAAACCGGCCGCGTCGGTGTTGTGGCCGACCACGCGCCCGTCGGACGGGACGAGGCAGTTGACCGCGCCGATCCGCTGCGCGGTCGGATCGAGCCGGTCGCACAGCCCGACCAGGGCCTGCTTGTGCGGGACGGTCACGTTGGCGCCGAGGAAGCGGAGCGCGACGAGCCCGCGCACTGCCGCCGCGAGGTCGGCCGGCGCCACCTCGAGCGCCACGTAGACCGCATCGATGCCGAGTGCGCGGAAGGCGGCGTTGTGCATGGCCGGAGAGGCGGAGTGCGCGACCGGCCAGCCCAGCACCGCGGCCACGCGGGTGGACCCGCCGATCGCGGTCACGTGCGCACCACGACCCGGTCGCCGCCCTTGAGCTGGGCCGCGCGCAGCGCCGTGGTCGCGTCGCGCATGAGCCGCGCGAAGCTGATCGGCCGGCCCGGGCGCAGCGCCGCGATGCCGATCGACACCGCGGGGCGCCAGGTCTTGCCGTCGCCGTCGGTCACGTCCTCCTGCGCGGTCACCGCCGCGGCGATGCGGCGACCGACCCGGGTGGCCCCGTCCAGGTCGGTGAAGGGCAGGAAGACGAGCATCCGGTCCTCGGTGAGATCGACCGGCATGTCGACGTCGCGCACGAGCTCGGCGATCGTGTTCGCGACCAGGCTGCGCAGGCGGCGGCCGACCGCGGCCGGGGGCGGCTCCGGCTCGAGCCAGGCGTCGAGCGCGACCAGGCACGCGGCCAGGGTGTAGCCGTAGCGCTTCGCCCGCTTCAGCTCCAGGACCAGCACGTGCTCGAAGAACTCGATGTGGAAGAAGCCGGTCGCCAGGTCCGACTGGCCGTGGCGCTGCAGCCGCTCGCGGAGGAGTCCCTCGCTGCCGCGCAGCGCGGTCACCTTGTCGCGCAGCGCCGCGATCTGCTCGGCCGCCTGCAGCGCGGCGGCCAGGCTGTCGCGCCCGTGCGGCCGCACGGCGAAGAGGTCGGCTCCCGCCGCGGCGGCGCGCGAGCGGGCCGTCACGCTCGGCGCGACCAGCGCCGCGATGACGACCGGGCGCTCGAGCTCGGTGGCCAGACAGGCCTTGATGAGGCCGGCCCGCTCCGGCAGCCCGGCCAGGACGGCGCGCGGCGGCGCGTCGTGCAGGCGGGCCACGATGGCCGCCTCGTCCTGCTCCGCGGCCACCTGGTAGCCGAGCTCGGCGAGGAGCGAGCGCGCCCGCTCGTGGCTCACCCGGTTCGACTCGCACACCGCGACCTCGAAGGCGACGGCCGGGCCGACCACCTCGGCCGTGGTGACCCCGCGCCGGGGCCTGGCCGTCGTCTTCTTGCTCGCCTTGCTCTTCATGCGGCTCACGCGAGTCACACGGTCACTCGGTCGCAACGGTCTCGACGGTGTCGGCCGTCTCGACGGGGCCGGCGCTCTCGACGGTGCCGGCGGGCTCGACTGTGCAGGCGGGCTCGACTGTGCAGGCGGGCTCGACGCTCTCGACCCGGCAGCCCAGCTGTCCGCGGCGGAGTCGGACGATCAGCGTGTCACCCGGGGCGACCTGGCTCGCCGAGGTCACGACCACATCGCCGGCGCGGGCCAGCGCGTAGCCCCGCTCGAGCACGCGCAGCGGGCTCAGCGCGTCGAGCCGCGCGCCGAGCGCGCCGAACCGGCGGGCCCGCTCGGAGAGCCGCCGGCCCACCGCCGCGCCGGCCCGCCCCTCCAGATCGGCCAGCCGCGCCCGATGGGAGAGCAGCCGCGCGCGCGGATGCAACGTCTCCAGCCGGTGGTGGGCATCGGCCAGGCGGCGCCTGCGCTCGGCGAGCGCGCGCGACAGGCGGTGGCGGGCCCGCGCATCGAGCTGGTCGAGCTCCTGGCGCGCGACCGCCAACCGGTGCTCGAGCTCGCGCCGCAGCCGCCGCTCCTCGCCGGCCAGACGCCTCGACATGTCGGCCAGGACCGGCACCGCCATCTCGCCCGCCATGGTCGGGGTGGCCGCGCGTCGGTCGGCGGCGAGACAGGTCAGCGACAGATCGATCTCATGCCCGACGGCGCTGATGACCGGCACCGGGCACGCCGCCACCGCCCGCACCACGCGCTCGTCGTTGAACGCGGCCAGGTCGCCGGCCGAGCCGCCGCCGCGCCCGACGATCAGCACATCCACGCCCGGGCAGCGGCCCAGCGCCGCGATCGCGCGCGCGATGGCGGCCGGCGCGCTCGGACCCTGCACCCGTGTGTCGGCGATGAGGATCGGCACCGGGAAGCGGCGCTCTACCGCGCGGATGATATCGCGCACCGCCGCCCCGCTCTTCGACGTGACCACGCCGATCCGTCGCGGCAGGAGCGGCAGCGGCCGCTTGCGCTCGGACGCGAACAGGCCGGCCGCGGCCAGCTTGGCCTTGAGCTGCTCGAAGGCGAGCGCGTCGGCGCCGAGTCCGGCCGGCTCGATCGTCTGGGCGTAGAACTGGAACTTGCCGTCGCGGTCGTAGATCGCCACGCGGCCGCGGCACAGGATCGACTGGCCGTCCTCGAGCTTGAATTTCAGCCGCACGGCGTCGGAGCGCCACATGACGGCGCGGATCGACGAGCGCGCATCCTTGAGCGAGAAGTAGAGATGCCCGCTCGATGCCCGCACGAGCGACTCCACCTCTCCCTCCACCCAGATGGTGCCGATCTGACGGTCGAGCACGCGGTTGGCGCCGTGCAGGAGCAGGCTGACCCGGAGCGGGCGCTCGCGCGTTCCGGGTCGCGGCTGCCCTGTGGCCGGCCCTGCGCTCTCGCCCTCCTGTGGCACGGAAAAAAGCTACACCTACCGGTGTGGTAGCGCCAGCTGGCGCGCCGGGCTAATCTCGTCGTCTCGATGACCGAGGCGCCGGATCGCGAACTGGCCGACGAGCCGGGCCGGCCGCGCGGGCGCGACGAGGTGGACCCGGAACTGCTCTTGCTTCCGCGGCCGCGCCCACGCGTGGGACCGCTCCTCGCGCTCTCGGTGCTGGTCTTCTGCATCTACTTCCTCGTCCGGCTGCATGGCGATCTGGTCTTTGCTCGGAGCGGTCCGGACCCGGCCAAGGTGACGAGCATCGCGGGCGTGCTGGCGGCCGACCTCGATTCGTACGTGGAGGTGGCAGACGCGGTTCCGGATCGCGCCGCCATCCTGCGCGTGTTCGCCAGCGAGGCGCGCGACGGCCATCGCCTCGCCCCGGTGCTCGGCTCGGGCGAACGAGTGTGGCTTCTCTTCGGCGGCAGTCACTGGAGCGAGCCGCCGGCCTACGACGAGCGGGTGCGCGGGCGGGTCAAGCGGCTGGGCGACCTGCCGTTCCACGATCAGCTGGTCGCCGAGCTCGCGGGCATTCGCCTTCCGCGCGCGCTCGACCCGGGCGCCGCGCTGGCCGCGCTGGCCGCGAACCGGCCGGAGGTGCGCGACCTGGCCGGCGATCTGGTAGCCGCGCGACCCGACGCGCCGGTCACCATCGTCGAGCGGGCGGTCGGCGAGGCGCGGGTGACCGGCTTCGCCACCGATCGCTTTCCCGATGAGAAGGCGTGGCGCGCCGCGCTCGAGCGGGCTGCCATCATCGCGCCGGCCTCTCCGCTCGAATCGGCCACCGACGCGTCGTGGAGCTTCCGCGTGCCCGCGTCTGGCGGCGTCGAGCCGGTGGCGGCGGCGCTGGTCGCGGCCAGACTGTTCGCAGCCCGCGCCGAGCCGGTCGACCGCACGCATCATGCCGCGTGGCGTGACCTCGGGGTCGACGGCGGCGACCTGGTCGTGGCGGGCAACCCGCCCGGGCGGGTCCGGGCGGCCAGCATCGGCGCCATCCTGATCGAGACGGAGCGCCACGCGCCGGCCGACGCCCGCGTGCTCGTCACCACCGACCAGCCGGGCGACTACTGGCACGTGACCATCCTCTACGTCATGTTCGCGCTCGTCGCCGTCGTCTTCGCGTGGGCCCTGGTGCGCGGCCTGCGCGAGCCTCGCGAGTAGCGACCCGCCTCCGGCTCGCGAGGCTACTTGTCGCTCGCGTCCTCGCTCAGGTAGGCGAGGATGACCTCGTCGAGGCTGCGCTCGGAGATGAGGTCCTTGCCGAACAGGCTCGGCCGGTTGTCCTCGCGCGGCGGGCGGCGGGCGGCGGGACGCGGGCCGGGGGGCGGCTCGCCCTGGCGCGGGGCGACCACGCGGGGGGGCGGCGCGCCGACGATGACCGCCGGCCTCGACACCACGACGCCGGGGCGCTGCGGGCCCGCCTCCGACGGAGCGCGCGCCTTGCCGGCCGCGCGAAGAGGCGGCGCCGGAGGCGCATTCGGGTTGCCGGCCGGCCGGGGCGCGCCTGCCGGTGGACGGGGCGCGAGCGGCGACACCACGGCCGGGGTCTTGCCCTTGCCGCGCGGCGCGGGCGTGTTCGACTGGTCGTGCCGGTCGGGCAAGAGCTCGAGCTGGCCGGTGTGGTGCTGCGAGTAGCCGGTCTGGCTCCCGAGTCGCCGGCGGCCTGCAGCCTGCGGGACCTCGACCGCGGGCGGCGGTTTCTCCGCGTCGGGCGCGGTCGTCTCGCGCTTGATGGCCCGGAAGGCGTTCGAGACGTCGCTCGATCGACTGGTCCGGCTCGGCTCGGTGGGCATCCCCGGCTCGTCCTGCTCGGCGGCGCGCGCCGCCATCACCGCCTCGCGGCTGCCGATCGGGAGGAGCGGCGGAGGCGCGGGCGGCGCGGGCACGTACGGCAGTGATGGAGCGGGCGGAATCGTCTCGAGCGTGTCGTGGGACGCGCGCGCCTGTGCCCTGGACGGCTGGAGCTCCGGCTGATCCCCGAGATACGTGGAGATCTTGGTGTCGAAGCTGCCGGCCTTGAGCTGCCGGAGAGACGCCTTGTGCTGCGCCTGCATGAGCGAGCGGACCGCGTCCTCGGCCAAGCCGCGGTCGTATTCCAGCTTGCGGCTGGCGAGGATGATCCCGCCGTGGAAGAGATGGGTGTAGATGTGCGGGTTGTCGATCCCGGAGTCCTCGGTCTGTATGTGAAACAGCAGGCCCCGGTGCCGAACATTGTGGTTGTACCCGAGGATCGGAGAACGTTTCGCCACAGGCCCCCTCTCGACGTTACCACAGGCGCGATTGGCGCTCAGCAGGCCCTTCATCTTGTACACGTCTGGTGTAAGCTGATACTCACAGGGTCGGCGCGCCCTCGACGGTCGCGCCCCAACGAAACCATCGGCAAAGCCCGCTCGCAGGGCAAAAGAGGAACTTCGGTGGACTCGGACATAGGAAGGCGCTTCGTGGACACGATGCGCGCTTGGCTGATCTCCCTGCCCCACGATCTCAAGATTCTCTACGAGGCATCAGCGGACGAGAACCTGGATCGGGCGGCCCGCGAGCTCGCGACCGGGGCCATCATCTACATCATCACGCGGACCGACTTCGCCACCACCGACCGGTCCGACTTCACTGGCTACGCCGACGACTGCGTCATCCTCAGGCTCGCGCTGCGCCGCATCGGATCCAAGGACGACGACGACTCGCGCCAGTTCCGCGACCGGTTCGAGGACTTCTTCGCCAGGCTCGACGAGGAGCTCGGCGTGTGCAAGAAGGCGATGGGCGACCTCTACGCCTGGCTCGAATCCCGGGTCGATCATCTGGTCGAGCAGGAATACAAGAGCAAGAAGGTCCCCGGCTACGTGGACGACGAGGAGCTGAGCGAGCTCCTGTACGAGGACGGGCTGGTCTTCGCGACCGAGTACCCGGTCGACGAGGATGATCTGGCCGACCGCTTCAAGAAGGCCTCCACGATCCTCGAGGTCATCCAGCGCCGCAAGTCGGAGGAAGACCGCAAGAAGGCCTGAGCCGCGCGGCCACCGCTAAACACGAACGCATTGACCGGGAGTCAATTCGTTCGTGTTCAGCACCGAGCGCTGGCGCGCTCGGTCGGTCGATCACTCCTCGGCCGCCGCCGGCCATGCCGGCGGCTCCTCGTCGCGAGGGGGCGGGCGGACTCCCGCCCGCGCGACGGTTCGTGCGCCGCCCTGCGGGCGTCGCTCTCAGTCGTCGCCACCAAACAATGACGCACGATCCGTGCGTCATTGTTTAGAGGTCGACCAGCTGGAAGCTGTCCCAGGGCTCGCCGAGGAAGCGCGGAGCGAGCTCGTCGAGGCGGGTCGCATCGGTGACGAAGACGCCGAGCGCGCCGCTCGCGCTCGTCGCCGAGGCGGAGCCGAGGGCGCGCAGGGCGCGCGATGCCGCGTCGGCCATCGCGCTCGCCGAGTCGACCACTGCGACCGGGCGGCCGGCCAGCTCGGCGGCCGCCGCGGTCAGCTCTTCCGCGAGGAGAGGGTAGTGGGTGCAGCCGAGGACGAGCGTGTCGATGTCTCGATCGAGGGCGAAGAGCTCGGCCAGGTAGCGGCGCGCGACCAGGGCCGCGACCGGCCCGTGGGTCCAGCCCTCCTCGGCCAGGGGCACGAGCAGCGGGCAGGGCAAGGTCACCACGTGCGCCGACGGAGCGCGCGCCGCGATCGCGCGCTCGTAGGCGCGCGACCGGATCGTGGCCAGAGTGCCGATGACGCCGATCCGCTGGCTCGCCGACACCCGGAGCGCGGTCTCGGCGCCCGGCTCGACCGCGCCGATGACCGGGACCTCGCTCGCCCCCGCCAGGGCGGGGAGCGCGTTGGCCGACGCCGTGTTGCAGGCGACGAGCAGGAGCTTGATGTCGCGCTCGAGCAGGAAGCGCTGGCAGGCGAGCGAGTATCGCTCGACCGTGCGCGGGCTCTTGGAGCCGTACGGGACGCGAGCGGTATCCCCGAGATAAAGGATGTCCTCGCCCGGCAGGGCGGCCCGCACGGCGCGGACCACGGTCAGCCCTCCCACTCCCGAGTCGAAGATGCCAACAGGTCGCTGCCTTCCGTCGCTCATGATGCTGTAACGCCCGAGCGAGGGTGCGACGTCCTGGCGCAGCGGCTTGTGAAGCTTCCAGGTCAGGAAGCCCGACCGGCGGCGCTAGCGACGGGGCCGGCGAGCGGGACGCGGCAGGGCGCGAGTCTCGTAGTGCCAGACAAGTTGCAGGAAAGTCGCCGGTTTGACCGTCATCCCGCGATACAGGCGGCAGATCCCGGGAAACGTTTTCTCGGCTTCGAACAGGTGGGCTTCGGTAATGCGACCAACCACGCCGCTCGACCAGGCAATCTCCATTCCAGCAGGCAGGGGCAGGCAATCGTCCGACAATGGTCCGGCCGGTTCCTGTCTTGACCTGGCCGCCGGCTCCCACTAAGAAAACCGGTTTCACCCGGGCCGGGATGCGACCCTTGAATCAGCTCGTGCAGGAGATGCCGGAGATGTTCGGCCGCGGCCGTCCCCCCAGCGCGGTGACTCGCGCCTGCAAGGAGGAGGCGGAGCTCATCACCCAGGTCCCGCCCGTCGCGGTGCGCGAGGAGCTCGAACAGTGCCTGCTCGGACGCGACGCCGACGTCGCGCTCGACTGGCTGCAGGAGGTCGGGGTCCTCCGCGCGCTCTTCCCGGAGCTCGAGGCGACCGTCGATCTGGCGCAGGAGGCCGGGCGCTTGCACAAGGACGTCTGGGCCCACACCCGCCAGGTCGTGAAGCAGGCGGTGCCGCGCCCGGCGGTGCGCTGGGCCGCGCTCCTCCACGACATCGGCAAGGTGCCGACGCGCACCTTCACCCGCGACGGGGTCCACTTCCACGGCCACGCCGAGGTCGGCGCGCGCATGTTCGACAAGATCAGCCGGCGGCTGCCGTTCGAGCGGGACATGGCGCGCAAGGTCCGCTTCCTCATCAAGCACCACCTGCGCTCCAACCAGTACAGCGATCAGTGGACCGACAGCGCGGTGCGCCGGTTCGCGCGCGAGATGGAGGAGCATCTCACCGACCTGCTCGACCTGTCGCGGGCCGACATCACCTCCAAGCGGCCGGGCCGCCGGCAGTCGCTGCTCCGCCAGATCAGCGAGCTCCAGTCCCGCGTCGAGCGGTTGCGCGAGGCGGACGCGGTGCTGCCGCCCTTGCCGGGCGGCATCGGCAACGCGCTCATGAGCCACTTCGGGCTGCCCCCCTCGCGCCGGGTCGGCGAGCTCAAGCACGAGCTGGAAGCAGCGATCGAGCGCGGCGAGCTCGAACCGAGGCGCGAGGACGCGTATTACCTGGCCTGGCTGAGCCAGCGGATCGGATCATCCTAGCTGCAATACCGTCCGGTTAGCATCCAGCCCGGCGCAACTTCCCCTCTGCGTGTCACCGCGTTCTCTGCGTCTCCGCGATGGAACGCGCCAGCGCCACCGCCGGGCGGTTGAGCCGCCGCTGCACGGTGCCCCACTCCAGCGCACAAGATCCGGCGCGTCAGCGCGCGGACGCCACGCGCAAGAGATGCGTGGCTCGACTCACCATCAAGTTCGTCCGCGAGCTGCCCGATCTGTCGCCGCGCCAGATGTTCGCCATGCTCGAGGAGCAGGGCTATCGCGGCCAGGACGAGGCGCGCCGCGCGGTGTGCCTGCTCGCCTATCGCCACGTGCGTCGGGTCAAGCGCATCTATCTCGACGGGGTCGACCGCGCGGTCGTGCCGCGCAAGTGCAACTGCCTTCTGGTCGGGCCGACCGGATGCGGCAAGACCTACCTCATCGAGCTCCTGTTCGGCAAGATCCTGAAGCTGCCGACCGCGCTGGTCGACGTGACGACCTACTCGGAGACCGGCTACGTCGGCCAGGACCCGTGCACGATCCTGACGCGGCTGCTCCACGCGGCCGACGACAACCCGATGCTGGCGTCGATCGGGATCGTGTGTCTGGACGAGTTCGACAAGATCGCCTCGGGGCAGAACAACGCGATCTTCGCCGGCGCCGGCACGACCAAGGACGTGACCGGCATGGGCGTGCAGCGCGAGCTGCTCAAGATGCTCGAGGCGAGCGAGGTGGTGGTGCCGCTCGAGCTGACTCACTCGACCTACGGCGACCACGTCATCATGTCCACCGCCGACATCGCCTTCGTGGCGGCCGGCGCCTTCTCCGGCTTCCAGCACGTGGCGCACAAGCGGGCCAGCCGGCACCACATCGGGTTCGGGCGCACCGTGGTCAAGGGCCGCTATGCGGTCGACGCGATCGCGGTCGACTTCACCGCCGACGAGGTGGAGAGCGTCGCCAACTTCCAGGCCTACGGCTTCCTGCCCGAGCTCATCGCCCGGTTCACCCGGGTGGTCCCGTTCCGCGCGCTGTCGGCCGAGACGCTGAAGGACATCCTCCGCTCCGACGTCATCGAGCGCATGACGGCAGAGTTCGAGCACGAGGGCTTCGACCTCATCGTGGCCGAGGATGTGCTCGACCACGTGGTGGTCGACGCGCTCCGCCGGGAGACCGGGGCGCGCGGGCTGGCCTCGATCCTGACCAAGCAGCTCGAGGACATCGCGTTCGACTCGTTCGGCGGCGGAACGGGTGGATCGATCGACGTCCGCATGGTAGACGGCTCCGACGTGGCCGTCTCGGCGCGGCAATAGCCGGCGTGCCGGCGGGCGTTCTACCGGCATGGACAAGATCGTCATCGAGGGCGGGGCGCATCTGCGCGGCGAGGTCGTGGTCAGCGGCGCGAAGAACGCTGCCCTGCCGCTCCTCGCCTCCTCGCTCCTGACCGGCGGCCCCTGCACGTTCAAGAACGTCCCGCAGCTGAACGACATCGCGACCATGGGGAAGCTGCTCGTCCAGCTCGGTTGCGAGGTCGACACCTCCGGCCGCACGACGGTGGTCGCGCCGCCGCCCGCGAGCGCGGCCAGGCGCCGCACGTTCGAGGCGCCCTACGAGCTCGTCAAGACCATGCGGGCGGGAGTGCTCGTGCTCGGCCCGCTGGTGGCGCGGTTCGGCCGCGCCCGCGTGTCGCTGCCGGGCGGCTGCGCGATCGGCGAGCGCCCGATCGACCAGCACCTCAAGGGTCTGCAGGCGATGGGCGCACAGGTCAGCTTGACCCACGGCTACGTCGAGTGCGAGGCGCGCCGGCTGCGCGGCGCCCGCATCGTGCTCGACATCCCGACCGTGACCGGGTGCGAGAACCTGATCATGGCGGCGGCGCTCGCCAGCGGCGTCACCATCATCGAGAACGCGGCGCAGGAGCCGGAGGTGGAGGAGCTGGCCCAGGTGCTGGTCAAGATGGGCGCGCACATCGAGGGAGCCGGGACAGCGATCATCCAGGTGGAGGGGGTGGACGAGCTCCATCCGATCGAGCACACGATCCTGCCCGACCGGATCGAGGCCGGCACGTTCCTGGTGGCGGCGGCGGTGACGCGCGGCGACGTGCTGGTGCGGAACGCCCGCGCCGATCACCTGGAGGCGGTCATCGGCAAGCTGCGCGAGGCCGGCGTGCACGTGGCCGCGGAGGGGGACGGGCTGCGCGTCCGCCACGGCGGCGATCTGGGCCAGCTCGACATCACGACGCAGCCGTACCCGGGCTTTCCGACCGACATGCAGGCGCAGTTCATGGTCCTGTGCGCGGTGGCGCGCGGGCAGAGCGTCATCAAGGAGGCGATCTTCGAGCACCGGTTCATGCACGTGCCGGAGCTCTCGCGCATGGGCGCCGACATCCACGTCGACGGCCGGGTCGCGGTCATCCGCGGCGTTCCGAGGCTCGGCGGCGCGAAGGTGATGGCCACCGATCTGCGCGCGTCGGCCAGTCTGGTCCTGGCCGGGCTGGTCGCGGACGGAGTGACCGAGGTGCTGCGCGTGTACCACCTCGACCGCGGCTACGAGCGGATCGAGAAGAAGCTGCGCGGCCTGGGCGCCCACATCCGGCGGGCGAAGGCGTAGGCGCATGGGCGGACTGCCGCGCGCGCCGAGGCCGCCCCGCGCCCCCCCGGCGAGGAAGCCGGGGAAGCTGCCGGGCAGGCAGCCGGCCATCCCGGAGGGCCGCCCGATCGTGGTGGCGCTGCCCAAGGGGCGCGTGCTCGGCGCCGCGATCGAGCTTTTCGGGCGCGCCGGCTACCAGCTGGACGCGGTGCAGGAGGAGTCGCGCCGGCTGGTCCACGACTGCGGCCCGATTGTCGCACTGGTCCTTCGTTCCGGTGACGTGCCGACCTATGTCGAATACGGCGCCGCCGACGTCGGCGTGGCCGGGCGCGACGTGCTGGAGGAGGAGGAGCGCGACCTCTACGAGCCGCTCGATCTCGGCATCGGCGCGTGCCGTCTGGTCCTGGCCGAGCCGGCCAGCCGGCCGGTCGATCTGTCTTCCCACATGCATCTGCGGGTGGCCACGAAGTATCCGGTGCTGACCCGGCGCTACCTGGAAGAGCGCGGCGTCGCGGCGGAGATCATCAAGCTATCCGGCTCCGTCGAGCTCGGCCCCCTGACCGGCCTGTCCGACCGGATCGTCGATCTGGTGGAGACGGGAGAGACGCTGCGTCAGAACGGCCTGCTCGAGGTGGAGACGATCATGGAGGTGACGTGCCGGCTCGTGGTCAACCCGGCCAGCCTCAAGCTGCGCGGCCCGGCCCTGGCTGTCCTCATCGACCGGCTCGCGGCCGCCGTCGAGGCGCGGCGGGAGTTGTAGTAGGCTTGCCCCGCATGTCGCCGAATCGCCTCCGCACGGGAGAGCCCGACAGGGGTGGCGAAGAGGTGCGCTCCGTGCGCGACCTGCGCGATCTGGTCGCGGTCGACCTGCGCCGCCACCCACGCGTCGCCTATCAGGGGCTCCTGTCGGAGTCGGGCGCAGGCGCTCGCCTGGCCGCGGCGCTGCCCGAGATGCCGCCGTTTCGCCACGCCTACACGGGGGCACTGTCGGTCATCGACTGGGACCACCGGCTGCCCTCTCGCGCGCTGGTCCTCCGCATCTTCGCCTACTACCGACCCGAATCGCTGGCCACCGGCCAGGAAGGATTCGACGACCGGCTCGAGGAGATCGGCCGCAGCGATCGCTACCCGGAGTTCGACGTACCCGACTTCGACCACCTCGTGGCCGACGAGGCATACGAGGTGGAGCTCACCACGAGCGGCGAGGTGGGGCGCTGCCGCTTGACCTCGGCCTGGCGACGCGAGATCGCGGCGGCCGACGCGGCAGCGGCGGTCGAGACCACGCGCGCATCGGAGGAGTTCAAGCGCCTCGCCCCGCTCCTCTCCAACCGCCCCGCCCACCTCGGCGGCCTCGAGGCCGTCTCCTGGACTCCGCCGTGCGAATCCCAGCACCCCGCCTGGACCCTGGACGTCTGGTACCTGCTCGCCTTCGACGGCCGCATCGGCACCGGCCGCAGCTTCCTCGTCGACGCGACCGCCAAGGCCGTCGTCGCCGTCCGCGACTTCTCCGTCAGGGCTGGATAGCCGCGCGTTCAAATCGCAGAGACGCAGAGGCGCAGAGGCGCAGAGATCTAACTTGTCAAGACAACGCGTCTGATCCCTTGTCGGAGAATGGGCACGTTGAAGTTGAGAAGCAGGCCGAGCTGCTGACGCGTGGCTCGCAGATAGGACGCGACCTGGGCGACGTGTATTGAGCCGAGCGACTCGACGGACTTGAGCTCCACGACCAGGCGTTTCGCCACCAGAAGGTCGAGCACGCACTCACCAACCACGCAGCCCTTGTATTCGAGAGGCACTGTCACCTGTCTCTCGAACGGCACCACCCTCTGCGTCAACTCGATGCACAGAGCTTGCTCATATGCCGACTCGCGAAATCCGGGACCAAGGTGACGATGAACCTCGATGGCAGCACCGATAACCTGGCCGGTGAGCCGATTGAGCCTCTTACCGGGTTCCGAAAGGATCTCCGTGTCCTCTGCGTCTCTGCGTCTCTGCGAATTGCTCACGCGGCCATGTCGGCCCGACGCGCGGCGGGTTGCGGGTGGGTCAGGCGGCGACGCCGGCGAGGTCGGCGATCGGGCTCTCGCCGCGCACGCCGTGCAGGCAGCGGCGGAGGTGGGCCCGGATCTTGTGCTTCTTGGTGTAGACGGTCTTGAGGCTGATCGACATGTGCTCGGCCACCACCTCGGCGTCGAGGCCCTGGCCGAAGTAGAGGGCGACGAAGGTGCGATCCTTGTCGGAGAAGTCGGCCAGGAGGTCGTTGAGGTGGTCCCAGCGCTCCTTCTCGATCAGGAGGTCGAGCGGCGAGCGGTCGTGGTCCTCGTGCGGATCGAGCACGCCGTCGAGCCGGTCGAGCAGGGGCCGGCGGCCGGCGCAGCGCAGGAAGTCGTACGCCGAGTTGACGCTGATCATCCCGATCCACGAGCCGAGCTTGGTGCCGCGGCGCGGGTTGTAGAGGCGGAGCTTGCGCATGTCGTCGCGCAGGAGGTTGAGCAGCACGTCGCCGTAGATCTCATCGAGGTCGGCGCTGCCCAGGGTCGGCGCGTAGCGCGCGGTCACCTTGGTGATGCAGCGGTAGATGAGCGAGCGATAGCGACGGATGAGCTCGACCCAGGCTCGGTCATCGCGGCTCAGGACCCGGCGGAGTAGCTGCCTCTCGGTCCAGTCGATGGGCTGGGTCGGGGGGCGGGCGATCTGCGGCATCGGTTTCAGGCCTCCTGGCGGGATGGTTCGCTGGGGAAGGTCCGCTGGATGTGGGGCGTAGACGGGAAAGCGGCGCAACGTTGTCCAGCAAGCCAGGTGCCACGGGCAACCCATCGGGATCACTGGTCGCGTGTGCGTCTACGTCGGCCCCCGGCACCAACATCTGGCGTTTCCCACCATGTCGGACCGAGCCGGCCTTTGTTGAGGAGGTCAGGCCTTCCGCACGGCATCGCGCCAGCGGGCGATGGCCGCGTCGGCGGCCGCGCGGTCGGCTGAGGGCTCGAACCGGCGCTGCTCCCGCCAGACGCGGGCGATCTCGGACCTGGTCTTCCACAGGCCCGCGCCGAGGCCGGCCAGGAAGGCGGCGCCTTGCGCGGTGGTCTCGACGATCTCGGGCCGCGAGATGGCGACGCCGAGCATGTCGGCCTGCATCTGCATGAGGAGGTCGTCGGCCGCCGCTCCGCCGTCGACCTTCAGCGCGCCGAGCTTGCGGCCGGAGTCGCTCTCCATCGCGCGGAGGAGGTCGACGTTCTGGAGCGCGATCCCCTCCAGACACGCACGCGCGAGGTGCGCCGCCGTCGTGCCGCGGGTGAGCCCGGTGATGAGGCCGCGCGCCTCGGGCCGCCAGTGCGGCGCGCCGAGCCCGGCCAGGGCCGGCACCATCGTGACGCCGCCCGAGTCCGGGACCTGCCCGGCCAGCGCCTCGATGTCCGACGCCTTCTTGATGATGCCGAGCCCATCGCGCAGCCACTGCACCGCCGCGCCGGCGATGAAGGCGGAGCCTTCCAGCGCATAGGCGACCTCGCCCGCCTCGGCGCCGGCGCCCAGCTTCCACGCGACCGTGGTGAGGAGTCCCGACCGCGACGGCACCGGCGTGGCGCCGGTGTTCATGAGGATGAATGCGCCCGTCCCGTACGTGCACTTCGCGTCGCCGGGCGCGAAGCATGCCTGGCCGAACAGCGCCGCCTGCTGGTCGCCCGCCATGCCCGCGATCGGCACGCCGTCGGGCAGACCCGGAACGCCGCGCGTCTGGCCCAGCAGCCCCGCCGACGGCCGAACTTCCGGCAGGACCTCGGCCGGCACCGCGAAGAGCTCCAGCATCTCCGGTTCCCAGTCGAGCGACGCGAGGCCGCAGAGGAGGGTGCGCGACGCGTTCGACACGTCGGTGACGTGGGCCGCGCCGCCGGTCAGGCGAGCCACCAGGTAGGAGTCGACCGTCCCGAAGGCGATCTCGCCGGCCGCTGCCCGCCGGGCCAGCGCCGCGTCGTTCTCGAGCATCCATGCCACCTTGGTGGCGCTGAAGTACGGGTCGATGACCAGACCGGTGATGCGCCGTACGCGATCCTCATGGCCAGCTTGCTTGAGCGCGGCGCAGCGGTCGGCGGTGCGGCGGTCCTGCCACACGATCGCGGTGCGCGCCGGCCGGAGCGAGCGGCGTTCCCAGAGCACCGCGGTCTCCCGCTGATTCGTGATGCCGACCGCAGAGACCGAGCTGCCCTCGATCCGCGCGTGGCCGAGCGCACCGGCGAGGGCCTCCTCGACGGATCGCCAGATGTCCTCCGGATCGTGCTCGACCCAGCCCGGCCTGGGATAGATCTGGCGGAACTCCCGAGTTTCACGACCGACGATGCGCAGCTCCTCATCGAGGACGAGGACCGTGGTACCGGTCGTGCCCTGGTCGACGGCGACGACGTGCTTCATGGGGCGCATCTTACCCGAGCGTACATTGACAGCGAACGCACGACCGCCATACAACGAAAATAGGCCCTTCCGCGCATGAGCGAGTGGAAGACCCGGATAACGAAGGTCCAGGTTCTCAAGCCGAAGACCGGTGATGGTGAGGGCTGCCTCGTCCTCATCTATCCGCCCGGGCCGGACATGGGACGCCGCTGGACGCTCGGCGCCGACGAGATCGTGCTCGGCCGCGGCAGCGACTGCGACATCCTCATCGATCGCGACTCCGTCTCGCGCCGGCACGCGCGCGTCTACCGGGTCGACGATCAGTGGCACGTCGAGGACCTCGGGTCGACCAACGGTTCCTACATCAACGACATGCCGATCCAGCGCGCGCCGCTGCGCGACGGCGACTTCGTGAAGATCGGGTCGGCCATCTTCAAGTTCCTGTCGGGCAGCACGATCGAGACCTCCTATCACGAGGAGATCTACCGGATGACCATCATCGATGGTCTCACCGGGGCGCACAACAAGCGCTTCTTCCTCGAGTTCCTCGAGCGCGAGATGGCGCGCTGTTCCCGCTACGGCCGCCCGCTGTCCCTGCTCATGTTCGACATCGACCACTTCAAGCAGGTCAACGACACGCACGGCCATCTGACCGGCGACTACGTGCTCAAGGAGATGGCCCGCCGGCTGCTCGGGCGCATCCGCAAGGAGGAGCTGCTCGCGCGCTACGGCGGCGAGGAGTTCGCGGTGGTGCTGCCGGAGACGGGCCACGACAACGCGGTCCAGTTCGCCGAGACGCTGAAAGGCATGGTGGGCCACGACGTCTTCGAGTACGAGGGAGACCGCTTCACGGTCACCATCTCGATCGGTGTGGCCACGCTGGAGGGCCATCCGCAGGGCGCGCCGCTCGACATCATGGAGTTCATCCGGCTGGCCGACGCGAACCTCTTCTCCGCCAAGCGCAACGGCCGCAACTGCGTGGTCGGCTGATCGGCCGCACCATCTACGTCAGGTAGAGATCGCGGCCGCGCCAGAACTCGACCGCGGCCCCGCACGCGCTGACCGCGAGGGCGGCGAACGCGGCGAGGGGAGCCGCGGCGGGGATGACCAGCGAGACGGCGACGAGGAGGCTCGCGCCCAGGACGCGCGCACCCCACGGTGCGGCGGGCGCGGCGCGGCCGTGGTGCGAGAGGAGGTTGTCGAGCCCCCCGACCGCGAGCTCGACCGCGAACAGGCCGAGCACGGCGACCCGCGGGGCCGCGCCGATGACGAGGGCTGCCACGAGGAGCGCGGGCAGGACCGCCGCGCCCAGGACGCGCACCGCGTCGGCCCGCCCGAAGCCGCCCGCCTGACGCAGCCGGGCTAGCCCGCCGACCAGGTAGTCGAACCCGCTCACCCACGCGAGCGCGGTCAAGATCCACGCGCAGCCGTGGAAGAAGAGACGCGGCTCACCCGTCGCATCGGCCGCCGCGTAGAGCGCGAGCGGCAGGACCATGAAGGCGCCGCCCACCCACAGGTTGCGGACGAGACGGCGTCGGAAGACCAGGAAGCAGACGAGCGCGAGGACCGGCACCGCCAGGGTCGCGCCGAGCACAGCGTACGCGGCGGGCGGCGCGAGGAGAGCGCACAGCATGATCGTGCCGACGCCCTGCATCTGCACCCAGGTCTTGACCTTGGCCAGGTAGCTCGTCTCGAAGCGGATGCCGCGCTGGGCGTAGGCGCTGCGCATCGCGGTGACCAGGAACTCGCGCACGAACATGAGCGCGACCGCCGAGGCGGGCAGGAGCCGGACGTCGGCCAGCGGCACGAGCATGAAGGCGAGGAAGACCTTGTCGGCCAGCGGGTCGAGCAGGGCGCCGAGGACCGTGGGCCCATGCTTGCGGGCCAGGTAGCCGTCGAGATAGTCGGTGGACCCGACGACGAGCGCGAGCCCGATCGCGAACCACCAGCCGGTGGCGCCCTGGTAGATGAGCCAGGCGATGAGCGGCATCGGGATGAGTCGCGCCACCGTGACCTGATTCGCGGTCACGCGCGGGCGGTACGCGGCAGCGCCGGATGGCTGGGTTGCCTCGATGGGACGATTCACCGTCGGGGAACCTAGCACCACTGCGTCGGAACGCAGTAGTGCCAGGACATTGTTGAGCAGAGCCCTCCGGACGGCCGCACTCGCGGCCGGGAAATCCGCTCGTCGTCACTCTCGATCTCACTCGCGCTCCGCGGCGCCGCGCAGGATGAGCGCCGCATCGCGCGCGATGCGATAGCCGGCGTCGTCGCGCACGAGCAGCTCGCGCAGCCCGAGGTTGCGCAGGGTGGTCAGCCCGACGTGCAGTCGGTTCGACGCGGCGAGCGGATCGATGTGCTCGCCCGGCCAGCCGGCCTCCATCAGTCGATCGGTGCTGACCGCCGCGCCGGTGCCGGCCGCACGTTCGGCGACGAGCGCCGCGAGCAGGCGCCGCAGCACTTGCCGCCGGGCGAGGCTCACCTCCTTGCCCTCCGGCGTGCGGAACCACGACGCGTCATCGGCGACCAGGTAGGCGCCTTCGGCCAGCGCGCGCCCGAGCAGCCGGCGGGCCGCGCGCAGGTGCTCGTTCGGGACCAGCGCCGACTCCGCCCGCCCGGCCGCGCCGCGGCGGAGCGCCGCCGCCCGCTCCAGGTCGCCGGCAGCGGCCGCCTCGCGCGCCAGCGCCACGTCGAGGAGCGCGCGGTGGGTCGCCACGATGGCGGCGTCGTTCGCGTCGCCGTAGTCGTGCGCGCGCACGTCGGCCGCGTCGAGCGCGGTGCGCGCCTCGGCCAGCTTCCCGCGCCCCGCTTCCAGGCCGCCCAGGCATGCCAGGAACAGTCCCTCCATCCGCCGTGCCCCCTCCTCGCCGAGCGCGGCGATGGCGGCGCGGTAGTGGCCGGCCGCCTCGTCGATCTCGCCCTGCTCGTGCGCGACGCATCCCAGGTGGCCGACCAGACCGGCCCACAGCCGCCGCTCGTTCGCCTCGAGGCACAGCGCGGCCGCCGTCTCGAGGTCGCGCCGCGCCGCCTCCAGCCGGCCCTGCTCCTGATGGGCCGCGGCCCGTCCGGCCAGCAGCAATCCCTCCTCGACGCGCTGTCCCTGGCTGCGGAAGCGATCGAGCGCGCTGTCCCAGTGCGTGATCGCCTCCTCCGGGAGACCGTCGTCGAGATAGAGGTTGCCGAGGTGGGCCAGGGTGCGCGCCTCGAGCACGCCGTCGCCGGCCTCGCGCGCGAGGGCCAGCGCTTCGGCCAGGATGGCGCGCCGCTCCTCGAGGTCGCCGACCGCGAGCATCGCGCCCATGCCGCAAAGGACCGCGCCCCGTACCGCCGGATCGCGGGCCATCTCGGCCTGCTCCAGCGCGCGCTCGAACAGGCGGTGGGCCTGGGCGTTGCGGCCGATGGCGGCGCACGCGCAACCGATGAAGCGGAGGATGGCGGCGCGGGCCGGTGGATCGCCCGGCGCGCGACCGGTGGCCTGCGCGACCGCCTCGGCGGCGGTGTGGCGGAGGACCCAGAACGCGCCGAGCCGCGCGCGCGGAGTCAGGAGACGCTCGATCTGGCCGAGGAACTCGACCCCGCGCGCCGCCGCCATCCCGAACGAGGTCGGATCGCGCAGGGCGCGCTCGTACGCGGCGAGCAGGTCGTCCGACTCGAGCGAGAGCCGGGCCAGCATGCCGCCGGTGCGGCTCCGCTCGCCGGCGCGGCCCAGGATGCTGCCCAGACGATCGTAGTAGTAGCCGTGGCGGGTCACGGTCTCGAGGCGCTCGGGCGAGGAGGCCAGTTTTTCGGCCGCGTAGTCTCGGATCGATTCGTACAGGCAGAAGCGGGTCTCGCCCCCCTCGGGGCGCAGGATGCGGAGGAGCGATTTCTCGGCCAGCGCGTGCAGGACATCCATCGTGGCCGGCACGGCCGGCGTCGCGCCCTCGCCCCCGGCCGGTCGGAGATCGATCACCGCCTCGGCCGCCTCGAGCGGGAAGGTGCCGCGGAAGACCGAGCACTGGGCGAGCGCCTTCTGCTCGGTCGGAGACAGGAGGGTCCACGACCAGTCGATCGCGCCGAGCAGGGTGGCCTGCCGCGTGGTCCGGCCGCGCGGGCCGAGCGCGAGGAGCTCGAACCTCCGCTCGAGCCGCTGGCGCAGCTGGGCCAGGTCCAGGATGGTGGTGCGCACGGCGGCCAGCTCGATGGCCAGCGGGATGCCGTCGAGCCGGTGGAGGATGTCGGCCAGGAACGGCCCGTCCTCGGGGCGGAGCTGGAGGTCCGGCGCGCGGGCGGCGAAGAGCTGGCCCGCCTCCGACGCCAGCACATCGGCGAGATCGGTGGCCGACGGAGACGGCAGCCCGAGCGGGAGGAGCTCGAGCACCTCCTCGCCGGCCACCCGCAACCGCTCGCGGCTGGTCACCAGGATGCGCAGCTCCGGCGCGCGGGCCAGCCAGTCGCCCAGCGTGACGGCCGCGCCCGCGACGAGATGCTCGAAGTTGTCGAGGACGATGAGCTCATGGCTGTCGGGGGCGGGCGCCTCCCGCCGCCATCCGAGCGCCTCGCGCACACGCTGGCCGAACGCGCGCGCGTCGGCCGCGTCGGCCACATCGATCACGTGGACGGCCCTCTCGCCCGGCGAGGCGAGTCCGGCGTGGCGCAGCGCCAGGCGCGACTTCCCGGTCCCGGGCGGGCCCAGCACCGTGACCAGCCGGGCGCCCGAGCGCAGGAGATCGTCGAGCCTGCGCAGCTCGACCGCACGCCCCACGAAGCTGGTCCCGTAGGGGTCCACCACCGCCGGATTGTATCCCCCGCCCGGTCGCGCGGGCGAGCCCGGCGCGCGCGGGCCGCGACCGGTCGAGCGTCGAAGTCATGCCCCCGAGCACGCGGTGCGGTCGCATCCAGCCGGCCCCTCGTCTCACGTTCGTCACCAGGCCAGAAATACGTCGACCCGGTCGTGCCCCGCGACTTAAGCCCAATGCCGTTCGGTTAGTAGGCCGCGCGCTTGATCGCAGAGGCGCAGAGGCGCAGAGACGCCGAGAACGCAGAAGCAATTCGAGTTGAAGATGGTTGGGTCAGCGGAAGTAGAATCTTTCGAATTGAATTGCCTCTGCGTCTCTGCGTCTCTGCGTCTCTGCGCTCGAAGCGCGCGGCCGTTAACCGAACGGCGAATCGGCGCGCGCATGCCGATCCGGCATGCACGATCGGCCGGCCCGCGGGCCCCGATCCAGCAGAAACCGCGCGATGCATCTGGCCCGCCGCGTGCTCCAGGTCGGCGAATGGCACGACAAGGCCCGAGGACCGCGAGCGCCCAGGCTCTCTCGGTCGCGTTCTTGATGCTGGCCGGCTGCGGCGGCGCGGCCGGAGATCCCCCCGGCGACGCCGGCCCCTGCGAGACAGACTGTCCCGGGGATGGACCGGATGCCGGACCCGGCGTCGTCCCGGACGCGGACCCCGGCCCCGGCCTCGCATGCGATCCGCCCGGCCCGGACGTCATGGCCGTCACTCTGGCACACGCCGAGTTGCCGGCGGACCTGGCGGAGGCCGCCGCCGTTCCGGTGAGCGAAGCCGAGGCGAGCGCGGCAGGCGCCGTCCCGTACGAGGTCCTCACCGAGGACGTGAGCGCGGCGAGCGCGATCCCCGCGGTGACCTGCCTGCCCGGCCTGGAGACCGAGATCGTTCTTCGCTGGGGCAACCTCCCGCCCCTTCCGCCGCCTGCGGCCACCGAATGGGTGGATGTCGGCGGGTACGTGGCCGTCTCGGAGGGTGAGATCGAGCTCGTCCGCGCGCTCCGCTGGGACGGACCGTCGGATCCGGGCGCGCCGCGTCCTCGCGTCGATGTCGTCGCGCCGCAGACCGATCCACGCGTCCTCCGCTTCAGCTCCTCGATAGGCTCCGGGTCCGATGGCCTGCTCGTGCGCATCCGGCGACCTGTCATCGAGCCGGTCGCGCTCGAGGTGAAGCTCGGCGATGCGGTGCAGACCTATCCGCTCGAGGAGCACATGTCCCTCCACATCGTGTCCGGCGGATGGGATCTACCGGTCGGGCAGGCGATGATCGACGCCTACCTCCAGCGCGAGACCGCCGGCTGCTACGCCGAGACCGGCCGCCTGGCCGGGACCTGGACCTACGCGTCGCAGGGCGGCGGCACCGCGCTCGATCGATTCAGCGGCACGATCGCGCGGGCGGGCGGCGCGATGGAGCCGATCGCCTTCGAGGGCGCACCCGACCTGGCCGGTCCGTACGGGACCTTCGCCGGCACGGCCGGCTCGGCCGGCGCCGCGGTCGACGGCTACTACGGGCGGCACTGGCTGTTCGGCCAGTACGAGCCGGCAGGCCTGGTCGTCGGCCGCATCGCCGAGCCCGGTGTCGTCGGCGGCAGCGGCGAGGAGGAATTCTTCATCGCGCTGTACGACGGGAATGACCTGCCGGGCTCGGTCGCCTTCCGCCGCGTCGCCTGCGACGCACCCGGCGCCGAGCACGAGAGCGACTTCCTCTTCTGAATCTGATCTGAGGCCGCGCTCGATTCACGGGAAGACCAGCACGGCCGCCTCTCCGTGTGTGGCGATGAGCTGGTCGATGTAGGCGAGCGCGTCGTCGCGGCGGGACAGCACCGCCGCCATCTCCGATTCGTTGAGCAGGTACTCCATCGCGCCCAGGTCGCGGGATACGGCGTCGCGCACGTCCTCGACGCGAAGCTCGCGCAGGGCAGCCACCAGCGAGCGGGAGAACTTCTGCGCGCGGCGGAGGTAGAACCTCGCCTTCTGATGTCCGCGCGGCTGCGGTCGGAACGCCATCGTGTTGTCCATGAAGTAGAGGCTCGAGCCGTCCTTGGACCCGAGGATGTTGCTGCCCGACCAGCGGTCGATGTTGTTGATGATGAAGTCGAAGAGCACCACGCTCGAGATCTGCGCCACCATCTGCGCGTGCTCCGCGGCGATCTCCGCGCCGAGGGTCAGCTCGCGCTGCCAGATCGCGACTCCCTCTGGAGAATCGAGGAACAGTCCCTCGATGCTGGGCTTCGCCAGGTCCGGGATCCACCAGGTGAGCTCCCCGACCGTCTCGCCCTCCTGCGCGACCATCTCGGTCTGCAACCGCAGGCGTTCCGCCGGACCGGCGCCCACGAGATGGGCCGCGATCTCGTCGACCCGGAAGCGGCGCGCGATCGAGGGCGGGACCCGGCCGATGCCGAGCAGACGGTCCATCCGGTACGCGGCGATCTCCTTGCGCGGCATGGAGCCGAGGTTGCGCTGCTCCGGCTTGAAGGCCGCCCGCGCGCCGTTGTCGAAGTCGATCCGCATGTTGAGCGACGTGCAGCACGAGCCGATCTTGACCCGCGCGATTCCCCCTTCGCGGATCGGGGCCAGGAGCGCCTGGTCCGGGTGACCTGCGAAGATGCTGGTCCGCTCGGTCGCTGCCGGGGCCGGAGCCCGCCCGACCAGCGCCTCCCCGGTGGTGTCGGCCGGCGGCGCGGGCGTCACGGTCGCCGTCGCCGGCACGGGGGCTGGTTCGCCCGGCACCGGTGCCGCCACGTCCGCCGGCGCCCCCGTCTCCTCTTCGCCTCCTGGATCGGACGACGCGGCCTCGGGGCGCAGCTCGGTGACGGCCCAGACCGCCCCGCCGGCCAGCGAGCCGACGACGATGGCCCCGACGGCCAGCTCGGCCGCGACGCAGGTGGCCAACCGCATCGCCCGAGCGTATCACCATCGCCGGGTGAGCAGCTCTCTTCGGCAAGACGCTGCTTGACTCGGCCGATCCTCCGCGTACCGTGCAAGAAGCCATGACTTCGGCGGCCAGACGCGAGACCGAGGAGCAGTTCACCGCGCGCGATCTGCGAGACATCTGGTCGATGATCCTGCTCGACGATCGCATGGCCGGTTTCAACCTGCTGAGCCGGGCCGAGGCCGAGGACTTCTTCCTCGAGCTGAACGCGCCCGATCAGGCCGAGATCCTCCTGGCGCTCCCGCCGGAGGAGCGGCGATCGTGGATGCGCCTCCTGCCTCCCGACGATGCGGCCGACCTGGTCCAGGTGGCGTCGCCGTCAGAGCGCGAGCGCCTGCTCGGCCTCCTCGACGACCCGACCCGGCGAGAGGTGAACGCGCTGCTCGCGTACGAGGAGGACGCGGCGGGCGGCCTCATGAACCCGCGCTACGCCCGCCTGCGCCCGGACGTCACCGTCGACGAGGCGATCCCCTATCTGCGCCAGCAGGCGCAGACCCACCTGGAGACCATCTACTACATCTACGTCCTCGACGACCGGAAGCGACTCCTGGGCGTGCTCTCCCTGCGCGAGCTGTTCGCGGCGCCGGCCGCCGCGGTCATCCGCGACATCATGCGGCGGGACGTCCTCACGGTGCGCGACGACCTCGATCAGGAGGCGGTCAGCCGGGTCGTCGCCCAGCACGATCTCTACGCCATCCCGGTCGTGGACGCCGAGAACCGGATGAAGGGCATCGTGACGGTGGACGACATCGTCGACGTCGTGCAGGAGGAGGCGACCGAGGACATCCAGAAGTTCGGCGGCATGGAGGCCCTCGACCTGCCGTACATGAAGGTCACGTTCGGCCGCCTGGTCAGGAAGCGGGCCACCTGGCTGGCGGCTCTGTTCCTGGGCGAGATGCTGACCGCGACCGCGATGGCCTACTTCGAGGACGAGATCGCCCGGGCCGTGGTCCTGGCCCTGTTCGTGCCTCTCATCATCTCGAGCGGCGGGAACTCCGGCTCGCAGGCCTCGACCCTGGTCATCCGGGCCATGGCGCTCGGCGAGGTGAAGCTGCGCGACTGGTGGCGGGTGATCCGGCGCGAGCTGGCGGCAGGCGCCACGCTCGGGGTGGTGCTGGGCACCATCGGCTTCCTGCGCATCGCGATCTGGCAGGCAATCAGACCGACCTACGGCGAGCACGCCTACCTGGTCGCGGCGACCGTCTTCACGAGCCTCGTCGGGGTGGTGACCTTCGGCACCGTCGCCGGCTCGCTCCTGCCGTTCGTGCTGCGCCGGGCCGGCTTCGACCCGGCCAGCGCCTCGGCCCCGTTCGTCGCCACCCTGGTCGACGTCACCGGCCTCGTCATCTACTTCACGGCGGCGAGCCTGATCCTGCACGGCACCCTGCTCTGACGTTGCCACGCTCCGGCCCGCTCTGGCAGGCTCCCGCCATGGCGAGGGCAGCCGTGAAAGCCGCGAAGCCCGCGAAGGCCGCGAGGTTCGCCGGGTTCGAGCGCAATGCGATGCAGTTCTGGCACGAGCTCGCGGCGGAGATGAACCGCGACTGGTTCCTGGAGAACAAGACGCGCTACGAGGCCGAGTGGCTGCACCCGATGACGGCGCTCCTCACGGCAGCGTCCGAGAAGCTCGCCCCGGCGTACCGGGGCATCCGGCTCGGGCCGCCGAAGGTGATGCGCATCAACCGCGACATCCGTTTCAGTCAGGACAAGTCGCCGTACAAGACCTGGATCGGCGGCGGTGTCACCCTCGGCGAGGGCAAGCCGAATGCGGGCGTGACCGCGCTCTACATCCACTTCGGCATCGAGCACGACTTCGCCGGCGCCGGCCAGTACGTCTTCATGGACGACACGCTCGCGAGGTGGCGCAAGAAGGTGGCGGACCAGGCGAAGGGGGCGGAGATCGCGAAGATCGTCGCCGCGCTTCGCAAGGCGAAGTACGAGGTCACCGCGTACGAGACGCTCGCGCGCGTGCCGCGGCCGTTCGACGCCGAGCACCCGCGCGCCGACCTCCTCAAGATGAAGGGCCTCGTCGTCGGATTCCCGAAGATCCCGCGCGGGCTCATCCACAAACCGGAGTTCCTCGCCTGGCTGGTCGGTCACGGCAAGGCGGCGGCGCCGCTCGCGACGTGGCTGCACCGGAATCTCGGCTGAGGACCGGCGGAGACGCGCCGGCAGGCTGCGGCTATAGTCCGGCCATCATGTCCGGGCCGGGATCGTCGTCGCTGGCGGCACCGTGGTGGCGCGGATCGGGCCTCGACACCTCGAACGGCGCCGAGTTCGTCCAGCAGCGCATCACTCTCTTCGCCAAGCTGCTCACCGCGATCTCGTTCGCGTTCCTCGTCCTCGGCTTCGTCACGGGTCTCGCGTTCGAGATGCCGCTCGCGCTCTACCTGACCGGCCGCATGACCGTGGCGCACGTGGCCGGCCTCGCCGTCATCGCGATCGCGTGGGTCGTCGCCCGGCAGGGCCGCTTCTCGCTGGCCGGACTGGGAGCCCTGGACGCGGTCGCGCTGGTCGGCTCCTGCACGGCGTGGGCCTTCTTCGTCGACGAGCCGTTCGGCGAGTCGGTGTTCGTGGCGGTCATCTCGGTCATCATGACGATCCTGGCGCGCGCGATCATCGTCCCCTCGAAGGCGGCCCGCACGCTGCGCCTGAGCCTGCTCTCGATCGTGCCGACCCTGGTCCTCATGTGGCTCGGTCTCGGGCCCGCGCTCGCGCGCACGGCAGGCTCCTACATCCCCTACGGCCCCTGGCTGACCGTGTTCAACCAGACCCTCCTCCTCGTCGTGGTCGCGTGGATGGCGACCATCACGTCTCGCATCCTCTACGATCTGCGCCGGAGCGTGCGCGAGGCCAACGAGCTCGGCCAGTACGCGCTCGAGGAGAAGCTCGGCGCGGGCGGGATGGGCGAGGTCTGGCGGGCGCGGCATCGGTTCCTGGTGCGTGCCGCCGCGGTCAAGCTCATCCGCCCGGAGCTCCTGGCCACCAACCCGGCCGGGCCGGAGCAGGTGCTGCGCCGCTTCGAGCGCGAGGCGATGGCCACCGCGGCCCTCCGCTCGCCGCACACCGTGCAGCTCTACGACTTCGGCCAGGCCGACGACGGCACACTGTTCTACGTCATGGAGCTCCTGCTCGGGATCGACCTCGAGAAGCTGGTCTCCCGCTTCGGACCGGTCCCGGCCGAGCGGGCGGTCCACATCCTCAAGCAGGTCTGCCATTCGCTCGACGAGGCGCACCACAACGGGCTCACCCATCGCGACATCAAGCCGGCCAACATCTTCGTCAGCGGCATCGGCAGCGAGCTCGACTTCGTCAAGGTGCTCGACTTCGGCCTGGTGCGCTTTCGCCCGGAGCTCGCCGGCGACCAGGTCAGGCTGACCACCGAGGGCCGGGTCGGCGGGACCCCGGCCTACACCGCGCCGGAGATCGTGCTCGGCGAGCAGAGCTACGACCACCGGGTCGACATCTACGCGGTCGGCTGCGTCGGTTACTGGCTCCTGACCGGCCGGCTCGTGTTCGAGACGGACAGCATGATGAAGATGATCATCGACCACGCCCGCACCCAGCCCCCGCCGCCGCACAGCCGCACCCAGCGGCCGATCCCGCCCGCTCTCGAGCAGGTGATCATGGACTGTCTCGAGAAGGACCCGGCCCGCCGCCCGCCCAGCGCGGCCGTCCTGGCCGATCGCCTGTCCGCCGTCGAGCTCTCCCACCAGTGGACGCGCGAGCGGGCCGAGGCATGGTGGCGCACGAACATGCCTGACCCATCCCCGGAGCGCCCGGTGGCCGAGGTCCTTCTCTCCCACGAAGGGACGCCCGGCGCGGTCCGCGAGCTCCGCCCCCGCCGCCCCCGCGCCGGCGCCTCACGCGACCCGACCATGCCGGGGTGAGGTGAGGTAAGGCCAGAATTCCGGCCTCACCTCATCTCAGCTCACCACGCCTGGTCCGGCGGTCAATCGACGAGGCAGCGGACGACTACCGTCGTGTTGGACGGCGGGTCCTGCGGAGGATCGCCGCGGTCGATCTCGAGGGCGACGTTGGTCGGCGTCTCGCAGGTCTGGTCCTCGACGAAGCGGAAGCAGGGCGGGCCCGAGCTGTCACACGGCGGGATCGGCGTGTCCACCTCGGTCTCCAGCCCCTGGTCTTGCACGTCGGACACCCGGCAGTCGGGCTGAACCCCGCCGGCGGTCGCGTCGCCGTCGGCCAAGGTCCCCTCGAGGCAGGGAGTCCCGACCACCTTCTTGAAGAGGGCCGCGATCTGGTTCAGGGCATCGCGGAGGTCCACGCCGTCGGTGGCCGGGTCGTAGTTGCAGAGGCTCTGGAACGTGGACCGTGCCGGGAAACCGTCGAGGAACGCGCTCATGCGTATCGCGGGCCTGGCGGCCACGATCGCGTCTCCGCCGCTGCTGACGGCTCCGGAGCAGTTGCTGCCGCCCCCGTTGCATACCACGCAGGCCGGCTGCACCCATAGCTGGTTGTTGTTCGTCGGGTTCTCGACGAACAACAACCAGCTATGGGTG
>WNGB01015056.1_pt1 | contig 27526 bp, 23 predicted proteins | sample 5400681 | NCBI WGS metagenome assembly WNGB01 (sample SAMN13153367, study PRJNA577476) | soil metagenome | isolation source: 115 cm soil or saprolite under grassland replicate 2 | place: USA:California | collected 2016-06-15
GCCTTGGTGCTCCGCGCCGACGACCATCGTGCGCAGCTTCAGCAGCTCGAACTCCTCGCCGTTCCTGCCGACTCTGCGCTGGCGGTAGAGGATTGGCCCCCCGTCCTCGAGTTTGAGTGCGAGCGCGGCGACGCCCAGCGCGGGGCTCGCGAACGCGAGCCCAAGCCCGGCAAGCGTCGCGTCGACGAGGCGGTTCACCGAGTTCCTTCCGCCTTTGCCCAGACGGCCGGCACGCCGAAGCGGAGATAGCGGACGAGCGACACGACCGTCGCCCACGTGACCAGGACGTAGTAGCGCGCGATCCCGACGCCGAGCGCCGCGGCGAGCAGCAGCAGCAACTGGAGCGCGAGCGCGACCTGGTAGAGGAGGCCGCTGCGGACGAGCGCGATCGAGGAACCGAGCAGGACGAGATGCAGCAGCCCGCTCGCGTAGCGGAGGTGCCGGTGCGACAGGATCTCCAGCAGATAGGTGGGGCCGAGCCGGCGCAGCATCTTCCCGCGCAAGACGATGAGCCAGCAGTGCTCGAACATCCTCACTTTGCGTCGATACTCGTCCTCGATGTCACGCGACGGCTTCTCCCAGGCGACCGCGTCGGGCTCGAAGACGGCCCGGCGACCGCGCTGCACCATCAGATACGGCAGCGCGAGGTCGTGCCCGAAGCGGGGGTCGACGTCGACGTAGTCCGAGCGGCGCACGGAGTAGATCGGCCCGATGCCGCCGGTGATCGACCCGAGCAGCGACTCGTTGCGCCGGAGCCACGCCTCCCAGCGCCAGTACGTTCCTTCACGGTTGCTGCCGTCGGCCGCCTCGTAGAAGTGGCCCCCGCACACGTAGGCGACCTCGGGATCCGCGAAGTTGCGCGCGAGCGTGCGCAGCGCGTCCGGCCGCCACTGCGCGTTGGCGTCGGAGAAGGCGAGGATCTCGGCGTCGGTCTGGCGCACGGCGAGGTTCTGGGCGGCGACCTTGCCGCCGCGCGGGCAGCGGAGCAAACGGACGCGCGGCTCGCGCCTCGCGACTTCCTCGACGAGCGCGTCGGTCGCGTCGGTCGACGCGTCCGAGGCGACGATCACGTCGAAGCGTTCCTGCGGGTAGTCCTGCTCGAGCAGGTTCTGGAGGCGACGCCGGATCACGGCCTCCTCGTTGTGCGCGGCGACGACGACCGTCACGCGAGGGGTGAAGTCGCCCTTGCGCACGGGCCGTCCCCGCACCCGCGCGAGCCCCGCGGCGACCAGCGGGTACGCGGCCTGAGTCCAGGCGAGCGCACCGAGCGACGTCCAGAAGAGCACCTCCGCGATCACGCGGCAATCGTAGGCTCAGCGGCGCACGTTGCCGTCGTAGATGTACACGCGCGAGTGCAAGCCCCACCCGTACAGGGTGGGGGTGCTACCCACCACCCTCGAGGGCGACGATAGCCGTCCGCGGCGCACCGAGGTGTGCCGGTTCTGTGGCGATTGTCGCTCAGACGGCTTTGACGGACGCGGCCAGCTTCTCGATCGACTCCTTCGCGTCGCCGAACAGCATCACCGTCTTCGGGTTGAGGAAGAGCGGGTTCTCGATCCCGGCGAACCCCGGGTTCATGCTGCGCTTCAGCACCACGACCTGCTGCGCGTTGTCGACGTTCAGGATCGGCATCCCGTAGATCGGGCTGCCGGTGTTGTTGCGCGCGTCGGGGTTGACCACGTCGTTCGCGCCGATCACGAGCGCCACGTCCGTGCGCGCGAACTCCGGATTCGCTTCCTCCATCTCCTTCAGCTGCGGATAGGGGACGTTCGCCTCGGCGAGCAGCACGTTCATGTGTCCGGGCATCCGGCCCGCCACGGGATGAATCGCGTAGGAGACCTCGACGCCGCGCGCCTCGAGCAGGTCGGCGAGCGTGCGGACGTCGTGCTGCGCCTGCGCGACCGCCATGCCATAGCCCGGCACGAACACGACCTTGTTCGCGTACGCGAGCATGACGGCGACGTCCTCGGCGCTCGCGGAGCGAACCTGCCCGTCAGCCCCGCCCGGCGCCGCCACGCCGGCGGCCGCCGGGACGAGCTGCCCGAAGGCCCCGAACAGCACGTTCGTGATCGACCGGTTCATCGCGCGGCCCATCAGGATCGTCAGCAGCGTCCCCGATGCGCCGACGAGCATCCCGCTCACGATCAGCACGTTGTTCTCGAGCTCGAAGCCCGTCGCCGCCGCGGCGAGGCCCGTGAACGCATTCAGCAACGAGATCACAACCGGCATGTCCGCGCCGCCGATCGGCAGCACGAAGACGACGCCGAAGACGGCCGCGCCTCCGATCAGCGCCCAGATCAGCCACTGCTGCTCCGCGCCGGCAGCGATCGCGATTCCCGCGGCGAGCACGGTCGCGAACAACAGCGCATTCGTCGGCTGCTGCAGCGGATACACGATCGGCCGCCCGCGGATCAGCTCCTGCAGCTTCGCGAACGCGACCATCGATCCCGCGAACGAGATGCTGCCGATGATCGCGGAGAGCATGATCGACGCGCTGATGTCCGTCTTCAGCGTCCCGGGATCGGGCGCGCGGTTGTGGAACTCCGCCAGTGAGATCAGCGCCGCCGCGCCGCCGCCGACGCCGTTGAAGAGCGCCACCATCTGCGGCATCGCCGTCATCCGCACCTTCCGCGCCGCGACCGCGCCGAAGACCCCGCCGATCACCATCCCGACCACGATCTCCCAGTAGCTGCCGACCTCGTCCTGCGCGAAGGTGACGACGATCGCGACGAGCATCCCGACCGCACCGATCTGATTGCCGCGCCGTGCCGTCGCCGGATTCGACAGGAACCGCAACGCCAGGATGAACGTCACGATCGTGATCAGATAGAGGAGGTTCGTGACGTCGCGGCTCAAGACTTCGGCTCGCTGCGCTCCCGTTTCTTGAACATCTCCAGCATCCGGTCGGTGACGACGAAGCCGCCGACGACGTTCGCGGAGGCAAGGACCACCGCGATCAAGCCGACGATCGTCGTGAGCGTGTCCTTGTGGTCGAGGCCGGCGACGAGCATCGCGCCGACGATGACGATCCCGTGGATCGCGTTCGTCCCCGACATCAGCGGCGTGTGCAGCAGCGTCGGCACCTTCGAGATCACCTCGAAGCCGAGGAAGATCGCGAGCACCAGGATGGTGATCTCGAACGTGAGCAGGAGGCCGTGGCTCACGCCGCCTCCGTCGCCTTCGGCTCCGTCGCGTGGGGGAAACCATGTTTCCCCCACGAGCCCCCTTCTTGTGAAAAGGACGCTCCGACGCACGCGCCGTCGCCACCGCCGCGTCCGTCGGAGAGAAGGAGTGGGGAAACCTCCCGGTTTCCCCCTTCCCCTTCCACGTGGCCACTCACGCGGCCGCCACCTTCGCCTTCGTCACGCAGGCCCCCGCCGTGATCTCGTCGTCCCAGTCCAGTGCGAGCTCGCCCTCCGGCGCCAGGTGCTGCAGCAACGCGGAGACGTTGCGCGCGTACAGCTGGCTGGCGTGGAACGGCATCGTCGACGGGATGTTCGTCAACCCGACGATGGTCACGCCGTCGCGCTCGACGATCTCGCCCGGCTGAGTCAGCTCGCAATTGCCGCCCGCCTCCGCGGCCAGGTCGACGATCACCGAGCCGGGGCGCATGCCCGCAACCGCGCCGGCCGGGATCAGTCGCGGCGCCGCCCGACCGGGAATGAGCGCCGTCGTGATCGCGACGTCGTACTCGGGGATGCGCTCCTCCAGCGCCGACTGCTGGCGCCGCTGTTCCTCCTCGGTGAGCTCGCGCGCGTAGCCCCCCGCCGTCTCCTCGCCGATGATGCCCAGGTCGAGGAAGGTCGCGCCGAGGCTCTCGACCTGCTCGCGCACGACCGGGCGCACGTCGAAGCCGGCCACCACAGCCCCGAGCCGGTGCGCGGTGGCGATTGCCTGCAGGCCGGCGACGCCCGCTCCGAGCACCAGCACCTTCGCCGGTGTGACCGTCCCTGCTGCGGTCATCAGCATCGGCAGGAACCGCGGCAGCTTGTCGGCGGCGATCAGCACCGCCTTGTAGCCGGAGACGGTCGCCTGCGACGAGAGCGCGTCCATCGGCTGCGCGCGCGTGATCCGGGGGATCGACTCCATCGCGAACGCGTGCACGCCCCGCTCGGCCAGCCGCTCGACGCCGGCCGGATCGGTCAGCGGCTCCAGAAACCCGACGAGCACCTGTCCGCCGCGCAGCCGTGCCACTTCCTCGGCGCTCGGCTTGCGCACCTTGACGACGGCGTCCGCGTCCCAGACCGCATCCGAGACCGCCGCGCCGGCCTCCGTGTACGCGTCGTCCGGAAACGACGCCGCTGCCCCCGCGCCCGGCTCGACGACGACGTCGAAGCCCGCCGGCTTCAGCCGTGCAACCGCGTCCGGGACGAGTGCCACTCGGCGCTCGCCTGGCTCGAGCTCCCGCGGGACGCCGATGCGCACGGCGCGAGTTTACGTACCCTCACCGGCGAGTGACCCACTTCATCGAGGACTACGGGCTCGTCTTCCTGTTCGGGATCGTCTGTCTCGAAAGCGCCGGACTGTGGCTGCCAGGTGAGACTGCGCTGATCGCCGCCGGTGTCTACGCGTCGAAGGGGAACCTCTCGATCTCCGGCGTGATCGCGGTCGCGGCCGCCGGGGCGATCATCGGCGACAACATCGGCTACTGGCTCGGGCGGGAAGGCGGCCGCCGTCTCCTGTACAGGTACGCGTTGCTCACCCGCTTCGCGGAACGCGTCTTACCTCCGGCGGAGCGCTTCTTCGAGCGGCACGGCGGCAAGGCCGTCTTCCTGGCGCGCTTCTTCGGTGGCGTGCGCGTGACCGGCGCCTGGATGGCCGGGATCACGCGGATGACCTGGTGGCGCTTCCTCTTCTGGAACGCGGCCGGCGGAGTGGTCTGGGCAACGGCCGTCGGGCTGCTCGCGTTCTACGCGGGCAAAGCTGCCGCGGACGCGCTGGCGCGCTATGGCGTGTACGCGGCGATCGCCGGTGGCATCCTGCTCGTCCTCGTGATCGGAGCGCTGCACGTCTGGCGCCGCCGCGTCGTCGAGCAGAAGACGTGAAGCACGCGCTCGCGCTCCTGCTCGTCTCCTCGCTGCTGGCGGCAGGCCCGCGTGCGTCGGCGCAGGACGACACACCGCGACCTGCTCACGTCGTCCTGGTCGTCTTCGAGAACAAGGCGGAGCGACAGGTCATCGGCAGCCGCGTGGCGCCGACGTTCACGGCGCTCGCGCGCCGGTACGTCCGGCTGACGAACTACCACGCGGTGACGCACCCGAGCCTGCCGAACTACCTTGCGCTCGTCTCCGGGCAGACGCACGGCGTCCGGCGGGATTGCACGCCCTGCGTCGTCGACGCGCCGAATCTCGCCGACACGCTCGACGCGGCCGGCCGCACGTGGAAGACCTACGCGGAGGGACTGCCGCGTCCCGGCTACACCGGCGCGGCGTCGGGCCGCTACGTCAAGAAGCACGTGCCGTTTCTCTATTTCCGCGACGTCGCCTCGAACGTCGCGCGCCGTCACCAGATTGTGCCGCTCCCACAGTTGAACGCCGATCTCGAGAGCGGGACGCTGCCCGACTTCGCCTTGGTCGTCCCGGACCTCTGCCACTCGATGCACGACTGCCCCGTGCGGAGCGGCGATCGCTGGCTCCACGAGCGCGTTCCGCCGCTGCTGGAGCTGCCCGACACGGTCGTCTTCGTCACGTTCGACGAGGGAGCGTGGGGGCCGGGAGGCAACCACGTCGCCGCGCTGGCACTCGGAACGGCCGTGCGTCCCGCGGCTCGCATCGCCCAGAAGACCGGTCACTACGGGTTGCTGCGCACGATCGAGGCGGTGTGGGGCCTGCCGCTGCTCGGTCACTCGGCCTCGGCGCGGCCGATCGCCGGCATCTGGAAGTAGAGGGATTTCGCGACGGGGCTGGAATGAGGTCAGCCCGATGCTGGCCGCCCTCGCTTCAGCGCAAGCCGCCCGCGACCCGACGACTGCGGCGCACTGCACGCGCGTGACCTACCTGGCCGGGCGGCTGGCGGCGTGGATGGGCTGGGAGGAGACGCGGCTGTGGAACCTGAGCGTCGGCGCGCGGCTGCACGACATCGGCAAGGTGATGATCTCCGAGACGATCCTGCGCAAGCGCGGTCCGCTCAGCCCGCAAGAGCTCGCGGAGATCCGCACGCATCCCAGTGCCGGCGCAAGGCTGATCGGCCCTGTGGACACGGCGGCCGAAGCACTGCCTTACGTGCTCTACCACCACGAGCGCTGGGACGGCTCGGGCTACCCGACGCGGCGACCCGGCCCCGACGTTCCCGAGGGAGCCCGACTGCTCGCCGTCGTCGACGCGTTCGACGCGATGACCTCGACCCGCCCGTACCGGCGGGCGCTTCCGACGTTCCACGCGCTCGCCGAGATCGAGCGCTGCGCGGGCACCCAGTTCGATCCCGACATCGCGCAGGCCTTCTTGAAGGCGTGGGGCGCCGGCGCGTTCGCCGACGCAGCCGCGATGTAGCTGACCGTGGGCCCCGCTCTCAGAGCGCGGCCCACACCTCGAGCTTCGACTTCACCCGGCGCATCACCTCGTCGGTGAACTCCGTCGTCCCAGCGTGGCCGCCGAGGTCGGCAGTGCGAACGCCTTGCGCGACGGCCTCGAGGCACGCCTCGCGGATCGCGCGCCCGGCCTGCTGCGCGGCCTCGTCGCCGTTCGCCAGCAGTGCCGCGCCGGCGAGAATCATGGCCATCGGGTTCGCGACGTTCTTGCCGAGCAGCGACGGAGCCGTGCCGTGCGCAGCCTCGGCCATCAGCGCGCGCGTCTCGTAGTTCTCATCGAACGCGACGAGCAGCGACTCGGAGCCGGCGACCGACCCGAACAGCGGCAGCACGAGGTCGGAGAGGATGTCGCCGTCTCCGGTCGAGGCGACGAGCAGCGCGAAGGTCGCGTCGATCAGCTGCGGTTCGTACGGCACCTCCGGGTGCCGCTCCGCCGCGGCGTCCATCTCCTCCTTCAGCAGTCCCTCGTAGGTCGGGCTGACGGTGTACTTCGGGCCACCGAAGACCTTGGCGCCCGCCTGCTCCGCGTGACGGAACGAGAACTCCGCGACCGCGCGGCAGATCCGGCGCTCGATCCGCTCCGTGCGGAATGCGACCTCGTCGTCGCCCTCGCCTTCGCGCCACTCCTGCGCGCCGTACGCGTCGCCGACCGCCATCCGCACGATCGAGATCGGCGCGTGCACCCCGCCGAGGGGAATGACCCCCGGGATGCGGCGGCCGGTGCGGACGATCACGCGGCCGCCGATCTCCTCGCGCAGGATCCGATTCGGCGAGCCGACGTCATCGCGACCTTCGGGCGTGATCGTGGCCGCCTTCAGCCCGAGGCCGTGTTCGCGGATCGCGCGGGCGGCGTCATAGACGACGGCGTTCCGCGTCGCGCGGCGCGACTCGATCGAGAGATCGAAACGCGGAAATTCGAGCTCGAGCCCGACGACGTCCGGTGCGAGGACCCGCAGCGCTTCGTCGAGCAGTTCCTGCCCCGTTTCGTCGCCTTCCAGCACGACGATCGTTTTGGCGTCCACGCCTGCGGAGACTAGCGGTGAACCATGCCGCGAAAAGGAGGCTGGAGACGGGTCGGTTCCCGCGGGCACTTCCGCTACGAGGATGCGCGCGGCAATCCGATCACCGACGAGGAAAGGCTGGAGCGAATTGCCGCGCTCGTGATTCCGCCCGCGTGGAAGGACGTCTGGATCTCCCCGAGCCCGACGGCCAAGCTGCAGGCGACCGGGGTGGACGCTGCAGGGCGGAGGCAATACCTGTACCACGCCGATTTCCGCGCGCAGCAGGAGCAGGCGAAGTTCGACCGGCTGATCCGGTTCGCCGAACGTCTTCCCGACCTGCGCGCGGCGATGGCGACGCACATGGACCACGACGCGCTCGACCGGCTGCGCGTCTCGGCGATCGCGACGCGGCTGATCAACCGAGGCTGGTTCCGGGTCGGCTCGGAGCGTTATGCGCGCGAATCGAACACGTACGGGATCACGACGCTGCGCAAGAATCACGTGCACGTGCGCGGCAAGCGGATCGCGTTCGACTTCCGCACGAAGCATCGTGCCGTCGTGCGCACGACCCTCGTCGACGAGGAGCTCGCCGACGCGGTCACGGAGCTGCTCGAGCTCCCGGGCGGCCCCCGCCTCTTCCGCTACGACTGGGAAGACAACCTGCGCAACCTCACCGGCGCGCGGTTGAACGACTACGTCCGCGACTATCTCGGCGAGGAGTTCACCGCGAAGGACTTCCGCACCTGGGGTGGGACGCTGATCGCCGCGATCGAGCTGGCCGAGCGCGGTCCGGCCAGGACGGAAAGCGAGGCCAAGCGCGTCCTGCCTGCGGTGATGCGGACGGTGGGCAAGGAGCTGGGCAATACGCCGGCGGTTGCGCGCAACTCCTACGTCAGCCCCGCCGTCATCGACCAGTATCTCGACGGCAGAACGATCGAAGATTTCCGGCCGCGGCATTTGCGCGTCGTGCGCGCCCGCGACACCGGCCTCGACCCGGAAGAACAAGCCCTCTTGAGCCTGCTTCGTTCCTGGAAAATTCGCCGGGCGCGGGTCGCAGCCTAGTTTCTGGCCTCTTTTGGCTAAGCTCAAGCACAAGAGATCGCCTATTGGAGGAGGAAATCGGTGGCACGTGTTACCAGGCTCGTCTGCGACAACTGCGGTAAGGAAGTCGAAGAGGCGAAGGGCGCGGTGATGCGCATCAACTTCACCGACGCGCGCCGCGGCTCCAAGCAGGCTGATCTCTGCGACGCCTGCGCGGGCAAGATGCCGGGCCAAGCGGCCGCGCGCCGCGGCCGGCGACCGAAGTCTGCAGCGGCGTAAGAGTTTCGCGCTCGTAGCGCCCGCGCGGCGGTTCGCCGTCCTGACCCGGAAGTAGCATGGGTCAGTTGGGTCTGAAACTGATCACCGGCCCGGCCAACGCCGGGAAGGTGGCGCTCCTGCTGCGCCGGTACCTGGAGGCTCTCGCTGAAGAGCCGTACCTCATCGTGCCGAACCGGTCGGACGTCGAGCGGGTCGAGCGCGACCTGCTCGAGCTGCAGCCGGCATTGCTGGGCGGCTCGATCGGCACCTTCGACGACCTGTTCCGCCGCATCGCGCGTGGCGGCGCCGACCTGCGGCCCGTCGCCACCGAGGCGCAGCGCGCGCTGCTCGTCCGCCGCGCGCTCGCCGGCCAGTCGCTCAACGGGCTCGGCCGCTCCGCGCGCTTCGGCGGCTTCGCGGACTCGCTGCTGTCCGCGGTCGCCGAGCTGGAGTCGGGCCTGCTCGACCCGAACGACCTCGACGGAGAGCTCGCCGCTCTCTACGCCGCGTACCGCGCCGAGCTCGACCGCCGCGGCCTCTGGGACCAGGACCTGCTCCGCCGGCACGCGGCCGAGCGAGTCGCGAACGAGCTGGACGCCTGGCACGGGGAGCCCGTCTTCGCCTACGGCTTCGAGGACCTGACCGGCGCGGAGTGGGCGCTGCTGCAGGCGCTCGCCGGCCGGGCGGACGTGACGGTGTCGATGCCGTACGAACCCGGACGCGCCACCTTCGCGTCGCTGACGCGGACGATGGACGACCTCGCCGGCCTCGCCGACGGCCGGATCGAGGAGCTGCCGCCCGCGCACGGCCAGGTCGCCCAGCCCGCGCTCGCGCACCTCGAGCGCACGCTCTTCGGCGAGACGACGACGGAAGCGCCGCCGATCGGCGGAGCCATCCGCTTCTTCGAGGCCGCGGGAACGCGCGGCGCGCTCGAGCTGGTCGGCGAAGAGCTGCTCTCCCTGATCCGGTCGGGCACGGCGCCCGAGCAGGTCGGCATCGTCTGCCCGTCGCTCGACCGTTGGCAGGCGCCGCTCGTGACCGCGCTGGGAACGCTTGGCGTGCCGTTCGCGCTCGAGGGCTACGTGCGGCTCGACAAGACGGCCTACGGCCAGGCGCTGCTGAGCCTGCTCAGGTTCGCGTGGCTCGGCGGCGGCCGCGCCGACCTGTACGCGTTCCTGCGCTCGCCCTACTCCACGCTCACGCGGCAGAACGTGGACTTCCTCGAGGGCCGCCTGCGCGGCCGCGCCGTCGAGAGCCCGGACAAGGTCGAGGAGGAGACGATCAGGTTGCGCGACGGCCAGCCGCTCCCCGTCCTGGAGGCGCTGCGGGCAGCGCCGACCCCGCTCGACGGCGTCGCCGAGCTGGCGGGATCGATGCTGCGTGCCGCGTACGGCCTCGAGTCGCCGCCGGCGACGGAGCTCTCCCGGCACGACATCCGCGCGCACGACGCCGTCATGCGTCTGCTCGGAGAGCTGCGCGGCTGGAGCGAGCTGGACGGTGCGCTCGCGCCGGAGGAGGTGATCGCCGCACTCGAACGGGCCGAGGTGCGGCGTGCGTCTCCGGGAGAACCGGGGCGCGTCGCGGTGCTCGACCTGCTGCGTGCGCGGACGCGCCGCTTCGAGGTCGTGTTCCTGCTCGGCCTGGAGGAGGGGCGGCTCCCGCGCCGCGGCCACGAATCGCCCTTCCTCGCGGACGACGCGCGTCGCGAGCTCGACGAGCGGTCGCGGGCGCGGCTGTCACGCCCGGAACAGGTCGCGCGCGATCGCTACCTCTTCTACACCGCCTGCACGCGTGCGACCGACCGCGTCTACCTCGTGCGCGAGGCGGCCGGGGACGACGGGACGCCGCGCGAGGCGAGCCCCTTCTGGGACGAGGTCACTGCGCTCTTCCCGAAGGAAGACGTCCTGCGCTGGACTCGGCGGCGTCCGCTCTCACAGCTGACGTGGCCGCTCGAAGGCGCGCCGACCGAGCGCGAACGTGTCCGTGCGGTCGCGCTGCGCGCCGCGGAGGATCGCTCCGCGGCGGAGGCGATCGCGTCGGCGAACGGCTGGGAGCGGCAGCTGGCGCGCGCGCTGCGGGCGTTCGAACGGCCGACGCGCCTGACGCACCCGCTCGTGCTCGCCGACCTGCAGGCACGCACTACCTTCAGCGTCACCGAGCTCGAGCGCTTCGCGGACTGTTCCTCGATCTGGTTCCTCGAGCGCGTCATCGATCCGAAGACGATGGACCGTCAGGTCGACGCGCGCCTGCGCGGCTCGATTGCGCATCAGGTGCTCTACCGCTTCTACTCGGGACTGCCCAAGGAGCTCGGAACGGAACGCGTCGCCCCCGACCGGATCGACGACGCCCTCGCGTACCTGCGGCGCTGTCTCGACGAGGCGGTCGAAGGCGTCCGCATGGAGCTGACAGAGCTCCAGCAGCGTGAGCTGCGGCACGGCCTCTGGCGTGACCTGGAGGCGTTCGTGCGCGAGGACGCCACGGCCGAGACGCCGCTCGTGCCCCGCCGGTTCGAGGTGCTGTTCGGGTCGGAGCGCGCCGCGCCCGAACTGCAGCGCGGACTCGAGCTCGCGGAAGGGCTGACCGTGTCGGGAAAGATCGACCGGATCGACGTCGATCCCTTCAGCGCCCGCGGGATCGTCCAGGACTACAAGGCCGGGAAGCACGGCCACTCGGCGGCGCAGATCGAATCGGAGAAGCGCCTGCAGATCCCGCTGTACATGCTCGTGCTGCGCGACCTGGTCGGGATCGAGCCGCTCGGCGGCCTCTACCGGCCGCTGGCCGGCGAGCGCAAGGCACGCGGGCTGCTGCGCGCCGATGCCCGCGAAGACGGCGTGCCCGGCTTCTCGAAGCTCGACTACCTCGACGAGGAGGCGTTCTGGAGCCAGGTGGAGCGCGCCCGCGAGCTCGCAGTCGGGATCGTAGAGCGGGCCCGGGGCGGCGACGTCCGCCACGACCCGAAGGGTGGGGACTGTCCGACCTGGTGCGAGCTCTTCCCGATGTGCCGGGTGAGGCGCGCGTGAACCTGAATGCCGAGCAGCGCGCCGCGGTCGAGGCGCGAGGGCTGGTCTTCGTCTCCGCCGGCGCGGGCACGGGCAAGACGCGCGTGCTCGTCGAGCGCTTCGCGCGCGCGGTCTGCGACGAAGGCGTCGACGTCGAGTCGATCCTCGTCATTACCTACACCGAGAAGGCGGCCGGCGAGCTCCGCAGTCGCATCCGCGCGGGGCTCGTGGCGCGTGGCCGGCCGGATCTCGCCCGCGCGCTCGACGGCGCGTGGATCTCGACCATTCACGGCTTCTGCCACCGGCTGCTGCGCTCGCATCCGTTCGCCGCCGGAGTCGATCCGCGCTTCCGCGTGCTCGACGAGAGCCAGGGCCGCGTCCTGCGCGGCGAGGCGTTCGCGGCGGCGCTGACGGAGTTCCTGTCCGGCGACGATCCCGCGCGGCTGCGGCTGCTCGCCGTGTACGGCGCCGACGGGCTGCGCCGGATGCTCACCGGCGTCTACGAGACGCTGCGCTCCGCCGGGCGCGAGCTCGTGCTCGAGCTGGGCGAGCGCCGCAGCCTCGAGGAGTGCCTCGAGGAGTTCAGTGAGGCTGCGCGCTGCCTCGGCGAGGAGCTCACCCTCGAGGACGACCCGCGGCCGGAGCAGCTGCTCGATCTCGGCGACCTCCGCCGCCGTGGCGAGCGCGCCGCCTCGTACGAGGAGGCGCGCAGGAGCGTCGAGCAGGCGGCGTTGGACGAGCTCGCCGCGGCCGACCGCGACCTGCTGCAGGAGTTGCTGACCGCGTTCGCGGCCGCGTACCAGGAGGCGAAGGACCGCGAGTCGGCACTCGACTTCGAGGATCTCCAGCTGCGCGCGCGCGACCTGCTGCGCGACGACGCACCGATTCGCGAGCGAGAGCAGCTGCGCTTCCGCGCCCTGATGGTCGACGAGTTCCAGGACACGAACCGGCTGCAGTGCGAGCTGATCGACCTGATCTCGGGCGACAGGATGGAACGCTTTTTCGTGGGCGACGAGTTCCAGTCCATCTACGGGTTCCGACACGCGGACGTGCAGGTCTTCCGCGAGCGGCGCGCGGCCGCGGGTGAGGGCGTGCTGCCGCTGACGATGAACTACCGGTCCCGGCCGGAGGTCCTGGCCGTCGTCAACCACCTCTTCGGCGGCGACTTCGGCGACGAGTTCCAGCCGCTCGCGGCATCGAGGGAATTCCCGGATCCGGTCTTCGGCCCGCCGGTCGAGCTGCTCGTCACCGACAAGTCGTCCTATGCCGACACGGCCGTGCACTGGCGGCGGGGCGAGGCGCGCGCGATCGCGCGGCGGATCCGCGAGCTGATCGACGCGGGCGACGCGACTCCGGGCGAGGTCGTCCTCCTCTTCGCGGCCGGCACCGACGCCGAGTGGTACGAGGAGGAGCTGCGGACGCTGGGCATCGCCACCTATCGCGGTACCGGACGGGGCTATTTCGGCCAGCAGCAGGTCGTCGACCTGCTCTCGTACCTGCGCCTGCTCCGCAACCGCTACGACGACGAGGCGCTCGTCAGCGTGCTCGCGTCGCCGTTCGTCGGGATCTCGAACGATGCGCTGGTGCTGCTGCGCCGTGCGGCGCCGAAGCGTCCGCTCTTCGTCGCGCTCGAACGTGAGCTCCCGGAAACGCTGCCCGACCGCGACGCGCAGCTGCTCCGCGCTTTTCGGCAGCGCTACGACCGGCTGACCGCGGTGTCGTCGCGGCTCTCGCTCGAGCGTCTCTGCGAGCGCGTGCTGGCGGAGCACGACTACGACCTCGCGGTGCTCGCGCAGTGGGACGGCCGGCGCCGCTACGCCAACCTGCGCAAGCTCGCCCGCCTCGCGCGCTCGTACGAGGAGCTGCGCGGCCCGGACGTCGAGGGCTTCGTCCGCTTCGTCCGCGACCAGGAGGCCGTCGGGGCGCGCGAGCTCGAAGCGGTCGCCGAAGAGGAGGGGGGCGACGCTGTCCGCCTGCTCACGATCCATGCCGCGAAAGGGCTGGAGTTCAAGGTAGTGGTCGTCGCCGATGCGGGCCGCGACAAGGCGCCGCCCGCATCCGACGAGATCCTCGCGCTCTCGGACGGCCGCTTCGGCTTCCGCGTGGCCGACCCGGTCACGAGCGAGCGCCGCGGCGTGTACGGCTACGAGCAGGTGAAGGAGGCGCGGAAGGCCGAGGAGCGCGCCGAGCGTCTCCGCCTCTACTACGTCGCGATGACACGGGCGATCGACCGGCTGATCGTCTCGGGATCGATCGACCCGACACGGACGGCGGACGAGACGACACCGATCGGCTGGGTGCTCGGCCGCCTCGACGCACGGGTGGAGATCGACGGCGCCCTCAGGGAGGCGGTCGAGCTCGAGCGGGAGGGTGCGCGCGTGATCCTGCGCGTCGACCGCTACGCCGAGGAGCCCGCTCCTGCCGTTGCCGAGCCCGTCACAGAAGACGGACAGCTCGCGCTCTTCGCCGAGCAGGGCGCGGCCGCTTTACCGGCGGTCGTGCCGGCGCTGCCCGCCCTCCCGGAGATCGCGGCGCCACCGCTGCACCGTGTCCGGCGTCTCTCGTTCAGCGCGCTTGCGCTGTTCGAGCGCTGCTCTTACCGCTACTACGCCGAACGCGTCATCGGGATGCGGCCGACCGACGCGCGCGCCGCCGCCCCCGGCACGACCGGTCTCGCGGCGACGGAGATCGGGGACGCCGTCCACAGGCTGCTCGAGCTCGTCAACCTGCAGGAGCCGTTGCCGCCGGACGACCTGGTTGCGCTTGTGCGCGGCTGGTATTCGCGCGTCAGTGATGAGGAGCTGGAGCGGATCGCCGCGTTCGTGCGCTCGTATTGCGAGTCGGAGCTCGCGCGCCGCGTCGCCTTGCTGGCGGGCGCGCGTCCCGAGCGGCCATTCGCGTTCGAGCACGACGGCGTGCTCCTGCACGGGCGCCTGGACGTCCTGCAACAGGATGGCGATCGCGCTCTCGTCGTCGACTACAAGACGAACACGCTCGAGGAGGGGACGCCCGAGGAGATCGTCGAGCACGACTACCGTCTCCAGCGACTCGTCTACGCGCTCGCGTGCTTCCGCGCAGGTGCGCAGGAGGTCGAGGTCGTCTACCACTTCCTCGAGCGGCCCGACGCCGTCGTCTCGACGACCTTCACGCGCGACCGGCTGCCGGAGCTGGAGGCGGAGCTGAGCCAGGCGATCGCGAGCATCAATGCGGGCGACTTCCGTCCGACGCCGGACGACTTCATCTGCACCGGGTGCCCGGCGCTCGACGTGGTCTGTGCCGGGCCGCGGCTGCGTAGCGCGGCCTATGCCGAGCGCGCCCTCGCTACGGTCTAGCTTTGGCCCGCAGTTACCTCCACGAGGCGCGCCGGCGCGTGGCTCCGAAGCGCGAGCGCATCCGGCCGATCATCGAGCGCCTCGCGGCGGCGCACCCCGACGCGACGATTGCGCTCAAGTCGCGGTCCGACTTGGAACTGCTCGTGGCGGTGATGCTTTCCGCGCAGACGACGGACGTGAACGTCAACCGCGTCACCGAGACGCTCTTCCAGAAGTACCGGCGGCCCGAGGACTACCTGGCCGTGCCGCCGGAGGAGCTCGAGCGCGACATCTTCGCCACCGGCTTCTTCCGGCAGAAGGCGAAATCGCTGCGCGGCACGATGCAGATGCTGCTCGAGGAATTCGACGGTGAGGTGCCGCGACGGCTCGAGGAGCTGGTCCGGCTGCCGGGCGTCGCACGCAAGACGGCAAACGTCGTCGCAGCGGAGCTCGGGAACCCGCAGGGGATCGTCGTCGACACCCATGTGCGCCGGCTCTCCCAGCGCCTGCGCCTGACGCGCCAGGAGGATCCCGTGAAGATCGAGCGCGACCTGATCCGGCTCGTCCCGCGCGAGGACTGGGGCCGCTTCCCGCACCTGCTGATCTGGCACGGGCGGCGCGTCTGCATCGCGCGCATGCCGCTCTGCGAAGGGTGCGTCCTCACTGATCTCTGCCCCTCCTCCCGTGTCTGACTTGCAGCATCCGGACTCGCGCTCGTTCGAGCTCGTCGCCGGCCTCTACGATCGCGTTCGGCCGGAATATCCGGCCGAGGCAATCGCCTGGCTCGCGGAGGAGCTCGACCTCCGCGCCGGGCGAACCGTGCTCGACCTCGGCGCCGGCACGGGCAAGCTCACCCGTCAGCTCGTCGCCACCGGTGCGCACGTGATCGCGGTCGAGCCGGGCGACGCGATGAGAGCCGAGCTCGAGCGCGCGGTGCCGGAGGCAGAGTCGTTCCGCGGGGCCGCCGAGGACATTCCGCTGCCGGACGCGAGCGTCGACGCGATCACCGTCGGTCAGGCGTTCCACTGGTTCCGCCACGACGAGGCGTTGCCGGAGCTCCACCGAGTCCTTCGTACGGGCGGGGGCGTGGGTCTGTTGTGGAATAGCCGGAATCAGAGCTCGGAGCTGCAGCGCGTCGTGACCGAGCTGATCGCAAGCTTGGTTCCGCCGAAGCGGGCGGTGGCATGGGGCGCTTCAGCACGCCTCGCCGAGAGCGAGTTGTTCGGGCCGATGGAAGAACGGCGGTTCACGTTCGTGCACGAGCTCGACGCCGACGCCCTCGTGAGCCGGATCGCGTCGATCAGCTTCGTCGCGGCGGCGCCCGAGGACGACAAACGGCGGATCGAGCGAGCGCTGCGCGAGCTCGTCGCGGCACACGGCGGCGTCGTGGACTTCCCTTACGTGACGGACGTCTACGTCAGCCGCGCGGTGTGATGGCCACGAGCAGGCCGCCGTCCTCGTCATAGGCGGGGAAGAAGTCCGCCGTGACGTCTTTCTGCTGGCCGGCGCGGGTCCGGAGCTCGAGCTTCTCGCCCAGCCGCCGCACGCCCCACTCGAGCGCGATCGCGGCTGGGCTCTGGTCGCCGTTCCAGCCGTTGAGCCCGAGCCGGTCGACGACGTCGGCGCCGAGCAGCTCCTGCTCGCGGTAGCCGGCGAGCTCGAAGACGCCGCGGCCGGCCGCGAGGATCCGCCCCTCTTTGTCACAGACGACGAACCCTGTGTTCGGTGCGGGGTAGTAGTCGTCCATCAGCTCGAACAGGAAGCCGAAGCCGCACCGCTCGCAGGCGACTGGGACGTTGTCGATTTCCTGCAGCCCGTCGTGGTCGATCGACCGCTGCTTGCAGTTCGGGCAGATGAAAAACGTTATGGCACTCCTCTATCGCTTCAAACAAAGGGCTTCAAACGAAAGTACCTATCTGAAGGGGCGGATCTGGTCAGGGTAGACGCCCAGCCGTGAGCCTCGGCGGAGCAGCTAGCCGAGCCCTACGCGGGCCGGGCCTGACCTTCGGGCAGCAGCCCATTTCGGCCAACACGGACCAGCCGAATGGGCTAGCCGAGCATCCGCTCAACCGGGCACAGCTACTGGCCTCGAGCCGCCCAGTCGACCCAATAGCCCGATTCGGGACCGGTCGACATAATCGGCGCCTGCCCTTTTCTCTGCTCGGCGGGTCTTCAGCCGGTTGGTTCTTCGGCCGCGGGTTCTCCCCACTCTTCTGGCGGGAAGTCGGGGACTTGCCAGTCCGGGTCGCATCCCTGAGCCAGGGTCGGCGGAACCTCCCCAAGGAGAACGGCGCGAAGGTTCGGGCCGAACGTGATCTCAAACACGACCCCCGGAGGCGGATTCTCCCCCAACACGTCACGGATCGCCCGCTCGGCGTCGAACAGGGGACAGATGGAACAGCGGGGGAAGATTCCGTAGTAAAAGCGGAATCGACAGTCCCCGAACGACTTGAGCTGGGAGGAGGCGCACCAGGCCATCTCCTTAGCGTGATAGGCGGAGACCGGCTCCTTTCCTTCGTACACCTCGGTCGCGCGCCAGTGACGAACCCGCTCGAGCAAGCGGGCCAAACCGGTGTAGACGGCGGAGTCCGTGTCCAGGGTGAATCTGGCCCGGTACCTGCCCGGCTCCACCTCGACGCACTCGCCGGCGCCGCTACGAGCCTCGGCTAGCGCCCGCCCGAACCGTTTCGACCGGGACGGGCCGAACTCCACCGTCACCAGGCGCTCCACCTAGACCACCCTAACCAACGCAGGCTTTGCCCGATGGCTGGGCCCGCAACGGACGTAGGGGGCAGCCGAGTCGCGATCTGTTGGAACACGTTCCTGCGTACTCAGAGAAGGAGCTGTGAGCGGCTCGACCGTCTCCGCTGCGGGGCGCCTTGGCCGATGCCAGCGTGGGCGGGCGACGCTAGGGCTGATGGAGCTGTCGGGCGATCTCCGGCCGCGCGAACCAGCGGCCCAGCGTCGTGTGGGCTACGCCGTAGTCGCAGGCGAGCCGTCGCAGCGTTTCTCCCGCGGCCCGTCGACGCACGAGCTCAGGGTCTGGCGCCAGTCGCCGCAGCCGAGCCCCGTCGGGTGGGGCGGGGGCGCTGCTGGCGGCATTGTCGAAGGCGCGCACCAGGATCGCGGGGTCGACCGCGCGGAGGACGTTCTCGCGCGTGCGTAATCCGGTCGCTTCGATCACCGCCTCGATGCCACCGCCTGCCTCGACGGCGCGCTCGGCCAGCTCATCGTTGCGGCTGCGCAGGTCGGCGCGGAGCAGCGGCAGACGCGTGTCATGTTCATCCAGCCAGGCCGGATAGGCAGAACGGCGCGGCCGAGGCGCGGAGGCGGCCGCCGCCGCCCGGCGCGCCTGCGTGCGTGCGAGTGCGGCCTGCTCTTTCGCCTGCCGGCGTATCGCCTGCTCGGCTCGCCGCTCTGCGGCCCGCCGCGTCGCCGCCGCCCGCCGCTCGGCCCGCACGCCTCGGTTCGCCTCGCGCAGCTGCCTCGCCGCCTCTGCTCGCGCGAAGTAGCGGCCGAGCGTCGTGTGCGCCACCCCGTAGTCGGCCGCGAGCGCGCGCAGTGTCTCGCCCGCCGCCCGTCGGCGCACAAGCTCAGCATCGGGCACCAGCCGGCGCAAACGACGATTCCGCTTCACCTCCACAGCCTACCCAGTTAACGCACCAATGCACGCACCACGACAGGGGAGTGAGGTGACATCGCCAAACCGGAAGAAACCGCGTAACCAAGCAAAAAACGACCAACCCGACCCCGAACAAAGGGGAGATAAAAGGAGCCGAAGATTCGAACCCTTGGGGACTGCGCGAATCGCGAGGGCCGCCGCCAGCTCGTCCGTACGCGAAGCGTTCGGCACGCGCCGACGCCGGCGTCACGCCGTCGCATCCCGGTCCATCGCCGGTTCACTGATTAGTCAAGAGTTCCGCTGAGGGCGCGGCGACGACGAGCTCGGGGCGGCGCGTGGTCGGCTTGCGCTCGATCGAATCGTTGCTCGCCTTCGCGCGTCCGAGTGTCTTCGCGGCTCGGAAGCCGAGCGTGCGACCGCGCGACAACCTGCGGTTTCACGCGCGGATCGCCGTGCGTATCCTCTAACGCCTTATTTCCGTTCTTAAGTCATGACCCGGGACAACCTGAAGCTTCTGCGGCAATGGACGCAGCGCCCCGAGGAGGCGTTCGTTCGCAACCTGCGGCTCCGCGCGCGAAAATGCCGGCGCCCCGTAACTACTAGTCGCACGCGGACATGGCGCAAAGGGTCCGCACCGCCTCTTCGTGACATCACAGGTGTAACAGCTACACCGGGACGCTTAGCATTGTCGACGCGCGCGCGTTATCACATTTGCTCGTTCGACATAACTGGTGAAGACTGGCTCGCCGTCAGGCGAACGGTAAGTACATCCGCGGAAGCCGGTGTGCACTCCTCGTTAGTCGCTCGCCTGCTCGTCGGGTGGGTCCTCGCGATCACTAGCCCGTCCCGGGCTGGTGTCAAGTCCCGGGTCGGTCCATTCGACACGACGGATGCGTCCGCTCTCGACGTCCTCGAGCTCGAGAAGCCGCGGCGTAGCACCCATCGGTGTGACTCCCACGACGACGTGCAGGCGTCCTCGATAGGTGAGGAGTGTTCCAAGAGGCTCTGGATCGCAAGGGTTTGGCAGACCTGGCTAGCGAGAAAGAACCTGGGGCAGGGGGTCTGCAGGCTTCTCGAAGTCGAGCCTGAGGGGGCCGCTTTCGGGGAGCGCGCTTCTGCGATAGGCGAGGCAGACCGGCGCGACGGCACGTTGGGCTGCCTCGCGCTCAGGCCGGCGCGGGGCACGAACATCTCGGCGCCGAGCACCCGAGCCCCCGCGATTGGCCGGCCGACCTCGACGGTAACGCATGTCGGAAACGGGTCGCCGTCGCTTCTTGGCGGAAAGACGACGTCGGTCTGGTGTGCGCGCGGCGCGGATTGATGGGCGCGGGGGAGCGTCTTTTGATCGGTGGTGGTGTCGCGGGTCAGGTTGGCGGTGTGTGCTGGCGCCATTGACGCCAAATCGCTCGGCCACGGCTGCGTCGTCGTACGGCGAAATCCTGATTTCCAGGACTTTTCGCCACAGAGCGCCGCGTCCGTTCTTGGTTCGTTACGACCAGCGTGTCTACGGGTGAGCGGCGTGGGCAACCAAACGCAGACGCAGAAAACGCTGAGGGGCGGCAAGTCGCCGCCCCTCGCGCGGAGCTCGCGGCCTCGCATGACCGCGAGCGATGATCCCTTCTTAGAACGTGCCGGTCAGGTTCACCGAGATGTTGTTCGTCGTGTCGGTGACCGTGACGTCCGTGAACACGACCGTCATGGGTGGGGTGCAATCCGGTTGGAACGTGGCGGTTACGCTCAGCGAGAACTCGGCCTTGCCGTTTTGCACCGGGAAAGTACCCTCAGCCGAGACGCTCGACTTGTTGGCCGCCTTCGGATGATGTGACCCTGGATTGATGCACTCCGCCGTGGCGCTGACCACGATGTGGATCTGAGCCTCATCCCCGAGTCCGGCTTCCTTGCCGGAGACTGTCAAGGTGTTGCCCGATACGCTCGCGGTGACCGTGCTATCCACGAAGTGTGGGCTTCCCGCCAGTGCGGCAGGCACAGCAAGGCCCGCCGCCACGGTCAGGAGCACTAGGACCTTCGAGAGTCGTGACACTCTTTTTTCATCTCCTCTTCGCAGTGGGGTTCACCCAGATGGGTGAACTCCGTTTGGCGAGATGATTCGGCGCCTGCTGCGCCAGTAGACTCAGCCCTTACGCACCACCTCCCCTCTTCCGTCGTCTTTCGTGGGCGTCGGGGAAACGAGGTCGGTGCAACCCGCCCCGCCCCACGCGCGATCGTGGGGTGGGGCTTCTTCTCGGCAACCGACCGGGGTCGGAAACAGCTGATCCGTCCTCCTCTCCCTGTGGACGGAACCGCAGAACCTGTGGACTCCCTGTGGAGGAAGTCGCGGTACCTGTGGATTGTCTCTCCGTCCGCGCCTGGATTGCAAACACCTTCTCGCAAAGTGCGGCCAGAGAAATCCGCAAAATGCGCACTTTCTCCGACTGCGAACCTTGCGGCCAGCCCCCGCCTGCCTCACAGCGTGACCCTTGCATGGGCGGTTCCTGGCGTGGGCGACTAACCGGCAAACGGCTGGTGTCGGTCCGGAGAAGCGATGCTCGCGCGGCGACCGCCGCCCGAAGCCGACCTAAGGAGTCCTGCCGCTCGCCAGCGTGCACGGATGCTCGCGGACGATCTCAACTCGAATGCCCCGACGGCCCCTGCCCCGACGCACCACGCATCTTCGACGGGATCACTGCCATTAAGAGCCCGTGTCGCGTTTCCAACCAAGGGCGACATCCGCGCGCAGACTCGAGTCTGCGACAACCGGGCGCAAGGTCGAGCCTGGAACTACACGCGCGTACGCGAGGATCACGTGGGCTTCTGTGACGTCAAGCCTGGCCATTGCAGAGCCGGTCTCGCCGACGGAGCGAAGCAGCGCGTGGATGAGGTCGCGCCCGCCGACACAAGTCGAGCGGCATGCACGAGAGCGAGAAGAACCGCCTCAGGGCACCTCGACGGCGCAAGCGCTACCCCTCAACGCGTTGAGAAAGATCAGCGCACACCGACCATCTAGCCGCTTGAAAGAGGACGCGCGAAAACAAACAATTGCTCCAGCTGCACCGATGAGCATGCTTCAGTTTCGGCATTACACGATTCGTTTTCGCGAGAGCGAACGGTTGCGGTACCGTCTTCCGCGGCTGGTCTGGCGGTTCCTGATCCGCGCAGCGGATTAGGGCTGTCGTCGTGCCGCCCGCAGACCCAGAACCGAACCGTACAAACTCGCCCGACCGTTAAAAGATCAACGACCGATGCGACCGCACGGGCCCGCGAAGTCGATCGTCGAACGGAGCAAGAACGGCTTGAACAAGCGGCGACAGACGGTGCCACGCCTGGTGTCGATACCGGGATCGCCCGAGACGGTCGCGCTGGTGGACTCCGGCACCGACACCTTCGAGGCCGTGCTGGCTAGCGGCGAGAACGTCTTCGAGGGCTCTGGGGCGGGCTACCCCAGCGACACCAGTTCCTTCTTGCTTCTCTTGCTCGAATCGGTGCTGCTCGGCACCGGTGTGGCCATCGCGCGAGGGTAGTGGGACACTTGCGCCGTGGACGTGCCGGACGTCAGCTACGCACGAGCCGGAGGGGTTGCGATCGCATACCAAGTCGTGGGCGACGGCTCGCGTGACCTCGTGTACTCACCGCATTTGGCCGACATCTACTCTCTCTGGCTAACGCCGCACGTACGACCGTTTCTCGATCGGCTCGCGCGGGAGGTCCGCCTGATCGCGTTCAACCCGCGCGGCACCGGGCTCTCGGATCGCCCGCAACACGTCACGCTCGAGGCTCGAATGGACGACTTCGGCTCCGTGATGGAGGCGATGGGGAGCAAGCGGGCGACGCTGTTGGGTCTCGGGACGAGTGCGAACGCCTGCGCGCTCTTCGCGGCCACGTACCCTGAGCGCTGCGATCGCCTCGTGATCGTTCGGCCCTACCCTCGAGGACTTCGTTCGGACTCCTACCCATACGGGCGCACCGAGGAGGAGTGGCTCACGAACCTCCGCGAAGTGCGCGAGGACTGGGGAAACCGGGCGTTCCTCGAGGCCTATGTGCTCTTCCATGAACCGGCTCTCGCTGACGACGCGGAAGAGCTCGACCGGATGGTGTGGCAAGCCAGGCTTGCCGTCAGTCCGAGCGCTGCCGCCGATTTCCTGCGTGTGGGGATGGAGACGGACATCACTGACGTGCTTCGCTCGATCCGCGTCCCGACGCTCGTCCTCCACCGAGACGACGAACGCGGCGTCGCCGATTACGTGAGCGAGCGAATCGATGACGTTCAGGTTGTCGAACTCCCGAGTCTCGGTGTGTACGCCGACGAGGTGGCCGACGTGATCCTCGATTTCGTTCGTGGCGAGATTCGCCCTGCGATCCCTGACTCCGTGCTCGCGACGGTGCTCTTCACGGATCTCGTCGGCTCTACCGAGCGTGCTGCCGAGCTCGGCGATCGTCACTGGCGGGAGCTACTGGAACGACATTACGCGGTGGTTCGCAGCGAGCTCGCGCGCTACCGCGGAACGGAGATCGATACCGCGGGCGACGGATTCTTCTGTCGCTTCGACGGTCCGGCGCGCGCGATTACATGCGCGACGAAGATCGTGCTGGGCGCTCGCGAGCTGGGACTCGAGGTTCGCGCAGGCATCCACACGGGCGAGTGCGAGCTCGTCGGCGAGAAGATCGCGGGCATTGCTGTCGTGACGGGCGCTCGAATCTCGGCAGCAGCGGCCGGGGGCGAAGTCGTCGTCTCGAGCACCGTCAAGGACCTTGTCGCAGGCTCCGGCTTTGCGTTCGAAGACAGAGGCGAGCACGAGCTGAAAGGGATTCCCGGACAATGGCGGCTCTATGCTGTCGTAGATAAGTGAGGCGCACATCGTCGGTGCCGTCCGCTCCTCGATCGGTAGGCGAGGCGTGTCGCTCGCCAAAACGTCGAAACGTCGTCCGCGAACGGGCAGGCAAGGACGTCTGGCCCCATCCCCCTGCCGCAAAACGTCGAAACGTCGTCCGACAAGCGCACCAGCACCGCAACCTCTGTCGCCTTTCCGCCAAAAAGCGACGTACTCAAAAGCACCCACAGGCTGGACAAGCCGCAGCATCGAGCCGCAGCCGGCATGCGCGGCTGCGGCTGCGAATGGCGCCGAGCGAGGGCGGGCGCGGGTCCGCCCACTCGGACAACGGATCTAGCGTTGCTTCTTCGCCGAGCCGACAAGTTCGGCGAGGACCTTTTCGAGGGTTTCTTCGATCGGTTGAGTCGGCACGTCCTTCAGCACGCCGCCGACGACGTTCTCGACCTCGCGGACCTGGGCCGCGGTGATGCCCGCTCCGCGAGTTCCGGCGACCGCGCGTAAGCCGGCGTGGAACCAGTCCCAGCAGAGACGAAGCGTCGGGTTGTAGAGCTTCACGCACGCCGTCTCGTCGCAGCTGACCTCGACGATCCCGACGTGCGTGGTGTAGTTGAAGTGAATGAAGCCTCCAACTGGATGGCCGACGTAGCCGGCGGTGACCCAGTAACAGCCCGGCGGCAGCTCGACCTCGAGGTGTCCGCACCGGAAGGGCAGGTCGCGGTACGCGCCGCCGGGAACCGGCACCCACTTGCCGTCGGGGCTGAGGAACCGGCCACACGGCCATTCGAGTACGCCCTTGCAGTCGAGGATCGTCATCGTCCCCCCGCCCTTGAACGTTCCGCAGGGGTCGGCGACATCGCTCACCCAGATGTTCATCGTCGCGAGTCCCATCTCTCCTCCTTTCGTGTGCTTCGGTCGGGCGAGAGGCAGCGTGGAGAGACTCAGGGGCTCGCGCCGCGGTGAGCACCCAAGGCCGCAGCGCCGTCTCAAATCCCGCGCGTGCGGCCTCTCGTCGATCGGGTGTCAGCTCATGTCGTTCGCAATGCAGAAGGGCCAGATCGACCAGGCGTAGTGCGTGGCGGTGTCGTCGTTGAGAAGGGTCTTGTCCCAAACCTCGAGCAGGAAGTAGTACGCGCAACCGGTCCCTCGGTGGATGTGCACGTTGGGGTCGCTCGGTCCCGGCCCGTCGGCGTCGATCACGGTGACGATGTCGAAGTTCGCGAGGTCGCCGGCCTCGGCGGGCGTCGGGGGCGCTCCGGTCTTGCGAAAGGGTGAGATAACCCGGGTCGTGAAGTCGCCGACGAGGTGCGCACCGCCGCCCTGCTTAAACAGCTGGAGTCGGTACTTGTCGAAGTTGTCGTTCGGCGCGGTGTCGGGGAACGCGTCGTCGATCAGGCGGTCCCACGCGATCCCTTCGACCGTCATGCCCGTCCCGGCGAACTGGCTCAGCGCCAGGTCCGCGCAGGGGGCTACATTTTCGATGCCCGTGATCTGCGCGAACACGGGCTCGTTGTCGAGCCAGACGTGTTGGACGTCGTGGAAGGTCGCGCCGATCGAGTCCTCGGCGGTCAGCAGGAGGCTGTAGCGGCCGCTCGGTATAGCCGCGCTGTTCCACTTGCCTTCCTGGAGATAGAAGTACGTGGTTCCGAAGAAGGTGAATGTGGCCCAGCTGTTGATCAGGTTCCTCGGCGCCAGACCGATCCGCGTCCACGGCTGGTAGTAGTCCGGGGACACGTACTCGAGCAGCTGGAACCGATTCGCGACCGGCCAGTCGGCCGGGATCGGAGCGAGGGTCGCCGGCTGCGGGTAGTCGACGCCGGGCGGCGAGACCACGCGTGCGTGCCGGATCTCGTACCTCGTGATCTTGCGACCCGAGCAGCCGTAGATGTACGCCGCGCCGTCGATGCTGATGCTGCCGCCGACGGAGACGAGCTGGAAGTCGTGCGGTGGAGGAGCGACCGCGTAGTCCTTGCGCAGCTGCGCCGTCTCGTCGAAGGGGTTCGCGTTGTCGGGAACCGGCGCCATCGAGATCGCCGGGATCTTCCCGACCTGCGTGATCACGACCAAGACCTTCAGCAGGTTGAAGGTCACGCTGCACACCTTCGGCGAGCCGAAGCCCGCCGGATGGACCGTGAGCGTGATCGTGTAAGCGCCATCGACGAGCGAGGCCGTGTTGATCTCGCCGAGCTCGCCGTTCAGCACCGGAGCGGTTCCGCTCGAGCCGCCGCCGGGATAGCTCACGATGTTCGGAATCGGCGGGTCTCCGTCCTGCGTGACCTCGATCGTGTAGCTGCCGAAGGGGACGCCGCTCGCCGTTCCCATCACGCGAACGAAGACCTTTCCGGCCGTGGTGTCGAGCTCTTCCTTGACGCAGCCCTTCGGCGCTGTGATCTCGCACCTCAGGGCCTTCTGGAGCCAGATCAGCACGAGCAAGCCGAGGATCAGGAGGATCTTCAGCGCCAGAATCAGCCACTCCACCCACCCCGGGTCGTCGAACTCGCCGGAGAAGATCTCCGACAGCAGGAGTCCGATCAGAATCAGTAGGAGCAGGTACTTGAGGATCTGGGGGATGTCCCTGCGCCGCCTGCGGGCCTGCTCCTGGGCCGCCACCACACCCTCGGTTACGGAAGGGCGCGGCTGCGGGCGGCCCTCGGGAGCTTGGTCGCTCATCGTGTCTCCTCTGCGGGACGCGGAATGCCCAGACGCTCAGCGCCGGATCGGTCGATCGAAATAAGCCTCGACTCTCGTCGAAGCCGAAGCGCCGCAGCAACGATGTGTGGGACCGCTGGGATCAAGGGCCACCCGATTCGTTGCCTTGCGTTGGCACGGAAGCTAACGCGTCCCGTACGAGGAAGTCAAGGCGCTGTCACGGCCAACAGGGCGACCGCGATGGCCATCTTGCCGTTTGGGCTGGGACGAAAGGACTGCGAAGACCCCATGCGCGAGCCGAAAACGTGGTCGCCCCAGCGGGTTCCCTTCAGAGCCTGCCACCGCGCCGATCCCGGACGTCGACGTAAGGCAGGTGACGCGTTTATGGCCTGTGATCGTCACCGCAGGCGAACTGATGCAGACGGAGATGTTGTGGGATCAGATCGACGAGGCGGATGCCGGACGGCCTAGGTCTCGTCGCCGCGGGCAGAAGCCTCACGGCCATCCTTCGCGGTAAAACGCCGGGCCGTACCGGCGCTTGAGATTTCGCGGTTCGCTACCGACGAGCTGCACCTCGAGACCCCACTGACACAGCGCCCCTCCATCATGAACCAGCGTTGGGATGCGCTCACGCGCGAGATGCAAGAAGTGCTGCAGTTCGAGCACGACGAGTAGCGGGCCGCTCTCGGTCCATGGAGCAAGCGACTGGCCACTACGGCACCTCGGCGAGCGGTCTGGGACACCGCCCCTCAGCGTTCAAGCTATTGGCGGAGGCGGCGGACTGGCAGAGTCGTTTCGCTGGGGCGTGCCAGGCCGAAGTCTCTGTCGCAGTTCCAACAAATCGCGACAAGGTGCGCGCACATGATCTGACAGAGTTTGCGCGCCTAACGAGCCTTCATCTTGCGTCTATGCGGCGTGCGAGCTGCGGTTACAAGCACGCGCCAGAAACAGAGGGCCAGAGCCATTGGCTCCGACCCTCTGTTTCGTTCTCTCGGAGTTCAGATCGAGGGAAACTCTAGAAGTCCAGGTGGAATGGATTCGCCCAGAGGACGTAGGTGACCAGTGTCTGGCCGTTCGCGAGGTGGTCGACGTAGACCGACTCGCTCATTCTCGACGCCGGTGACCACGACGGCACCGCGTCGGGGAGGTTGTTCGCGATCGCCGCCCCGACCGTCGTCGACGAGTCGAGATGGCTGTAGATCGTCACCAGTTCGTCGTAGTCGTGCTGGTTCGGAGACGTGCTTTGGGTGTCGGTGTCGCTCGTGTTCTGGTAGTAGTCCATGCAGGTATTGAGCG
>WNGB01009099.1_pt1 | contig 27525 bp, 20 predicted proteins | sample 5400681 | NCBI WGS metagenome assembly WNGB01 (sample SAMN13153367, study PRJNA577476) | soil metagenome | isolation source: 115 cm soil or saprolite under grassland replicate 2 | place: USA:California | collected 2016-06-15
GCCGCGGCGTCCCGCCAACCCGCCACCAGGTACGGACGCAGCATGCCGGCGACGATCAAGAGCCCCAGCCCGAGACTGGCCCAGGTGCCGACCCGGCGCCGGCGCTCGGGATCGACCAGCGAGGCCACACCCCCCGCGGCCGCGGCGCAGGCGAAGGGGACGAACGCGCTCCGATACCGGATCTCGTTGTGGAAGACGACGACGATCATCAGGAGGTAGTAGGCCATCCAGCCGAGGATGAGTCCGCGCGCGGGGCTACGCGGACCAGCGAACACGAAGACGACGGTGAGCGGCACCAGCAGCACGAGGAAGACATCGTCCAGGAGCAGGCTCGCGACGTGACGCCAGGTCTCGAGCGACCGCTGGACGGCCACGAGGTTGTGCAGTCCTTCGGGCCGGACGAAGTGCCAGAAGTTCACGCCGATCTTCGCCACGAAGAGACCGGGATTGCGCCGGATGCCTCGCACCGCGAAGAGCAGCGCGGCGTGGCGCTTGCCCGCGGGCGTGGGCTCGCCGTGGATCACCTCGCGCTGGCGGGCCAGGCGCTCTTTCTCCGCGAAGTTGTTCGCGAACCAGATGTTCTCGAAGGCGGCGCTCTCGATGAGCACGGCGTCGTGAAGCAGGAACACGTTGCGCGCGGTCCAAGGCAGGATCACGACCGCGCCCCCGAGGACGATGGGGGCGGCGGCGACCAGGCCGGCCCGGCCGCGTCCGGCCAGCCACCAGCGCCACACGGCGGCGATGGGAAGGAATCCGGTCGACACGGAGCGCGCCAGCGCGGCCAGACCGAGCACGATCCCTGCCGCGAAAGCGCGGCGGCGCGACGGGACCGCGGCCTCTTCCGCCATCAGGGCCAGCGCGCTCACGAAGAGCACGGTGTGGAGGTTCTCCGTCATCGTCCAGCTCGTCATCTCCACCGCCGGCCACCAGAGGGCGTACGCCACGCCCGCCCAGGCGCCGCGCGGGCCCGCGATGCGCCGCCCCAGCGCCGCCACCGCCACCGCCGCCAGCGCGTCGAGCGCGCACTGCACGAGGCGCAAGGGCAGGAGGTGCGGCCCGAACAGCCGGAACAGGACGCCGAGGAAGAGGTGGTAGAGAGGAGCGATCGTCCACTCGCCGTTCCAGAGCCGCCACTCGTCGCTCAGGAGCACGTAGCGCAGGGGCGAGGGATGCTGGGCGAGCAGGAGGCCGTTGGTGAAGTAGTGGTACTGGTGGCCGTAGAGGAGCGGCTGATCGACGAGGAACGTGAAGGCGAGGCGGGCCGCGAGCGCGACCGCGAACACCGCTGCCGCCCAGGGCCGCGGCGGCCTCAAAGGAGCAGGCCGCCGTCCACTCCAACCACGGCGCCGTTGATGAAGGACGCGAGGTCGGACGCGAGGAAGACGTAGACGGCCGCCACCTCCTCCGGCCGGCCCAGGCGTCTGGCCGCCGTGCGCTGGAGCAGCCCGCTCAGGACCTTCTCCGGCACTCCCCGCGACATCTCCGTATCGATGAAGCCGGGCGCGACCGCATTCGCGGTGATGCCGAGCGGGCCCAGCTCGCGCGCCCAGGCCCGCGTCATGCCGATGATGCCGCCCTTGCTCGCGGCGTAGGCGGTCTGTCCGTAGTTGCCCATGCGGGCCACCACCGAGGTGGCGGAGAGGATGCGCCCGGCGCCGGCCGCGCGCATTGGGCGCAGGGCGGCCCGCGTCCCGATCATGGTGCCGCGCAGGTTGACGTCGAGCGTGGCCGCCCAGTCGTCGTCCGACACCTTGCCCAGAGTGGCGTCGCGCACGATGCCGGCGTTGTTGACGAGCACGTCGAGGCGTCCCCATTCCGCGACGACGGCATCGACCGCGCGTTCCATGGCGGGCGCGTCCGTCACGTCCGCGGGGATGGCGAGCGCGTCCGAGCCCGCCCGGCCGATGGCGTCCGCCGTGCGCTCGATGCCCTCCCCGTCCCGGTCCACCAGGGCCACGCGCGCGCCCGCCTCGGCCAGGGCGAGGGCGGTGGCCGCCCCGATCCCCCGGGCCGCGCCCGTGACGAGCGCGACGCGGCCCTCCAGGCTGAGGACATCGGGCGACATCGGGTGAACCTAGCGCACCGGCCGGAGGGTCGCAAACGAGAGACGTCGAAGGGATCGTCGGCGCTCCGGCCATTGCAGGCCGAGCGCGGCCATGGGACGCTGTAACGTCAATGCTGAAGGCCGGCGACCGCATCGGAGACTGGATCATCGAGAGTCCGCTCGGCGAAGGCGGGATGGGTGCCGTCTTCCGTGTCCACTCCGCCTTGAGCGAGCGCGTGGACGCGGCCCTCAAGGTGATGAAGCCGTCGCTCGAGCCGGACGCCCGCGCGCGCTTCGTGCGCGAGGCGGAGGCCCTGTCCGCCCTGCGCCATCCCGCGATCGTCCGCGTGATGGGCTTCAGCGAGGATACCCGCCGCGGCCTGCTGTACCTCGTCATGGAGCTGGCGGAGGGGGAGACCCTGAAACGCCGGCTGGAGCGCGGCCCCATGACGCTGCCGGAAGCGCTGGCCACGTTCGTCCCCCTGGCCGGGGCTCTCGAGCGCGCCCACGCGGAAGGGATCTCCCATCGTGACCTCAAGCCGTCGAACATCGTCCTGACCCCCGATGGCCCTTGCCTGGTCGACTTCGGCATCGCGGCCGCCGCGCAATCGGGAGAGCTCACCGGCAAGGGCCATCTCGGCACGCTCAGCTACCTCCCTCCGGAGGTCTTCCGCGGCGAGCGCGCCGAACCGCGCGGCATCGACGTCTACGGCCTCGGTCTCCTCCTGAACGAAGCGCTCACCGGAGTGCACCCGTTCCCGATGGAGGCGGGCCTCACGCCCGCGGCCGCGCTGGCCACGGTCGGCATGCGCAAGCTGCAGCAGCCCGCCCTGGATCCGGGAGAGGCGGTGCCCGAGCGGCTGCGCAAGCTCGTCCGTGCGGCCACGAGTCCGGACCCGCGCACTCGTCCCGACATGGCCCTGATGCATCGCATCCTCGCGTCCCTCCTCGAACGACGCGGGGGAGCGGCGGCGCCGGCGGCGGCCGAAGCGGAGTTTCCGCGCGTGCCCGCCTGGTCGCCTCCGCCGGATAGGACGATGCGCGTCCCCGATCCGGTGTCCACGGTCGGGGGTGGGACGGGGAGCACGACGTCGTCGCACGTGCGGCGCCGCTTTCGGGAGCGCCGCCGCAGCGTGATCGTGGCCTGGGTGGCGAGCATGGTCGCGGCCGCGCTCCTCGCGGCGCTGATCATCTTGATGGCGCACGGACCGGGCCGGACGATCGAATCGCTGCGTCCCGAGAGTTCGCCCTTGCCGGCGGCCAGCCCGGCCCGGGCAACGGGGGCCGGCGTCGCGCCCATTCGCGTGATCAGCCCGCGCGTCGCGCCGAGCCCGGCGCTCTTGCCCAGCCCGACTGCAGTTCCGTCCGTGCCGACCCCGCCTCCTACCACCCGTCCAACTCCGGCCCCGAGTCCTACCCCCACCACGCGTCCGAGTCCGGCCCCGAGTCCTACCCCCACCACCCGTCCGAGTCCGCCCCCGAGTCCTACCCCCAGCACCCGTCCGAGTCCGGCCCCGAGTCCGGCCCGACCCGCGACCGAGCCGACGTCACCGCGTCCCATCCCGTCGCCCCGCGCATCGGCTTCTACGAGCGCGCCCACACCGCGGCCATCAGCCCCGGCGCCGCATCCCAGTCCCGTCGCGACGCCGCTGCCCGCCGAAGCGGCGCCGGAGCCGACGCCGACACCCTCGCCCTCACCGTCGCCCAGCCCACCCCGATAACGGCAGTCCGCGCCGGCGGTTGCCCGCGTTCAGTGGGTGAGCACCAGCAGCTATGATGTCTTTCGGATGAACCGAACTCGCGAAGCGCCCGCTCTTCTCATCGCCCTGCTCGGCTTCCTCGTCCCCCTTCTCGGTTGCGCCGGCGGCGCCACCGGCCGTCCACCCGTGGTCGCGGCTTCTCCGCCCTCGAGCCCGGCGCGTCCCGAGCCGCCAGCCCCTACACCGATCCCGGCCCCGGCCCCCGCGCCGCCCGCGCTCCCGAGCGGGCCGTTGCCGGGCATGCCACCCGTGCTCGATCCCGACGACATCTACAGCGAGACGCGGCCGGGCCACCTCAGCCCCGTGGTGAAGGGTTTCCCGGAGCGCGTGTACGTGCCGAACAGCAAGAGCAACACCGTGGACGTGATCGATCCCCGGACCTTCAAGATCATCGATCACTTCGACGTCGGCCTCCTGCCGCAACACGTCACGCCGTCCTGGGACCTGCGGACGCTGTGGGTGCTCAACAACGTCGGGAACACGGTGACGAAGATCGACCCCGCCACGGGGAAGAAGGGCGGGTCGGTGCGCGTGGATGCGCCGTACAACATGTACTACACCCCCGACGGCAAGTACGCGATGGTGGTGGCCGAGCGCCTGCGGCGGCTCGACTTCCGCGATCCGCACACGATGAAGCTGCAGCGCTCGCTGAGCGTGCCCTGTCCGGGCGTGGACCACGTGGACTTCTCCGCCGACGGGCGATACCTGATCGCGAGCTGCGAGTTCGGCGCGCGCATGATCAAGGTGGACGTGGCCGAGAAGCGCGTCCTGGGCTCGGTCAAGCTGCGGCCGGGGGCGATGCCTCAGGACGTCAAGCTCTCGCCGGACGGAAAGGTCTTCTACGTGGCCGACATGCGCTCCAACGGCGTCTACATGATCGACGGCGAGAAGCCGTCGGTGATCGGCTTCATCCCGACCGGGCTGGGCGCGCACGGCCTCTACGCGAGCCGCGACTCCAAGGTCCTCTACGTCTCGAACCGAGGGGAAGGGACGATCTCGCTCATCGACTTCGAGACGCGCGCGGTGGTGAAGAAGTGGGTCCTGCCCGGCGGCGGAAGCCCGGACATGGGCGGCGTGTCCGAGGACGGGAAGGTGCTCTGGCTGGCCGGCCGCTACCACTCCGAGGTCTACGCGATCGACACGAAGGACGGCAAGCTCCTCGCCCGCATCCCCGTGGGCCGCGAGCCGCACGGCCTGTGCATCTACCCGCAGCCCGGGCGCTACTCGCTGGGCCACACCGGCGTCTTCCGCTAGCCCGGTCCCCGGGAGCGCCGCGCGCTCCAGAGCGCGTAGGCGGGCACGCCGGTCAGCAGGATCGCCATCCCGAGCAGCGTGTCGCGCGGCTTCTGGGCCACGAGGTTCGCCACGAACAGCCAGCATCCGGCCACGAAGATCGCGGTCGTCCAGGGATGGCCGGGTGTGCGGAAGCCTTCGCTGGTGACGCCGCCGTCCCGGCGCCGGAACACGAACAGGCAGCTTGCGGTGAGGCCGAAGAAGATGAAGTCGACGGCGATCATGTAGTCGAGGATCTGGCGGTACTGTCCCCAGGCCGTGAGCAGCATCGCGAACGCGCCCTGCAGGGCGATCGCGAACACGGGCACCCGCGTGCGGGGATGGATGCGCCCGACCCGCTCGAAGAACACCCCGTCGTTCGCCATCGCGTAGTACACGCGCGGCGCGGTGAGCATCGACTGGCTGAGGAAACCCAGCGTCGAGATGGCGATGCCCGCCGCGATGAGCCGCGCTCCCGCCGGGCCCAACGCGCGCTCCATCACCGCCGAGGCCGGAGCCAGGGTCTGGGCCAGGCCCGGCCCGCCCAGGGCGCGCACGCAGACCCAGTTCACGCCGAGGTAGAGCACGATCACGCCGCTCACCCCGAGGAGCAGTCCGCGCGGCAGGTCGCGCCGCGGGTCGCGCAGCTCGCCGGAGACGAAGCTCGCCGTCTGCCATCCTCCGTAGGCGAAGAGGACGGGCGCCATGGCGGCGCCGAAGGCGAACAACGCGCGGACGCCCTGGCCGGCCAGAGGAGCCGCGGCCGCGGCGCCGGTCACGGGCGGAACCAGGAGCCACCCGCACACGATGAGCGTGGCGATGGCCGCGATCTTCAGGACCATCAGCGCCGACTGCACGCGCGCGCCCATGGCCACGCCCAGGCAGTTCACGACGGTGAGGGCGAGCAGCGCGGCCATGCCGAGCGCGGGCTCCGGGAGCGCAACCCCGAGCAGGCGGCCGCTGTAGCGCGCGAAGATGAGGGCCACCGCGGCCATGCCGCCCGTCTGCACGACGAGGAGGAGCACCCAGCCGTAGAGGAACGCCGCCAGCGGGTGATAGGCGTCGCGCAGATAGGCATACTGACCGCCCACCCCCGGCCGGCGCGCAGCCAGCTCCGCATAGATCAGCGCCCCCAGGAGGGCCATCACGCCGCCCGCGCCCCAGGCCGCGAGCAACAGAGGGGCGGAAGGCAGTTCGACCGCCACCTCGCGGGGATTGGCGAAGATGCCCGAGCCCACGATGCCGCCCATGACGATCATGGTGGCGTCGAAGGCGCCGATGCGGCGGGCCAGGCCCGGCGTGGCGTCCGGGGAAGCAGCCATCGCGGCGCGATGTTAGTCGAGACGCCGGATCAGCGCTCGGGGGACTCGCCGCGCTGCTCTTCGGGGGCGCCGCACGAGCTTCGCACGATCAGCGTCCCGTGCAGGAGGATGTCGCGGGTGGGCAGATCGCCCCCGGCCACGCGGTCCAGCATCGCGGCCAGGGCGGCGGCGCCGATCTGGTGGGTGGGCTGGCGCAGAGTCGTCAGGGGCACGGGCAGCAGCTTCGCGTATTCCACGTCGTCGATGCCCACCAGGCGCACGTCGCCGGGAACGGCGTAGCCCAGCTCGAGCAGCGTGCGCATCAAGCGGGCCGCCGTCCAGTCGTTGGCGCAGACGATGGCGTCGGGGCGCACCGATTCCATGAGACCGCGCACCGTCGCCGCGTCCGCAGGATCGATGCGACGGACGAAGGCCCGGTCGTAAGGGGCCTCCCAAGCGGTCAACGCCTCGCGGTAGCCGGACGCGCGGGCATCGACCGTCGCCGCGGCGTTGTCCACGCCCACGAAGGCAATGCGGCGCGAGCCCCGGCGCAGGAGGTGCTCGGTGATGAGGTACCCGGCGCGCCGGTTGTCGATCCCGACGAGGTCGTGGTGCCCGCGTTGCGGGTAGGGCACGACGGTACGGTCGAGCAGGACGATCGGGATGCGTGCGTCGTCGAGGGCCTGCGCGATGCGCAGGTTGACCTCGTCCTTCGTCGCCGTGAGCTCGAGGGGCGCGAAGAAGACGCCCGAAACGCGCCGGTCGATGTACTGACGGCAGAGCTCCCACGCGCGCTCTTCCTTGGAGCCGCCGCCGCCTTGCTGGCTCCCCCAGACGAGGGCGTGCTCGCGCGCGAGCGGAGACGCCATCATGCCCTGGCAGATCGGCTCGAAGATCTCCGTCTCGCCCAGGTCCGGGATCAGGAGCCCGAACGAGAGGGCCGCCGTGCCGCGTTTCGTCCGCACGTACGTGCCGGAGCCGGCGCGGCGCTCGACGAGGCCCGCGCGCTGGAGATCTCGGACCGCGCGTCCCACCGTGATCCGCGAGGCGCCGAACTGCCGCACGAGATCCGCCTCGCTGGGCAGGCGGTCGCCTTCCTTCCAGCGGCCGCCCAGGATCTCGCGTTCGAGGGCGCGATAGACCTGCCGATGTTTCGGGGTCTCGGCTTCCGGCCGACTCATGACAAGATGATATAACAGCTTTGGTGCCGTGTAAATGACGTGATAGCGCGCACTTCAGGATTCAGACGGAAATGTGCCTTGACACGACCGGCGATCGGAGCGATATTGTGACTTGATGTTGCTATAACAGCTTGGTAGGAGGTCACTTGGGTACCACGGCGGTTGCGAAGAAGCATTTCCTGGTGGCGTCGGACTTCGACCAGACCCTCAGCTTCAACGATTCAGGGCTTGTGCTGAGCGAGCTGATCGGCGCCTCCGATTTCCAGTCGAAGGTGGACGGTCTGGCCGCGAGCAACCTCGTGAACCAGGGCGGCGAGCTCGCCTACCTGATCCGTCACGATCCCGAGTTTCGCGGCGTGCGCAAGGAGCACCTGATCGAGGCGGGCCGCCGCGTCCGTCTGCGCAAGGACATCCCGGTCCTCATGGAGTTCCTCGAGCGCGGGCTCGAGGACTGCCAGTTCTCGTTCTTCGTCGTCTCGGCCGCGCCGAAGGAGGTCGTCCAGTCCGCGCTCGAGGGCATCGTGCCGCCCGATCACATCTTCGGGACGGAGCTCGAATACGACGCGCGGTCGGGCGAGGTGCGGTCCATCCGCCGCGTGCCCGCGGGTTACGGAAAGGTGTCGGTGCTGGAGGAGCTGGAGGAGCGCCTGGGCACCCCTCCCGATCGCACGATCTACGTCGGCGACGGCGGCTCGGACGTCCACGTGATGCTGCACGTCAACAACCGCGACGGGTTCACCATCGCCGTGTCCGAGAACAAGCACCTGGCCCGCATCGCCAAGCGCACCGTGCTGAGCGACAACGCGTTCAGCATCGTCGTGCCCATGCTGCAGCACGTCTCCGGCTGGCAGACCGCGGAGATCCGCCGGCTCTTCGAGACGTACGGCTTGACCTTGCAGGAGTGGGACAAGGTCAGCACCGATCGCATCACGCTGACGCCGCCGCTGCCCCTCGACGGCGCGGTGGTGTGATGACGATGGGTCCGGCCTTCGTCGAGTCCCTGGGCTGGGCGGCCACGGCCGTGTTCGTCGGCTCGTACTTCACGCGGGCGTCCCTCCTGACCCGCGTGCAGATGATCGGCGCGCTCATGTGGATCGCGTACGGAGTCCTCCAGCATGCGCTCCCGGTCGTGGTGGCGAACCTGCTGGTCTTCGCGGCCGCGGGCTGGACGGCGCAACGGTCGCGCCGCGAGACGGTGGCCACCGATGAGGGCCTGAAGGCGCGCTGAAGGCATACTGGGGAGCGACATGAACGCTCCCCTTTATGCCGCCGCCCGAAGCTCCGCGGCCGGTCTCGTTGACTACTTCGCACGACACGCCGCGACGGGCCCGTCGAGCGCGGCGGCCGGCGCGGGCCTGCCCGACGCGGCGACCGTCGAGGCCCTCATCGATGCCGGCTTCTGGGCCAGCCTGCAACGCGAAGAGGGTTACGTTCCGGAGATCTCGCTGGCCTTCCTGCCTCCCGAGCGCGCGGTGCGGCCGCTGATGCTGGCGGCGTCGCTTCCGCTCGGCCCGCGCGCCCTGGCCCGGCTCGCCCCCGCGGTCGAGCGGCCCGGCATCCACCTCGGTGTCTGGCCCGAGCAGGGCGAGCTGCGCGTGTGGGGAACGACGCGGGCCATTCCCACCTTCTGCTTCGTCCTCGAGGTGCTGGGGCCGGGCCTGCTGGTGGTGAAGCATCGCGTCCACGACGATTTGGCAAAGTTCCGGAACGTCGCCGTCTTCGAGGGGGATCAGGTCAAGGTCCTGAGCCGGGAGGACGCGGATGCCTCGGACCATCCCGACCTGTTGAAGTCGCTCCTCGCTCCCGAGTCGTCCAGCGCGACGGACGACTCCGTCGACGTGCTGATCCGGCTCGCCGTGTCGATGCGCGCGCACAAGCGTGGCGGCACCCTGCTCGTGGTCCCCACGGGCACGGAGGCCTGGCGGGAATCGATCGTGCGTCCCGTCGCCTACGCGATCGAGCCGCCCTTCACGGAGCTGACCGACCTCGTGCTCGAGGACACGGAAGAGGATCCGCTGCGCGGGCACGGTGCCCTCGGCCGCGTCGTGGACGCGGTGGCGGGCCTGACCGCGGTGGACGGCGCGACCGTGATCACCGACCGTTACGAAGTGCTCGGGTTCGGCGTGAAGATCCGGCGCCCGGACGGCCGGCCGCCTGGTAGAGCGGGTCGTCCTCAGCGAGCCCATCGAAGGGGGAGTGGCGGCGGTGGTGGCGCCGCTGCAGCTCGGCGGCACCCGTCACAGCTCGGCTGCGCAGTTCGCGCAGGACCAGCCGGAGGCGGTCGCCCTGGTCGCGTCCCAGGACGGCCGCTTCACGATCTTCGCCTGGTCTCCTCGGGAGGGGATGGTGCATGCCCATCGCGTGGAGACGTTGCTGATGTGAACGGGCCGGCCGCGCGCGACTTCAGGCGACGTGCTCCTCGCAGCGCGACGACCAGCGCTGGCCGAGGATGACCTTCACGACGGTCGTGGCGGGTCTCCCGCAGATCTCGCAGGCCGAGTCCGCGGACTCGATCTCGGATTGCGCGATCCGCGTGCGCAGAGTGCGCAGCTCGGCCAGCGCACGGCGGACGTTGGCGACGGTCGCCTCCGGCATCGGCGGCAGGGCCGGGCGGCCGAAGTATTCCTCGAGCCCGCCGAGCTCCTCGTCGGTGAGGGTCGGGGCACCCCCGACGGCAGACATCTCGCGCACGAGCACGGCCAGCGCCTCGACGTCGTGCGCCGCCGCTTCGCTTGCCCGCTGCCGCCGCTGCACGCCCGGGATGGCGCTCAGGATCTTGTCGACCTGGGCCTGCCGCCCAAGCGCCGCCGCCTGCTCGCGCAGGCGCGTGAAGACCGGTTCGAAGCGCCCGTCCGCCCAGGCCAGGCCGCTCGTGCGAGCGGCCACGCGATAGGTGGTCAGCGCGAGCGTGGCCTTCGCGTCCACGTCCCCGCCGCCGGCCTCGATCATGAGCTCGAGGCTGTCGATCGCCCCCAGCACCTCGGCCGCGGTGAGCGTCTTCGGCTGGTCGCCCATGCCGGCATTCTAACCGCGGGGATTCGATGGGTTAGGCTGCACGAAGCAGTTCTCGGCGCCGAGGAGGGTCCCGTGCTTCCAGGATCGAGAGGTCGCGCGTCGTGCCTTGCCGTAGCCCTGCTGCTCGCGCTCTCGCTTCGCTCGAGCGCCCAGGAGCCGCCCCGGGCGTTCATCGATGGGATCGGGCCCGACTGGCGGACCCTGGGCGAGAGCGATTTCACGGGCGTCAACGGCAACCCGGACACCTGGACGTGGAAGGACGGCCGGCTGCTCTGTTCGGGCCGGCCGATCGGCGTGCTGCGCACGCGCCAGAAGTTCACCAACGTCGAGATGGTGGTGCAGTGGCGCCACCTGCGCTCGGCCGGCAATTCGGGAGTGTTCGTGTGGGTCCCGGACGAGGCCCTCGAGCGCCTCGAGCCGGACAAGCTGCCTCAGTACGGCATCGAGGTACAGATGCTGGACCACGGCTTCCGGGAGCAATACGAAAGGCAGTCCGGCAAGAAGGGCGATTGGTTCACGACCAACGGCGACATCTTCGCCGTCGGCAAGTCGAAGCTGACGCCCTTCCCCCCGCTCTCCCCCGACGGCTCGCGCAGCTTTCCACGCAAGGACCTGAGCCGGGGGGTGGGCGAGTGGAATCACTACTACGTGCGCGCGATCAACGGCGAGCTGCGCCTGTGGGTCAACGGCGAAGAGGTGTCCGGGGGCCGCGGCGCGGAGCCGCGGACGGGCTATCTCTGCATGGAATCGGAAGGCTCGCCGGTCGAGTTCAAGGACATCCGCGTGCGCGATCTGCCCTAGGGCGCTACTTGAGCTCGACCTCGATGACACGCATCGGGTTCGGGCCGGGATTCGTGACCTGGTGGGTGACGTGGGCCTCCCGGAAGCCGACGCTCCCGACATCGAACGTCACCGTCTCCGCAGGCTTGCCGGGCTCGGTGAACACGAGCGTCCCCGGAGTCAGGATCACTCCCACGTGCGCGAGCTCGTGCGTATGCATGCTGGCCGCGGCCGCACCGGGCGGGAACAAGGCGTCCTTGACGCGCACGCGCGCGTTCTCGAGCACGACCTTGCTCGTGGGCCGGGGGCCGCTCGTGGCCGGCGGGGCCGGAGCCTGGCCGCTGGCGCGCACGCCGATCCCCGAAGACACGAGCGCCATGACGCTCGCGCCCGCCAGCATTCCCCAGAGGAACGTCGTCCGGCCTGAGCGCATCGAAGCCTCCGTGATGGAAAGTCGAACCGGGCCCGTCATCTCTGCCGCCGTGGAATCACGGGCAGGAGGATGTGGGACGCGTGCTCCGCATCGTGGTAGACGGTCTGCTGGGCCACGCGGACCTTGTCCGTGGTGCCGAAGGGCGCGCCCGTATTGGGATTGCGGTCGAACTGCGGAAAGTGGCTGCTGGTCACGTCGACGCGGATGCGATGTCCCTTGCCGAAGGCGACGGACGTGCCCACGAGGTCGATCTCCATCCGGTACACCTGGCCGGGAGTGAGGAGGCTGGGCTTGCTCGGGCCGTCGCGGTAGCGGGCGCGCAGGATTCCCTCCGCCATGTTGTAGCTCGACCCGTCCGGGTAGACGTCCACCAGCTTGGCCACGAAGTCGGTGTCGACCGCGTCCGACGAGGCGTAGAGCACCACCTTGACCGGACCGGTGGCCTCGAGCTCCTCGGTCAGGAAGTCGGAGGTGTAGAGCAGGACGTCGCGGCGGCCTTCGATCGGGCGCTGGTCCATGGGACCGGCGGGTGTGGGCGTGCCGCAGCAGTTGTTTCCCCCCAGCGACGGGACCGGATCGTCCGGGTCGTAGCGGAAGCGATCCGCGGTCGCGGGACCGGCGGGCTTGGTCCAGACGAGAGCGCCGTCTCCGCGCGCGCCATTCGCGTGGCCGCCGCTCGTGAAATAGAGCGGCCGGTACTCCGTCCGGGCCAGGGGGTACTCGCGCTCGTAGACCCACTCGTTCCGGCCCATGACGAACAGCTTGACCGGAGGCTCGCTGGTGAGCCCGTTGTCGATTCCCTTCAACCAGTAGTCGTACCACCGCAGTTGGAGAGGCAGCGGATCGACGTTCGCCTCGGGTCCGAAGTCCAGGGCTCCGTATTTCTGGGACGGGCCGTGCCCCCACGGTCCGATCACGATGTGGCTCAGGCGCCGGGCGGTGTCCGACCCGCCCTGGTGGCTCATGCCCACGTATCCGTGCAGCGTCCCCTGGCTGAAGATGTCGAACCAGCCGCCCAGCGTGTGCACCGGAACCTTGATCTTGTCGAACCGCTCCTCCGAGTTGAGAGGCTTCCAGTAGGCGTCGTAATCCGGATGGGCGATCCAGTCGTCGTAGAAGCGGGCGTGGCGTCCCACGAGCTGCTGCATGGTGTCGAGCGGCAGGTGCCACTGGACCTCGTCGTAGTGGATCGCGCGCAGCCCGGGCACGGTATGAGGTCCGGGGTTCTGCATGATCCGCGATTCCTGGCGGACGGGTCCCCAGCCGAAGTTGAAGGAGAGGCGCCAGCCGCCGTTGAGGGTGATCCAGTCGTGATAGAGGCTGGTGGAGGCCACCATCGGGAAGATGGTGACGAGGCCGGGGGCGCCGGCCTGCGCGGCCCGCCACTGGTTCTGTCCGAGATAGCTGCCCCCCTGCATCGCGACCTTCCCCGTCGACCACGGTTGTTTGGCCGCCCACTCGATGGTATCGACGCCGTCCTTCTCGTCGTCGAAGAAGGGCTCCCAGCGTCCTTCCGATTCGTGGCGGCCCCGGATGTCCTGGAAGACGTAGACGTAGCCGCGCTGGGCGAAGTAAACGGCCGCGTCGTAGGCGGTGGGGAAGCGCTCGGTGCTGTACGGCGTCCTCGAGACCAGGACCGGGTAACGACCCTCTGCGACCGGACGATAGACGTCGGCGTAGAGGATGACGCCATCGCGCATGGGGATGGGGACGCGGTTCTCGAGGCGGATGTCGTTGCGCGGCGGGACGTCGGCGGGGAAGCGCACGTGCGGCGCGTCTTCGGCGGCCAGGGAGGGCGGCCGCGGGATCAGGACGATGGCGGCCAGCACGACGAGCAGCAGGGAGACGCGTTTCATGGCCTCAGGCCTTCTTCGCGAGCACCTGCCGAAGACGGCTGGCCACGATCCGGTCCTCCCCCGGCTGCATCATCCAGACGCCGACGACGAGGGCGTCCTTCTCGTTCCGGATCGCGATCGAGGGCCTTCACCACGGCCGTGGCCGCCCCTTCGTCCCCGCCGTCCCACGTGATGCGCACGTGGGGCACGTGGTTCGAGACCGGGGGCACGAAGACCTCGGCCTTCACCCCGGGCACCGCCGCCGCGCTACTGCGGACCAGCTCCGCGCGCCTTTCGAACTCGCGGCCCTCGAGCGCGTGGTCCTTCTTCACGAACAGCTCCAGCGCCACCAGCATGGCGAGCATCTCTTCCTTGTTGACCTTCATGCCGCGTCCGACCGTGTTGCCGTTGGGAGGCGCGTTGAGACGGGCCGCCTCGATGAGCGCCTTGCGGCCGAGGAGCAGACCCGCGCTCTGGGGCCCGCGGATGCCCTTGCCGCCGGAGAAGGCCACGAGGTCGAAGCCCATGCCCGTGTACTTCCAGAAGTTCTCCACCGGCGGCACGTCGGCCGCCGCGTCGTTGAGGGTGGGGATGGAGTGCTTCTTTCCCAGGCGCACGAACTCCTCGTCCGGGATCGGGCCCGGAGGCGCGGCCGCGTTGTAGAAGAGCATCATGGCCGTCCGGTCGTTGATCGCGCGCTCCAGCTCGTCGGGCGTCTCCACCTCCACCAGCCGCACGCCGCAATTGCGGACGGCATGGTCGTACCCGAAGCGGTGCGCCTTCTGGATGATGACCTCGCTCTTCATTCCGGCCAGGTTGGGGAGGTCCACCATCTTCTGCTGATCCTTGCCCGTGAGGACCCCCGCCGTGGCGAGGGTCAGGGCGGAGGCCGCTCCCGACGTCACCATCGCGCCTTCGCAGCGGAGCAGCGTGGCAATGCGCTCGCCGACCCGGTCGTGGAGCTCGTCGAGCATGACGAAATGCTTGGAGGCGTAGTTGATGGCCTCCACGACTTCGAGCGGCATCAAGGAGGCGGTCATGGCCGTGTACGTCCCCGCCGCGTTGATGAAGGGGCGTACGCCCAGCTCCCGGAAGTAGTCGCGCCCGTCCCGGGCGGCGGGGGCAGTGGCCGCGGTCGCGCGGCTGGCGGCGGTCAGGCCTCCCATCAGCGGCAACGCGGAGAGGGTCTCGAGGAAGCGTCGTCGGCTCGACATCGTCTTCTCCTCCTGTGGGTCAGCTTGGCTCAGGCCTTCGCTCCCGGCCGCGCGAGCTGGCCGCACGCGGCCGCGATCGGGCCCCCGCGAGGCCATCGGACGAGGCAGCGCACTCCGCCCGCCTGGACGAGGCCCTGGAAGGCGAGCACGCGCTCGTCCGAGGGGGCGCGGAGGGAGCGGCCCGCGACGGCGTTGTGCGGGATGAGGTTGACGTGCGCGGGCAGGCCGGCCAGGAGCGCGACCAGACGGCGGGCGTCGTTGTCCGTGTCGTTCACGTCTTGCCACAGCACGTACTCGATGAAGTAGCGGCGCCCCGAGCCCGTCGCCTGGTCTTCGCGCAACGCGCCCATGAGCGCGGCGATCGGCCAGACGCGGCTGTGCGGCATCAGCCTTTCGCGCTGCTCGTCCGTGGTCGCGTTGAGGGACAGGGCCAGGTGCGCGCGGCTCTCCTTCAGGAAGCGCTTCATCTCCGGCAGCACGCCCGAGGTGGACACCGTGACGTGGCTCCAGGCCAGGCGCGGCGGCGCGTCCTCGGTGAGGACGGTCAGGGCGGTGAGCACCTCGTCGAGGTTGTCCATGGGCTCGCCCATGCCCATGAACACGACGTTGCGCGCGGGCTGGCCGGGCGGGGCCTCGGCCCGGGCCAGCGCGTACTGGAGGACGATCTCTCCGGCCGTGAGGTTGCGCGAGAAACCGAGGGTCGCCGTCGCGCAGAATCGACAGTGCCGCGTACAGCCGGCCTGGCTGGAGACGCACACGGTGGTGCGGCCGGCCGCGGGGATGAGGACCGTCTCCACCGTGGCCGCCCCCAGCGTCAGCGCGAGCTTGGTCGTGCCGTCCGGCGCGTGTTGCCGCTGGGTGAGCTGCCACTCGGGAAGCGGCGCGGCATCGCGCACCGCGGCCCAGGCCTGGAGGCTGACGCCGGCGATACGCGCGGGGAGCACCGAGGGCAACGGGGAGGCGTCGAACAGCCACTCTCGCGCGGCCCGGGCGCGCGTGCGGCTCCCCAGGAGAGCGGCCAGATCGGCCATGGGCAAGCCGGTGAAAGTCGCGCCGGGCACGACGGCATTGTAGGCGGTGTCCTACTCTGGCGCGTGCAGGGCCCCGGAGGACTCTATACACTCTCGCGGTTCCATTGAGGTGCCCGATGATCACGGCCGCGCTCCGACCGATTCTCTGCTTGGCCTTCCTCCTCGCCGCCCTCCCCGCCCGCGCCGACGACGGCAAGATCGCCCGCGACAAGGACCCGTTGCGCGGGCTCGAATTCCGCCTCGTCGGTCCCTTCATCGGCGGCCGCGTGGCCCGGGTGACCGGCGTCGCCGGCGACCCGCGGACGTACTACGCGGCGACCGCATCCGGCGGCGTGTGGAAATCCACGAACGGCGGGCACGACTGGAAGCCCGTCTTCGACGACCAGCCCATCGCGTCCATCGGCTCGATCGCGGTCGCTCCGTCCGATCCGAGCGTCGTGTACGTCGGGTCGGGCGAGGCGAACATCCGTGGCAACGTCGCCGCCGGCAACGGGATCTACAAGTCCGTGGACGGGGGCAAGAACTGGACCCAGGTCTGGAAGCAGGAAGGCCAGATCGGCACCCTGGCCGTGCATCCCCGCAATCCCGACATCGCGTTCGCCGCCGTCCTCGGCCATGCCTTCGGCCCCAACGCGGAGCGCGGCATCTATCGCTCGCGGGACGGGGGGAAGACCTGGCTGCAGGTCCTGAAGAAGGACGCGGACACCGGCGGGAGCGACGTGGCCATCGACCCCTCGAACCCGAGCGTCGTGTTCGCCGGACTCTGGCAGGCGCGCCGCCGGCCGTGGGAGATGACCAGCGGCGGGCCGGGGAGCGGCCTCTACGTCTCCCGCGACGGCGGCGAGAGCTGGAAGGCGCTCACCAAGGACAACGGCCTGCCCGAAGGCATCTGGGGCAAGGTGGGCGTGGCCGTGGCCCCCTCCGACTCGCGGCGCGTCTACGCGCTGGTGGAGGCGGAGAAGGGCGGCCTCTTCCGCTCCGACGACGGCGGCGAGAGCTGGTCTCTGGCCAGCGGTCACCATGCCTTGCGGCAGCGCGCCTGGTACTACTCGACGATCACGGTGGATCCGAAGAACCCCGACGTGCTCTGGTGCCCGCAGGTGCCGATGCTGCGCAGCGGGGACGGCGGCAAGACCTGGAAGAAGGTCAAGGGCATCCACCACGGCGATCACCACGATCTCTGGATCGATCCCGCGGACACGCGGCGCATGATCAGCGCCAACGACGGCGGCGTCGACCTCACGCTCGACGGCGGAGAGAGCTGGTTCTCGCCGCGGCTGCCCATCGGCCAGTGCTACCACGTCGACGCGGACAACTCGCAGCCCTATCGGGTGTCGTGCGCGCTCCAGGACCTCGGCACGGGCTCGGGGCCGAGCAACAGCCTCTCGTCCGACGGCATCAACCACGGCGACTGGTACGACGTGGGCGGCGGGGAAGCGGGCCACACCGCGTCCGATCCGTCGGATCCAAACATCGTCTACGCCGGCGAGTACCTCGGGATCCTCACGCGCTACGACCACCGGACGGGCCAGGCGCGCGCGGTCGGGGCCTGGCCCGACAACCAGTCCGGCCACGGCGACGAGGACGGGCGCTACCGGTTCCAGTGGACGGCGCCCATCGTGGTCTCGCCCCACGACCCCAAGGTCGTCTACCACGGCGGCAACGTGCTCTTCCGCACGAGTGACGGCGGACAGAGCTGGACCGCGATCAGCCCCGACCTCACGACCAACGACAAGTCGAAGCAGAAGTGGTCTGGCGGCCCCATCACGGGGGACAACACGGGGGTCGAGCACTACTGCACGATCTTCGCCGTCGCGGAGTCGCCGCTCACCAAGGGTCTCATCTGGGTGGGCAGCGACGACGGCCTCGTCCACGTGACGCGCGACGGCGGCGCGACCTGGACGAACGTGACCGCGAACATCCACGGCATTCCGGCCTTCGGCACCGTGGACCTCGTCGAGGCCTCCCACCTCGACCCCGGCACGGCCTACGTGGTGGTGGATGCGCACCGTCTCGACGACATGCATCCTTACCTATACAAGACGACGGACTACGGGAAGACATGGAAGAGCCTCTCCGCCGGCCTCGCCCCGGACGTCTACCTGCACGCGGTGCGCGAGGACCCGAAGAAGAAGGGCATGCTCTATGCCGGCACCGAGCGGGGCGTGATGCTCTCGCGCGACGACGGCGCGACCTGGGAGCCGCTGAAGCTGAACCTGCCCGCGGTCGCCGTCCACGACCTCGTGGTCAAGGGCGACGACCTCGTCCTCGCGACGCATGGCCGCTCGATCTGGATCCTGGACGACCTCACCCCGATCCGCGAGATGTCGCCGGAGGTGAAGGCGAAGTCGGTTCACCTCTTCCCCGCCCCCGTGACCACGGCCTGGCGCTACCGCGGCTCCTTCCACGAAGACGGACCGGGCGAGAACCCTCCCGCCGGCCTGGTCGTCCAGTACTGGCTCAAGGAGAAGCCCAAGGGCGACGTGACCCTCGAGGTGTACGACGCGGCGGGCACGCTCGTCCGCAAGCTCTCCAGCAAGGAGGACCCGAGCGAGATCCCTCCGGACGATCCCGATGCGGAACGCAGCACGAAACGCAGGCCGCCCCTCAGCGCGGAGGCGGGCGTGAATCGCGGGAAGTGGAACCTCATGTGGGCGGGCGCCACCAAGATCACGCGCGCGAAGATCGACACCGGCGACCCGGAGAACGGGCCCCTGGTGGTTCCGGGCACCTACACCCTGAAGCTGTCCGCCGACGGGCAGACCTCGAGCGCGACGGTCGAGGTGCGGCCGGACCCGCGCGTCCAGATGACGGCGGCCGAGCGTGCGGAGCAGCTCCGCTTCGGCATCGAGGTGCGCGACGCGATCACGAGGCTCGCGGGGATCGTGGAGAGCATCCGCTCGGTGCGCGACCAGCTCCGGACCCGCGGCCAGCTCCTCGCCGCCAGTGGGGCGGCGGCGTCCTGGGTCGAGGCCGCGGGCGAAGTCGTGCCCCGGCTCGATGCCCTGGAGGCGGAGCTCCACAATCCGAAAGCCGAAGTGGCCTACGACATCCTGGCCCAACGCGGCGGGGCCAAGCTGTATTCGCAGATCACGCCGCTCCTCGACTGGGTGCGCGACGCGGATGGCGTTCCGACCCAGGGCATGAAGGAGATCTTCACCGAGCGGCTCGAGGAGCTCTCTCGCCTCGAAGCGGAGTGGAAGGGGCTCCAGGCTTCGAGCGTCCAGCCCCTGAACGAGCAGGCGCGAGCGCTGGGCTTCGCCTACGTCACTGTCCCCGCCGAGACGCACCGGGACTGAGCGGAGGCTCGCCGCCATGAAAGCCCTCGTCTACACGGGTCCGGGCCACGTCGAGATCCAGGCCGTCGCCAAGCCGGCGGTTCCGCCCGGTCATGCGCTCCTGGAGATCCAGGCGTCGGGGATCTGCGGCTCCGACATCCACGGCTTCCTCGGGCACAGCGAGCGCCGCCAGCCCGGGCTGATCCTCGGCCACGAGGCGGTGGCCAGGATCGCGGAGGTCCACTCCTCCGTCACCGGCTGGAAGGCCGGGCAGCGCGTCGTGGTCAACCCGCTGATCCACTGCGGCGCCTGCGCGGCGTGCCTGGCCGGGAAGCAGAACCTCTGCGCGAGCTGGAAGGTCCTGGGCATGGACCGCGTCCAGGGCACCTACGCGCAGTTCGTTGCCGTCCCCGCGGCGTGCCTCTATCCGCTCTCGACCGACCTGAGCGAACCGGAAGCGGTGATGGTGGAGCCGCTCGCCAACGTGGTCCACTTCTTCCGCACCACGCTGGCCGAGATCCCCGACTCGCTCACGATCCTGGGTGCGGGACCGATCGGGATCCTCGCCCTCGTCATGGCCAAGCTTCGCGGGATCGCGCGGGTCTGTGTCGTGGACAAGAACGAGGCGCGGCTGCAGGCGGCGAGCACGCTCCGGGCCGACCACGTGGTCGCCAGCGGCCAGGAAGACCCGGTGGACGCCGTGCGCCGCTGGAGCGACGGCGGGACCGAGTTCGTGATCGAGACCGCGGGGATCTCCGCGACCCGGCGGCAGGCGGTGGGGTGCACCCGCCGCGGCGGCCGGATGGTCTTCGTGGGGCTGGCCGAGAACGAGTCGCCCCTCCCCTGGATCGAGATGATCCGCGACGAGAAGACCGTCTTCACGACCTTCTGCTACTCACCGCGCGACTTCTCGACGGCGCTCCGGCTCATCGAGTCGCGGCAGATCGACCTGCGCCCGTGGACGGAGACCCGCCCGCTGGACGACGGACAGGCCGGCTTCGAGAAGATCGCCTACGACCCGGGCTCCACCCTCAAGATCGTCTTCAAGGTCTGACCCGCTTCACCTCGAAGGAGACGTCGAACTCCGCCGCCCGGCCCGCCGCCGGCGGCTCGACCACGAGCTCGAAGCCGCGCTGGTCCTGGCGGCCCTGCTCGATCGACCCCGGCTGACCGGGGGCGGTGAGGATCGTGGGCCCGGTGCGCAGGCGCGCGCCCGCGGGCAGGGCCGCGCGCCCGTGAAACGCCGCTCCCGACGCATCGCGGAAGGCCGCGCCGTCGATCGCGAACGGGCCATCCGCGTGCAGGTACCACTCGAAGGTCCTCGGCTCCGAGGTCGCGAGCCGGTCGCGCACGCGGAATCGTCCGGGGGCTTCGAACGAGAACTCGCGGCGAAAGGCCGACAGGCCGGCGGCGGGGGGATAGGCGGCGGCGATCTCGGCGACGATCCGGGCGGATGCCGGCGCGAGCGTGGCCTCCGTGATGCGGACGCGGTCGAGTCCCGCGCGGTCCATGCCCTCCCAGGCGTCGTGCTCCTTCTCGAGCCCCTGGCCGAAGCCGCCCACCACGACCGTGTTGTGATGCCGTGCCTGGGGCCGTCCCGCGTAGCCCGTGTCGCCCACGATCAGGCGGCCGTCCGCCCACACGATGAAGCTCCCCGCATCGGGATGCGAGTGGCCCGTGCTCGGCCGCCATTCCGGCACCTGGGCGAGGAGCCGAGCCGCGCGATGGCCTTCCGGCGGCCCGGCCTTGAAGGCGAAGGCGAGGGCGTCCTTCTCCCAGGACGTGCGGAAGAAGACGACGCCGGAGTCCTCGAACCGGTGCTGCAACGGCAGGCGGGCCATCGGCGCGGGCGCGAGCGACGCGTCCCGCCACAGGAGCGTCCAGTGCTCTTCGAGGCTCGTATGGCCCAGCGCGTGACAGCGGTCGGCGACGGCCTGCGTCTCCGGATCGCGCAGCCGCGCCGCGACACGGTAGAGGAGGTTGCAGTTGCTCTCCAGGGTGCCTCCCGGATAGAGCCGCGCGATCTCCTCGCCGCGCCGCGCGCGGGTGAGCGGGCCCTCCCACACGTCTCCGAAGTCGAAGGCGTCCTGCCCGTTCGGGAGCAGCTCATGCGCGACGTACAGCTTCCAGTTGCGGTACGGCCCCAGCTCCCAGACGCTCTCGCCCGTCGCGTGCTCCCAGGCATCGGCAAAGTGCACCAGCCAGGGGGCGGAGAAGATCCAGTACTCGATGCCCTCGTAGTAGTAGCCGTCCGGCGAGAGGAGCTGGTTCGCGCGGTGGTGGTGCGCGTAGGCGGTCGCCGCCCACTTCTCCGCATCCGGCGACTCGCCCATGAGCGCGAGCGCCGCCACCGCGAGTCCCGCCGTCGGGATGAAATCGTGGTTCTGCGTGAACTCGAACTGGCCGCGTTTGGCGCTGGGCGTGAAGTACTCGTGGACGAGGGCGGCGTGCCGCTCGAGCGAAGCCCGGATGCGCGCGCGCTCTTCGACCGTGAGCTCGGGCCAGAGGAGGTCGTAGGCCCAGCCGATCGCGTAGAGCAGGTGCCCGGCGGCCAGGTCGACGTTCGGCTTGTTGTAGGTGTAGCCCCACGGTTCGTAAGAGGTGGCGGCGAGCGTCCACTTCCTGGCCGCGGCCAGCAGGTCGGGCCGGCGCTCGACGGCCCAGGCCAGGCTGACCCCTGCGATGGCGTGGGCCAGGTTGTTCTGGGCGCGGCGCTCCTGGGGGCCGGGCGGCGGGGGCGGGTCTCCGGCGAGGGCCGGGAGCCCGGTCAGCACCTTCTGCCAGTCCTCGCGATGCGTGGTGCGCGCCCGCGCACGCAGCGTCTCGAGCTCGGACGCGGTGACGAACACGCGCGGATGGACGCCGACCAGCTCCGGCTTCAAATGCACCGGCCGCGCAAGGAGCTGTGCGAAGGGAGGGATCGTCTCCGTCGGCTCGGCGGAAGCGGCGGCATACGGAATGGAAAGGATGAGGATCACCACGGATGAAAGACACGAGGCTCGACTCATCCTTTGATCTCCAATCGCTGGATGCGGCCGGCAAGAAGGAAAACGGCGGCCAGTCCGAGAGGACCGAGAACGCCTGCAATCACGAATACCGGCGTGTATCCCATGGCGCCCACCACGCGGCCCGTGTTCCAGTTGTACAGAACGCTCGCCACCGCCGCCGCCGTTCCTCCGAGGCCGGCGACGGAGGCCACCGCGCTGCCGGGAAAGAAGTCGCTCGGCAGCGTCTGCAGGTTGTTGATCCAGACCTGGAAGCCGAAGAGCACGACCCCCATCCAGGCGACGGCCACGTACGGGCTCTGAGCCCGCATGGCGAGGATTCCCGCGGGGATGAGCAACGCGCCGGCCGCCATCACCGTCTTGCGCGCCCGGTCCGCGCTCCAACCGCGCGCGATGAGGTGTCCAGAGGCCCAGCCGCCGGTCAGGGCCCCCAGGCCGGCGGCGAGGAAGGGGAACCAGGCCGACCCGCCGACCTGCGCGAGGCTGAAGCCGCGCGCTTCCTGGAAGTAGCTCGGCAGCCAGAAGACGTACAGCCACCAGATGGGATCGGTCAGGAACCGGCCGACGACGACGGCCCACACCTGGCGATAGCGGAGGAGCTCGAGCCAGCCGGGATGCCACGCCTCACCGCCCGCGCCGTGCGACGTGGCGGCTTCGCGCTGTCCTTCGAGGATGGAGGCGCGCTCCTCCTCCCGCAGCCAGGGATGCTCCTGCGGGAGGCGATAGACGAAGAGCCAGAGCACGAGCCAGCAAAGACCGAGACCGCCCGTGATGATGAAGGTGGGCCGCCAGCCCCAGTGGAAGGCCAGCAGGGCGATGAGGGGCGGCGACAACGCGCCTCCGACCGCGGCTCCGGTATTGAAGATGCCCATGCCCAGGGCGCGTTCCTTCGGTGGAAACCACTCGGCGATCGACTTGGCGGCCCCTGGCCAGTTGCCGGCCTCGCCGAGTCCGAGAACGAAGCGCCAGAAGGCGAAGCTCGTCATGCTGCGCGCGGCGGCGTGGGCGACGGCGGCGATCGACCACACGACGATCGAGATCGTGAATCCGATGCGGGTCCCGACCGCGTCGTACAGCCGGCCGGAGAGCATCTGGCTGGCCGCGTAGGCGATGAGGAAGGCGTTCTGGATGGCCGCGTATTCGGGGTTCGTGAGCCCGAGGTCGTCGCTGATGGATTTCTTGAGGACGGCCACCGTCTGGCGGTCGACGTAGTTGATGACGGTGGCGAGGAAGATGAGTCCGACCATCCACCAGCGGAGGCCCGACACCTTCCTCATCGCATCAGCATCCCGCCGTTGATCTCGACCGTTTCCCCGGCCAGGTACGCGGAATCGCGGCCACACAGGAAGGCGATCACCCGCCCGACCTCCTCCGGCGTGCCCGCGCGCCCCAGCGGCACCGTCCTCTCCGCGGCCTCGAAGGACTCGCGCGGCGTGAAGCGGTCGTGGAAGCTCGTCTGGCCGATCAGGCCCGGGGCCACGCAGTTCACGCGCACGCCCCGGGGTGCCAGCTCCTTCGCCATGGCCTTGGTGAGCGAGATGAGGCCGCCCTTGGCGGCGGCGTAGGCGAGGGCGCCCGGTCCGCCGCCGTTGTGGGCGGCGAGCGAGGAGACGTTGACGATCGCCCCCCGCTTGCGCTCGATCATCGCGGGGGCGACGGCCTGCGTGACGAAGAACGCGCTCGAGAGGTTGAGGTCGATGACCTGCCGCCACAGGGCTTCCGTCATCTCCAGGAGCGGCCTCCGCTCGACGAGGTCGCCCGCATTGTTGACGAGGACGTCGATGCGCCCGAAGCGGGCCACGACGGCGGCGACGAGGGCGGCCGCCTCGTCGCGCCGGGCCAGATCGCCGGTGAAAGTGGCGGCCTTGCGTCCCAGGGCCTCGACGCGGCGCACGGTCTCGGAGGCTCCCGCGGCGTTGCGGTGGTAGTGGACGGCCACGTCGGCGCCGTGGCGGGCCAGCTCCAGCGCGGCCGCCTGGCCGATGCCGGCGCCCGCTCCCGTCACCAGCGCGACCGTTTCCGTCAGCTCTGCCTGCATGGCTCTCCTTTCTCAGGGGGGCACTCCGCTCTCGGATACATCAGGCAACCACCGGGGCCGCGAAGGCGGGCGTCGTCACGAGCGCGGCCGCGCCGCGCAGGCGCGGCAGCTCCTGCGGGGGCACGACCACGATGTCGGCCTGGCCGCGGATCGGCACCAGGGTGCGCTCGTCGAGGGCCGCGCGGACGATGGGCCCCAGCAGGTCCCAGGCGGACGTGATCTCGCCGCTCACGTAGATGCGCGCGGGATCGATGGCGTTGACGACCGCCGCCAGCCCGGCCCCGAGGTAGTGCGCGGTGGCCCGGAGCGCGGCCACGGCCAAGCCGTCGCGCTGGCGGGCGCGCGAGATGAGATCCTCGACGGTAAGGGTGGCCAGCTCGGGAGGGATCGGCTTCCCCGGATCCAGCTCGCGGCCCAGGTAGCGCGAGAGGGTCGCGAGGTTGGAGACGTGCGCCTCCCAGCAACCCTGGACTCCGCAGGCACAGCGCGGGCCCTCGAGAGCGAGCGGCATGTGCCCGAACTCCGCTCCCGCATTGTGCTGCCCGCGAAGAAGCTGGCCGCCCGTCACCACGCCCACGCCCAGGCCGTCGGACACGCTCAGGAAGACGAGGCCCCCTGGTCCCGCGGGTTCGCCCCGCGCGCTCCAGAACCGATCCAGGGCGCAGGCCTTGCCGGCGTTCTCGATGACGACCGGGAGTCCGGTGGCCGCGGCCAGCGGTTCCTGGAAGGGCACGTCGCGCCAGCCCAGGCGCGGGGCGAAGAGGACGCGTGTCCCGGTCCGGTCGACCATGCCCGGCACCACGACGCCCACTCCGTCACAACGACCGAGCTCCGGGTGCCGGTCCAGGATGTCCCGGACCCGCTTCGCGAGCTCGGCGACGAGGCGGCCGGGGTCACGGTTCGTGGGGAAGCTCGTCATTCCGACCAGCGGCTCGCCCGCGATATCCGTCACCATGAGGGAGCAGCGCGTGGGCCGCAGGTCGATGGCGACCACGCAGCGGCGCCGGGAGTCCAGGTAGAGGAATTTCGGCTTGCGGCCCCGGGGCGCTTCTCCGGTCGCGCCCTCGAAGACGAGGCGGTCCGCGATGAGGTCGTTCACGAGCACGGTGACGGCGCCGCGGGTCGTGCCCATGAGGCGGGCGAGGTCCGCCCTGGAGATCGGCTGCCGGGTCCGGATCAGGTTGAAGGCGATCCGGCGGTTGATCTCGCGCGAGGTGCCGCGCCGGGCCAGGCGGATATTGGCGGGGCCGCCGCGCCGGGCGGGCCTGTTTTGTTCGAACTCGGTCCGTGGGCCCCCGGACGCGGCGGCGGCCGCGGCCGGAACCCGCACTTCCCGCCGGGTTTTCACGCTTTCCCTCGTCCGTGCCCCACGCCGATGGCGCCCCGATCGAGCATCGACCTCCGGCCCCTCGGGCCTCAAGTGTTGGAAACTTTGACCGTTGGCCGAACAATGTAGGCATTTGCGTGTGGAATGTCAACGTATGCCTGCGGAAAATGAGCGCAATGACATCGAAAGATTCTTGACAATGATCAATTCTTGATTATATTGCCCTCCAAACGAACAAAAATGTCTCCGGCTGAGCCGTGCGCCCTTCTCGCAAGCGTTTTCAAGGAGGACCGATGAGCGTGACTGGACAAGCCGAGCCCCATCGCCCGTTCGGCATCGGGAAGATCGCCGCCGCGCTGGTGGCCACGCTCCTCCTGGCGAGCGCGGCCCACGCGCAGGTGGCCACGGGGACGATCCTGGGCAACGTCAAGGACAGCTCGGGGGCGGCGGTCCCGGGGGCGCAAGTCACCGCCACCAACCTGGGCACGCAGTTCTCGCGCGCGACCACCACCGATGCTTCGGGGCAATACGCGCTGCGCCTCCTCCCCCTCGGCGATTACAAGCTCGAAGTCACGCTCAGCGGCTTCAAGAACTTCGCGCAGATGGGCATCGTCCTCGAGGTGGGCCGCACTGCCCGTATCGATGCCGTCATCGAGCCCGGCGTCGTCGCCGAAGTCGTCACCATCGTGGGCGACGCGCCCCTCGTCGAGACGAGTTCGGCCGCGCTTTCACGGACCGTCGGCCAGAACGAGGTCTTGAACCTTCCCCTGGTCAACCGTGATCTCTACTCGCTCCTGAGCCTCACGGGCGGCGTGACCAGCAACGAGAACTCGAACTCCCTGGGCGGCCCGGAGCAGCTCACGACGATCAATGGCTCCGGCCGCGCCCAGACCGGCACCGTCGGCTTCCAGCTCGACGGAGGCAACAACACGGCCGGCCTGCGCGGCACCGGGAACCCCGCCCCGAATCCCGAGGCCGTCCAGGAGTTCCGCGTCATCACGAACAGCTACGCCGCGGAGTACGGCCGCTACCCGGCGGGCATCGTGGACGTGGTCACGAAGTCGGGAACGAACCAGTTCCACGGGGCCGCCTTCGAGTTCTTCCGGAACGAGAAGCTGAACGCCAAGCGCTGGGCGCCCCCGGGGACCACGGCCGCGAAGGACCCGCTCGACCGGAACCAGTACGGAGCCGCCTTCGGGGGGCCGATCCAGAAGGACAAGACCTTCTTCTTCGTGAGCTACTCGGGGTTGCGCCAGGAGGAGACCTACTATCGGAACACCGCGGTCGTGCCCACGCCGCGCGAGCGGGCCGGTGACTTTTCCCAGTCCGCCATCAAGCCCAGGGATCCGGTGACGAACGCGCCGTTCCCGGGAGGGATCATCCCGCCGTCACGGTTCGATCCGGCGGGCTTGACGATCCAGGACCGTTTCGTCCCGCAGTCCAACCTGCCCAACAACTTCTTCGAGGTGCGCCAGGCGGACCCCATCAGCACCGACGAGGGGACGCTCAAGCTGGACCACAACCTCTCTCCTGGTCACTCGATCGCGCTGAGCTACTTCTACCAGAAGGGCACGGATACGCAGCCGCTGTCTCTCACCGGCAACATCCCCTGGGTCGACCGTGACTTCAAGTGGAGCCAGCACAACGTCAACCTGGCCGACACCTGGACCCTCAGCTCGACGACGATCAACCAGTTCCGTGCGACCTACGCACGACAGTTCGGCGGCCGCGTCAACAACCCGACGACGTCCCTCGGCGACCTCAGCTCCAAGTTCAAGATCCAGGGCGACCCCACCCTGCCGCGCCTGACCGTGTCCGGGTACTTCACGGGACAGACGTCGATCGCCGGTCCCGATGCCGGAAGCGACTACTTCGCGGTGAGGGACAGCATGAGCGTCAGCCGGGGGAACCACTCGTTCAAGTTCGGGGGCGAAGTCTCGTACGAGAAGATCGTCCACGACACGCTGCTGGACAACTACGGCGTCTTTTCCTTCAACGGCAGCAAGACGGG
>WNGB01003712.1_pt1 | contig 27522 bp, 25 predicted proteins | sample 5400681 | NCBI WGS metagenome assembly WNGB01 (sample SAMN13153367, study PRJNA577476) | soil metagenome | isolation source: 115 cm soil or saprolite under grassland replicate 2 | place: USA:California | collected 2016-06-15
ACTGAAGCAGCGACACCGCCGCGGCGCCGGCTGGACCAACGGCAATCTCGAAGCGATCGGGCAGGAAGAAGACGCTGCTCCGCTCCTGATTGTCCTGATAATAGTTGTACACGCGGCCATTCCAGGTGATTGGCCACTGCACGAAGCCCGGTAGAGTGGGTAGCGCAACCTCTTCCGTATACGTGCAGTCGAGCAGCATGAACTCGCTCGCGTAGTCGTCCCCGCGCATCGCGGCTGCATCCTTAGCATTTCTGTAGAACCTGGCCGCTGAGTCGATTGGAATTCCGGCGAGGAGTTCCAGCAGTTTGTTCTTGATGGCGTCGTTCGACCAGTTCTGGGTAACGAACGTCTCGCTGAGCGGCGCCGCGATGCGCACCGTCTGGCTGACCTCGATGCAGGCGTTGGGACTGCTGTCGAACAACATCGTGCGCGCGAGCTTCAGTACGTCCGCGGTCAATCGAACCGAGGCGAGCCAGAGGTTGTTGCCGCCCTGATCGCGCACGGGCACGGGGATGCGCCTCGCACCGCTGTCCTGCTTGAGAGTCAAGCAAAATGATGTTCCAGCCACGTGCGCCTGCGCAGCGCCAACCTTGTTGGCGATGGGCGGCGGGGCGACCGCTTCGAGGAACACTTGCAGCGTGCCGTCGTTGTCGAGGCGCATGCTGAAGGCTTCGGCACCGTCCACGCTCTGCGTGGCACTGCGATAGCTCGGCAGAAACGCCTGGGCGCCGTTGGCGCTGTCGAGCACCACCGCGTTCGATAGCCCTGGATCGGAATTGATGAACGCGTCGCCGAGTTCGTTGCGTCTCGCCTCGCTCGCCACGGGAACCAGTTTGGACAGCGACATCACGGCTCCTACTGAATCGGTGGTGGCGGACTCACGGACACGTGCAGCCCGAGCTCGGGTGCGCCAGTGACCACAAAGCCAACCGTGTTGTGATAGATCGCCCGCGTGAACTGATGGCCCAGCGGCGCAGACAACTCGGGATAGCTGCCCAGCTGCCACCCGCGGGCGCGCGCGACCGACAGCAGCTGGTGACGGACGAAGCCGTCGCCACCGATGAAGTCTGCCGCGTACGCGAAGACCGAGACTGCCGGTTTCTGTGCGCCGGGCAGGACCGAGTAACTGAAGCCATACTTGACGTCCGGCAACTGCGTGGCGCCGCCGAACACGCACGCGCACATCAGCTCGGTCAGCTCGGCTCGACGGTGTGCGAGTCCCACGTGCGCGAGCAGCCGCTCGAGGTCGCCCGGGCGGAGGCCGGGGGTAGGGAGCTCGAAGTACAACTCGCGGCGACTGGAGCCCGGCTGCTGGCCCGTCATGAGCCAGCGTGCAGGCACTGGCGGCGGCTCCAGGTAGTCGCCATACCAGCTGGGCTCGTGCTCGGCAGCGGCCGGCATCTCGGCATACACCTTGTAGGTGGGGCCGCGCCGAATGCCCAACCAGGCGCCCCACTCAGGCGATGTCGCACGTTGCCACTCGCCGAATGCGTGCGGCAGCTCGTCGGCGCCCCGGGCGGACAGGAACTGCTGGATGTGCGCGAGCCGGTCGGCCGGTTGCACGTCCGGTCCGCCGACCTCCACCGTATAGCGCACATCCGCGTCGTACGAGGTGAATGCCGGCTCGACCGGCGAGCCGCTACACGTCAGCGAGCTGAAGCGCCACACGGCATCCTGATCCGGATGCGCCAGGATCTCACCCAAGGCATCCATCAGCGCCTGCTCCGTTCCCGCCACCACGTCGCACGCGCGGCGAAAGCCGTCTCGTTGCAACGCCGCCCAAGTGTGCACCGGTGCTACTCGGGCTCACCGGTCACGAACACGGTGTCGTTGCCGTGCAGCGTGACGGTGAAGGGCTTTTTGCCTTTGGAGGAGTACGTACACTTCAGCTCCAACTCGGCCGGGTCCGAGTACTCGCGAACCGTGGGCACGCTGGCGACGAGCGAGCTGCCTTTTTCGATCTTGAGCCGGTTTGTCCACTTGTAGTTGTGCTCCTTGTCCTCATAGGCCAGTTGGGCGATGACCGTCGTCACGCCGTTCGCGAAGGCTTCTTCGAAGTACACTGGCACGTGGCTGACGAATCGGTCATGCAGCGTAATGAGGTTGTCGAGCACCGGTTCGGGGCCGTACGAGTAGATCGTCTTGCCGCTCTTCTGGAGATCGACGCTATACTCAACTGAAGTTGGTGTGTCCTTGCGCTCACCGCGCACCTTCAGACTCTGCCGTGCGTGTGGCGCACCTTTCTGGAACACCAGCGTCCGCGGCGACGGCCAGCGTTCGCTGCGCAGGGTGACGATCGCCCGATCGATGTCAGTCCCCCAGATGAACTCGGCCGGGACGACAGCGTCGATCTTGAGGAACTCCAGGAAGGCTTGTGGTTGCGCAGCAATAAGGCCGCTTTCCGTCGAACCGCGGATGCTGTAGCTGAACTTGTTGGTATTCCAGTTCTGGCCCGGGTCAAACACATAGTTGGCGGTGAAGTCGATGTTGTGACGGCCGGCGGCGTCATACTGGAACATCATCGGATTGGTACCGGTCGTGGTGCCGTTGCTCAGCCCAATCGACTGCGCTGGCGCCAGGACATCGCTGCCACCGTTCGCGTAGCGCGCCTGCAAGTTCATTTCGCTCAGGCCGGTCTCGGTGCGCGCTTCGTCCGTGGGCAGGGCGACACGCACTGGAAATCTCAGGCCAAACGGGTTCTGGCTGCGGTTGATCGAGGTGATGTAGTCCTGCGGCGACTCCAGGCCCTTCAGGACGACCGACTGCGGAGCGACCGGGACGACGGTCGCCTTCATCTCCGTGTATAGGAAATTCATTTTGTTGAACTGTTCTTTGCGCTCGTAGCTGATCTTGACCTTGACCTTGGGGATTGGAATGTTTGCCGCGGTCACAGCCTCCTTGACGGCATTCGACATCTTCGGCTTCTCTTTCGTCGGCGTGTCTTCTTTGGGCGGCGTTTCGGGCGTCGTGGTCACCGTCGTCGTGGCGTCCTCGGGCTCGTCCTCAGCCTCGCTGTCCTGGGCCTCTTGCTCGATGGTCTTCGCACTGTCGACCGCCTTCTTGACCTCCGGCGCGTCCTCCAGCGACGTCCATTTGCCGTCGATCTCGACCTCGAAGAAGTTCTTCAGGACATAGTCGAGGACGAGCTGCTTGGCCCAGTCCAGGCCGGCTTCCGTGCCATTGCCGCCGAAGTTGACTACCTCGATCTTGAGGTCAGTCTCAGACATAATTCTCGTCCACGCAGCCTGCAGGCCCACGTCGAGTAGCAATACTTCGAGCGGAATGTTTTCGACATCAATGGCGGCCTTGAACAGATCAACGGTTTTCGTGAGCGTGCCGGATACCTTGAACGTGATTGCCGGCCGCATCGCCAGGAATTCGAGGTAGTACGTGGCCGCGATGCTGCTCGACTTCTTCAGGATGGCCTGCTGCATCGCCGCGCCGAGCTTGCCCTCCTTGGTCAGCTTCACGCTGCACACAGCGGCGTTGTCGCCCACCAGCGACGACGAGCCGGCGGTCCACACTAACTGCTCCTTACTCTGGTGCACCACCGAGGGGTCCTTGCTCAGCGCCGCCGCTGCTTCGGCATCCTCCTGGATGTCTTTGGCCATTGGTCCCAGCACCGAGAAGCTCACGCGGCCGGCCTTGTAGTCGACCGTCGATAGCTTGATATCTGCGACCGGGATTTTGTCTCGCTGGGCAAGCTTCGTTCGTATCTCTGACAGCGTTTCGGCGGACACGGCAGTGTTGACTTCGAAGTTCAGAAAGCCGGTGCCGTCCGTGTCTTCGAGCGAGTCGGTGTACCAGAAGTACGACAACACCTTGCGGTTGTTGCGCTCAGCCAGCTTCAGGTTGCTGGGCACATACCAGAACTGCGTCTTGTTCTTAGGGTCGTGGTCGGGATAGACGTCGACGCCGTCGACGGACAGTTTGCCAGAGTTCAGCAGGATCATTTGCTACGTGAACGTCGATGCGTTGCTGGCGCCCGGCTGTACGGAAACTCCTCTCTGCGCGGTCAGCGCTCCGTCCTGCGTCCTGACGTCGACGTCAACACGCTCGACCTTCGTCCAGTCATACGCCTCGTCCGCCTGGAACTCGACCTCGCGCTTCTCCAGACCGTTCAGAAAGATCGTGGTGCCAACCGATTGCCCGTCGATCTTGAAGGGCCGGCCACTGGTGCTGGGGGCGTGCAGTGCCGTATACGGCAGCGACTCAGCCGCCCAGGCCGGATGTACAAACACATCAACTCCACTGCTCCGTTGCGTGTCTCCGAGCTCGACCGTGGCGGGCAACGCTTTGCCGGCCGCCGGCGGAGCCACCGTTACACGAACCGCTTTAATGACTTGCCAAGGGAAGTCATCCGCGGCCTCGACGGAGTATCGCTGCAGGGTGAAGTACTCCGCGGCGACAAGGAAGATAAATGTCTGGGCGCGCGCGATGGGTACCGCGTTGCCAGAAATCACCGTTCCGTCGGCAAAGAAGAGGTCGCACCTGTAGTCGTACGCCGGCCTGGTGCGCGGAGCATAGGTCAGCTCTACCTGCCAGTCCTCCGGGCTCGCAGCGTCGAATGCGTTCGACCTCTGCGTGGCGCCCGACACGGACACCACCAGGGTGTGCAAATACTCGGTGTCGAAATTGGCAATGCAGCGAAAGGTGATTTGCTGCATGAACTGAATGTTCAGGTCGATGGGCGGCCCGCGCATTGCCTGACATGCTTCGATCAGCCCATCAAGCGGTGCTTGAAGGAACATCGTCCTCGACTCGGCCGCCTGGACTTGCAGATCCACACTCGCCATGCGCTGGATGCGCTGTTCGTCGCTCAGCTTTTCGCAACTGAACCCGAGCACCCAGCCTGGGTCCTTCCCAGGTCGCCTGGCGAATTGGGGCTCGGCACCCATGATCGCCTCCAGGCTGCGCATGAACGCAGCACGCAATTGGGGATACTCCGCGTCCGTGCTATTGATGATCTCGACCAGGATCGCCCCAGCACTGCGCAGCTCTTCGAAGGTCTCGGACCACTCGATGTCCAGAACCAGGAGCCCCAGACTGCATCTGGTCTGCGCCCAGCTACGGAACTTCTCCTGGTCGAGCCTGATCCGGCCCTGATAGGCAGTGCGCAGCACGTCGTAGCTAAGGCTGTAGGCCATCGAAATGATGTTTGGATCACCTTTCTGCAGCCTGGCCTGCAATTGCACGTACTGCTCCGTCGACAGATCGACCTTGACCAACGTTGAGTTGGGGCCGATAAGCGACGGCACGCTGGTCATCGGCATTCCGCCGAGAAAGACGGCGGTCACGCTGCCGGCCGTCCAGGGGATCGGCGTCAGCGTGACGGGTCCCCCGCACCGTTCGCGCAGCTGGCAGTCGAGCGCCGTCAGCTCCGCATCACTCGGCTGAAGATCGACGATGCACGACAGCGCACCGGCGGACCCATTGGAGGGCCGCCGATACTCCACGAACGACAGCTGCCAGTCCGTTCCTAGGCGGGCCACCCTGGGCCGGGCTGAGGTGTAGTAGAACTGGCTCAAGTTCTTGACGTCGTGGTCGCGATAGACCAGGAGTCCGTCGAGACCAGTCAGCTCCACCTTCCCGCCGTCGCCGAGCATCAGAGCACTTCCACCTTCGTCATACCGAACGTGAACTCTGGATTCGTCACGCGTGGCGTCTCGATTTGATCGTCCAGGGGCTGCTCGGCCTGACCGTTGCGTACCTTTAGTTTCTTGAACGTGAAGGTGGCGTCGGCGTTCACCGGTGTGGCCACCGACCACGTGTCAGTCGCCTTCTTGGCAGCGTCTAGCCTGATGACCTTCGAGAACAGGCGCTGGATGCCACCCGGCAGTTCCATCGCGTACTCCACGCGCGATGTAGCGCTGGTCACGTCGGTGTCAAGATTGAAGATTGCTTCGGTCAGTCCGGCGTCGCCGAGCGGGCTACGCAGAGGAATCAGGCCAGTGGCCTCCCGATTGACCTCGGCCCACGCGTCCGCGGCCGCCGGATAGGCCACCGGAGTACCGCTGGTCATATTGAGCGTCAGCCGGTACTGGAGGTTCTGATCGATTTTGCGACCCAATGGCTTGACGATTTCGGCCTTCGCGTTGTCTTTGGTCAGCATGAACGTGGACTGGTACAGGTCGGCGTACTGGACGTCCAACCGCGCGCTGCTGATGAGACCCCATGGCAGCCACTGAGCATCCAGCGTCTTCTGCAACACGCCCAGGTCGGCTCCCGACAGGTCCACGTTGGTCTTGCCCTGCGGCAAGGTATTGTTGTCGACGCGGTACGTGGGCGTGCCGTCCGTGTACGAGACCTCGTAGTCGTAGCTGACCACGGCGTCCTTTTCTTTAATGCCGAACTGGCCCAACAGTTGAACCTGCGATAAGGCGCCGCTGCCCTCCGCCTCGAAAGGCAGAACGGTCACGTCACGTTTGAGATTGTCGGCGGTGCGCAATCGATTGCTCCCGAAGTTCAACCGCGTCAGTGCGATCGCGCCGATCTTGTTGGTCTTCATCCGCGCCCGCGCGAGCGGATTTACTGTTACGGTCACGTCGACCCACGGCACCCTGTTCAGGTCGATGGTCGAGAAGTAGTTGTCCAGGGTGTCCCTCTGTACCAGTCCGTTGACCTTCGGCAGCATGCCCTGCGGATTACGGGCGACGCCAATGGCGGTGGACAGCTTGTACGTGCGGCTCTGGTCCTGGACCTGAGTGATCGAATCCTTTTTGCCGGTCATCAGGTCGGACAGCTTGATGTCAGGCAGCTGCGCCGCGAGCATGCTGACCAGTTGCGCGGAAGCCCAGTCGGTCAACACGTCCTTCACACTCTTCGTCCCGCCCGGCGGCACGGCCGAATACTGGCTGCTCGGGATCCGGACCTCCATCGAGTCGCGAGCTAGGGTTCTGTAGTCTTTGCCGACGACTTCGTCCCACGTACGCTTGCCGCTCCAACTGCTGTAACTGGATTTCTGTTCGGTCAGCACCTTGGCTACGGACTCTTTCCTCAGTGTCACGATTGCCTCGGCGCCCGGCAGCATCCCATCAAACTCGACGGCATACTTGACCGTGATCACGCTGCTCGTTAACTCGGCCCTGTCGGGCAGAGCATCCAGGCCCGCAAAGGGCGGGCCGCCCATGGCCTGCCACATCAGGGTGGCATTCCTCTGGTCCAGGTTGAAGGTGACCACCGCCGCGTTGCTGGACAGACCCGACGGAGTGGTCGCAAAAGTGCCGTCGAACTCAACGCTGAGGGGGTCATTCGCGACTTTAGCGGATTTGAAGCCCTGAACTGTCACTGCGCCCTTGGTCAGCTCCACCGCAAGGAAATCGAGTTTCTGCTTGGTGGCCGGTCTGAACTGTTCAGATCCTCGCGTTGCATCGAACGAGTGGGTCAGCGCGCGACCCTCCGCGTCTTTAATTTCCAGCGCCTTGAGGTACTGTTCGATCGCCACCGCATCATTGGCCGCATATGCCTTCGCCAGACCAAACACCTTTTCCGAGTACTCGCGTACGTCCGGATCGTCGTTGACCGCTAGGGTCAGTGCATCGCGCACGTCTGTGCGGCTCCAGTCCGGCATGGGCAGCGCGACGGTGAACGTGCAAATGCCGCCGACTGTGTTTCCAGTGCCATACCACCAGAGCATGTTGAAGCTCGGACCCTTGCCGCCGCTCATCGGCAGGAATGTCGGCGTCTCGGGCAGCACGTAATAGGTGTTCGGCTTGTCCGTGTCCGGGTACAGGACGAAGGTTCGCAGGTCCGTAGGTCCGTACGGACCAGGGATGTTCTTGGCGATGTGAGTCGAAGCGAGCGAGAGCATGAGCATAATCTCCTTATCGCTATTACTGCGTCGCGCTGGTGACCACACCTGGGCCACCGTGTTCAGAAAGCCAAACGCCCACATCCAGGGACCGCTCGATTGAGTAGTGCACGTCCTCCACTCCGTTCTCCGCCTTGCGGACGGCCAGCGACGACACGTATTGCGCGTCCTCCCCGATCGCGCTGAGCTGCTCGCACAGGTGCTTGGTGACGCTGGTGCGCAGGGCAGTCTCGATGCGCGAACGGAGCTCGCGCGAAGCGTTGGGCGTGGCGGTGGTGGTCAGGGTCAGGCGACCGGCGGCCAGTGCGTCCTCGACGCGCGCCGCACACTTTGCCAGATCCGGAGCCGGCACAACTGTTGGCTCGGGCTGCTTGCCGAGACCGAATAGCGACGGCTTCTTCTTCTCAACTGCTTTGGGCGCCAGTGCCTTCAGGTCCTCAGCCAGATCGCCGTCGATCTGTGCGGCCACCGTTTCGTGAACGATCAGGGTGGCGCGGTAGACAATCGTCAGCACTCCGGAACGACCGCGCAACGCCGCGAGCACCGCGTCGAGGTCGGACGTGCTCACGTGCTCGCTGAACGCGGCGCGATGCGGCTCCATACCGGAGGTCGGCTGCGGACCGAAGGTCTGGCCACTCCCATCCGGCCGGCGCACGGTCAGGCTGGTGGTTGCGTCTGACAGTTCGGCCATCCGCACGCGAGCATGCGGAATGCGATAGCGAGCTCGGATTTCCTGGACAACCGTGTCGAGCGCGGCAGGCTCGGCAGACCACACCGTCTCGGTCGACAGCACGGCGATCGATGGGCTGGTCAGCAGCCCAATGGCCGGACGGCCATCGCCGTGCAGTTCGATGCGCGGGCTGCCCGGCACGTAGGCGAAGTCCACTCCCGACTCGCCTTGCGGGAAGCAATACAGCTCACCAACCTGGAATCCTTCGGGTAGGTCGCGCATTGGTTCAGGCATGGATCGTCAGGGGCTCTTTCGAGGACAGGTAGTCGGACCACTCGGCAGGCGTGTCCTGATCGTCCGTCGCACGCCGCCACCGATAGCGTGAGCGGAACATGTTGGTCGCGAAATAAGACACCGTGGTCTTGTTTACTTGGGGAGTGAACCGAATGACGATCGGCTCCGTGTTGCCGACCTCCGGGTCGAACTCGAAGTCCGCGGTCGATGCATCGGAGTGAAACTCCACGCGCACGTCGATCGTGTGTGGGCCGTAATCCTGGAATGCCAGGAGATCGATACCCACCGAACGACACGGCAAGTCCTCCAGGACCAGCATGCGGTTCGCGTCGCTGACGTCGCGCGCGGTGACCCGAATACGCGCCGCGTCGGGAATGTCGGCCATCAAGAACGTGACCGCGGGATTGGCCGGGCCGAGTTGCGAGCGCAGGTTGCCCGCTTCGTCGGCATGCGTAAGGGCTACGTCCAGCGCGGCCTGCTGGACGAGATCGGCCGATGCGCGCACCGTGGCGCTGTGCGCGGGGAGGCGCTCGGTCCCGATATACAGGTAGTCGTCAGTGCAGTCGAACCAGTCTGATGTCCGAAGCCCGGCTTCGGATACCAGGCGCAGCCGAGCGCTGTATCGCTTTGGGTTCGCCTTGCGGTACTTCAGCTCGACTGCGCGCGGGGCCTCGTTATTCGCGGGATGGAGCGTGATGGTGTACGGCTGCTGTTTCTTGTTGGGGGACAGATCAGCGCCGACGCGCAACGTGAGATCGATCGCCTCGACGTTGCTGATATTGGGTGGCAGGTTCGCATTGACCACCACGCGTTGCGTGAGCAAGTCTTTGGGTAACGGCGGCACCCGCGTAAAGAACGTAACCGCGCCGCGCCCGCCGGCGCTGAGAATGCGCGTGAATGGATCGAACTGCAGCATGCGCGGCAGTGTCGTGAGTAGCGGGGTGCTCAGATCCCACACCGTCGGATCCGGCAACCCGTCTACGTTGCGGAGTGCAATATGTGGCCCGTCTGAAATGCGCGGCGTCCGCTCGGGCACGGCCAAGTGGTGCACAACGCGGCCAGCCAACGCTAGTGCGAGGTCGCGCCGGCGGCTTGGTTCGACCGGGCCCGCCAACTTCAGTGGTGTGCTGGCGAGGCTGTCCTTAAAGTACGCAATCACCGCGTCAAGAGACACGCTGCCTTCGGTCGTGCGCGGATTCAGTCCGCGCAGCGCCGCGAGCAATGCCCGCGGCTCGAAGGTAACCTTCGTCGGCACTCGCGGCAGAAAGGCGGCGATGCCGCACTCAATCGCTGCGCGCGCGGCGAGCGTGCTCGAGCGCGGCAACGCGTTCCACACGCGCACGCCGAGCTCCCTGGACATGTGCTGGAAGACGCGCGCGCGATCGACGTCCTCCCAGGCGAATTGCTGCACCGCCTGTGGCTCATTCGTGGCCTCGAGATACCAGAACGCCGTGGGCGTGAACGTCGCGGGCAGCGCGGTTGCCGTCGGCTTATCAGTCGCCAGCGTGCAATATGCCGCGCGGGCATCGCCGCCGCGTGCCAGACACATATTGATGGTCGCGAACAGGCTGTCCGCTGGTGACGGCGCATTCAGATTGCTGACGAACTCGAGCGCGAAATCCGGCGACTTGTCGACTCGGTCGACCAGCGCCAGCGACTTCGGTATGCCGTAGTGCAGCTCGTCGTCGCCATATGCTGGGAGGAACGTGAACTCCTCCGTTTCGAGCGCGCCCTGCCAATCCGGCACTCCCAACGCCGAGCACATGCGATGATCTAGATTGCTCGAAACCTGGTGCCCGGATCAGCCTGGATCTGGTCGCCCTGGCCCGCCATGCCGAGCAGGTTCTCCGTTACCGGATTCGGTCGATGTCCGCGCGGCAAGCTGGCGTTGATCTGGTTCACTGCAGTCAACTTCGCGTCCCGGTTGAACTGCTGTGACAGCGGGTGGCTATGGACGGCGAGGTGCCGTTTGAAGTTCTGGGAATAACCGGTTCCCGCGTAGGTGATCGTGACTTTGCACCAGGGCATGCGTATTCCCCCGTGGGCGAGGTGCTCGCGTCCATTGCGGCGTCGAGCTCGGCTGCCAGAATGCGCCGGGACAACCGGAGTCGAACAGCGACGCTCCCCCTACACTGACTACGACTGTTCGAATCCAATCGGGTAGGCGCGAACTGTAGGGGTAAGTATTGGTGCACTGTCGCTGTCGCCGCCAGGTCAAAGCGACAAGACTATGTGCCATCACGATGACAGCGGGAGGGACGGATGGCCCACGCAGACAGGAAGATCAGCGTGACGACGAAGGGGACGACGAACTGGAAGAGGAACGTGGTCCACTACCCAGCGAAAACGGAGTCGTATGACTACCCCAGGGACTCCGTGGCGTTGACTAACAGGGCGCGGACCGACGCAGCTACGCAGTACAAGGAGTTCCTGCGCACGCAGATCGCGGACGAGCGCGAGATGTTGCACCTCGAGCTCACCCAGACGCACAAAATCAGAGGCTGAAGCCACAGGTCCGAGGCAAACGGGCGCGGCGCGTCACTCCAGCGCGAAGTCGATCGCTCGTTCCATCGTCAGCGCCGCGCCCACCTGCAACTCCGCGCTCCACACCTCCTCGCCCAGCGCTGCGCGCACGGTCGCGACGGAGCTTTCCATGTCCACTCGTTCGGGCACCGGCTGGGGCGTGCCGATCCGCTCGCGTAGCGCGCTCGCCGCGCCCACCAGCCGGGCGGCACGCGCACCGCGGCCCTCGATGGCGGCGATGCTGGCCAGATCGGACAGTGTGATCGCAATATGCCGACGCGCGCCAAGCTCGCGCTTGAGGACGAGCGCCTGGCGTTGCAGCGTCGTCGCCCGTGTCAGGTCACCGCGGGCGCGGGCCACGTTCCCCAGATTGCCGAGCTCCATCGCCTCGACGTCGGTGCGGCCGGCCTGGCGGGCGAGCGCGAGCGCTTCGGCGAAGCTCACTGCCGCGCCTTCGACATCGCCCATGTGAAAGGTGGCCTCGCCAAGATTGCCCAGGGCGTGCGCCGCCTCGCCGAGCTCGCCGGCCGCGCGCGCTTGCGCCAGCGACTGCTGCCACAGAGCCGCGGCGAACGCGAGCTGGCCCGTGTCGTACGACACACCACCGCGCGTATTCAACGCCCGCACCGCACCAACGGTGTCGCCGGCCAGATGGTAGAGCTCGATGCTTTGCTCCAAGCGCGCTACCGCTTGCTGCTGGTCGGCCTGAATGCTGGCCAGTACGCCCGCCGCGTAGCAGGCTCTGGCACGCACCGCTGCTGGCGCGGACTCCGCGGTTTTCGGGGCCAGGAATCGCTCTACCCATTCGCGTCCCTCGGCGACGTATCGTCCAGTGGACCAGAAGCGCCCGAGCGCCCCGGCCAGGCGGAGGCCCAGCTCCGTCTGCTGCTGCTCGTAGAGCCGGCCCAGGGTCAATCGGACGTTGTCGAGCGCACGATCTAGTCGCTCGAGCCACATGGCCTGGAGCGGGCCGGTCAGCTCGATCGCGGCTTGCTCGGCCAGCGCAAGGCACCACTCGCTATGCCGTGCGCGGACCCTGTCGTACTCGCCTATTTCATGCAACTTCTGGGCGGCGTATTCGCGCACGCTTTCGAGCATGGCAAAGCGTGGCTCCGCCTCGTTCGTGTCGAGCCGTCGGATCAGATTATTGTCGACCAGACCTTCGAGGGGCTCGAGGATCTCGTCAGGCGTGAGGGTGGTGGCATCGCTGCACACGGTCTCCGCCGCGCTGAGCGTCCAGCCGCCGGCAAAGACAGCCACCCGTCGGAACAGCATCTGTTCGCGGGGCCCGAGCAAGTCGTAACTCCACGCCAGCGTGTTACTCAGCGTGCGCTGCCGTTCGGGGAGATCCGACCGGCCACTTGTGAGCAGCTGCAGCTGCCGATCAAGGCGCCGCAGCATCATCTCGGGTCCCACCAGGCCAACCCGCGCGGCGGCCAGCTCGATCGCCAGCGGCATGCCGTCCAACCGCCGACACACCGCTGCGATGGTCTCGGCGTTGCGCCCGTCGAGGGTGAACTGCGGCGCCACGATCTGCGCCCGCTCGACAAACAAGCGCACGGCGGGCGAGGTGGCGATCGCGCTTAATGATGGCTCCTGATCTGCGGGCTGCGCCAACGGCTCAACAGTGAACCGCCGCTCGACGCGCAGATGCAGCACCGTGCGGCTGGTCACGAGCAGGCGGATCCGCGGACACGTCTCCAGCAGCTCGCCCAGGAATTGCGCTCCACCCAGCAGGTGTTCGAAGTTGTCCAGAACCAGGAGTGCGGTCAGGTCGCGCAGGTGTTCGAGCAGGAGCTGGCGCGCGCTCATGCGACCGGTGGCATGCAGGCGCAGCGCGGCGCCGATGGTCGCCGGTATGAGCCGATGATCGTGCAGCGGAGCCAGATCGACGAACGCAACGCCATCCGGGAACGAGTCGGCAACCGCCATGGCAACGGCCAGCGCCAGACGCGTCTTGCCCACCCCGCCCGGCCCAACCAGAGTCAAGAGTCGGGCGGTCGGTTCGGGCAGCAGGAGCATCGTGCGCGCGGCGGCGATGTCAGCCTCGGGTCCGATGAGCGGCGTCGCGGGCACTGGGACGCGTGGCGCGACGTCGGCTTGGTGTGCGGGCGGCGGGCTTTTGAGCCGCGGCGGGCGCGGCGTTCGTTCGGGAGTGCCGCTTGCGCGAGCAAGCAGGGTGGCGCGGTCGGCCGGAGTGAGCGCTAGCGCGTTACTGATCTGCGCGATCGTGTGCGGATAGGGTCGGCGGCGGAGACCTTGCTCGAGTGCGGCGATGGTCGCCGGGCTGACGCCCGCCTGCTCGGCCAGTGCCTCCTGGGTCATTCCAGCGCGCGCGCGTAGCTGGCGCAGCAGCTCGGCGAACGTCACGGCTTGGCCTTCGACGAGTGGTACGTCGGTCACCCGCGCCGATCCGCGCACAGGCACCATGGGCAGCGCGATACGGCTAGCCTGATTCGAAGGCGGAGCGCGAGCGATGCAGTACCCAACTGGGCGAGGTCCTATGCGACCGCCTACGCCGCGGCCAACCGATCCTGTCGTCCTCCCCCAGAACCGGGCGCGCGGTTCCGAAAACCAAGTGTAGGACAACCGTAGGGGAACTGTGTGGCTGTTGTAGCTGGCTTGTTACGTTGCCTCACGCAGCTTGCCCCGATTTAACTTTCGAGGAGCAGCGCCTGCCATGCCGTACATCACTACAGTCCTCCTTACCGCCGACAATTGGGCCGCGATGCCCAGGCCGACAACACGCGGGAGGCGAACCGGTCTCATCCACTCGACGTTCAGGCCTGGCAAGATGGCGGGGCTGGTCTACTACAAGAACAAGAAGTCCGGCGCTTGCTGATCAACTTCCTGGCCTTCGGGCCGTTAAAGTCGAAGGAGCCTCAAACGCGTGAAAGGGCTCAAGCCCCAAGCTGTTCCGTCACCCAGAAGGACGACTGCCAGGAGCTGCTCGTACGGACATTTGGGCCCCGGGCTGCAAGGCGCACATCGCCAGCAGTGTGCCGTAGCGGCTGCGCTGGCGCCAGGTGCTCGAGCGCGTCGACAAAGGCTTGAATGTCAGCAAGCGTCACACGCGCAGCGGCCTGGCAGCAGCGCGCTGGAGAGTGGCGTCACCGGATATGGCCAATGCGCGCGCTCATGCTCCCAGAGCAGATCCGCGTCCTGGGGATCTTCCCAGGTCACGGGGAAATTCGGCATCAACATACGCAGCTACCATGCGGCGGCGTGGGCGGCCGAGGGTGCGGACGGGGGACCATACGGGGTTTTACGGCGGCTCAGCCGTCGTCATCGCCGCAAGTTGTTTTACGCCGAGCACACACTCGCCAGGGAATTTGTCTGGCTCTGGGCAAACTTCCACGCGCACCTCTCGAAAGCCTGCGTCGGAAAACAGTGCGGTGAGATCCGCGCTGAAATACAACGTCCGCAAACTCGATTCGCGTCTTTGCAACTCGTTCCATTTGTCTTTTGGCTGGATCGTGATCGCCAGCAATCCGCCCGGCTTCAGCACACGCCGCAGTTCCTTCAGGGAGTTTAGAGGCTTGGTCCAGAAATAGATCGAGTGAATGGAAAACGCCTTGTCAAACCACTCATCGGGATACGGGAGCGAGGCCACGTCACCCTCTTTGAGATCCATTCGTCCGGCTTTGATCGCCTCGGCATTTCGCCTGCGCGCAGCTTGCACCATTGTTCTGGAGTGGTCAATGCCGACCACAAAACCCCGGGGGGCTTTCGCGGCGGCATATTGGGTGGACACGCCCGGCCCGAAGCCGATTTCCAGGACATGGCTCTGCGGCTGGATGTCCAACAGTGAAACTGTCCAACGGCCGTCATACACGTTGCGGCGCGCCATGCCATTTCCAATGAACCGACCAAATAACCCGCTGGGGTGGCCAAACTGTCCCCAAAAAAAACTAGCAATCTGATCTCTAATCATCGTGCAGCTCCTTCAGTTTGGGATGTATCGACTTTAGTGGAGCAAGCCGCCAAACATCCGCATTCACTAACCGTAGCGGGTGAACTGCACTCGTCAGCCGCACGATTGCATCGGTATGAGGAGCAGTTGCAGGCTGTGCACACACGATGCGGTTATTGCCGTTGACCCCGAATGGGGAGCGACATGCAAATAATGATATGATGGCGCTCCGTCATATCTGTGCTAGGAACGGCGACAGCTCGGCCGGTGTCGGCGTGGGCGCCTGCTCGAACCGGACGGGCCACGCGCTGAGGCCGAAGATCCGCCACATAAGATGGCCCAGGAGCGGGATGCGAGCGTGTACGGAGAACGCGATCGGAATCCGGCTGTCGTGTTGCTCTGAAAAGGGGCTCTCCCGGATTTGTGGTGAAGGCGATGTCAAGCGTCTTCGGTCCGCGGCTAATCGCGCTAGCTTGGCTGACGGGGTGAGCCGCCGTCGGCGAGTCACTCGGCGCGCTGCACAACGCTGGCAGGTCGTGGTGGTCGTTGTCGAGCAGGACGGCAGCCTGATCCTCGGGCCGGTCCGAATCGTCATCGCTCCAGCCGAGCGGTCTGGGCATAGGCGGCGCCGACATGTTCGTAAACAGGGTGCTCCTCACGCAACCAGCGGGGTACGTGCGTCTACGGCTGCTTTGACGAAGACGTGACGACCGTTCTCGAAGTCGCAAATCGAGGCGTTGGCTCACTGCGCATCATCAGAGCTTGCGGTACGTGTCGCCTCGGCCGTGCACCTTTCGTCCCGCAGTGCAAGTTGACGCCCTCGGGGGGAGGAGGCAGCATGGCCTCGTGGGCGACCCGACGCGCCCGCTGCGGCGGGTCGATGAGCGTCTGTTATGAACGCAGAAGATAGCGACACAACACCAGCGCGCGGCGTACGAGCGCGCATGCCGACGGTGCTGACCAGCTTTGTCGGTCGCCGGCGCGAGATAGCTGAAGTGCGGCGCCTCGTTCTGTCGTCACGGCTGGTCGCGCTGACAGGCGCCGCGGGCTGTGGCAAGACCCGTCTCGCCCTGCGAGTCGCCGAAGAGGTCCAGCGCAACTACACGGACGGCGCTCATTGGGTTGAACTTGCGCACTTGGCGGATCCGGCGCTGGTTCCTCAGGCTGCTGCGAGAGTCCTGAATGTGGTCGATCACCCCGGTCGCACAACGCTGGAGAGATTGCAGGACGCGCTCCAAGACAAGCGCGTCCTGCTGGTGTTGGACAACTGCGAACACGTTCTGAGCGCGTGTGCTGAACTCGCGGGAACTCTCCTGGCAGCGACGGAGACAAGCATTCTGGCTACCAGTCGCGAGCCGCTTTCCATTGCGGGTGAAATGCGATATCCACTATCGCCACTGTCGCTCCCGCCGTCCTCTCTCCCGACGGATGACATCGATCAGTTCGATGCGATTCAACTCTTTGTTGAGCGCGCGCGTGCAATCCTGCCCAATTTTGCACTCACCGCAGATAACACCGCGGTAGTCAGCACGATTTGCCGTAAGTTAGACGGCCTACCTCTCGCGATTGAGCTGGTGAGCGCGCGTGTCAACGTCCTCACAGCCGAACAGATCGCCGCGCGACTTGACGACCACCTCGCGTTGGCCGCGACATCCCATCTGACGCACAGTCATCACCGCACGCTACGCGGCGCAATCGATTGGAGCTATGAGCTGCTCTCCGAAGAGGAGCGGAGGCTGCTGCGGCGGCTCTCAGTGTTCGTCGGAGGCTGGTCCCTCGCCGCCGCCGAAGCCGTTTGCGCCGGCGAGGGCATGGAGCCTGAACGAGTGCTGGAGCTATTGTCGGCGCTCGTCGACAAGTCACTCGTCGTTCCACACACGCTGCAGCGCGGCGAAGCGCGGTATGCATTGCTCGAGACGATGCGCCAGTACGCGCGTGACTTGCTCATTGCCTCAGATGAATGGTTGCTTCTCCACGACACGCATCTCCAATACTGGCTCCAGCTGGCAGAGGAAACGGAGCCCAAACTTAGCGGCCCCTATCAGCAACTGTGGCTGAATTGGCTGGAAGGGGAACACCCCAACATTCGCGCTGCCCTGAGCTGGTCGCTGGAGCGCCGTCACATCGAGGCCGGAGTCCGAATCGTCAACGCCCTCTACCAGTACTGGACGATCCGTGACTATGTCCCGGAAGGGCTTGCCGGCGATGGATCGCCCTGGGAACGCCCGAGAGCTAGGCTCGGGCTGGTTCTGGTTGAACATTTCAGACACTAGCCCTGGTCAAGGGGCGCGATGGCCCACCGAACTGAGGCTAGCCGCGCGCTTTCGTCAACTCCCAGAGGTCGGAGACCACATCGTTGCGAAGGACGTGCAGGCTGCCCTCGGTGTCTCGTACCTTGAAGTAGCGGCAGCCGGGCTCGAGCCAGCTCTGGATCACCTCGGCGATCTCTACCTGGCGCTCCCCGAGCCGGAAACGGCGTGGCGTCTCTTCGGCGCGAGAGCCGGCGTAGCAGTCGACCTCCACCAGCCGACGCGCGCGCGTTTGTTTGCCTGCTGACTCGTTCACCTGGCCGTGACGGCTATTCTCGTCGCAACGCGCATGGATATAGCGAAGCGAGCTTTACCCCGACGTCGATGCACCTGCGCGGCTCCTCGATCCAGAACGGCCGTGCTTCTCTCAGTGGGCGGAGCGGTAACGGCAGACTTGGACGCCTGTGGCCGCCGTCTTGGCCGAGATCAACTCGAACTTTCGCACTTCGCTGTCATTGGGGAACAGGGTCTTGCCACCCCCGAGTGTGATCGGCTCGACCATGAGGACGAGCTCGTCCAGCAGCTCGGCGGTCAGCAACGCTCGCACCAGCGACAGGCTGCCATAGACGTAGATGTCGCCGCCCGGCTGGTTACGCAGTGCCGCCACCTCCGTGACGAGGTCGGCGCCACGGATAACCTTCGTCGGTTTCCACGTGAGATCCGCCTCGGAGAGCGTGTCCGACACCACGTATTTCTGGACACGGTTGATCCAATCCGCGAACGGGTCGCCCCCGCGCTCAGGCCACGCCGCGGCCGACACCTGATACGTACGACGACCCTGCAACAGCGCATCGCTTCGCTCGGCGAACTCGCTGATGACCTGCCCCATGACCTCAGGGTCGAAGAACGGCATCGACCAGCCACCGTGGCGGAACCCGCCGCTGGTGTCCTCCTCCGGACCGCCGGGCGCCTGCACAACGCCGTCGAGACTCATGAACTCACTGACAACGACTCGCATTGTTCCTTCCTCGATTCATTGATGGGCTGCGTCCGCGAATTGCTGGCGGAGCGGGACTCATCACCCCGATGAGCCGGTCTACGCGGGGATCACACGGGATCCATCTCGCCGCCGCGGGAATGAACAGCCACCCGAGCGATGGTTCGCCCACAGCAAAACCTGGCGTCGCCGCTGCCGGATGTGTCGGGTAAGAAGTGGGAGATTCGCCGGTTCGAACCGCCACCAGACGTTACGGCCAAACGTATTGCATGGGCTACGCCCGTGATCGGCACGCGCTCGGCTCGGGCGCCAGGTGTCCCGTGGTGGAGGACGAATGGTGTGCCGTCATCTAGGCCCGCCACGACCACGTCCACCTGTCGGCCATCGCCAAGAGGCAGCGCGAACAGATCGGCGTCCATCGCGGCGCCAGTATAGTCACGGCCGTGGACGCGGTGGATGACGAGGACTACGGGCGTATGGAAGGCGCGTTCCAGCGATCTCTCGACGACAGTCTGATTCCACGCGCGCCGGACTCCTTATTCGATCTCGTCGGTTCGCTCGAGGTGCCCGAGAAGGTCCTTGCCGTCAACATCGGGTGCGTGACGGCGAAGATGCGATCGAGCTCACGCGACGCTTTGGGCTGCGCGTTGTCGGGATCGACCCCGCGGCAGGCAACATCGGGCGGGCGTCTCGAAGTGCCGCCCGCACTCAGGTGGGGCGTTGACCGACAGCGTCGGACCGTGCACGCGCACTGCGCATTATCCAGTCAGCCAGCTTACGAGCATGCTCCCGAGTGGCGGCGGCCGCATCGCGACCGAACACCTGCGTGACTGGCACGGCATCCTCAAACTCCGCGGATACCTGGCTAGACGAGGAGACGAAAACGGCATCGGCGCTGGGCTTGTTTACGGCTAGGCTTATGTAGATCATGCTTGGGGTCACCTTCAATCTCAGGAGCACGCTACGCGTGAGGCCGACCGCAAACTACGAGGATTCACAGATCTGACCCACAGAACCGGGATTTCCCGCCAGGCACTCGAGCAGCTGTCACGCGCGAGGCTCAGAACAAACGCGCCGGTGCCGCTGACTGTCTCTTAGTCAGCAGTTCGCGTGGTGCCAAACTGCCCTGCGAACGAGCCGACAACGCGTGTCAGGGTTCGATATCGCCTGCTAGCGGGCGATGGTAGGCGCTACGGCCGGGCTGGAAGTTAGTCGCTGGCGACCACGCGCCACTCGCCGGTCGAGACGAAAGCGTCCTGGTGACCGATGTCGTCGCTCGGCGCGACCTCCACCCGATACGTGTGCCCGGCTGCGCGTGGCATGAAGGTTAGCGGCAAGGTGAGCGTGACACTCTGACCGGCGGACCGCTATCCACTACGGGGGTATCTGCAAGACCGAGACTCGCTCATTGCGTGGCCAGGCTGCCCGGACTACCTTGCGCGAAGGCGCCTGCTCGGCCGCCCAAGCCGAAGGTGTTGGTGACCTCGTCCCAGTTGATTTGCGTTGCCGTGGCGCCATCCGCCTCGTCCACCAGGCGCACATCGATGGGCGTGCGCCAGACACACGGGGCCGGCACCGTCCACGTCGCCTGACTCGCCAGCGTGTTACCAACCTCGACCGTCGCAAAGCGCGGGGTCAGGGCGAACGAGCCCGTCGCGCCATCGGACGCTACGGCCTGGCACTGCGAGAACTCGGACGTCCCTCCGCTCGAATCGGTTGAAGTGGCTGTCACCAGTGAGCCCATCGGCAGCGCCGTAGTGAAGGTGGCCGTGAAGCTTCGGTGCCCGAGGGAGAAATTCGAAACGCTGCCAGAGCCCACGAACTACTCACCCTCACCCGAACCGGAGCCGTCGCACACCTGGTCGGAGACAACGAGGTGTTGACGGTCAGCGCGATGGCCGACTTCAACGGACGGCCAGGCGGCGGGGCCACGGCAACCTGTCGCTCCGACGTGGACGAAACCGCCGCCGACTTCAGCAACTTCACCACGGCGGGCTGTTCGGATGTGGGTCACACGATTGCCGGCCCCGGCGTCTGCATCCTGTCGACCTGGAAAGGCGGCGGCTACAACACCATTTCGGGCACCAGCATGGCTACCCCGCACATGACGGGCACTGCCGCGCTGTGCATCGCCACCGGCAAGTGCACGGGCAGTCCTTCGAATGTCATTTCGAAATTGCAATCCGACGCGGCCGCGCAGCCGGCGGCGTACGGCTTTGTGGGTGAGCCGAACAATCCGATCAACAGCGGCGGACCACGCGGTCAAACGCTCTACTACGGCTATCTGGTCTACGCCGGCGGAACTGACTCCGGCCTCGTTGTGCTCGGCGCGGTCAGCGTGGTCTGCCGGCCTGCCGCCACGCGAACTCGTGCGCGCAACGCGCGGGGCTAGCTACGTCTGGCCGGTCCGGCTATTCTCAGCCGGCCGTATTCGTAGGCCACACGCTCACGGGCGGTGCCTGGCATCCAGAGGGGAGAAATACGTATGGAGTCTGAGTCAGCGCCGCGGACCGCCAAAGTCTATGTTCAAAGTCTTCGGAGGCTGCCGCTCCTCGAGGACCTACCGGACGAAGATCTGGCGGCGCTGGCCGCCAGGGGCCGAGTTGCGGCATTTCGAGGACGGGGCCGTTCTAATGCGCCAGGGTGATCCGGCAGACACGCTGTACATCATCCAGGCTGGGAAAACCGAAGTCTCGGCGATACGATACGGGGAGGGCGTTTTACTGGGAACGCCGAGGTGCAGTCGTGGCCATTTACGAATTCGAATGCCTCGCCTGCGGTCAGCGGTTCGAGGTCACCAGGCCGATGTCCCAGCACGACCACTTGAAGCAGAACGCGCCGGTCTGCCCGAAATGTGGCAAGACAGACCGCCACGGGGTGGCGCCGCTGGTCGGATACCAGGCGCCAAGCGCCGGCTAGCATTCTGTCGCGCGGCCGGCGCAGGCACTGACGCTCCGAGGTTTGCGTCGGCCGGAGCGAGTGCGTCGGGCTTTCGCGAGCGGGCCGTACACTTGGCACTGGCCGCGTCGCGGGGAGGGTACGGCCATGAAAGTTGGGAGGGGCTTCCATGAGCCGACTCATCGTCGTTGTCGTCGTCGTACTTGCTCTGAGTGCCGTCGCAGTCGCCCCGGCGAGCGCCAACCATTCGTGGAACGGCTATCACTGGGCGCGCACCAGCAACCCGTTCACGCTGAGATTGGGCGATAACGTCTCCAGTGCCTGGGACTCGTACCTGAACACGACGTCCTCGGACTGGAGCAAGTCGACCGTGCTGGACACGACCAAGGTCGCTGGTCAGGCGTGGGGTCGACGATGCCGGCCGCCCGCTGGACGTGTCGAGGTCTGCAACGACACCTATGGCAACAACGGCTGGCTGGGCGTGGCCACGATATGGGTATCAGGCAAGCACATCACGCAGGGCAGCGTCCGCGTGAACGACACCTACTTCAACACCGCCACATACAACACGCAAGCGTGGCGGAATCTGGTCATGTGCCAGGAAGTCGGGCACACCCTCGGGCTAGACCACCAGGACGAGAACTTCGATAACAAAAATCTGGGCACGTGCATGGACTACACGCGCGACCCAAGCACGAACCAGCATCCAAACCAGCACGACTACGACGAGCTCGTGGAGATCTACAGCCACCTGGACTCGACTACGACCCTATCCGGTGCAGTCGCGTCGCCTGCTCCCAGCCCAATCGGTGGCCCCGACCCTGGGGAGTCACCCGCCACCTGGGGTAGAGCCGTCGCGTTTACCGCGGACGGACGGGGACGGGTGTACCACCTCGACATTGGCGCAGGGCGGTCGCTCACCACATTCGTGCTCTGGGCTCCCAGTAAACCATCAGCGTCGCTCGAACGACACTGAGCCGCTCCCCATGGTCTGGGCGGCGTTGTAGGCGTGTACAGCGCCAGTAGCGGCCTCACGCGGTTAGGCGGGTGCGTACATGACCCGCTTGGGATCCGGCGTGGCAGCCCTCCTCTTCGCCGGAGCAGCGGACGTGCCCGGGGTGCTTGTCAGGGTGCATCCGCGCGCGGCCGGAGCACTAATCGTAGCCAGTGGCGTACTTGGCGCGGCGGCGATCGGGCTCTTCTCCATCAACACGGCGTACTTGCTGGCCACGCCGTTATGGCTCGTGGCCCGCGTGCTTGCCCTTGTGGCTCCGCCCAGCCTGAAGAGGCGTGTCGTGCGCGCCGGAGCTGGGCGCGTCCAGGCCAGCCAACACGACCGTGACGAGCCGCTGGACGGCCGTTCTCGACGGCAGACTGCCAGATGCCTCGAGAGCGTGGAGGCAGTACGTTGCCAACTCGCCAGGTGGAACGTCGCCTCGCACGCCACCGATTTGGGCGGCTTCAGTCAACAGGTCTAGGAAGATCCTTTCGAGCCGATGGTGCGGTTGTGAAACGTACTCACTCTGATGCACGAGTCCGCCTAGGTCAGCGCCGTGCTGACGGCGCTCGAAGCAAATGAGCGCATACGCCTCGACCACGGCTCCGAGCCGCTCGGTGACGGCACCAGGTCTGCGCAGCAGCTCTGTGAGATGTTCGAGGTGACCGGCGACATGTCGTTCATGCCATGCGACCAGGATCGGCTCGACGCCGGTGAAGTACTTGTAGAGGGTGGCGCGACCGATGCCTGTCTCCTCGGCAATCTGTGACATGGTCACGGAGCGCAGGCCGTGCTGCGCCACCAGTGCGGCGGTGATATCCAGTATGGCGTCGCGCACCCCGCGCCGGTGGGCCTCGATGGTTTGGTGCCAGAGCTTGGGAATCACGCCAGGATACGCGACGCTGAGCGCAGAGGCACGCTATATTCTATGTAGACACAGTGTATCGATCCAGGCTTCATTCTTCGAGAGGCCGAAGGGCTCGATAGCTGCAAACTAGCCGCACTGGAGGACACAGCCATGGCGAATCCTGGTCCTGGCGTTAGCACCGTCCAGGAACCCGACGATGGGCAGGCACGAGCAGTGGGCAACACTTATCCGGGCACGCCGCTGTGGGTCAAGGTGAGCGGGATCGTTGCCCTGGTGGTCCTCTTGCTGGTGGTGCTGGTCATGGTGCTTTTTGGCGGGAACCACGGGCCGATGCGCCACATCCCTTCTGGAAGCGGACCAGACACTCCTTCTCTAACGGCTGTCCGAGCCTAACTACCAGATCATGGCGCCCGGTCTGCGCAAGGTCGTTCTCGCCGTCCATCTCACGTCATCGCTCGGATGGGTCGGCGCTGTGCTTGCGTACATCGCCATGGGCGCCACCGCCGCGACGAGCCACGATCCTCAGACGGTGCGCGCCGCCTGGATCGCGATGGAGCTAGCCGGCTGGATCGTTATCGTTCCACTTGCCGTTGCTGCGCTGGTGACCGGGCTGATCATTTCACTCGGGACGTCGTGGGGACTGTTCCGCCACTACTGGGTCTTGATCTCCCTTGGGCTGACCCTCCTGGCCACCGCCATCTTGCTGCTGCACATGCCGAGCGTGAGCGGTACGGCCAGGATTGCGCGAGAGGCGGACCCCGCTCAACTGATGCAGCTGGGCGGCGACCTCGGTCACGCGATCGGCGGGCTAGTGGTGTTGCTTGCGGTCACAGCGCTCAACGTCTTTAAGCCGCGGGGCCTGACGCGGTACGGGTGGCGCAAACAGCAGGAGTCCCGTATTCCTTCGACGTCGCGCAATTTGGCGGACAACGTGCCGAATCCTTCGACTCCACATCTGTAAGCGCCGACGAAAAAAATGGGCCAGGCGTCGGGATAAAAACAAACACATGCCATGGTGGGTGCTCTGGCGCAACCAGGGTGGGCATATAACGGTGGCTGATCGCCGCTTCCTCATACTGAGGGACGAACACGGATATGCTCACGCCCGAACGGGTACAACGGGGTGCCTGGTGAACTCGCGCTGTTCACGCTCCGTGCACCAGAGCCGTCAATCTCCTGCACCTAGTCACCTGACCAGGCCGACAACCCGCCGACGCGCCCTGCCGCCGTATCGGGAGACCACGCTGCGCTGAAGTAGTCGGAGTCGATCCGCTTTATCTGGTATGTCGCTGAGACCGTCACACCAACGCCATGCTCAATCAGCAAGCGCGCAAGCGCAGGCCCGTCGATCAGAACAATGCGTTTCTCGATCCGGTCGACGTAGTCCCGGGCGTCCTTGGTTGCAAGGCCGATGACTCGGCTACATCAGCGGCCGCGTGCTCGTGCCCGGTCAGGCAGACGCGCGTAGCATGGGCCGCATATGGGCCACATTGACGATCGACTTCGCGAGCTGCACTTGACGTTGCCCGCGCCGCGGGCGCCGCTGGCGAACTATGTGCCTGCTCGACGCGTGGGCAACCTGGTCTATACGGCGGGCCAGATCTCGGGGACCGTGGATCGCGAGATCAAGGGCAAGCTTGGCGCCGACCTCAGCCTCGACCAGGGCCGCGAGGCGGCACGCGTGTGCGCGCTGAACTGCCTGGCGGCGGTGCTGACCATGGTCGAGTCTTTGGATTCCATAAAGCAATTGGTGCGCGTGGGCGCGTTCGTCAACAGCGCCGAAGGGTTCAACCAGCAGCCCATGGTGGCCAATGGCGCATCGGATTTATTCGTGGAAATCTTCGGCGACGCGGGCCGGCACGCCCGTACAGCGGTTGGCGTGAACGAGCTGCCATCAGGCTTCGCAGTCGAAGTCGAGCTGATTGCCGAGGTCGGTTGAGGCGGAAAGGGTTTGACGCTCGGCCGCGGAAAACCTATCCTCTGCGCGCACGCAGTAGGAAAGGGAAACGCGATCTATGCCGGCTCTCGGCCCCTGGGAACTCGTCATCATTCTTCTCATCGTTGTGGTCATCTTCGGCGCCGGTCGGCTGGCGGAGATCGGCGGCGCTGTCGGTAAGAGCGTCCGCGAGTTCCGCAGCGCAACTCAGGACGACAAGGACAAGGCGGCGGCTGCCGCCGCGGCCGCGGCCAATGCCAACGCGCCTGTCGCTCCCGTCCAGACCACGACCACGACCGCACCCACAGCCGCCTCCGCGGCAACGGCGCCAACCGCGACCGCCGTCGAAAATAAGTGTCCGTCGTGCGCGACCGTCAATCCCGCAAGCCAGGTCTTTTGCGGCCAATGCGCCACGAGGCTCACGCGCGCGGCCTGAGCACTCGATAGCGCGAAGCGCACTCATCTTCGCTGGCGGGCGGGCGACCCGCCTGGGCGGCGTCAACAAGGCGCTGCTCGAAGTTGGTGGCGTCCCGATCGTGATGCGCATCGCCGAGGCGTTGCGGTCACTCGTGGACGAGTACGTCCTGCTCGCCAACGACGCTGCGCTTGGCTCGGCGCTGCCCGACGCGCGCCTGGTATTCGATCCCGAGCCTCACGCTGGTGTTCTGCCGGCGCTGGCGGCTGGGCTCGCCGAGGCGCGTGGCAACACGTGCCTGGCGGTGGCCTGCGATATGCCGTTCGTCTCAACCACCGTCTTCGAGTTACTCCTGGAGATGCAGCGGCAGGACGAGGCAGACGTGGTGATAGCTAAAACGTCGGGCTATCTCGAGCCGATGCACGCGGTCTATCGCCGCGATCCGGTCCTGGCGGCCATTCGCGGGGCGCTCGCTCGTGGTGAGCAGCGCATGATCAGCTACTTCCCGTCCGTGCGCGTGCGCGAGGTCGACGAGAGCGAGTGGCAATCGGTCTCCCCTGACGGTCGAGCGTTCTTCAACGTCAACACGCCCGAGGACCTCACCCGCGCGAAGCACCTGGCGCGCTCGGACCCAGACGCTGCACGGCCGCGATGAGCTCGTCCAGGTCGAACGGCTTGGCCAGTACTCCCTGAGCGCCGATCTCGCTGGCCCAGCGCCGCGCGTCCGCCGCGGCGGTCATTACCACGACGATTGGCGTCAGCCCGCGCGCGCGCACGGCTCGAATGAAGCCCCAGCCGTCGAGCACGGGCATGCGCATGTCGAGCAAGACGAGTGACGGAAGCTCCCGTTCGAGCTGCACGAGCGCCTCGGCGCCGTTGGTTGCAGTGACGACCGGATAGCCCTCGAGGTCGAGCGTCTCCGAGACCGTGGCCAGGATCGTCGGATCGTCGTCGACGACCAGGATCGGTCGACCTATCGTGCTAACTGGCACGGCGGTCGATCGACGCTGGGCTGGTCCCTGACAGCGCTGTCGCCAGCGGCAGGGCGACGTGGAACGCGCTGCCCTGGCCCGGCGTGCTCTCGACCCAGATGCGCCCTCCGTGCTGCTCGACGATGCCGCGCGTGATATAGAGCCCGAGGCCCATCCCGGCGAAGCGGCGATCGTCCACGTTCCGGCCACGATGGAAGCGTTCGAAGATCAGCGGCAAATCCTCTGGCCCAATGCCAATCCCGGCATCGACGACGTCGATGCGGGCTTCGTCGGCTTCACAGCGCAGCCGGAGGTGCACCGTGCCGCCGTCGGGGCTGTACTTGAGTGCGTTTTCGACGAGATTGGTGACGACCTGTTCGAGCCGCGGCCGATCCACCGTCGCGATCACCGGTCCCTGCCGTGCGAGCTCAATGCGGCTCCAGGCTTTGCCTTCGCGGGCCACGATTTCGCCCGCCAACTCGGCCAGGTCAGCCGGCGAGCGTTCACCGATCAGGCTGCCGTGCTCGAGACGCGAGACATCGAGCAACTCGAGCACGAGGTCGCGCAGACGCAAGCTCTGCTCCAGCATGCGGTCCAACCCGACGCGATCGACCGGCGCCTGCGGATTACGTTCTGCGCGCCGACGCAATAATTGCGCCTGCGTCACCAGCCCAGTGAGCGGCGTCTTGAGATCGTGCGCGGCCGACGATAGGAAGTCGTCCTTGAGGCGGGTGGCCTCCTCGCGGGCGCGCACACGCGCCGCTTCGTCGATGAGCGCACGACTTTCCAGGACGACCGCGGCCTGGTCGGCCAGGAGTTGCAAGAGCTCGAGGTCGCTGTTGGCGAAGAACGGCGCGCGGGGCGCGTAGATCACCAGCACGCCGAGGCGCTCCTCACCCGCGGTGATAGGCGCGGCAAGCGCCGCGCGCGCATGGTACGCGCGATAGAGCGGCTCGTTGCCGGGATCAGCGCGTTCGACGT
>WNGB01006406.1_pt1 | contig 27517 bp, 29 predicted proteins | sample 5400681 | NCBI WGS metagenome assembly WNGB01 (sample SAMN13153367, study PRJNA577476) | soil metagenome | isolation source: 115 cm soil or saprolite under grassland replicate 2 | place: USA:California | collected 2016-06-15
TCCGTTCGGCCCCACAACGACCGTCAGCCCTGCGCCCAGGTCCAGCTTGAACCTGTCAAACGACAACGCTCCTTCGGCGCTCAGGGAGGTTATGCGCATGACCAGGTCCCCTTCACGTGGCCGCATTTCGTCCGCAAGATCAACGATGGAGGTTAGGTCTGACACTGCCCGTGGGCATGACCGCCCATGATCCGCTCCCATTTCGCTCCCAAAATCGGACACCGGGGGAGGAGTGAACGGATCAGCGATCACAAGTAGATGGCCTGACCTGCTAAAACTTGGTGGAGCTGAGGGGATTTGAACCCCTGACCCCCTCGATGCGAACGAGGTGCGCTACCGGACTGCGCTACAGCCCCAAGACCGGCAGCCAGCGTAGCAAACATCAGCACCGCCCCGGCCGGTCGGCGCCAGGCGGCAGCTGTCATCCGACGCCCGTCGCCAGGAAACGAACCGCCGCCCCAGGGGCTGCCCGCCTGGCTAACCGGACATCGGGCTAACCGGCCAGCCTCAGTCGCCGACCGCGCGCACCGCCGCGTCGGCGTACTGGTCGTACAGCTGATCGCTGACCCTGGCCGAGATGTCGATGATCTCGGCGGTGCGCTCCGTGGCCGCGGCCACCCGCGCCGCACGGGCACGCTGCCGGGCCGCGAGACGGGCCTGGCGCGCCGCGTGCGCCGCACGGGCCTCCGCCTCCCGCTCCGCGGCCTCCGCGTCGGCCCGGGCCGCCTCGTGCAGCACCAGCATCAGCAGCCCGAGCATCACCACCGGCGGCACGACGATCCACCAGGGCGCCATGCCCTCGACAGCCAGCGCCAGCGCCACGGCAGCCAGCGTCACGAGCGTGCTGAGCATCCGCCGCCGCGCCAGCAGCGCCGCCTGGCGGGTGACGGCGGGGCGCGGCCGGTCCTGCCGCCGGAGCGGATGCCATCCCGGCCCCTCGGACCATAGCGGCCGCCCGCGCAGGGTGAGCACCGGCTCGGTGATGTCGTCATCCGGCCAGCCACCGCCGCCGGCATCGCCGGAGCCGGCCGTGCCGTCATGAAGCTCCACGTCATACGCGACGACAGACCCGTACTCGACAGCCGTCTCGTACTCGCCCGCAGCGCCGCTGGAATGCACCTCGCCGTATTCAAAGGCCGCCTCGTACTCGAAGGCCACGCCGTGCTCCACGGCCACGCCGTGCTCGTGCACCGCATCGTGCTCGTGCACCGCGGCCCCGGCGGGGACGGCATCCCCGGCAGGCGCGGCGCTCTCCGCGTGCACGTCAGCCTCACCGGCAAACCCGGCTGAGGGCGCCGTCTCCGGAGCCTGCCCGGACGCTCCCTTGCCCGCGCCGGACGCATCGTGTGATCGCCGCACCCACCTGGGCACCAGTATCCCGGCCCAGATCGCCACGATCGCCAGGTAGAGAATCGCGCTGCTCACGGCGTTCTCCTTGCGCCACGCCAGGACGCGGCCACCAGGCTTTCCGCTGCCAGGCATGCGGCAGACACGGGCGAGCTCACGTCACGCACGGTAGGGCCAGCCGCCGGTGTTGACGAGCATCAACCCCGGTGTGTCGCCAGATAGACCTCAGCAGTATCCCGAAATACCCGCAGCCGCCAGCAAGTGGCCTAGCGCGCTTGCGACCGGGACGCCGACACCGCACTGCGCCAGCGGGGCAGCAACCCGCCCTGCACGTCCTCGGCCGTCAGCGCGTAACACAGATGGTCGCGCCAGGTTCCCTCGATGTGCAGGCTCCTGCGGCGCAGGCCCTCCTCGCGGAAGCCGAGCTTCTCGACGACCCTCCGGCTGGCCTGGTTCTCCGGCCGGATGGTGGCCTCGATACGGTGCAGCCCGACCACGAAGAAGCAGTGGTCGATGGCCATCGCCAGCGCGGTCGGGACCACGCCGCGGCCGGCCAGCGCCTCGTCGACCCAGTAACCGACCTGTGCCGTGCGCGCCGATCCCCAGAGGATGCTGCCGACCGTCAACTGCCCGGCGAACCGCCCGGCGTAGGTGATCACCCACGGCAGCGTCTGGCCCTGCCTCGCCTCCCGGCGCATCGTGCGCGCCATCGCGATGTACGGGCCCAGGTTCGTCTGGTACAGCGGCGTCTCCGGGTTGGTGGGCTCCCACGGCCGCAGCCATGCGGCATTGCGTATCCGCGTCTCGCGCCAGATGGCTGCATCCTTGGCCCGGACAGGCCGCAAGCCGACCGGTGCGTCCAGGAGGTCAGGCTCGGTCAGTGTCACCGGCCATCCGCGCATGCGTCCCACGAGACCATCATTCCCCTGTCACGTGGCTAAACGCCATTCGGTAACCCAATGAAGGGAGCATGAATTCACTCAGTCACAGAACCCGGGGCGTCCTCACCCCGGCCGCGGGTGGTCGCCGCCGCGCGCCTGGTCGACGGCGTGCGCGAGGATCGGGGCCAGCACCGCCATCCCGTCCCGCACCCCGCCGGACGACCCGGGCAGGTTCACGATCACCGTCTGCCCGGCGAGTCCGGCCAGGCCACGGGACAGCACAGCGGCGGGAATGCCCGCCGCGGCGCCCGCCGACCTGATCGCCTCGGCGATGCCGGGGATTTCCCGGTCGATCACCTCCCTGGTCATCTCCGGGGTGCGATCACCTGGTGTCAGCCCGGTCCCGCCGGTCGTCACGATGATGTCGTACCCGAGGCCAACCGCCTCCCGCAGCGCCGCGAGCACCGGCTCGCCGTCCGGCACCACCCGCGGGCCGTCCACCTGGTCGCATCCGGCCTCGGCCAGCAGCCCGGCGAGGACAGGCCCGGACCGGTCCGCGTACACGCCCGCCGCGGCGCGGTTCGACACCGTGATGGCCAGCGCCCTGATCATGGCCGGACCCCCCGGCCGGCCAGCGCCCTGGTCACGGCCGCGTCCACCGGCCGGTCTTGCCGCCGGTCTTCTCCTCGACCCGCACGTCGGCGATCACCGCCGCCGGGTCCACCGCCTTGACCATGTCGATCAGGGCGAGCGCGGCGACCGACACGGCGGTCAGCGCCTCCATCTCCACCCCGGTCCGGTCCGCGGTCCGCGTCGTGGCCGTGATCAGCACGCCCTCGTCCTGCACGGAAAGGTCGACGGTCACCGAGTGCAGCCCGATCGGGTGGCAGAGCGGGATCAGGTCCGGCGTCCGCTTAGCGCCCTGGATGCCGGCGATCCTGGCCACCGCGAGCGCGTCGCCCTTCGGCATCCGCCCCTCCCGCAGCGCGGCCACGGCCGCGGCCGACAGCAGCACCCGCCCGGATGCCCGCGCCGTCCTGGCCGTCACGTCCTTGCCGGAAACGTCGACCATCCGGGCCTGGCCGGCCTCGTCGAGGTGGGTGAGCCGCTCAGCCATCGAGGCGGATCACCTCGGCCGCGTCGCCTTCCCGCATGCTGGTGACCTGCTCCGGCACGACGATCAGGGCATTCGCCCGGGCCAGCGCGGCCAGCTGATGCGATGCCTGCCCGGACAGCGGCGTTACCTCCGTGCCGTCAGCGGCCAGGACGCCCCGCAGGAACGATCTCTTGTCCGGTGGCGACCGCAGCGGGGCGCTGAGCATCGCACGGGACGTTGGCCTGCGCCCGTCGGCGCTGCCTTGCAGTGCGCCCAGAGCTGGCCGGACGAAAAGCTGGAACGAGACGAACGCGCTGACCGGATTACCCGGCAGCGTCAGGATCGGCGTGCTGTTCTTGCCGATCACGCCGAACCCCTGTGGCATCCCCGGCTGCATCGCCACCTTGCGGAACCTGACCGTCCCCAGCTGCTGCAGCGCGGCCTTGACGACGTCGTGCTCGCCGCCCATGCTGACGCCGCCGCTGGTCACCAGCAGGTCAGCCCGGCTGGCCGCGTCCTCGATCACGGCCAGCACCCGGCCCGGATCGTCCGGCACGCTCGGGTGCCGGACGGCGTCGGCGCCTGCCTGCCGCGCGGCCGAGGCCAGCATGAAGCTGTTGGATTCCCAGATCCGGCCACGGGCGAGCGGGCTCCCCGGCGGCGCGAGCTCGTTCCCGGTGGAGAACACCGCCACCCGCGGCCGCGGCCGTGCCAGCACGGCGACGTGGCCGGCGGCGGCGAGCAGCCCGAGCGGCGCGGGGCCGAGCCTGCTGCCCGCTGCGAGCAGCGGGTCGCCGGGGACGGCATCGCCGCCGGCCCGCCGGATCGAGGTACCGGGCGTCACCGCGGCGCTGATCGCCACCCGGCCGGTCCCGCCGTCGGTCAGCTCGACGGGGACCACCGCGTCCGCGCCGGCCGGCAGCGGCGCGCCGGTCGTGATCCGCAGGCAGCTGCCGGGAGCGAGTTCGTGCTCGCGGGTGTCGCCCGCCGTGACCTCGCCGGTCACCGGCAGGAGCACCGGCGAGTCGGCGGTCGCGGCGGCGACGTCGGCGGCGCGGACCGCATAGCCGTCCATGCTGGAGTTGTCGAACGGCGGCAGCGGCCAGCGGGCCGTGATGTCCTCGGCGAGCACGCCGCCATCTGCGTCCTCCAGGCTGAGCTGACGCGGCGCGAGCGGCCGGATCTCGGCCAGGATCTCGGCCAGGTAGGCCTCGACGGATTCCACTGCCGCCGGGCCCCTACCGGCCGTCCAGGTAGCTGCGCAGCCAGGGCACGAACTCCTCAGCCAGGTCCGCACGCTCGCACGCGAACTGGATGATGGTGCGCAGGTAGTCGAGCTTGTTGCCGGTGTCGAAGCGCCGGCCGCGGAACAGCACGCCGTGCACGCCGCCGCCGTCTCCGGTCACGCCACGGTCGGCAGTCGCCAGCGTCCGCAGCGCGTCAGTGATCTGGATCTCACCGCCCCGCCCCGCCGGCGTCTCCCGCAGCACGCCGAAGATGGCGGGATCGCACACGTACCGCCCGACGATGATCCAGTTGGACGGCGCCTCGCCCGGCGGCGGCTTCTCCACCAGGTCGGTGACGGCGACCACGTCGTCCTCGTCGGTGGGCTTGATCGCCACGCACCCGTAGGCAGAGACCTGATCGGGCTCGACTTCCATCAGCGCCACGATGCTGCCGCCATAGCGCTGCCTGACCTCGATCATCCGCCGCAGCAGCGGATCGCTGCGATCGATGAAATCGTCACCGAGCAGCACGGCGAACGGCTCGTTGCCGACGTGCTCCGCCGCGCAGAGCACCGCGTGGCCAAGCCCCTTCGGCGCGTCCTGGCGCACGTAGTGCATATCCGCGAGGTCAGTGGGCGCGCGGACGAGCGCGAGCCCGGCCTCGTCACCCTTGGCGGCCAGCACGTCCTCAAGCTCGCAGGCGCGGTCGAAGTGATCCTCGATCGCCGATTTGCCGCGGCGGGTGATCACCAGCACGTCGCGCAGCCCGGCGGAGACGGCCTCTTCCACCACCAGCTGGATCGCTGGCGTGTCGATGACGGGCAGCATTTCCTTGGGGATCGCCTTGGCGGCGGGCAGGAACCTGGTCCCCAGGCCCGCGGCGGGGATGACTGCCTTGGTCACGGCGGCGGTATCGGCCATGCTGTGAACCCTAACTATGCGGCGGGAGGACTTGTGCACGGCATGGCCTCAGAGGTACCCGACGAAGGCTTGCCAGCGGCGAAGGCCGCGCTCCGGCGGCGGCTCGTGGCGGCCCGGGCACGGCTGACCGACGCCGAGCGCGCCGAGGCGGGGCACGCGGTCCGCGACGCGGTGCTTGCCCTGCCGGAGACGCAGATGGCCGGGACGGCCGCCGCCTACTACTCGGTCGGCACCGAGCCGGACACCCGGGGGCTGGTCTACGCCCTGTGGAAGCGCGGCACCTACGTGCTGCTGCCCGTGCTGCTCCCCGGCGGCGACCTGGACTGGGCTTCCTACGAGGGCCCTGACTCGCTGGTCCCCGGGCCGCGCGGCACGCTGCAGCCGGCCGAGCCGCCACGCGGGACGGCCGCCATCGCCAGCGCTGACCTCGTGATAGTCCCCGCCCTCGCGGTGGACCGCCGCGGGATCCGGCTGGGCCGCGGCGGCGGCTCCTACGACCGGGCGCTCGCCCGCGTCGGCGGGCCCGTCCCGACCGTCGCGCTGCTCTACGGCGGCGAACTACTCGACGAGGTGCCGTCCGGCCCGCATGACCTCCCGGTTCGCATGATCGCCCGGCCACGCGAAGGAATCACCAGACTGCCCTAACGGTTGCTACCATTTAGCAGTTGGACCCGGCGAGTGCTAACGCCACCGAGGAGGAAATGTGCCGACCTACCAGTACGCCTGCACGGACTGTGCGGAGCGGAGCGAGGTGGTGCAGAAGTTCACCGACGAGCCGCTGCTCGTGTGCTCGACGTGCGGTGGCAGGCTCCGGAAGGTGTTCTCCCCGGTCGGCATCGTCTTCAAGGGATCAGGCTTCTACCGCACGGACTCCCGCGCCGGCGCCAAGAAGGACAAGGTGCTGAACGGGTCTGCGGAGAAGGGCTCGGTCGGCTCGTCGGACTCGGGCGGCTCCGCAGAGGCCGGCAAGGACGGCGGGTCATCGTCCGGCGACAAGAAGGCCGACAAGTCCGCTGCCGCGGTGACGTCATCTTCGTCATCCGGCTCCGGCTCGGGCGGCTCGTCCGCATCAGCCGGCTCGTCCTCGTCGTCGGGCTCGAAGGTCGCCTGACCCGCCGTGGCCGACGGCCTGGCCAGCATCGGGGTCATCGGCGGCTCCGGGCTCTATGAGTTCCTCTCGCCGGCCGACGAGGTGACGGTCGAGACCCCGTTCGGGCCGCCCAGCGACCCCATCATCGTCGGCGAGGTTGGCGGCCGATCGGTTGCGTTCCTGCCCAGGCACGGCCGCGATCACCGGTTCCCGCCGCACCGTATCCCGTATCGCGCGAACCTGTGGGCGCTGCGCTCGCTGGGTGTCCGCCAGGTGCTGGCGCCGAGCGCCGTCGGCTCGCTGACCGGGTCATACGGGCCCGGCACGCTGGCCATCCCCGATCAGCTCGTCGACCGCACGATGAGCCGGGCAAGAACCTTTTATAACGAGGGTGCGGCGGTCCATGTCCCCTTCGCCGACCCGTACTGTCCGCGGGGCCGGTCGACGGCGATCTCGGTGGCCCGGGCTTCCGGCTGGATCCCGGCTGGCTCGGGGACTCTCGTGGTCATCGAGGGCCCGCAGTTCTCCAGCCGGGCCGAGTCGCGGTGGTACGCGGCGCAGGGCTGGACGCTGATCGGCATGACCGGCTGTCCCGAGGCCGCGCTAGCCCGTGAGCTCGCGCTGTGCTATACGACGATCGCGCTGGTCACCGACACCGATGCCGGCGTGGAAGAAGGTGAGGGCGTCACCCACGCCGAGGTGTTCCGGGTGTTCGGCGAGAACATCGGGCGGCTGCGTGACCTGCTCAAGCGGACGATCGAGCAGCTCCCTGACGACCGGGACTGCCCGTGCCCGCGAGCGCTGGACGACATGGAACTGCCCTTCCCGCTGCCCTGACCGGCTCCGTCCCTGAGCCCGTCCGGAGTAGCCGGTCTCCGGCCGCGCTCGATACGGCGCCAGCATCCGGCTCGGGCCAGCCGGCCGATCTCGTCATCACGTCCTGGGCCCCGCACCCGCTGGCCCCTGCGACATCTGGGCCGCCGCGCTCACTGGCCGGCCGCGGCTCGTTATAAAGCCGATCACCGTTGCCTCCCGGTGCATCCCCTGGCCGGTGGCAGCGAGCCCGCGTTTCGGGCAGGCCCGGTAGCTACCATTAAGCTTGGCCCGGGCCGCCAGTCTGCCCGCGTCCGGCCCCGATAGCTCAGCGGATAGAGCAACTGCCTCCTAAGCAGTAGGCCGCAGGTTCGAGTCCTGCTCGGGGCGCACCCGTTTCCTCCCAGGTCAGGCCGCATATCCGGCGCCTGGCAGTTGATCTTCACGAGGCTTGTTTCCGGTTCCGTGCCCGTTGCGTGCCCGATCGCTCATGCTGGCGTGCGTCGCTGCCGTGCAGGTAGATCATCGCTGCGTGTTCGCTGTCGTGCCCCATGCGGTCCATCAGCTCGCGGAGCGTGGCGCCAGCGCTGGCCGCCAGGGTGTTGCCCGAATGCCTCAGATCATGGAAGTGGAAGTCGGCAAGCCCGGCCGCTTTGAGCGCTGGCAGCCATTCCCGCTGCCGGAAGTGGCTATGCCGTAGCGGCCTGCCCCCTCAGGCTGGTGAACACCAGCCCGTCATCGCCGGGCTGGGCAAAGCAGCTCAGGTGCCACTGCACGACCGGAATGATCACCTCGGGAATCGTCACGACGCGCGTGCCAGCCTCCGACTTGGGCGGCCCGAACGCGAACCCGCCGCCGCGGGCCTCGGCTAGTTGCCGAGAGACTCGCACGGTGCGCGCGGCCAGGTCGATGTCGCACCGCCGCAGCGCGCCAAGTTCGCCCCACCGCAGGCTGCTGAACATCGCCAGCAGGACGAGCGCTCGGTATCGCTGGCCGATCGCCTCAGCGAGCGCGTACGCCTGCGTGATGGTGAGCGTTGGCCGCTCGGGTGACTTCTCCCGTCCGGCGCCCTTGATCCGGCACGGGTTGCGCCTGATCACGCCGTCGTCGAGCGCGGTGTTGAGAATGGCCTTCAACAGCCGGTACGCCTTGGCCATCGTGATCGCGCTCACGCCGTCATCGAGCAGTGTCTTACGCCACCGCCGCACGTGCCCGGCCTGGATGTCGGCGATCGGCACCTGGCCGAGAACCTGAGCGAGGTGCTTGCGCAGCAGGTAGCGGTACAGCGCGACCGTCTTGGGCCGCAGTCCTGTTCGCTCGTCGATCCAGATCCGGGCGTACTCGGCGAGGGAGACCTTGCCGTCGTCCGGGTTGATCCAGTCGCCGTTGCGGATCTCGGCTTCCTTGAGCGTCAGCCAGACTTCGGCGTCGGTCTTGCTGGCGAAGGTTTCCGGTGCTGGCCGGTCTAAGCCGTCCGGCCCCTGGTAGCGAGCCTGCCATCGCCCGGACGCCAGTTGCCGGACTCTGCCGAAGCGTCTTTTCCTGGTCATGCGACCCTGCTCCTTTTCCTTGTAGTGACCGGCTCGACGAGCCCGGCCTCGATGAACTCGCGGAGTGCGGATTCGGGAATGCGAACATGCCGCGAGCCGATCCGTACGAAGCGGATGCGCCGCTCCTCGATCAGCCGCCGGGGGAAGCGCTGGCTGGTGTTGAGCAGCTCGGCGGCCTCGGCGACGGTCAGCAGCCGCTCGGCTGGCGACTGTCCGTTGTTGTGAGTCACGCGGCCCTCCCGGTTGCCGAAAGGTCCGAGGGTGCCTGGCCGCTGGCTCTTGCCCGGGCCTCGGTGAGCGCGGCGTGCCACCGCTGCCGGTCGGCGACGACGTGCAGCAGCCGCTGGCCGTTGGGCATGTGATCGGGATCGCCGGGGGTGACGGGCTCCCAGGTGTATCGGGCGGGGTCGTCGGCCGGAAGGCCGAGCGTGGCCAGGAGCCAGGCCTTGCGGTCGGCACGGTGGTCGGCGAGGGTCTTGCCGGACCATTTGCGGGAGACCAGCACGCGGCGTCCGGCGTAGCCGAGGTGCTCGCGGCAGTGTGCCTTGCCCCGACAGTGCCCGGGCCGCAGACCGGGATGCGGGTTCTTCGGCTGGATGCCGTAAAGCAGCCAGTTGGCGCAGGTAGGTGAGCACGGCTCGTACCGGAGCGCGGCGAGGAGCCGTGCGGCGTGGTCGGCCTGGGCGCCGGTGGCGGGCTGGTGGCAGTCGGCGATGTGCTTGGTCAGGTACTTGGTCAGGTAGCCGATGCACCGGCTGGCATCGCGTGATCCGGCGAGCACGCCCTGGGCGTCGAACCGCTGGCCGAACCGGGCGACGTGCAGCGGTTCGTCATCGGGGCCAATGGCGTCGAGTGCCTGGTCCCAGGTCGGCAGGATTTCCCCGGTGGCGGGGTCGAGGTAGTTGCCGCTGGCCTCGTGCCAGACGGGCAGCTCGCCGTCGCCGAACCGGATCTCATCGGTGGGCGGCCACCAGACCTGGTGGTAGGTCGCGGCCAGCACTTGCCGCAGCTCGTTCCGCGAGAGGGTGCCGCGAATGGCCACATGGATGTGCGGCGCCAGGCGGCGCTGGGGTTCTACGGCGGCGAAGTACTGCACGTCGTAGCCGAGGAAGCGGCGCAGGTTCTGGATGAGCCGGTCGAACAGCGCCGCGAAGTGCAGCGCATCCCGCGCCGCCCGCTGGTAGTCGTAGCGGCCGGGATCGGCGGGGGTGCCGTCGATGGTGACTTTGCCGTAGCTGTCACAGGTCAGCGTGATGAACATGGACGGCCGGAACGTCTTGCCACCGGGAGATGTGTAGGTCTTGCCGATGGTCCTGGGGTCGACCGGACGGCGGGGCAGGTCCGGGGCGTCCTGGCGGCGGCGGGTGGAGCGGTAGCGCCGTTGTGTCCGTTTAGGGAGGACATTGCCGCGCATGCCGGAGCGGGTGATCTGCTCGTCCAGGTCGCTGGTCAGCTCGTCCAGGTCGCTCGTGTCACGCCCGGCGGCGTCGGCCTGGTCGCGGCGCTGCTGGGCTTTGGCGCGGTGCTCGATCCACACGAGCTGCTCGTCGTCGGGGTCATCCGGGGTGATGACGGGTTCATGGTCGAGGTGCCAGCCCTCGCGGCATTGCGCTGCTCGCAGGGTCCTGGCCCGCTCGGCGCAGCCGGGGCACACTGAGGCGAGGGTGTGGCCGCACGGGACGAGCACCTGCTCGGCCTGGCCGGTGCGGGTATCGGTGCGGCGCAGCTGCACGGGGCGGATGCAGCCGCCGTGGGAGATGGCCAGGTCGCGCACGACGTCTCGGACTAGCGGCATGGCCATCCGTTGTGCTCGGGTCAGGGGTGGGGTCATTCACCCTCCTTGCCGCCGGGGTGATCAGGGTCGGTGATGTGCCACGTGATGCCGTAGCCGCAGCCGGGGCACCCCAGCGTCAGGAGTCCCGGGCCGGTGCTGGTGTCCAGCAGCGGGCCGCCGCAGTCGGGGCAGTCCTCGGGAGCGAGCCAGCCGGTGATCATGTGGTCTGCGCTGCTGGCGCGGCCCGCCAGGCCGGGACGGCGTAGGCGGCGGTCATAGCGCGGATGTCGCCGTCGGAGACGAACGCGGCACGGACCCGCACGGGGTCGGGGTCGGCTTCCAGCCGGATGAAGGCGACACCCGCGCCCGTGCCGGGGTCGCTGGAGATCTGGTCGCACATCGCGCCCCGGTCGCGTGCGCCGTCGCCGAGCACCAGATCGGCCTGGGATGGCTCGTCGAGGCGCAGCGCGATCTTGTCGGGGAACAGGTTGCGGATGTTGAGCACTTCCTTGCGCGGGTCCTGCAACGCGGCCACCACGCAGTAGCCCACAGCGCGGCCCTGGGTGGTCAGGGTCGCCAGCGCCGCGAGGGTCCTTTCCCTGAGCTTCCGGTCGGCCTGGTAGGCGGTCAGGAACGCGATCTCATCCACCAGCACGACCACGAACGGGAACTCAGGAGTGGGAATGTGGTCGCGCTGCTTGCCGGCGAACCGGGCAGCGCGGGCCTGCATGTCGGCCACCGCGTCCTCAAGTAAGGCGGCGATATCCGCCGGGTCGGCGGCGTACCGGCCGTGGCGGTCGAACAGCGCCCGGCCGAAGGCCAGTTCCATCAGCTTCGGGTCACAGGCCAGGACCCGGACCACCCCGGCGGCCATCGCCGGGAGCATGGCCCGGATCAGCCCCACACCCATGAGCCTTTACCGGCGCCGGTCGCCCCGGCGATCAGCAGGTGCGTGCCATGCAGCCGGATCGCCAGGACCGCGCCGTCCTCGCGGCGGCCGACCGGCAGCGCCCGCAGATCTGCCGTGGCCGGGATCGGCAGGGCGGGTATCGGCTCGGCGAGCGCGTCGCGGCGCACCAGCTCCAGAACGATCGTCCCGGGCTGCCCGGAACGGACGCGGCACTGCCGGACGCCGAAGCCGTGCGCCAGGCCTTCGGCCCGGTCGGCGAAGTCCTTCGGGGACTGCCCGGACACCATGCCCACGGTCACCCGGTCGGTGAACCGCGATGAGCTAACCCGACCCAGCACTGGCAGCACGACCCCGCCTTGGTACAGCGGCGCGAGGCGGCTGATGGTCATGACTGCTTGCCACCGTCGCCGGTAGCACCACCACCGCCACCGATCCCGGGCCGGGGAGCTGACGAGCCGGGTGAACCATCGCGGGCTGGCCAGCCGCAGCGCGGCCAGGCACGTCACCACGACACCGGCAACGGTCACCAGCCCCTGCCAACCTGTATTGGCCCAGACGAGCAGCAACGCCCCGGCCGTCAGATCAAGGCCGGGATGGCGGATCGCGAACCACAGCAACCGCCACACCAGCCGGGCGAGCTGGACGATCCAGATCACGAACTCGGGAGTTCTGTACACCGGGGACCGCCACACCGGGGACGCGAACGGATCGGGATTGTCGACCTGGGCGTACTGCTCGCCTCTCACGCTGCCGCGCATAAGATCGGTCACCTCTTCCTTGGTCACCAGTCCGGGGAGAGAACCAGGGGCGGCAGGAAGGGGCTACTTCCTGCCGCCCCGCCTGACATCAGGCCGCCGTGTCCTTGCCGTCGGCCACCCCGCGCCCGCGGCCCGGGACGCGTACCCCGGTGGCCTTGAGGGAGTAGGCCAGCCGCCCGGCCTGGTTCACATACGGGGTGACGGTCAGCCCGGCGAACTCGACCGGGACGAACGGCATCCCCGCGGTACCGGCCGGGAGCACCGGCTGGTCGGTCGCCGCGATCTTCACCCGCGCGGTCTTGTCCCGCGCCTGCGGGTCGGCGTCGATGACCTCGGCCACCCACAGCGGCAGCCCGGACGCCTTGTCCTTCGATTGCACGAACCGCCCGGCCTTCGACGCCTCGAAGTCCCGCACCGGCTCGAACCCCCCGGCCGCGAACGCGCCACGCGGGAACACGTGACCGAACTCCACCGGTATCGGACCCTGAATCGCCATTTGACTTCTCCTGTCTGCCTCATGGCCTAGACCTGACCTATCAGGTTCGGAGACAAGTTATGCGAGCACACCTGACTTGTCAAGTCAGGTGAAATGTCGTCTCATGACAGGATGTGCTGGTGGTCTAGGTGAAGGGGTAGGCGTCCCGCAACTCGTGCCGCTGGCCGGGCAGTACCAGGTCGCTGACCTGGATCGGCTGGCATGCCGCGTCGTAGGCGGTGACGATCACGGAGAGCACCGGGGCATCCGGCGCGACGTGCAGCAGGCTGGCTTCTTCCCCGGCCGGGTGGCGGGCGGTGATCTGCTCGACGGCATGGTCGAGCCGGATCTTCCGCCGGGTTTGCAGGTGCTGGCGGATGCTCTCGTTCAGCAGGTCCGGTGAGGCCAGGTCGGTGCCCGCGGCGAGTTCCAGCGGCAGCCACGCGGACGCCAGCTCGACCGGCTGGCCGTCCTCGGTCAGCAGCCGCTGGCGGACGAATGCCCGGGCCTCGGCCTGCAGGCCGAGCAGAGCGGTGATATGTGGCGGGGCGAGCTTCACCCCGGCCTGCACCAGTTCCCCGGCCAGCTCGGCCTCGGGAAGCTCCAGCACGCCATGGGCGGGCCGGGTACGCTCGGCGCCGTCGAGGGCGGGGCGGCCGCGGACGAAGCTGCCCTTGCCCTGCTGGGTGTCGATCCACCCGTCTTGCCGCAGCCCGCTCAGCGCTTTGACGATCGTTGGCCTCGATACGCCGAATTCGGTCACGAGCTGATGCTCGGAGGGCAGCAGCGATCCTGGCGGGTAGTCACCCCGCTCGATCCGCTGCTTGATCTCGGTGACCACCTGCGCGTATTTCGGTGGCGCGTAGTCGTATCCCATGGCGTCCGTCCGCTGTGGACTGCTGACTTATCAGGTCAGGCTAGCGGCATCAGCACAAGTTGTCACCTGATGACAGCCAGTGGCAGCATACGGCAGTGGAGGGCACGGCAGCACGCGATGGTCCTTCACGTGCCGCCGAGCCCGCTCATCACCAGCCCGGCGGACCGCCATCACCGCTCGCCTGAGCCTCCGGGATTCTGCCTGGATCACCCGGCCGGGCGGCGAGCGCAGGGTCAGTCATCGCCGCCTATTAACATCCGCACTCCGCCGCCGGGGTCACGCTCGGCGCGGACAGGGGTGTGATAACGGTCGTAGGTGTTCAGCCCGGAGACGTACCGCACGACGGTGACCCAGCCGCGGGCCGGGACGCCGGCCGGAACCTTGCCCAGGGCTTCGAGCATCCGGGCCCGCGCCTTGGATTCCGCATCAGTGATCCCGACCGGCGACGGCATGGGCCGCCCGCCCACCTCCGTTGCAACCCCCCATTCGAACAGGCGCATCACGCCGCATCCCCTCCGGTCAAATCTGACCCGGTGCCGCCGCAGCCCAGGCAGGCAACCCGGCGGCGCCGCAGCAGCCCGCGCTCATCGGCATCACCGCCGCTGGCCGCCGCCCGCCGCAAGGTCAGCAGCTTCCAGCCCCTGCCGCCGCACCACGAGCACGAGCCGGGATCGGCGGCGGTCACGCATCTCATGCAGCCGATAATCCCCGTCGTTACGTCGCGTGGTTGCTCCGTAACTGTCCCGTCTCCAGCGTGGATGTCTCATCTGTGTCTCATGACCGGCCCCGCGCTCCGCTAGCCTTACCGGGTAACCCCTTTCGAGCACGGAACCGGAGCGGCCGATGAGCGGGCAGCCGACACTGTTAGCGGCACTGCTGGAAGACAAGGGCCTGCAAAGGTACGGCAGCTTCCGCCTGGCCTACGAGAAGGCCGCCCGATCAATGGACCGCGCAAGAGGCGGCACCGCGCCGAGCCGCGCCCAGTTCCACCGATGGCTGACCGGTGACTTACGCGGCCTGCCGCACACCGATCACTGCCGCGTCCTAGAGCATCTGCTGACCGGATACTCATCCGCCCAGCTGTTCAAGCCCTGCCCAGAGGGCATTCCGCCGCCAACTGCCGTTGGCAGCCTTGCAGCTCAGGCCGCCTATGGCTTTCCCGTATCGGCGGGTGTCGCCGACGTCGCCGCCGTCTTCGCCAGCCGCTCGGAATTCGCTGCCAGCATCGAGCCGCGGATCCTGTTCGACGGCGCCAGCCGTATCCGCGCCTGCGGCTTGTCATTGAACCTGATCTGCCAGCAGGTCCCGGACCTGCAGCTGCGGCGCATGCTCGCCGAAGGCACCCAGATCGCCTGCCTGTTCCTTGACCCCGACGGCGAGGCGATCAAGGCCCGCGAACAAGAAGAGGAATACACCGCCGGGCACCTGGCCGGGCTGAACAACATCAACATCCAGGTCATGACCAGGCTGCGGGATCACCTCCCGCCCGAAGCCAGGGAACGCCTGCACCTGGGCGTCTATGACGAGACAATCCGCTTCAACATCATCCTCGTGGACGACAAAACCTGCGTGGCGCAGCCCTACCTCCCCCGAGCCCGCGGCATCGACGCCCCAGTTCTGCTGATGCGCCGCAACGGCACGCCTGGCGGCCTGTACCCGGTCTTCGAGCAGGTCTACGAAGCGATAGCAGAACGGAGCAGGCAGGTATGACGGCAGACCCCGGGGCACTCCTGCCCATTGCCCTTCGGGCCGCCGACATTGCCAGCGAGCTGATAAGGACCCGGCCGCCTGCCTCCGTCACCGAGAAATCCGATCGCGACTTGGTGTCCGATGTGGACCTCAAGATCGAGCGGGCGGTCCGCGGCTACTTGCACGAGGCCACTCCAGACATCGGATTCCTGGGCGAGGAAGAGGGCCAGTCCGGCGACCCGGGCACCGGGTGGCTCTGGACGCTCGACCCCATCGATGGCACCTCTAACTTCGCCCATGGCCTGCCGCTGTGCGCGATTTCCCTTGCCCTGCTGCGCGACGGCCGCCCGGTTCTGGCAGTCATCGACGCCTCGTTCCTGGGCGAGCGCTATCACGCCGTCGAAGGCAAAGGCGCCTATGCCGGAACCAGGCCGCTGAAAGTCAGCACCACCACCCGCCTGCGCGACGCGGTGGTGGCGATCGGCGATTATGCCACCGGGGACGGAGCAGACCGCAAGAACGAGCTGCGCCTGGCCGCGACCATCCAGCTCACCCCCCGTGTGCACCGCATCCGCATGCTCGGCACCGCTGCCGTTGACCTCGCCTGGGTCGCCGACGGGCGCCTAGACGCCAGCATCACCCTCAGCAACAAGCCCTGGGACACCTCAGCAGGCGTCCTGATCGCCCGCGAAGCAGGCGCCACCGTCACCGACGCCCACGGCAACCCCCATGACCTGAACTCAGCCGCGACCATCGCCGCCGCACCCCAGCTCATCAGCCAGCTCATCCCGCTCATCCAGGCCGCCGACCTCACCGCCCCCCAGGACGCCCAGGTCGGGTTCGCCTCGCCCTACAAGGCACTCGATGAGATCCTCAGCCAGGCCCGGCACCTCATCTTCGACTTCGACGGCCCGGTCTGCGACCTCACCGCCGCCATGCCACCCCGCGCCGTCGAGCAGCTCCGCGGCATCCTCCCCGCTGACACTGCCGACCTGCCAGCTGCCATCGCCGCCATCAGCGATCCCGTCGAGATCATCGCCCAGGCCGTCGCGATCAGCCCTGCCCTAGCCGCCCGGATTGACGCCCAGCTCACCAACCTCGAAGTCGCCGCCGCTCGTGCTGCCCGCCCTGCCGCTTACGTGCACGAGGCACTCGCCGCCTGCCGTGACTCCGGGCGCACGCCTGCCGTCATCAGCCGCCACTCCGGCCAGGCGGTGAGTTCCTACCTCGACCAGCACGGCCTCGCCGACCAGGCCCGGAATGTCACGGCCATCGCCACCTTCCCACCCGGTCACCTCCAGACCTTGCCGCATCTCCTCGAAGATGCCATCCACGCCCTCGGTGCCATGCCAGCCGACTGCGCCCTCATCACCGCAACCGAAGAAGGCATCGACACCGCACGCGGCATCGGCGCCCAAACGATCGGCTACGCCACCACGCCAGCCACCGCCGAACGCCTCACAGCCGCAGGAGCCGGAACCACGATCCCGAGCCTCGCCGACCTCACCCTCAGACTCCGCGCACGCCCGTTGCCGAATTAAGCCGTACCAGATCAAGGCGGCGCCGGCGGCGCCGCTGGCCCGGCGTCAGCGCCGACCGGGGCCTTGGGGAGGCCCCGGCCGGCGCACGCCGGGCCGCATACTGGGGAGCGCCTACAGATCAAGGCCGCTCCCATGGCAGCACGCTGGTAATGCGCAAAGCCGTCTTCCTCGCCACCCATTGTCCAGCTCGCGGCCACCGCGTCAATGGCGGCCCTACGGGCCGTCGCATGCGATCGGCAACGCCGACCATTGACGCGCTGGCCACTCACAAGGATTTGGGCGCCTACGAGGGGGACGGACAGAACGAAGTCGTCGCAGATAGTTAAAGGTCGTCGGTTGAGAAGTTCGCGTGCTTACAGAGCTCAGACACCAAGCGCCACATCGCCGTTGTTGGGTTACCGATTTTGTTGCCGCCTTCTATTGCTCGCCGCTCCATCACCGCGGCACGGCCGATAGCGGCAGCACCTTTACCAGCTATCTGCGAATAATCAACAGTCTTATCATATCCAGGCATGTACTCTCTAACTGCTGACTGAGCATGGTCGCCATCTATATACGCCCATTGATCCCTGAAATGAATTAGTAGCCACAACTCGAAGCACGGGTTAGAAATCGCCAAATCTATCGAGACGGCGGAGGCTTGCTGAATCGCGTCGGGCAAACGGGTGTGGCGATCGACATCAAAGACACACCAGACCTCGTCGTACAGAAGGCTGTCATCCTTTTCCCGCTTTGCAGCTCTTCGCGCGTGATCGCGCTGGGCCTTAGCGAGTTCGACTAGCCCTTTGGGATCTTTCTGCTCTTCACCAATCTCAATATCTATCAGCTGGCTTCTCAAGAAATGCATCAGACCACGAAAGTAGGAAGGCTCCGTCTCTCGCCCTTCGCAGTAAAGAAGGAATCTCTTTTTGCGTTCCTTAGGGCGGTAAGGTCTTCTGACAGCGCCGGACCGGGCCATTCCTTTTCTCACGATGGATCATCCACAACAGATCCCAGATTATCGTCATGTACACCGTCATGTACACCGTCATGCAGCTCTGAGGAGTCTGTCTGGCTCAGAGCATCGCTGAGCACTTCTTCATCTAGATATGGGACCGCACCATATCTACCTTGCAGATAGCCACGCTCTAGGTTCTCTGACTTTCGTGGCGCAAAGTCTGTAAGTGGATAGAGTATCGAAGCTCCGTCACGCTTCTTTTCGGTAAACCACACCTGGTCACGGCGGAGTTCTTTGTCGCCGAGCATACTACCTAGAAGGGTAGTATCATGGCTCGTGAATATCAACTGCGCTTGTTTAGAATTTTGCGAAGGCTCTCGGAAAATCTTGAGAATTTCAGACGTCAAATGCGGATGTAGACTAGCATCGAGTTCGTCCACCACGAGCGTATCGCCATTATTGATTGCCTTTATTACAGGTCCGACGAGCGAGAACCAAACTTGGGTCCCAAGCGATTCAGCGTTAAGAGGCAAGTAAACAGGTTCTTCTTTTGAGTCGCCTATGCTGTGCCCGAACTCTATCACCCTGGACGAGCGGTCCAAGTACTGCTGGATTTGCCGCTCATCATTGCTACCAGGAAGTGCAGCCGCGCTCAAGAGTCTACGTAGCCTTTCTCTCTCGGTTTCTGTTATCTCCTCCTTACGGACCCTTGCGGTGCAGATGCCGAGATCTGCGAATTGTATCAACTCTGTAACCTGCTTCCACCTTTCAGTCTTATCGGACATGTTTGCCGTGTATTGCGTTCGAGCTGGCCGATCGTCCGGCGACACGCTTGTTAGGTGAACACTAAACCAATGATCCACCATGCTGACACGCTTATGATTATTGGCAACAGCCGCTGACAGAAAGAGTGCATTGGGACGGGTCAAATCGGCAATCACCCGATTCCGGCCAGTAAAACTCTTGCCGAAGTAGTACGTTTCATCCGCACTAATATCACGTTCAAACCAGATCTGACGACGACCTGACGGGTAAGCGTACAGCCATTCGCCTACAACTTCCTTAGAAGTCAGGCGAAAGCCATACTGATATCGAGTCTTACCGAGAACAAAAATCACCTCGAACAGTGAAGGTTCGTCTTTGTACATTGGATCTAGCTTAAAAGGTTCGGTTGGTATTGCTGAACCCGGCGACCAATTCTGAAAAGAATCTCGTACGGCATTTCGCATGAAGGCAAGCGCTTTTAGGACATTTGACTTACCGGAAGCGTTCGATCCGTATAGGCCAGCTATCGTCCCAACTCTCTGGTCCCAGGGACGCTTGCCACCTTCCTCGGAGGTCTCGTCTACGGGGGTTGTGTAGGAGCCTCGAACGAAAGAGAACGCCTGCTCGTCTCTGAAAGACTTGAAGTTAGCTAGGCGGAAGCTGAGCAGCATGAGAACTCCTCGAGTAAAACTCGAGGTCTACTGTACCTCAGAGGCTAGATTTTGCAAGATCTCTGCAGGAACGGGGGTGAGACTGCTTCCATGGCAGCTCCTGACAGACGGACAGACTAAGCCGCAGCAACGCCAACGCACGACGTGAGATGAGCACAGACGCTCCCTGGCCATGCCATCCCCTTAGTTAGCCCCAGAAGCTGGGCGAACTCGGACGGCTTCGGGAGGTGGCGAGCCTGCCCTTCAACACGTAGGTACGTCGCGGATCGTGCAGCCAACGGTGCAGCCAAGAGCCCAGACTCTGGCGGACAGCGACAGACTGTCTCGGCCCAACATCACCGAGGCGCCAGCCGAACATGCTAGGCGAGACCGCCAACTTGTAAACGATGGGTCAAACAAGATCTGGCCGCCACGCGGGATATGCACGGGATGATCTTGACACGAGCTGCCTGCCAGGCAGCCAACGACGCAGATCACAGCCTCGGGCTGCCAGATTCCACTAGCGATCTTGAAAACCGCCAGTCGTGCCGCGTAGTTGCGGGCCGCGCTAGGAGCCGAACGGACCAACAGCACTAGCCGTGGCGGACAACGCGGGCCGAGACCTCGCGAACGGCCCAAAGAGGCTTGTGTCATTCGGCGCCAGGCGGTGCCGGGATCTGGGGGTAGCCTCTGCTCAGATCGGTGAGCCGCGTTGTCAGAACGAGGTTGATCTCCGCATCCAGGGTGTCGAGCTGCATCTGCACCCGGCGGAGCGCGGGGCCGATATCAGCAGCTATCTCCTGCCGGAGATAGCGGACGCACAGCGCACCGCCGGCCAGCACGCCGCCGAGGAGGCCAACCAGAAAGATCATCACGACCATGGTGGCCATCCCATGGAGAAGAGCGCTGCTTCGGTTCTGCCTGGTCCAGCTCCAGCCGCCACCAGCCGGGGGACTATAGGAGACCGCTCTTGCCGGACGCAGCGGCGGCCGAGGGTCAGATATGGCATGTCTGCCGCCCTTGGGAACCGGCCCCCGGGTTAGGAGCCCTTAACCCAAGAAACCCGCCACTTGCTGGCGGGCTACCCTCTACCAGCTCCAACGGCGCGGCGGTCGCTAATGTTCCCGGGCTGCAGCCGGGACTTGCTGTGGATCAGGTGGTTTGCCCAGCTGCGGTCGGCGGACAGGATTTCTCCAGCAGACGCGCTGACGGATGGTTACGATTGGTCCTCTCGTATGTACTCTCTGATAGGCCGCGGAGGCTGAGGTTGTGACCGATAAGCAGGCATGGGAGCGGGCACGGCTGATTCCTGTATCGGGTATCACCGGCCCGGACGAGCAGGAGCGGCGAGGCGTCTCGGCACTGCTGGCGGTCATCAACTCGGTGCGAGAGTTCGGTCGGGCGATAACAGCCCCGCTCGGCGCCCCCGCTGGCACCCCGATGGCATACATCGAGGTGCCTTTCACCAGCGGCGAGAAGAAGGTGCGGCCCGATGGGGTCGTCCAGGTTAAGCGCGGAGCCACACTGTGGACTGTGCTGATCGAGGTAAAGACGGGCGCGAACGAGCTAAAGGCCGCGCAGGTCGAGGCTTATCTCGACGTGGCCCGCGAGCAGGGTTTCAACGCGGTCCTGACGATCTCCAATCAGCTGGCCGGGGCGCCGGGCGAGCATCCGCTGACCGTGGACAAGCGCAAGCTGCGGAAGGTGAGCCTGCATCACCTGTCATGGAGCCAGATCCGCACCGAGGCCCTGGTCGAGCAGGGGAACAAGGCAGTCAGCGACCCGGACCAGGCGTGGATCCTCGCCGAGTTCATCCGCTACCTGGAGCATCCCCGGTCGGGCGCAGCCGAATTCGAGGACATGGGCGCTTCCTGGGTGGCCGTCCGCGAGGCCGCCCGGTCCGGCACACTCCAGGCCGCGGACAAGGGCGGGATCGATGTCGTCCGCCGGTATGAGCAGCTGATGTCCTTCGCCGCCATGCGCTTGTCCCGCGAACTCGGCGTGGACGTCCGGCCAGCGCTATCCCGCGGGGACATGAAGGACCCTGACCGGCGGCTGCACGCGGCGGCCGCCACGCTCGCCGAGACGGGCATTCTCTCTGGCGGGCTGCACGTCCCGAACGCCGCAGCTCCGATCGAGGTCACCGCCGACCTGCGAGCCAGCCGGATCCGCTGCTCGATGACCGTCGACGCGCCGAACACAGGACGAGCCACCACGCGGCTGAACTGGCTGCTGCGCCAGCTGCGCGACAGCAAAGGCCAGGTCTGCATCGAGGCCACAGCTGTCCGCCAGCGCGGCAAAGGCGCCGTCCGGACACTCGCGGAACTGCGCGAGACACCCAAGCTCGCCATCGACGACCCCGCCCGGGAGCTGCGCGCCTTCACCATCTCGCTGTCGGCCAACGCCGGAACCAAGCGCGGGAAGGCCCGCGGCTCCTTCGTGACATCGATCCTGGAGACCGTCGAAAACTTCTATGCCGACGTTGCGCAGCACATCAAACCCTGGACACCCCCGCCAGTGAAAGTCCGCGACGACGAACCCCAGCCCGCCGGTATTCACAACGTGCCACAGCAGGCCAGCGCAGCCGACACACGAACCGGAAATATCAGCGACCTGGCACAGGCCTCCACGCCCGAGTAGCCAGCTGGCATGGGATATGCGCGGGATAGCCATGCGCCGCCCCACCGACAGAGCCGCATACACGCAGGTCATCGATCAGAGAACCAGCGAGCTGGCACCGTCAGGGATGTAAAACCGTCGGCTTAGCCTACGTTGGTTCGAACCCAACACCTGCCACCACCAGCCAAAACGGCCCGTGGCCTGGGCATACCCGGGCTCGCGGGCCTTCTTCCTCTTGTCCCGCTGTGTGTCATGATGTGCCGCCGTGCGCCCCTGCATAGCAGTGGTTACGGACATATGGCGGACGGAATCCGGCCGGAGCCAGCGGTTTACCGAACCGCTTGCTCCTGGGTTTCCGATGGCCCGCCGTCCTCGGTGAAGAGCCCGCCAGGCCCCGGAAGATCACTGGTGGCCCGACGGTTTGGCCCGCGTCGCCCACGGGATCCGCGGGGTAGCCGCGAGAACCCTGCTGATATCGGGGTCGCCTTGGATGATCACGCCGGGCACGGACTGATCTGCGATGTACCTGCGGTGGACCATTTATGTACCTTGCGGGATGGTACCGATGACGGCGATGAGCTCAACGGGACCCGTTACCTGCTGCGCAGTCCTGATGACGCCGCCGGTGTCGGAAGGGCGAGCTACGCGCACGGCTGAACCGGCTGGTTCAGGCGGGATGCCGGCAGGAGAGCGCAGAGCCATGGACCAGGACCTGCGAGGGCACAAGCCAGGCCCAGTGCGTGGTGATGGCCCGCCAGCCGTCGTGCCCCGCCAGGTCGGGCTGACATACGCGACACGAGACCAGATGGGGGTTGATGTCGGAGGGCGAGTCGCCGCTTACGTACATGCCCGCCATCAGCGGTGAGCTGGTGCTCGGCGATCCGATGGCAAGCTGACCCGGACCACAATGGCCTGTTTAGCAGCACGGTATCGACGTGAAGAAGTTCGACGGCCAGGATCCCGGCGGCCTGCGCGTGCAGGAACTGCCGCCACGTCGGGCCATCCCGGCGCGGTGCGGGATCGATACCCGAAGAGCGCAGGATCTCATAGACAGTCGGCGGCGCGACCGTCAGGCCCAGCCTGGTCAGCTCGCCATGAATCCGCCGGTATCCCCAGAGCGGGTTCTCTTTCGCCAGCCGGACGGCGAGCTGGGCGATGCTGCGGACCGTCGCCGGGCGGCCGGGCTGGCGCCGGTTGCTCGTGTCGTACCTCCTGGCGGCGAGCCTGCGGTGCCAGGCCAGCAGTGTCGTGGGCGTCACCGGAAAGACCCCGGTCCAGCGCCGCCGCGGGATGAACCGCGTGAGTGCGGTGAACCAGGCCCGGTCGGCTGGCTCGTACCGCACCCGCCCCGCGTTCCGGCGCAGGACCGCGTTCTCGTGCTGGAGCACCAGCGGCTCGGCGTTCTTCGCCTGGTCCCCGCGGAACATCAGGACAGCCAGGCCAAAAGTCCAGCGCATGAGCAGGTAGGCGATCTTGAGTAGCACCCGGCCAGCCAACCATCACCGCATCATCCGTTCAGGCGAAACGGCAGCTCAACGATGCGATCGAGTTTCCGGGCGGCACACCCTGGAACCGTCCTCTTCCGGCAATCAGCAGCCCAGCCGATCGCCAGCAGGACGCGCGGTCCGCGAGTTCGCTCGGCTCCGGGCCCGGCGAGAGTCCGCGCCGAGGATAGCGGCCGCGCGGACCGGCTTTTCAATCGCCGAGAATGCGGCCGCCGGGGCGTGGCGTCGGCGAAGGCGACGGTGACGGGCTTGCGGGCGCTGCTGCGCTTCCTCTACCTGGACGGGCAGATCACGGTGCCGCTGGCCGGCGCGGTGCCATCGGCGGCGTGCTGGCAGCTGGCGGCGCTGCCCCGGGCCGTCAGCGTGGCGGATCTGGCCCGGATCATGGACAGTTGCGACCGGCGCAGTGTGGCCGGCCGCCGGGACATCGCGATACTTCTGCTGCTGGCCCGCCTGGGCTTGCGGGCGGGAGAGGTCGCCGCGCTGGAGCTGGGCGACATCAGCTGGCGGCAGGGCGAGATCACAATCTGCGGCAAGGGCAGCCGTCATGACAGCCTGCCGTTGCCCGCCGATGTCGGCGAGGCGGTGGCCGGGTGGCTGCGAGAGGGCCGCCCGCGGGGCACCGCCTGCCCGGCGGTGTTCGTTCGGCCGCGCCCTCCGCGTGGCCGGCTCGCATCCACGAGCGTGTCGTATGTCGTCCGCCGCGCCTGCGCCAGGGCTGGGATCGCCGCGGCCGGGGCGCACCGGCTGCGGCACGCGGCGGCGGCCGGCATGCTGGCGGCCGGGGGGACACTGGCCGAGATCGGGCAGGTCCTCCGGCACACCCGGCCCAGCACGACCGCGATCCATGCCAGGGCCGACGTCCTCGCCCTGTCCCCGCTAGCACGCCCCTGGCCGGGGAGCCCGCGATGAGGTAGCTCAGATGCCACATCAGGGATTACCTGGCCCTGCGGCGCGGACTTGGGTTTCAAGCTGGAGAAGGAGGGCCGGCTTCTGCCGGACTTCGCCGCCTTCGCCGAGGCTGCCGGCGCGGGCACGGTCACCGTCGATCTGGCCGTCAGGTGGGCTGCCACGCCGGAGGGCGCGAGCCCGGTGTGGGCGGCGCAGCGGCTGAGCATGGTGCGCGGTTTCGCCCGCTACCTGCAAACCGTGGACCCGGCCACCCAGGTCCCGCCCGCTGACCTGCTGCCGGCTCGGACCAGCCGCGTCACGCCCTACATCTACTCCGATGCTGACACTGACGCACTGATAACCGCCGCCCGCAAGCTGCGCAACCCGGTGAAGGCGGCGACCTTCGAGACGCTGATCGGGCTGCTTGCGGTCACCGGGCTGCGCGGCAGCCCGCTGATGGCTCGCCGGGACTGCCGGCGCTGTGGCGGGGTGCGGGCGAATGCCGGGGAGGGGTGGGATAGTCGGTGCCGGAGCCTTCTGATTGGAGGTGCCGGCGATGGACACCGTTCTGGTCACGGGTGGCACCGGGCATCTGGGTCGTGAGCTGGTGGCCCTGCTGAAACCGGCGCCCGCTCGCCGCGGCCCGGCCCGGAGGTGCAGTGGATCAAGGGTGATCTCGGCACCGGCCTGGGCATCGCGGAAGCGGTGGCCGGGGCCCGGGTCGTGCTGCACGCGGCGACGCTGTCCCCTGCCGCACGGCGCGGGTACTTCCTGCCCGCCGATTTGTGGCGCAGCCCGCCCGAGGTCGACGTGGGCGGCACCGGCCGGCTGCTCGAGGAGGCCGGGCGGGCCGGCGTGGCCCATTTCGTCTACGTGTCCATCGTCGGAGCCGGCCGTCCCCGTGGGCCTTACCTGCGGCTCAAGCACACTGCGGAGGAACTGGTGCGCTCCGGGGGGGTTCCGTGGTCGATCGTGCGGGCCACGCAGTTCCACTGGCTGCTGGACCGGATGCTGGGCAAGGCTGCCCGGTTGCCGGCGTTGGTCCTGCCCGCCGCTTTGACCGCCCAGCCGGCGGACGCGCGCGATTTCGCGGCGTACCTCCTTGAGTGTGTCGCCGCCGGGCCCGGCGAGCAGCGCCCGGATTTCGGCGGGCCCGAGGTGCTGGCCCTCGGCGATCTCGTCGGGCAGTGGCAGCAGGTCCGCGGCCGGACGCGCCCGATCCTGAAGGTGCCGGTGCCATCCCGGGTCGCGCGGGCCGCCGCCGAGATGACCTGTCCCGAAGGCCGGCGCGGCACGGTCACCTGGTCGCAGTGGCTGCGCACCCACCCGGCCGGATGATCCGCCCGGGGGGTGGGTCTTTGCACCGCGAGAGCGCCGCTGCTCGTCCCGGCGAGAGCCTCGCTGTTCATGTGAACGGTCAAGATTGGCTCGCGTCATGGCACCCGCCGCTGTTGCCCCCGGATGGCACGCCGCACGGGGCGGAGGGTGTGTGCGTGACCGGCGACGGCGAGCTGGTCCTGATCAGCCAGGACGGTGAGCGATGGAGCTTTCCGGCAGGCCGGCCCGAAGGAAGCGAAACCTGGGAGGACACGCTTCGCCGGGAGGTGCGTGAAGAGGCATGCGCAACAGTCCTCCGAGCTCGGCTGCTGGGTTTCAGCCGTGGTGCATGCGTCGCGGGCCCCGAGAAGGGACTGGTCCTGGTCCGGTCAGTGTGGCGGGCGGAGGTCGAGCTCGGTCCATGGGAACCACGGTTCGAGATCCGTCATCGTCGCGTCGTCGCGGCAGCACAGGTCCTGCAGCATCTGACGATCACCGCACACCCATCCGCTCCGATCATCCGGCGCACGCTTCACGAGGCGGGCATCACCTAGCCGTGTCTGGTAGATCTTCGGACCGGGGGACAACCGGGCCGGGCTGATCGGCAGCCAGGGGTGTGGGATGCACGGCATGGTCCATGGCGTGCGCAGTTGCCCGGCTGCTGTAACCGGCCGGCTGGGTGGCATGTTCTCCCGTAGCGGTTTTCCAGTGACTGGCCATCTGGCAACGGCGCGGGTAGTTTGAGCCCTCATGCGCGCGGCGGTGCTGCATTCCCCTGGTCAGCCACTGGTGCTGGAGGAGCGGCAGGATCTTCAGGCCGAGGGCGCCCAGCGGGTTCTGCGAGTTCTTGCGGCTGGGGTGTGCCACTCGGACCTGCACATGATCGACGGCGCCATTGGCGGCCCGCTGCCACGGGTTCTTGGCCACGAGATCGCCGGCCACCTGCAGGGGGCCGGTAATGTTCTGGTTTATCCCTGCTGGTCGGATGGCACGTGTGAGTATTGCCGCCGGGGCCTGCAGCAACTGTGCCCAGCGGCTGCGGAGCCGGGCTGGGCTGTTGACGGCGGTTTCGCTGAGCAGTTGCTCGTTCCGCATCCCCGGTTCCTGCTTCCGCTGGGCGGCCTGGATCCGGTCCGGGCGGCTCCATTGGCCGATGCTGGTGTCACGTCCTACCGCGCGGTGAGCCGGGCGCTGCCGTGGCTAAGGCCGGGGGTGACCGCGCTGGTGATCGGCGCTGGCGGGCTGGGCCAGTTCGCGATCCAGTACCTGCGCCTGCTCACCGCGGCCACGGTTGTCGCGGTAGATCCCAGCGAGGCCAAGCGGCGCCGCGCGCTGTCACTGGGAGCCCGCGATGTGGCCGCTCCCGGCGATGATCTGCCCGCCGCTGAGGCCGTCTTCGACTTTGTCGGCAGCGACGCGACGCTGCGCCAGGCAGCCGAGCATGTCCTGCCCGCCGGGGTGGTGATGGTCGCGGGTGAGGCCGGCGGGCGCATTCCGTTCGGCTTCCGCCTGGTTCCCTACGAAGCGCACCTCACGTCCTCGGTGTGGGGCTCAGTTGAGGATCTGCGGGCAGTCCTGGGCATTGCCCGGCGAGGTGAGCTGACCTGGGACGTCGAGCCCGTGCCGTTGGCTCAGGCGAACGAGGCCCTGTCACGGCTGCGCAACGGCGAGGTCGCCGGCCGGATCGTGCTGATTCCCTGAGGCCTGCCGCCACACCGGTACCGCACTGCCGGGCGGGTGCTCCCCGCCGCCTGGCGTCACGGAACGGGGTCACGGAGCCAGATCCGGATCGATGCGACATCGAGGGTGCCTGGCAGGTCAGTTCACGCTTGTCATAGCGGGCGGCAACAGCGCGGAACTGCCTGAGCTTGCTGAAGCAGCGCTC